>OGCI01002159.1_pt1 | contig 13906 bp, 9 predicted proteins | sample 1570021 | NCBI WGS metagenome assembly OGCI01 (sample SAMN06264664, study PRJEB24512) | hot springs metagenome | isolation source: Hot spring water | place: South Africa: Tshipise | collected 2015-06-21 | reverse complement strand
CGTCGTCGCACCGATTGTAGGACCTATCGTGGGCGGGTGGCTCACGGACACTTATTCCTGGCGATGGAATTTCCAGGTCAACGTCCCGATCGGGATAGTGGCCTGCTTCCTCATTGCACGCTTCGTCGAGGATCCGCCTTATATCCGCGACGCAAAACCGGGCGCGCTGGACGCGGCGGGCTTCCTGCTGCTGGCGTTCTGGCTGGGGCCGCTGCAAGTGGTGCTGGACAAGGGACAGCAGGAAGATTGGTTTGCAAGCTCTTTGATCACGCGGTTGACAGTGCTCTTCATCGTCGCCTGGGCGCTGCTGGTGGTCCGGGAACTTCGTGTCGAAAAACCGCTCGTAGACTTGCGTGTGTTCGGCGACGCCAATTTTTCCATCGGAATGGCTCTCACGGTCGTACTGATGGGCGCCATTTACAGCTCAGTGACCGTGCTGCCGCTGTTCCTGCAAACTCTGATGGGTTACAACGCTTCGCTGAGCGGGCTGGCCACCGCACCCCGCGGCATTGGATCAGCGATTGCGATGGCCTTGGTCGGCTACCTTCTTTCCTACCTGGACGGCCGCTACTTGATGGCGGCCGGCGTCGGGCTGGTCGCACTCGGCACGTTCATGTTGGGTAAGGTCAACTTGAGCATTCCGATGGAGAGCGTCGCGTGGCCTTGCTTCCTTCAGGGCTTCGGAATGGGCCTGGCCACCGTCCCCCTCATGACGTTGGCCGTTGGGAGGCTGCGCAACGAGCAGATGGGAAACGCCGCCGGGATTTTTAACCTGCTGCGCAACCTTGCAGGCAGCGTTGGAATTGCGATCACCACCACTTACTTGGCCCGCGATGCGCAGCGTCGCTACTCACTTCTGGTTTCCCGCATGACGCCGTATGATCCGGCCTACGCGGAGAGACTTGCCTTCTTGCAAGGTGCGCTGACGCCTTGGACGGGGAGACCGCAGGCGAGACACCAGGCCCACGGGTTGATGCAAGCCATCGTCCTTCAGCAGGCCAGTCTTGCGGCCTTTGTAGATGCCTTTTACTGGACAGCGCTGGTGCTCGCGGTTTGCGTTCCCACGGCGTTTCTGATGACAAGAGTAGAAAGCCGCGAGCCCGTCGCGCTGCACTGAGTGGAGGGCGCGCATACAAAGCGCGAGTCGCTGCGCGGAATCACACCGCCCCGCACCGTAAAGGTGGGGCGAAGGTTGGCGGCGGCGCCATTCAGTTCGGCCGTCGCCCCTTGCGTTGCGCGGGTCCGTTTCGCCGAAGGCCCGCTGAGGCCCCCGTCAGAGGGGCGGTCCTCGGGCGCGCACGCAAGCGTTTCAGCCGCACGCCTCCGCAAAGCCGGCCATCGTAGCCGAAGCGTCAGAGAGTCGGAATGTGCAGCAGCGCATTGCAACGCGCTCTGGCCGCGCCGGTAGCCGGCTGAGGAGGAGGCCTTCTCTTGCGTGCGGGATCGGGCTACCATAACCGCAAGGAGCGAAATATGGGTTTTCGGTTGACGCTGTTCTCATGGTCCCTGGCGGTCCTTTGGGCGCAGCAGCCCGCACCGCTCATCTCGCCTGAGGTCCTGCCCGATCAGCGCGTGACATTCCGCCTGAGGGCACCCAACGCGCAGAAGGTGGAATTGCGTCGGGAAGGCGTGCCGCCCGTCCCGATGCAAAAGGACGAGAGCGGAGTCTGGTCGGTCACCGTTGGGCCGCTCGAGCCCGACTTTTACGGTTATGCTTTCGTGGCCGACGGCGTGGCTCTGCTGGATCCTGCCAACTACCTGATGAAGCCGAATCTGCTCAACCCCCAGAGCATGGTGCACGTGCGGGGACCCTCCTCGCTGCCCTGGGAGCTCAACGACGTGCCGCACGGCGTGCTGCACCGGCACTTCTACCGCTCTGCCATCGTTGGCGACGACCGCGATTTCTTTGTCTACACACCGCCGGGTTACGACCCCAGGACCGGAAAGGCGTACCCGGTGCTCTATCTCCTGCACGGCTACAGCGACGATGCCAGCGCCTGGACCGCGGTCGGCCGGGCGCACGTCATCCTGGACAACCTGATCGCCCAGGGCAAGGCCCGCCCCATGCTGGTGGTCATGCCTCTGGGCTACGGCGCACCGGAGATCGTCCGGCGCGGCGGGCCTGGACTGCGGGATCCGGTTGTGTGGCGCCGCAACGTCGAGCGGTTCCGTGACGCGTTGCTCGGGGAGGTTGTTCCCATGGTGGAGCGCACCTACCGGGTCTCCAAAGACCGCACCCAACGCGCGATTGCCGGCCTCTCAATGGGCGGCACCCAATCGCTCTTTACTGGATTGAACGCACTGGACCGCTTCGCTTACGTCGGGGCATTCAGCTCGGGCGGCTTGCTACCCGACCACGACGCCACCTTCCCCGGACTAGACGCCAAAGCCAACAACAAGCTCCGCTTGCTCTGGATCGGCTGCGGCACCGAGGACCGGCTGATCGAAGGCAACCGCAAGCTCATCGAGTGGCTCAAATCCAAGGGAATCCGCTACACCTGGGTGGAGACTCCGGGGGCTCACACCTGGATGGTGTGGCGGCGGTACCTGGCGGAGTTCGTGCCGCTGCTTTTTCGTTGAGAACGCCGGGCCGGGCAGGCGCCTCCGGGGCAGAGGTTTGCGGATCGTTTGCTTGCGCCCGGTCTTGCTGCGAGCTGTCGCGGACCGGATGAAACGAAGCTGTCTTCTGCCTGTTTCCAAACGAGCAAGTAAGCTACCCCGGGCAAGCCCAGGCTTGCGTCGGCCGCCGTGACCGCTCATTTTGGGGTGGGTGCACGGGCGTGTGCGATGCCCAATCCGCGGGTCCGTTCGAAGCGGCCGCGGCTGGGGTCTGAATTCAACATCGGGCAGAGAGTTCCGACAAGCCAGGGCCGGGCAAGTCACTCAAACGTGCTCGGACCGCAGCTGACTCGAACGCCGGTCTGTCTCTGGTCCGGCGTGAGATTTGGTTCTCCAAATCAGGGCTGTTGCTCATCTGCCGAGGACCTTGCGGAGTTCCTCGAGGTGGGCAAGGTTGTCGACCATAAGGTATAGCATCAATCCCCGCGGCTCCAAGCGGTCCAAGAGAAGACCAAGCTCATCGGCTGTGAAGGAGCCGCGGATCAGCAGCGACCGCCCGGCCTCCTGAACGCGGCGGTAGTGGCTCATCATCTGTTCCAGGGGCGGACCGCCGACATCGCGGTTCACTTGCAGGCAACGTAAGGGCTCGATTTCGAGGATGGCGTCCAGAAGATGCATCGAGGTGGAGTGTAGGTGCATGAAGCAGAACGGGAAGCGCTCCGCGATGGCCTGGTCTACGGCCTGGAGGCAGCGACGGTACAGTCGCGGCGAATAAAGTGCCGTCGCATCTTCTTGTAAGCGGCAGATTGGACCGGGGGACCACAGACAGTACTGGGCGTCGAAGTATCCGCAGTAGTAAAGAGGCAGTCGGCTCCAGATCTGCTCCATGAAAGAGGCGAAGATTTCGCCGAGCTGCTTCAGCAATTCGGAGGCTCGCTCGGGCTCGTCGGTAAGGTCCAGGATGCTTTGGCCATGCCCGCGTAGGAGCGCGTGAAGATCCGATGGCCCGAGCTCCGGGCAGTGGCTGACTGGGAAGCGATGATCGGAGGCGCGGATCAGCTCCTCGAAGAACTCCGTACACTTCTGCCACCACTCCCCCTCGCTGTCCCAACGAACGTCGGTCAGCACGTCCCAACTCAGTTGGCGTTCTTCAGGCAGAACATTGTCGGTCAACACCCGCAGGGTGCAACCCAGCAAAGCGGGCAACCAGGGAATGGCCGCTTGGCCGGGGCAGGCTCCTCTTAGTAAGTCGTCGTCGCAGAGATCGCCCTCCTGAAGCAGACGAAGATGGTCCTCGATGAATTCGCTGGGGCGGATCATCGCGGGTTGCAAGCTGGTCCCCGGGGCCCAGTTGCGGCATGGTCGAAATTCTTGCAGGGGAAACCAGCCGCTCAGGGAAAAGCCGACTAAGGGACGTGAAACGCACTCACGACGCCAAAAGGAGAGATAGCCTTCCAGCTTGCCCGGATGATTACCGAAGGGTGCCCGATTCATGGAGTCCTATGATCCTGTGACACCGCGGCCTCGCTGCGGAAAGCCCCGAAGCCTCGCCCTTCTGAGTGGCCAGTCGACTGAGGGACCACCAGAGGATCGCTGCGGCGATGCAAGGCAGCACGGCAAAGCCCACAAAAACGGGGCGGTAGGACCAGCGGTTCAAGTCCACCCCGTCGCCAGCGAAAAAATCATCCCGCCGAAGCCCGATCCCATACTGGCGATCCCGTACACGGATCTGACATCGGTGCGGGCAAAGGCGTCGGCAGGGATGGCCAGCATGTTGGCGGAACAGGCGGTATAGCCCATCATGGCCAATGAGATCAAAACGATCGCCGTTGCGGCGCTGGGGACGAAGACCGCCGGTCCGGCGACCGTCATCAATAGTGCAAACCCGAGAACGCAGAGGCTGCGAACACGCAGGGTGGGGATCTGTCGCCGGATCAGCACGGCGGCCGTCCAGCCGCCTACTACGTTACCCAGGCCCGCGAGCGCAAAGGGGATCCAGGCGAACTTACCGATGGCTGCCAAGTCGAAACCACGTTCCCGCCGCAAATCCTCCGGGAACCAAAAAATGTAGAAATACCACACCGGATCGAGGAAGATCTTAGCTAAGGTAAACCCCGGATTTCCGATTTAAACATTTCCAGGTAACTTTGTAAAACCCTCCGACGCCTTTATTCATGCGGGTGTGAACGCCATCAAGACGCTGCGGAGGTGGAAACCCAATGGGTGACAAACAAAACCAGCCGTTTCAGCTCTCCTTCAACGCTTCTCTGAAGGTCGCGTTCCAGGGATCGCGGGTCACCTCGGACGGAGGCTTGATTCTGGTGCGCGAGTTGGACGAACGGCTCGGGCTGGGAGAACTCATCGAACAGCACTTGACGGACTGTCGCCGTGGGAAGAACACTCAGTTTCCGCTGGCCGATCTGTTTCGGCAGTCCGTCTACAGCCGGCTGGCCGGCTACGAAGACGTGAACGACGCGGAGCGGCTGAGCCAAGACCCGACCTTCCGGCTGATCGGTTCCGAGAAGATCTGGGACCGCGGAGCGGCGCTGACTTCGCGGCTGCAATCCTTCGAGACGGAAATGCTGGCCGCAGAGGAGAACTTCGCCGGGTTGGCGCGCATCAGCCGCCAACTCATCGCCAGGGTAGAAGCCGTGCATTCCCCCCAACGCGTCGTGCTGGACATGGACTCCACCCAGATCCCGGTCTACGGCCAGCAGGAGCAAAGCGCCTACAACGGTCACTTCGAGTCCACCTGCTATCATCCGCTGCTGCTGTTCAACCGCGAGGGCGACTGCCTGGCGGGGAAGCTGCGGCCGGGCAACGTGCACAGCGCCGACGGTTGGGAAGAACTGCTGTTGCCGGAGGTTGAGTGGCAGCAGAAGCACGGCCAGCAGGTGGTGTTCCGGGCGGATGCCGCCTTCGCCCAGCCGGAGATCTACGAAGCGCTGGAAGAGCGGGGCGTGAAGTAGGCCATCCGCATCCCGGCCAACGACAATCTGGAGCGGGACATCGCGGAACTGCTGAGGCGGCCCGTGGGCCGTCCCTCTCACAAGCCCGTGTTCCGCTACCAGAGCTTCCTGTATCAGGCCGAGAGTTGGACGAAGGCCCGGCGGGTGGTGGCGAAGGTGGAGTTCCACCTCGGGGAGTTGTTCCCCCGGGTCGGATTCATCGTGACCAACTTGGAGACGGACAGCCGGGCAGTGGTGCGGTTCTACAACCAGCGGGGCACCGCCGAGCAGTGGATCAAGGAAGGCAAGCAGGCCGTCAAGATGACCCGCCTGTCCTGCCATCGCTTCCGCTCCAACGAGGTGCGGCTGTGGTTGAGCCTGATCGCCTACAACCTGGGGAACCTGTGGCGGCGGCTGGTGCTGCCGCTCGGCTACGGCAACTGGTCGTTGACCAGCCTGCAACAACGTTTGGTAAAGACCGGCGGCCGGTTGATCAAGCACGCGCGGTATTATTGGCTGCTGCTGGCGGAGGGTCATCTGACGCGGCGGCTTTTCGCGCGCGATGGTGCGGCGGATGGAGGCGCTCGCGCTCCCGGCGGGCTAGCCGGGGGCTCGGACGGGAGCAAACTGGGTGAACAACGCGACGCAGGGGGGCCAGGTGTCTGAGAAGCGGCTTGCCGTCACTGCTGATTTCGGCGCTGGCGGCCTCGGCAGCCAGCAGGATCGACGCCTGGAGGCGGCGCCGAAGCCCCGGGGCGGCGAAAAGCCGCCCGGGGGGCTTGACGCAGGGGGGGTATTCTGAACTCGTCCGGGAGTCCAAAACGGAAATCTCGGCGTGAACTCCCCCGATTTTCGATGTATCATTATCATTAGGCCACAGCCAAGGGCAAAGGAAACCTTCCGCGTGGTAAACGGGGGATCCGATGAAGGTTCGCTCAGCTTCTTATCTTTTCCTGATCCTGTTTGCGGCGAGCTTGCTTCGGGGACAAGGCACCACCTCGCGGGTGCTCGGCGTGGTCCAGGACCCGACCGGCGCTGCAGTCCCGGGAGCCGCCGTCCGCTTGACCAGTGAAACGACCGGCGTCAGCTTTACGACCACGACGACGGCTGCCGGCACCTACGTCTTCGAGGCGGTGCAGCCGGGCCGCTACGGCCTAACCGTGGAGGCGGCGGGCTTCAAACGGTTCGTCTCACGAGACAACATCGTGGCCATCGGCCAGCCGACGACGCTGAACGTCACGCTCGAGCTCGGCCAGGTGACGGAATCGATTGAGGTGGCCGCCGCCGCTGAGCTGGTGCAGACCTCCACCTCGGGCAACTTCGGCAATCTGCTGCCCTATGAGGTGATCCGTGACCTGCCGATTGTGGGCACGCGCGGCCGCAACCCGCTCGAGCTGGTGCTGCGCCAGCCGGGCGTGGTCTCCGGCGCCCACACCGGCGGCGGCGTACACGTTCGTGGGGCGCGGGACCGTGCTTGGAACTACACGCTCGACGGCATCGACGTCAATGAGACGAGCGCCGGTGGTGCCAACTTCGCGCCGCTGCGGACGAACCCGGACAGCCTCGCCGAGTTCCGCGTGCTCACGGGGAACTTTACGGCAGAGTTCGGGCGAAACTCCGGCGGCCAGGTCACGATGATCACCCGGTCCGGCGGGAATGAGGTGCACGGGACCGGCTTTTTCTTCTATCGCACTCCCCGGCTGAACGCCAACGAATGGGAGTTCAACCTGAACCAGATCCCCAAACGCCAGTTCGTGCAGCACATCTGGGGCGGCAGCCTCGGCGGCCCCGTGGTGCGGAACCGGATGTTTTACTTTGCCAACGCGCAGCGGCTGACCGCGCGGGAGTCGGCCCAGGTTGACCGGATCGTCTACACCTCTGAGATGCGGCGGGGCATCTACCGCTACAATCGGGCCGGTCGCAACCTGCCGTTCGGCAGCGCCGGAACGATCATCGACAGCCAGGGCAATCTGCTGCCCGGTGCGAGCGTCGGCACGTACAACATCTTTGCCAGCGACCCGGAGCGCATCGGTCCGGATCCCCGCATCCGCTCGCTGATCGACAAGACGCCCCTGCCGAACAACTTTTCCCTGGGCGACGGGCTTAACACGGCCGGTTACACATTTGCGGCGCTGCAATGGGAGCGACAGCTCGATACCGTGGCCAAGCTCGACTACGTCGTCAACGACCGGAATGCGGTCTACGGCCGCATCGCCTGGGGCTTTCAGGACACCAACTGCGACCGCGTCAACGGTGGGCAGCCGTTCTTCCCGGGCGGCGGCTGCGTGGTGAACACCGAGCGCGACCCGCACAATCTGGCTTTCAACTGGCGCACCAATCCCACGCCGCGCATTACCAATGAACTCGTCTTCGGGCGCAATTACTTTCAGTTCAACTTCAACATTCCGACGGCGGATCTGAGCAAGATCATGCTGACGTCGGCCCCGGTGACGGTCCCCGAAACTTACTATTTCGGCAATCGGCGCGCCATTACCACCTGGCAACTGGTGGACAATTTCGCTTACTTTCAGGGCGGCCACGCGCTGAAGTTCGGCTTCAATCTCCGCCTGCAGAAACACCTGGACACCCGGGGCTCGATCGGCGGCTTTAACGCCACGCAGGATGTGGACTTCTCGCGGCTGGTGAACACGGTGGACGCGAGGCGGTTCGGACTGCCGGACGATGTCAATCAACAGTTCGACCGGCCCCTGCTGGAGAGCCATATCAACTTCCTGCTCGGACGCGTGGGAACGACGCGGCGCGGCTTTCCGAGCCGGGGGGACCAGTTCGTCACGGGTCTGTACAACTTCGACGCCCGCTATCACGAGTACGACTTCTACATTCAGGACACCTGGAAGCTGCGGCGGAACCTCATGGTCGATGTCGGCTTGCGCTGGGAGGTGAAGCGAGCGCCCCGGAGCAACCCGGCGGGGCGGATCCGGCGTCCGAACCAGGCGGTGGCCGCCGGGGCGGCGCCCTCGGCCACGCTCCGCTGGATCGAAGGGCCCCTCTACGACGATGACTGGAATAACCTGGGCCCCTCGGTAGGATTCGCCTGGGACCCCCTCGGGCGGGGCCGGACTTCCGTCCGCAGCAATTACCGCATCGCCTACGACCGGATCAACACGTTCGTGTTGAGCTCGAGCATCTTTCAGAACCTTCCAGGGCAGGTGCAGGGCCTCGCCGACAACACGTACGGCCAGGGCGGAGGACGCCTGGCCAACCTGCCAGTGCTGAATCCGCCCGCGGTGAAGCCGAGCGAGCTGGCGCAGCCGCCGCCTTTCTCCGCGGGCACAGTGACGGTGGTCGATCCCAACTTCCGCAGCCCCATCACGCACCAGTGGGCCCTGGGGATCCAGCAGCAGATGGCCGCCCGCACGGTAGTGGAGTTCAACTACATCGGCCGGCGCGCCTACGGGCTGTTCGGCGCTTACAATCTCAACCAGGCCGAGATCTTCCGCAACGGCTTCGTGGAGGCGTTCCGCACGGTCAAGGCCGGCGGCGCCTCGCCGCTGATCGATCAGTTGCTCGGAGTCGACCCGCGGCGACTGGCGGCGGAGACCGGCTCGGCCGCCATGCGGCGCATCTACGCGGTGGAGCTGGCCAACAATGCCGTGGCCACGGTCGCGCGCGACATCTCCCGCCGCACGGTACGGGGCGTCTCGCAGGCCGAGGCGGCCGGACTCGGCCCGTTCCTGTTGCTACCGTTCCCGCAGTATGCCGGGGGCATGAACGTCATCGACTCCAACGACTTTTCCACCTACCACGCCTTTGAGGCGCAGATCGAGCGGCGCTATCACAACGGAGTGGCCTGGCAGCTCAGCTATACCTTTTCCAAATCGCTCGACACCCGGTCGTACGATCCCGCCTTCATCGTCGTCTCCACCGGCGCGGCGCAGTCGGCCTCCTCGACGCCCTTTGATGCATTCAACCGCAGGCTCAACTACGCGCTCTCGGACTTTGACCGGACTCACGTGGTGCAGTCCTACTATGTGTACGAGCTGCCCTTTGGGCGGGGCAAGCGCTGGGCGCTGGCCGCCTCGCCGCTGCTGGAGCGGCTCCTGGGGGGCTGGCAGATCGCCGGTTTCACCACGATTCAGAGCGGGCGGCCGTTCACGGTCTACTCCGGCTTTGACACCTTCAGCAGCGTGGTCAACTCGACGGCCGATTGTCGGGGCTGCGCTCGCGGCGACGGCCGGGTGTTCGATGACGCGCGCACCGGCTTCAAGTTCTACTTCGCCGAGACAGAGCGCGCGCGCTTCACGACGCCCGCGGCCGGCGAGCTGGGCAACACGGGCCGCAATTTCTTCCGCGGGCCGGGCGCGTTCAACATGGACGCCTCCCTGCTCAAGCGCACCCGGCTGAACGAGCGCTTCACGCTGGAGCTGCGCGCCGACATGACCAACCTGACGAACACGCCGACCTTCGGCTTCCCCACGGCGATTGCGAGTTCAGCCACCTTCGGCCGCATCCGCGACGCCGTCATCAGCGGCTCGCGTAAGATCCAGCTCGGCGCGAAGCTCCACTTCTGAGCCGGAGCGGGCGGAGGCCTTCAGCGGGCCAGCAGCTCCCGGATGCGCGGCGCGAGCTCCTCGTAGCTGATCTTGCCCGGATGATAAAGCCGCACGATGCCCGTGCGGTCGATAAGCACCATCGTGGGCGTGGTGCTGGCGCCATAGGTCTGGAAGGCCTTCTCGCTCACCGGCACGGGCATGCCGTCGAGGTCGGCATAGGATTGACGCCGAACCTGATCGATATAGGCCAGCTCCTCCTCCGGGGAGACCTCCCGCCCGCCTTCGGCAAAGCCGTAGCGCTGCGTCGGGCCGAGGATCACCAGGCCGCGGTCGCTGAACTCCTCCCTCAGCCGCGCCAGCACCGGCGCCTGCGTCTTGCAGTCCTTGCACCAGTGCGCCCACAAAAACAGCAGCACAGTCTTGCCGCGCAGGCTCGCCAGCCGGAGCGGCTGCTCGCCCAGGTACTCGGTGAATTCGAGTTCGGGCGCGGGTCCGCCCTCTAGTGAGAGGAGATTGATGTTCTTCTGGATGCGGGTGCGAATCGAGGTTTGGCCCCAAGCGTCGAGCTCCTGCCGGAGGAAGGAGATCGCCTCCGATCGCGCGCCCCGCCGGGCCAGCACCTGCGCCTGCACTTCAATGGAGGCGCCGAAGGCGATCGGCAACCGCTTCTCCTCGTCCAGCCGGCGCGTCTGGAGCAGTCCGAGCGCGAGTTCGCGCACCTCGGCTGCATAGCGCTCGGCGGCATCCAGGTCGCCGGCCGCCAGGGCGCCCCGGCCCAGCCATGACAGCCCTTCGAGCATCTCCGTTCACGCGACGCCTTCTGGCGAAGTGCTGCCGTTCGTCGTGCGCGGCGGACGAAGGCCCAGTGTGCGGGTCAGCCGATGCAAGTTATTGGGGTGGATTCCTAGCAGACGAGCGGCCTCGGTGTAATTGCCGTGTGCCTGCTCGAGGGCCCGCAACACCGTGCGCCGTCGGGCTTCGAGAACCGAGCAGCGGTAGTCGATTGAGGGTTCCGGCTCGGATACCGCACGGAGGAGGGCTTCCGGCAAATCCTGCGGCTGGATCCGCTCACCAGCTCCCAGCACGATCGCCCGCTCCACCGCGTTCTCCAACTCCCGCACGTTGCCCGGCCAGTCGTAGGCCATCATCCGGCGAAGGGTCTCAGGCGCGAATCCCAGCAACCTGCGCCCGCAGCGCTCGGCGAACCGCGCCGCGAAAGAGTCCGCCAGCAGTGGTATGTCTACCTTGCGCTCGCGCAACGCCGGCATCCGGAGTGAAACCACATTCAGCCGGTAAGACAGGTCGGGACGAAAGTCCCCACGCCGCACGGCTTCCGCCAGGTCGCGGTTACACGCCGCCACCACGCGCAGGTCCACGCGGATCACCCGTGTGCCACCCACGCGTTCGAACTCGCGCTCTTGCAGCACACGCAGCAGCTTAGCCTGAAGCGCAGGCGCCAGTTCTCCAATCTCGTCCAAGAAGAGTGTGCCGCTGTCGGCGGCCTCCAGCTTTCCACGTTTTTGCATCACGGCGCCCGTGAAAGCCCCTTTCTCGTGACCAAACAGTTCGCTCTCCAGCAGGCTCTCGGTGAGAGCCGCGCAGTTGATGCCCACAAAAGGGCGGCCGGCGCGCGGGCTATTGCGATGGATGGCACGCCCCGCCAGCTCCTTTCCCGTCCCACTCTCCCCAAGCAGCAGCACCGTGGCATCCGTGGGCGCCACCTTGGCGATGAATTCGTAGACCGCCTGCATGGCCTCGCTCGCGCCCACCATCTCGTGATCCAGAGGCCCGACGGGTCCCCATGCGCCGACGGTCGCCCTCAACGGATCGGGCACGCTGCGCCGGCGGAACCCAGGGGGTGTCTCGCCTTCGAAAACCAGATACAGGAGCACATAGTCGCCTACGCCGATTTCATCGCCGTGCTCCAGGAGCCGCTCTTTCACCTCACGTCCGTTGACTCTGACCGGATGGGAGGCGTCGAGACTGCGAATACGATACTGGCAGTCGGCCCCTTCGATCACGCAGTGCTCGCCGCAAACCGAGGGATGATCCAAGACCAGAAGGTTGCTGGCCTCGCTCCCGATGGTGATTCTACCCGCAGGGAGCGCGAAAAACGCGCCCTCTAACGGGCCCGCGATGATGAACACTCGTGGGTTCACCGGATCTCCACTATCCAAACCGATTGGGGGACTATCCGTTCCGATAGCATCCCGAAGCCCCAACGACTTCGATGCGCTGATCTCACGACCGATTCATTTTTCCCGCCTGTGCTTGAAATGTGATGGTTACCTTCCCGAAACGGCCGGAGCGCGGTCCGCTCCGAGCGATGGCCCGGGAACTGCTGTTCCCAGTGTGAACCCCGTGAGCAGGTTCAAAGTGAACAGGAGGATAAGAAGCATGAAAAGACAACCTAGAAATCTTCTGCTGGCGCTGGGCTTGGCAGGCGCTATGTCGACCGCTGCGGCAGCCGGGCTTCAGGGCACGCTGCGTGTGACAGTGCCCTTCAGCTTCCACGCCGGCCAGGTCGTGCTTCCTGCCGGCCAGTATTCCATCGAGCAACTCTCGACGCCGTGGACACTGCTGATCCGCGGTAAGACCACGAGCAACCTGATCTACGTGCGCGCCATCCCGGCTCAGAAAGACCAACGCGAACCGAGCTCTCGGCTGGTCTTCAACAAGTACGGCGATCACTATTTCCTGGCGCAGATCTGGAGTGGTGGAACTCGCATGGGCGCCCAGCTCCCGGGGAGCAAACGCGAGCGCGAGATGAGCACCTCGCTGCATCCGGACCGTGTCGTCTTGGCCTTGGGGAAGTAGTCGCTGCAAAGGCTTTCTCTTTTCCGCCGGCGGCCGTGGCCTGTCCCGGGCCGCCGGCGCCCTTCTTCTCATGTAGACGATCCGGCAGCCGTTTTGTTCCCTGCCAGGCCGCGGCCGCTCCAGGCAGCCGGTCGCAAGGTAGTCGGCGTGGTTTGGATTCAGACCGCCACTTCGGGTTGAATGAGCCCCGCTAACCCCCGGCCGGCTGAACTTCGCGGCATGCTCCAACCCCAGCGCGAACCAGCGCGGCTCCGCGAGACCCGCAGTCTCACTGACCGCAGGCGGTCTGCAACTTCAGAGCGAGGCTGTCAATCTCGGAGATCAGTTCCTCCAACGATCGGGCTTCAAACACCGGGATCACACTACAACGGCTGGCGATGGGCAACAGCACCGTCCGCGTGCCGATTTGAACCGTCTTGTCCAACCGCACGGAAGCGATGCGCTCCATCTCGGCGGAGGCTTCCTCGAGCGAATACGGTCGGTCGAGCAGCACCAACAAGGAAGAGAGGTCCCAGCGGTAGACCGGATCCGATGATAGTAACCCCTCTGCCAAATGGTGGCGGAAAAAATGCACCAACTGCTCGCCGGCTCTAGGCCCGAAGCGGGCGTTGATGAGCCGGACACGGGCCACGGTGAAAATCGCCGCGTACACATGGGCCCCTCGCTGAAACGCTTCAGCCAAGGCCTGCTCGGCTTCCTCACGGCCCATGGCTTGGACGGCAGGCGGGGTCGTTGGCGCCGAGACCGCCACCGCACGGCGCTGTTGAGCGCGCTTGATTTCATTCTTCAGTTCGGTAATGGTGCGAGCCGTTTCTTCGCGCTGTCGTCGTGCCTCCTCGCGAAGGGATTGCAAGCAGTCGGAAAGGCGGGCCTTCAACGTGCGGATGTCCTCCAACACGGAGGCTCGTTCCAGTTGCTTTTCGATGGTCTGAAGTCGGCTCACGGAGCGCTCCGATCCCGCCGAGATCGCCGCCACCGTGTCGGTCAACATGGCGAGCATGGACTGCAGCTCGGCGCTCTGCATGCGGATGAAGCGGGTAGTCCGTTGGTTGTAATCCTGCAGAGTCT
>OGCI01002157.1_pt1 | contig 13917 bp, 10 predicted proteins | sample 1570021 | NCBI WGS metagenome assembly OGCI01 (sample SAMN06264664, study PRJEB24512) | hot springs metagenome | isolation source: Hot spring water | place: South Africa: Tshipise | collected 2015-06-21 | reverse complement strand
ACAACAGGTTCTCAACCTGTAAATCAGGGGTTCGAATCCCCTTGGGAGCACTATCTTTCGCTAAAGCTTCAGATAGCGGGCTATAGTTATTGATAAAGCTTCAGATAGTAGACTATAGTTATTGGGTCTAGATTTCAACAGTATATAATATTATATTTGTTAAATCTAATCTTAAAATAATAAACTATTATTAAAACCTCTATTTTAAGTAGTAAAATATAAATATGTTTTATGTTTTATACGTATATTTTAAGAAATTATAAAACTAATCGCTATTATATTGGTTATACAGTTGATTTAAAAAATCGTTTAAAAAAACATTTTTCGGGCAAAGTTTTCTCTACAAAATCAGATAATAATTATCAACTTGAATGGTATTGCGCTTTTAGAACTAAAAAACAAGCTATTTTATTTGAGAGATATCTTAAAACAGGAAGTGGTATTGCTTTTATGAAAAAAAGATTTTTTAGACAAAAGATTTATTTAGAAGAAACATAATACCAGATATCCGAAGCTTCATGCGAAGGATATACTTTTGATGCTAGATATCCGAAGCTTCATGCGAAGGATATAATCCCCTTGGGAGCACTATCTTTCGCTAAAGCTTCAGATAGCAGGCTATAGTTATTGATAAAGCTTCAGATATTACTATAATTATTGAGAAAGTTTCAGATAGCGGGCTATAGTTATTGATAAAGCTTCAGATAGTGAGCTATAATTTATTTTGCTAAAGTTTCAGAGATAGCAGTTATATTTTATTTTGTTAATAATTAGATAGCGGGTTATAATGTCTTTATTAAGTTTTCAAATAACTAATTTTGATAAGTCTTTAAAAACAAGTTTTATAAATATTTCTTTACTTCTTGTTCCATATCAGAGAAGCTGTAGGCTCCTTGAAATGGAGTAGTATTAATCAAAAAGTGTGGCGTGCCTTGAAATCCTAATGATGGTGATAGTTGTTGATCTCTTGTTAATCTTGATTGGTATTTTTTTGATTCAAGACAACTAGTTAAAAACTGATTATCAATTTCATTAGCTAAAAATTCAACTAATTTTGAAATGCTAGTTCGGTCGTTTTTTACTTGTTCGTTGATTAAATTATAACCTTCATTTGTCATTAATTTATCATGAACTTCCCAAAATTTACCTTTTTCATAAGCACAGTATAAAGCTTCACTTGCTAATTCTCCATTCCCATGACCATTTGAATATAAGAAAACAAAGGATGCCTTACCTTCATCAACTAATTTTTTAATCTTTAATATCGGTGGAATATAACTACCTCCTTGAGATTGATATTTAAATCTCTCTCCCGCTTGAGAAGCAATCTCTGGATTATAACCGCTTGCAATATGGCAGTATGGACAACTTGGATCTGATATTTCTACTATAAGAAGTTTTTTATTAGCATCACCAAAATGAATAAAATCTTTATTAAATAGATTTTTAATCATTGATATCTTTAATTCTTTGGTTGGTTGAGGAGTGGGAAAGTGTTTTTCGATCGTTTTTAATCGATTATCAATTTTTGAAACTCTAAGAAGAGAGATTATTGAAATAATACCGATAATTAAAATTGCTCCTGATAAAAAATAAATTACTGATAAAATAGATAAGATTTGTGATTTTTTTTGTCTCATAATTTAAAAAATTTTTAATTTTTAATCTTTATTTTATAACTGTACCGTTTTTTAAATTTTTGTCAAGAGGTATAAGAAAAAAACGCTCAGGACAATCAGCAACTAAAAGCATACCTTGGGAATCTTTTCCCATAATTTTTTTTGGTTCAAGATTAACAATGAATGGGTATTTATTACCTTTTAAATCTTTTGGTTGATAATATTTAGCAATTCCTGAAAGAATACTAACGACTCCATAATCATTACCAAAATCAACCTTCATCTCAATCATATTTTTTGATTTTTCGGGAATAATGGCGTCAATTACCTCACCAACTCGGATATCAAGCTTATCAAAATCAGAAAAGCTAATTAAAGATTTTTTCATAAATAATAATATTATAACATTATAACTGCTACATTTTATTTAGCATATATTCGATATAAGTTGCTGCCAATTTTTTCAAATTTAAATATCTTAATCTGACCAATTTCTGAAGTATTTTTTACATGAGGACCACCACAAAACTCTTTTGAATAATCACCAATAAAATAAACCTTAACCATCTCTGGATATTTTTCTCGAAAAAAAGACTTAGCACCGATTTTATAAGCTTCTTCCTTGGGTAAAATCTTAAACTCAACTGGCAAAGACTGATTAATTTTTTGGTTAATAACCTCTTCAACTTTTTTTATTTGGTCATTGGTTGGCTTTACAGGAGAAAAAAAATCAAATCTTAATCTTTCACTAGTGATATGAGAGCCTTCTTGTCTTATACTTTCTCCTAAAACATCAAATAAAGCCCGATGAATTAAATGAGTAGCAGTGTGATATTTAATTGTTTGTTGACTTTGATCAGCTAATCCACCTTTAAAAATACCAACTGAGGCAGTCCGGGAAAGCTGACGATGTTTTTCAAACTCCTGATCAAACTCATTTTTATCAAAGGTTAACCTTCTCTCTTTTAAAAGTTCTTCAGTTAGTTCTTTAGGGAATCCATAAGATTGATATAAATCAAAAACTTGTTTGCCAGTTGGTTTGTTAATTTTTTCAATGATTTTAATTCCTTTTTCTAAAGTTTTATTAAAACGATTAATTTCATCGCTAACAATTAGTTTAATCTCTTGAAAATCAGTTTTTTGAAAATAAATATCATTATAGATCTCAATAATGGTTTCGATCACCGGTTCTAAGTCTTGAGGGTTAATAGTTTTTTCTTTTAGTTGAAGAGTCTTGATAACAACTCGACGAAGAAGTCGTCTTAAAAAATAACCTCGTTCTTTATTTGAGGGATAGACACCTGATTTAATTAAAAAAATTGCTCCTTTAAGATGATCAGCAATAGTTCTTAGTTTTTGTTTATTATTTTTTTCTGAATAACTTTTTTGAGTATTTTTTTCTAAAGTTTTGATAATTGGTAGATAAACATCAGTTAAAAAAATATCAGGATGATTATTTAAAACTGCTAAGATACGTTCTAATCCTCCACCAAAATCAACGTTTTTTTTTGGTAATTCTTCAAATCCAGTTTTTGTTTTTTTATACTGCATAAAAACAGAGTTGCCGATTTCTAGAAATCGGCCACAATCACAATTAGGATGACATCTTTCTCCATATTTTAAATCATGGTTCACTTGGGTAAATTCAAAAAAAACTTCAGAATCTGGACCACCGGGTTCGCCTTCAGGCATATTGTCAGGAACACCAGCTCTTGACCACCAATTTTTTTCTGGCCCATATTGAAAGATATGATTTTTAGAAATACCGATCTCCTTCCAGATTTTTATCGATTCATCGTCATTATTTAATTGGTTTTTTTTATCACCAGAAAAAACTGTTACATAAAGTTTTTCTTTTGGTAAATTTAAAACCTCAGTTAAAAAAGTCCAAAACCAATTAAGCTGTTCTTTTTTAAAATAATTTCCTAAAGACCAATTACCCATCATCTCAAAAAAAGTTGTGTGGCGGTTATCACCAACTTCGTCAATGTCTTGAGAACGAAAGCAGGGTTGAATATTATAAAGTCGATTACCTAAAGGATGAATTTCTCCCAACAGATAGGGAACTAGTGGTTGCATGCCACTGCCTGTGAAAAGAGTAGTTGGATCATTTTGAGGGACTAAAGAGATTGCTGGTAGTTTTTGATGTTGATTTTTTTTCCAAAAATCAGCAAACTGTTTTCTTAAAAGTCTATGATTCATAGTAAAAATTGATAAAATTATATTATGAAAAAAATGAGAATTCAAACAAGAGATTTAAAAACTTGCCAGAGTTTTTTTAAAAAAAACTTTTCTTTTCCTAAAAAAAGAGCTCATAAAGGAGAAAATGGAAAACTTCTTATCATCGGTGGCTCAAAACTTTTTCATGCTGCTTGTTTATGGTCAGCAGAGGTTGCGAGCCATTTTGTTGATATAGTTCATTTTTGCTCAACTCAAGAAAATGAAGAGATTTTTTTGTCATTAAAAAAGATTTTTAGAAATGGGATGGTGATTGCAAAAAAAGATTTAAACAATTATATAAAAGAAGATGATGTTATATTAGTAGGAACAGGAATGGTGAGAGAAGAGAAAAATAAAATTGGAAATTTAAACCATGAGATTCGAAATTTTTCTGATTTAGAAAAAGTTGATAACGAGGGAGTTTATACTTATTTTTTGACAAAATATTTAATTGAAAATCATCAAGAAAAAAAATTTGTTTTTGATGCTGGTGCAGTTCAGATGATGGAAAATCAGTGGTTGAAGAGTTTAAAAATACCGGCAATCATCACTCCTCATCTAAAAGAGTTTGAAAGATTATTTGGAATTAATTTAGAAAGATCATCTCTTGAGGAAAAAGAAGAAACTATTTTTCAAACTGCGAGAAAGTTTAAAACAACGATTTTATTTAAAAATGTTGACGATATTATTTCTGATGGAGATAGTCTTTTAACAGTCATTGGTGGTAATCAAGGATTGACTAAAGGAGGTACAGGCGATGTTTTAGCTGGTTTAGCAGCCAGTTTTTATATTAATCACTCCTCTTTTTATAGTAGTTGTTTTGCTTCGATGGTTTTAAAAATAACTGCGGACAAACTTTTTTCTCAATCTGGATATTGGTATAATGTAAGTAATATAATTAGATCTTTACCAGTGGTTTTAAAGGATTTAGTTTTATGAAAAAAGAAACTTTAGCGGCGATTATTTTTGGTGGTAGTTTAGGGATTTTGATGGCATTTTTGGTTTTATTTAAATCGGCTGATTTTAAATTAACAAAAAACAAAAAAATTGTTCCAACAATTCCCTCACCGTTAGTTAAAAAAGTAACTACAGAAAAAAAGGAGATAATTCCTTTTGAAATTAAAGAACCAAATAATGAATTAATTATTGAGAGAAGCCCAGTTACTATTAAAGGAAAGGCAACAAAAAATTCATTAATTGTTATTCAATCTCCTATAAAAGACTTAGTGATAAAAAATGAAAAAGAAGATTTTTCTTTTGATCTTCCTTTAAGTCTGGGTAAAAATGTTATCAATATGGTTGTTTATCCTAGAGGTAGCACTATTACTCAAGAAAAGATATTAAGAATTTATTATTTAAAAGAAAATTTATGAAAAAGTTTTTTATTTTCTTATTTATAAGTTTAGTTTTTTTTCCTTCTTTGGTTTTAGCAATGGTTGCCACTGATTCTTCAGAGGTAAAAAAATCAACTGATTCATCGTCAGTTGAGAAAAAATCAATTGAGAAATTAAAAGAAAACATTGCTAATAAAGTAGAAGAGATAAGAAGAAAAAACAATCGGGCTGTTTCCGGTTATATTAAAGAGATTAAAGATAAAACCATCTTTCTTCAAAACAGTAAGAATTATCAGGTAAAGATTCAAGATTCAGATCTGACAACATTTTATAAAATTTCTGGTAATCAACAAAAAGAAATTGAGGAAAAAGATTTAAAAACTGGTGATTATATTGTTGTTTCTGGTTTAATTGAGGGTGAGATAGTAACTGCTAACTCGATTTTTAAAGATGAAGAGTACTTACTTATTAATGGAAAGATTAATGAAATTAATAAAAATAACTATTATTTAAAGGTGATTACCAGTGATAAGGTTAGTTATTTGATAAATATTGAAGTTTATACCAAACAATATCTTTTAAACATTAAAAATTTAGATTTAGAAAGAATTGGTTTTTCTAAATTAAAAGAGGGTGATTTTACACACATAGTTATTAAATTAACAGAAAAAAATGAGAAAAATGAGTATTCAGCAGAAAGAGTCTTGATTATTCCTCAAGAATATTTTTTAAAGTAAATAATATTTATGGTTTTTAATTTTTTAAAAAAACTCTTTAATTACAACGAAAAACAGCTATCTTTATTGAGAAAAAAAGTTATTGAGATTAACAGTTTAGAAGATCAGGTAAGAAAATTAAAAGATAGTGATTTTACCAGAGAAACAAAAAAACTTAAAGAAAAAATTGCTGGTAAAAAAGAAAATTTAAATATTAATCTACCATGGGCTTATGCGTTAGTAAGGGAAGCATCAAGAAGAGTTTTGGGTCAACGACACTTTGATGTCCAGTTAATGGCAGCAGTGGCTTTACACCAAGGAAAAATTGCTGAACAAAAAACCGGTGAAGGAAAGACTTTATCGGCTGTTCCTGCCTTATATTTAAATGCCTTATTGGAAAAAGGAGCTTATTTGGTAACAGTTAATGATTATTTAGCTCGACGTGATTGTGGTTGGATGGGAAGAATCTTTCATTTTTTAGGTCTGAAAACAGCTGCTATTATCTCTGATAAGTCATTTGTTTATGATCCAGATTATCAAGATAAAGAGGTTTATGATTGGCGGTTAATGAATCTTCGACCAATTTCTCGAAAAGAAGCTTATCAAGCTGATATTACTTATGGAATTAATAGTGAGTTTGGTTTTGATTATTTAAGAGATAATATGGCAAGAAGTATTGAGGAGTTAGTCCAAAGAGATTTTTATTTTGCCATTATTGATGAAGCAGACTCAATTTTGATTGATGAAGCTCGGACACCCCATATCATTTCTGCTCCTTATGATGAAGATACTTCTAAATACTATCAATATGCTAAATTAGTTGAAAGACTTGATCCTTTGGATTATATGATTGATGAAAAGTCAAGAACAGCTAATTTAAATGAACAAGGAATAAAAAAGATTGAAAAAATATTAGGTGTTGATAATATTTATGAAAAAGATTTTGATAGTCTTTATCATATTGAGGCGGCTTTAAAAGCAAAAACGTTGTTTAAAAAAGACAAGGATTATATTGTCAAAGATAATGAGGTAGTAATTGTTGATGAGTTTACTGGTCGGCTTTTATATGGTCGAAGGTTTTCTGAAGGTTTACATCAAGCAATTGAAGCAAAAGAGAATGTCTCCATAAAACAAGAATCAAAAACCCTAGCTACTATTTCTTTGCAAAACTATTTTCGAATGTATGAAAAATTAGCCGGAATGACAGGAACAGCGGTGACTGAAGCCGAGGAGTTTCATAAAATTTATAAAGTTGACGTGGTGGTGATTCCGACTCATTTATCAATGATAAGAAAAGATAATTCAGATGCTATCTATAAAAATGAAAAAGGTAAATATGATGCTGTAGTTGAAGAAGTGGCAAAAAATTATCAATTAGGTCGGCCAGTTTTAGTGGGAACAACTTCAATTGAGAAAAACGAGTATTTATCATCGCTTTTGAAAAAAAAAGGAATTCCCCATCAGCTTTTAAATGCAAAAAATCATGAAAAAGAGGCGATGATTATTGCCCGCGCTGGTGAAAAAGGGGCAGTGACCGTGGCTACCAATATGGCTGGTCGAGGAGTCGATATTATTTTAGGCGGTGAGCCACCGAATAAATTCAAAATTAAAAGTTCAAAGTTAAAAATTGAAGAAAAAGAAAAGAATTGGTTGAAAAAACATGACGAGGTAATTAAGTTGGGAGGTCTTTATGTGATTGGCACTGAGCGTCATGAGTCAAGAAGAATTGATAATCAGCTGCGGGGTCGGGCAGGTCGACAAGGTGATCCGGGTGAGTCAAGATTTTTTGTCTCTTTAGAAGATGATTTAATGAGAATTTTTGGTGGAGACCAAATAAAAAAAATTATGACTTTTTTTAATTTTCCTGAAGATGAAGCGTTATCTCATCCGATGGTGACTCGGGCAATTGAACAGGCGCAGGTTAAGGTGGAAGGTTTTAACTTTGATATTAGAAAACATTTAGTTGATTATGATGATGTTTTGAATAAACAAAGAGAGATTGTTTATCGGTTAAGAAGAAATATCTTAAAAACTGAAGATAAAAATAGGTTATATGAGATTATTTTTAAAACTATTGATGAGGAAATAGTTAATCTTTTTAACTCATTTTTAGCAACTGAGGAAGTATTAACCGATGAAGTTTTAAATAAACTTAATCAAGAATTAACTTTTATTTTTCCTTTATCTTTTAAAGTGAAGACATATGAAGATTTAGAAAAAGTAAAAAAAGAGTTAAAAGATTTTTTTAGAGAAAAAGAGAAAAAGTTTGGTCAGGAAATTTGGATAGATTTAATTAGACAGTTATTTTTGGAGATTATTGATAAGCGTTGGATGGATCATTTAACTGGAATTGATAATTTAAGAGAGGGAATTAATCTTCGCGGTTATGCTCAGATTAATCCTTTAGTAGCTTATAAAAATGAAGCTTATATAATGTTTGAAAGATTAATGAATGAAATTGATTTTGAGTTTGTCAGAAGAGTTTTTAAATTTGAGATTATTGATGAGAGACAGTTAAGTTCACTTTTTCAAAAACCAGTATCAGATGTTATCTATAAGGAAGCATCAGGAGTTAATCCTTTTCAAAATCAGGAGAAAAAAGAGGTGTCTCAACCAGCCGGAAAACCAATAGTGAAAAAACATAAATTAGGTCGCAATGATCCTTGTTGGTGTGGGAGTGGGAAAAAGTACAAAAAATGCCACTGGCCAAATTAAGGACAGTCTTTAAATGAAGACTGTCTTTAAAAAAAAGACAGTCTTTTTAATTGATAAAAATCTTTGTTAATGTCTTTCAAAAGAGAACGGATATTTTATATTCTGATATATTTTAATATATTTATACTTCTTGAAATTTTTTGGGATTTATGTTATATATTGATATTGAGTTCCTAACTCAAGCGCCTTTGCGCTTTCCCGTTAACGAAAGTTAACGATGCCTTTTAGTGCAGAGGCGCAATTTTTATGAAAATAAAAGGTTATCGATTACATAAAGAAAGAATAAAATTTACTTCAGGGACTACAATTAGAAGTATTAAACTTCCTATTAAAGAATTTAGTTTAAATGAAGATAAAAAGGAATTGATCTTAAAAATAAAAAAACAAGTTAAAAATGATGATCTTCTTTTAAAAGGAGATGTAAATCTAAATGACTATGCTCAAAAAGGATTTAGAGGTAATCCCAGTTACAACTTTTTCGATTTCTGGGTTGATAGTTTAAGAGCAGGCGTAATATGGAAAAAAACTACTAACGAGTTAATAGATTTTGTCAATGGCAAACTTTCAAAAAAAGATATTATCGGAGAAATTTTAATAAAAGCTAGTGATAAGTTTTTAAAATATTTTGATATAGCAAATCAAGATTTAAAAAATTTTTTTAAACTTAGTGAAGTCAGAGCAAATAAAAACAAACAGTCTCTTTCTAGAAGTTTAGTTTCTTATTTGAAACAAGATTATAAAAAGAAAAAAGATAAATATGATTACGAGATAATCAATTCTGATGCTCAAAATTTAATTAATTTTATTGTTAACTCTTTTTTTGATAATCAAAGTCTGCTTAAGCTTAAAGGCCCACAAAAACAAAATCAATTTTGGTTAAAAAACTTTGGTATTGACAAAACTAAATTAAAACAGTTTAGACCACAAGGTGAATTAGGAAACATTAGTTTTGTAATTGTGCCTCAATTAATTAGTATTGATAAAGATATTAATATAGTTGATTTAATTGAAAAAAGAATTCATTTTCTTGAAAGACTTAATTTAAATAATGATAATGAGATTAAAAGTATTTTAGGATTAGAAAATAATTTTAGTGCCTTGTCTAATTATTTGGGAATTATTTTTAAGAAACTTTATCAAGGTGAGATAGAAGAGATTTTTCAGGCTTTAGTTTTTATTTATAAAGATTTAGAAGATTATAAAAATGTTGCTTTCAAGAGTTTAAATTTTCTCAAAGAAAAAGCCAAGCTTTTAAGTCCTGAGCCTTCATTAGAGTTTATTTCTAACTGGGCTGATTATAGAAGTTTATTAGGAGGTAAGATAGAGTCTTGGTTAAGTAATTATTTAAGAAGAAAGAAAGAAATTAATCAACAGATAAATGATTTTTTTAATGGATTAGATTTGACTAAAAAATTTTTAATTGAAAATAAAAATTATAAAAAAGAATTAAAAGATAATGATTTAGATAGTATTTTAAAAATAATAAAGGAAATTAATCAGTTTGGAAATAAAGATTTAAATAATAAAAAAAATTATGAAATTTTTGATTCATTTTTGTCGATTTTAAAAAGTGATTTAAATTTGTTTTATCAGAAATATTTAATTGATGAGAAAAATGAGATAAAAGTTGATGAATTTAGTCCGTTTGAAGCTATATATAAAAAAATTTATAAACCAGTAAGTTTTTATGGTGAGATAAAAAGAGAGAATAATGATAAAAACTTAAGATTAGTTTTACCAATAATAAAAACAGGCCTAGAATTTTCAAAATTAATGATAAATGAATTAACAGAGAATTTTTCATTTAATGATGATGATGATGCTGAGATATTTTTTAGAAAATTATTAAATTTTTATCATCAAAAGATATTAACTAAATCTATAAATTCGAATGATTTTAAAAATTTTTTTATTGATATATTAGTTCATTATATATCAGAAGAAGATAAAAAAAATATCTTTAAAAAAAATCGGGTTTTTTATAAATCAGATTATTCTAAAGGCACACAATCTTTATTTAAACTAATAAACACAGAATTTTCACAAGAGTTCAAGAAATTAATTTTTAAGATAAAAGATTTTTTAGCATCATTTGAAAATGACTATATTTTAATTAACAAAGATTTATTACTTGATTGGATAGAAACATTTAAAAATTTATCATCTATATTGATTAAGTTTTCTATTAACAATGATTTTGATAGTAAAATTTTTGAACCTTTATTAAAAAACTATTTAAAAATTAAGATTTATTATGATGTCTTTAATCCGCCTGATTTTGATAAAAATTTATTCACAAAATTATGGCAGCAGTTTTTCTTATCTGAATTTAAAGGAGCAGCGATTCTTTATTCTAAAAAAACTTATTTAGCCCGTTATGTCAGTCAGTTTATTGGATCAGAAAACAAAATTAAAATCTTTTTTTATAGTTCTAATCAGGATTTATTAGAAAAAATTAATGATTTTGAAAATATTGATAATGATGTTAGTAAGAATTTAGTTAACAAAAGAAAGTATCTCATATCTTTTGATGAAAATTTAAAATTATCGACTAAAAGAAAATTAGAAACTGATGTTTGTTTGATTAAGTTAAGTAAAAATTTAAATCAATTTAAGAAAGTTTATATTAAAAAAGAATCATTTGATAATCTTTTTGAAATAACTTCTTCCTATTATCAACTTCAATTTTTAGATAGATTATTTTATAAACCAAAAGACTGGAGAAATGTTGACATTAAATTAAGCGAGTGGAATTTAATTTTGGAACAAGATTATGAAATTAATTGGAAATTAGAAGCTAATAAAGCTGAGTTTATAAAAAAAGAAAACTCTAAGAAAAATAAATTATATATAAATATTCCTTTTGAAATTAGTAGTAAAAATTTAGTTATTAAATTTAAACAGCTTGATAATAATAGATTTGCTTATCCAATTTGCGGTATCGACGTTGGCGAGTATGGATTGGCTTATTGTTTAATCAAAGTAGGAGGTAATCAGACGAATATCATTGACAAAGGGTTTTTTGAAGACAAAAACATAGCTAATATTAAAGATAAGTTTGCAAAAATTCAAGAAAGATCAAGAAAGGGTATTTTTAATGAAACTGATTCAACTATCGTTCAGGTCAGAGAAAATGCAATTGGTGCTTTAAGAAATCAAATTCATGATTTAGTAGTTAAATATAATGCTAGTCCTGTTTATGAGTATTCAATTAGTAATTTTGAGACAGGCAGCGGTCGAACCACTAAAATTTATAATAGTGTCAAAAGATCTGATGTTTTTGAAGAAGGAAGTGAAGTCAGCGTTTTTTTAAAAACACAGATATGGGGTATCAAAAAAACAATTGGAAGAAATGTTTCATCTTACGCATCAAGCTATACTTGTATTAATTGTAAAAGAAGTTTGTATGAATTAAATTTTCAAAAAAAACATTTAGAAAATGGTGAGGTTATAATTGTTGTCCAAAAAAGACAAGGAAATATAATTTATTTTCAAATAAATAATAATTTAATTATCTGTGGTTATTCTGATAAGAATAAATTTGTAAATAATTATCAGTTAAAAACAAGGCAAGATTTAGATGATTTTAATAAGGCTCTTAAAGATTTTACTCGGCCTCCAGTAAAATCAAATTCTGAAGTTTTAGTTAAATTTGCTAATGATTTAACAATGAAAAAATTAAAAAAAGAAGATAAAGAATTATCATTTATAGATGTTTTTAGAAAAAGACGAGGTAATAGCTCAATTTTTGTCTGTCCTTTTGATGATTGTCATTTTGTGGCTGATGCGGATATTCAAGCAGCTTTTATTATGGCCATTAGAGGATATATTAAATTTTTAAAAGGTGCTAATAATAATAATCAAAATAATGATAAAAATAGACAGAAGATTGATTACTTTAAAGAAACACTGATTTTTTTGAAAAAACTACAATTACAAGAGGATATTTTTTATCCTTCAATTGATTAATACGAGTTTTTTTTCGAATTGATTGGCTATTTTTTTTGTTTCCGGCCAAAAATTAGTAATTCCTGCTTGATGACCATAGAGTTTAAAGCCGACTTTGACTGGTCTTCCACCATTTGGTTTTCCAGGAAGAGGAACGATAAATTTTTTTGTTTCTCCAAGAAGATAAGATCGTAGTCCTAAGACTACTCCATGCAATAATTCAGTAAAACTGACAATCTGTCTTGTTGATTCTGTGTAGACTTTTTCGTCCAGAAATCTTTTGAGGTTATTAATTGATTTTCCAAGAATTAGTGACTGATTTTTTTCAAGATCTTGATTCTCAAATTCTTTGATTGTATCAAAAATAACTTTATCAAAGTAACCTCTATAAGGCTCCATTAGGTCGTAAACAAGAGAGGGATAGTCGGTTGGTTTATGAATAAAACCGTGATAAGGACTTAAACTATGATAAAGAATCCATCTTAGCAAGATACCAGCAATGAATTTTGAGGTGGCATTAAGAATCTTTTCTACAAGTTGATTATCAGGATTTCTGCGATGGCTTTTAATTTTTAATCTTTGATAATATTCTTCCCAATATCTTTTAGCATGCCAAGACTCAATTTTAGTGATATCTTTAATTGAAAATACTTTATACAAAAGATCTCGATTCACAGGTAATAGCCAACCACATGATTTAATTTTTGCCTGAATTAATTTTTTAGCAATGTAAGTGGATTTTTTTTGGTTTTCTCGATATGTGATTTGCTTGGTAATAATGTTGTTTTGATCAGAAGGTAAGGAAGAAGCGATAATTATTGAGCGAGGCATATTTCTTCTGTGAATTATTATAGGTATTTTATAAAATGAACATTTCTCTAAAAAATCTTGAGGAAAGTTTACTGATTCACCATAAAACATGATTGAATGAATATTTTTCCATTCTTCTTCAATAAGGCCGTCTTTATAAATAATCTTTACTTTTGATGGTTTAGTCTCTATACTTGATGTGTAGGGAAGCCAAATGTATTTTTTTCGTTGATATCCCATGTTATAATAATAAAATCTATAGGATATTATACAATAATTGACAGATTTTTTCAATAGTTGATTTTTTATTTAGTTTGTGGTAAAAATATAAATACTTTAATCTCATCGAAAGTTAGGGACTAAAAGGCTGCTGGCACTTTTGATTTCATCGAAAGTTAGGGACTAAAAGGCTATATTCCCCATCCATTGCATCGAAAGTTAGGGACTAAAAGGCCATTAGCTGGTACATCTATCATCGAAAGTTAGGGACTAAAAGGCTAACCAAAAAGATAGGAACATCGAAAGTTAGGGACTAAAAGGCATATGCCATGTTCT
>OGCI01002155.1_pt1 | contig 13934 bp, 11 predicted proteins | sample 1570021 | NCBI WGS metagenome assembly OGCI01 (sample SAMN06264664, study PRJEB24512) | hot springs metagenome | isolation source: Hot spring water | place: South Africa: Tshipise | collected 2015-06-21 | reverse complement strand
AGGCGAAGCAATCTCCTGCGCTTTACGGTAGTTGAAAGGGATTGCTTCGTCGCTGCGCTCCTCGCGAGGACACATAGAGTGTGGAGGGCGAACCTCCCGGTGAGCCGGTTTGGGGTGCGTTCTCGGCTCGGCGGGGGTTCCTCGCCCTCCAAAGGCGGGTGTTACTAAGGAAGGATAGACCATCTTGAAGGAATGGCATAAAGAATACGCAATTCAGTTTCGGGGACCAGAAGATTGTTCAAACTGTCTTTATGTTCGCAGACCTAACATCCTCCTGCGTTGCACCTGAGGGAGGTGCAAAATGAAAATCAATGTGTGGAATGGCTTCGACAATTCGGACGATGAGCACGAGGAGGAAGAGTCCAGCTACAGCATCGCGCGCAGTGTCGTTCCGGAACCACTCTATATTCCCGTCGACAAGCTGGGCTTTTCCCCTGGCACATCAGGCGCCTATCGCCGGCACCGTGGACCACCTTCCTTGTGGGTGGGAGGGAGGTCGAGGAGCACCAGTTGCGGTCAGCCGATGTGTATCCCTACATCGTGGACGAAGGCGTCATCATGATGGTGCCATCCGGCGTGAGGGAACCGGTGATGCTGGTGCCAGAGCTCCGACCGCACGACGACGAGAGAGAGGACGGGCTTGGATAGCGCGCGTAGCGTAGTCGTAGCACAGGCTGCTATTCGCTTCCTTCCTGCTTGCCGAGGTCCTGCGGCGGGATCGAGCGCCCCACCAGCCCCGCCAGCGCCACAATGGTCAGCAGATAGGGCAGTGACAGGAGCAGCTCGGAGGGCACGCGCGTCCCAAACAGCAGCTCGCCCTGCAAACGCTGCTGAAAAGCATCCAGAAAGCCGAACCCCAGCGCCGCTGCAGTGGCTCCCAGAGGCGTCCACCTGCCGAAAATCACTGCCGCCAGCGCGATGAACCCCTTTCCAGCACTCATGCCTTCAGTGAACACGTTCAACTGGCTGAGCGAGAGGTACGTGCCTGCCAGCGCCGCGAACACTCCGCTAAGTATCACACACTCGTAACGAACGACGCGCACCGGAATACCTGCCAGTCGGCTTTTGTGGGCGCTCTCGCCTGTCGCCCGAACCCGCAAGCCCCACATGGTGTGATACAGCAGCCCATGCAGTGCGAACGGCAAGACCAGTATCAGGATGACAAACGGGCTCTGCCCCGACAGCAACCCGCCCAGCACCGGCACCGGTTGAAGCCAGCGAAGGCTCCACTCGGCGACGGTGTCTGCGCCGGGAGGACGTTCGAAAAAGCGACGAAGGAGAAAGACCGTCAGTCCCGCGGACAGCAGGTTGACAGCCATGCCGCTCACCACGTGGTCGGCCCGAAACCGCTGGGTCAACACCGCATGCAACAGCCCCAGCAACGCGCCTGCCAACATGCCGCACAGCACACCTATCCACGCGCTTCCCAGCGTCACCGCCGCCGCCCAGCCCACGAAGGCTCCCATCAGCATCTGTCCTTCCAGCCCGATGTTCACCACGCCACTGCGTTCGGACAGGATGCCTCCCATCGCCGCCAGCGCCAGCGGTGTCGCGAGACGCAGCGCACTGCGGAACAGTTCGATGTCGAAGAGGTCGCTCATGAGCCCGTCCTCCGTCGGAACCGCATCGCCGCCAGGAAAAAGATGATAACCGCCTGCACCACCGTGGTGATTTCGCGGGGAACCGCCGGAGTGGTCACCGACTGCATGTACACGGCGCCGTTCTTCATCGCGCCCAGCACCACCGCCGCCAGCACCGCTCCTAGCGGATGGTTGTTGCCGAGCAGGGCAACCGCGATGCCGTCAAACCCGTATCCGGGCGAGAACTGGTCGTAGTAGCGGTGATGCACGCCCAGCACCTCCACCGCCCCTGCCAGCCCAGCGATTGCCCCACTCAGCGCCATACTGCCCCATATCACCCGCGAGACCCGTACCCCAGCCGCCCGCGCCGCTTCGGCATTGGCGCCAACCGCCCTCAACTCGTAGCCCCATACCGTGCGCTTCAGAACATACCAGAGCAGCAGAGCCGTCCCCAATGCAATTAGCGAGCCGACGCTGAGGCGTGTGCCCTCCACCAGCACCGGCAGCCAAGCCGACGGCAGCGCCTCGGGAGTCTGCGGCGACATGGAGTTCGGGTCCTTCCACACCTTCGTGACCAGATACTGCGTGAGGTAGATGGCGATGTAGTTCATCATGATGGTGGTGATGACCTCATGCGCCCCGCGCCACGCCTTCAGGATACCCGGTATCCAGCCCCAGAACGCCCCCGCCAGCGCACCTGCCAGCAGCGCCAGAGGCACATGCACAAACGGCGGCAGCCCCGAGACGGCAAATCCTACCCACGCCGACGCCAGCGCCCCCACCAGCAACTGCCCCTCCACGCCGATGTTGAACTGTCCTGCTAGCAGTCCCAGCGCCACTGCCAGCCCGGTAAATAGCAGAGGCGTGGCGTTCAGCAGGCTCTCGGCAAGAGCGCCATGTGCAAACAGCGCCCCCTCCCACCAGGCAAGCAGAGCAGGCACAGGGGGGCTGCCTGCCAAAACGATGACCAGCGCCGCAACCGCCATGGCCAGCAACAGTACGCCCACAGGCAACATCAGCGCACGCCAGGTGCCTTTCACGCGCCGCCTCCCTTCGCCGCGCCCACCATCAGCGCACCGATCTCCTCGCGACGCCGTCGTTCGCCTTCCACGATGTCCACCATCCGCCCGTCAAACAGCACCCCCACCCGGTCGCACAGCGTCAGCAGTTCGTCCAGGTCGAACGACACCACCAGCGCCGCCGCCCCCGCTTCACACGCCTCGCGGATGGCATGGTGTACGGCGCGGGTGCTGGAGGCATCCAGCCCTCGCGTGGGTTGTCCGGCGATGAGCAGTGCCGGGATCTGCATCAGCGCCCGCCCCACAACCACCTTCTGCTGATTCCCGCCCGATAGTGCAGAGAACGGCGCCTCCGCAGAAGGCGCGCGCACGGCGAACCGCTCGATGATGCGCTGAGCGAACTCTTTCATCCGCACAAACGACAGCGACAGCACCGAGCCAAACCCACCCTGTCGGTGCAATCCCATCGCAGCGTTCTCCGCGACCGACCATTCCAGAATCGCTCCGCGCAGGTGACGGTCCTCCGCGATGTAACGCACCCCCCGACGCAGGCGGTAATGCGCGGGCAGATGGGTCATCTCCTCGCCGTCCAGCCATATCCTGCCTCCCGCAGGAAGTACAAGACCCACCAGCGCGTCGATCAGCTCCGCCTGGCCGCTGCCGTCCACGCCTGCAATGCCGAACACCTCGCCCGGATGCACCTCGAACGACACGCCTTTCAGCCCTGCCCGGCTTCGCACCGGCGCAACAGTCAATCCCTCCACCCACAGGCGCGGCTGATCGCCCAGCCTTGTGCCCAGCAGCAGTTCGTCTTCCGGCAGGACGCCTTCCTCGCCCACAATCAGCCGCGCGAGGGTGCGGGCATCCACCTGCGGCTCTGCGTCGGGATGTTCCCGTATGGGCATCGAGGCGACCACCTGCCCCGCCCGCAGAACGGTGACCTCATCGGCGTGCGCCAGCACCTCCTGCAGTTTGTGAGTGACCAGCAGCACGGTACGCCCCTCCTGCGCGAAGCGATGAAGCAGGGCAAAGAACGCCTCGGCGTCCGCAGGAGGCAGCACGGCGGTCGGCTCGTCGAAAATCAGTACCCGTGCGTCGCGCAGCAACAGCTTCAGAATCTCCACCTTTTGCTGTTGCGACACCGACAGTGCGCCTGCCGGAGCATTCCAGTCCGCCTGCAACCCGATGACGCCCGCCAGTTCGCGCGCGCGTTCCAGCACCCTCGCCTTCGGCAGTGGCGCAAGCCCCGCACCAGCGCCGCCCAGAATCAGGTTCTCGAGCACGCTCAGGCGCGGTATCAGCGCGTAGTGCTGACTGACCATCCCCAACCCAGCCGCCAGCGCCTCCGCAGGCGAGCGAAACCGCACCGGCTGTTCCATCAGGTGCACCGTGCCGCTGTCGGGTGGAAAGACGCCGTACAGGATGTTCATGAGGGTGGTTTTGCCTGCACCGTTCTCGCCCACCACGGCATGAATGGTGCCTTCTCGAACGGCGATGCTGATGTCCCTGTTCGCCTGCACCAGGCCAAAGCGCTTGCAGATGCCGTCCGTGCGAACGGCAATACGGTCGCTATGGCTCATTCTCTGCGCTTTGCTCCATCTGAATGGCTCGGGCGATGTTGGGGTCGGTGCGCCGTACTTCCTGCACCGCGGACTTGGGGCGGGAGGCAGAACGCAGCTCCGCCAGCAGCGCATCGTACTCGTGTTCGTTCAGAGGCAGTTCGACAGGCTTCTGACGGACGGCGGAAAGAACCATCGCGTTCGCCAGCTCGAGGCTTTGCAGAGCCTCCTCACCCGGCGCAATCAGGCTCTGTGCCCGCCCCAGCACCACCTGCACGAAATTGCGGATGACCGCCTCGTGCCCAGTGACCGAATCGTCCAGCTCGGTCTGCCACGTCACCACCGCAGGCATCGCCCACATGTCCTGCACTGTGTTCATATACTCCGGTATCGGCGGGGCGGTGCATGTTACGGTCACCTGCTCCCCGTCCACTATCAGTTTACCGCACTCACCCACCAACTCAAAACGGCGGGTGAAGGGCACTTCGTTCACATTGACGTACACATATCCGTGCGCCCCGTTGGGATACTCCAGCTGGGCGAAGGCTTCATCTTCCACTTCAATCTGGTGATAGCGCGTGCGTATCTGCGCCGTCACCCGTTTGGGCATCCCCGCCAGCCAGCAGAAGAGGTCGAGGTGGTGTGGAGCCTGATTCATCAACACGCCGCCGCCCTCGCCTGACCACGTCCCGCGCCACGAGGCGGAACGATAATACGCCTCGCTCCGGCACCACGTAGCAATCAGGTGCACCCTCAGCAGGTCGCCGATGACACCTTCCTCCACCGCCCGGCGCGCGAGTCGAAAGTGCCTCTCGGTGCGCATTTGCAACATCGCTCCGAGCAGGCACCCATGCTGTTGAGCGGCAGCGACCATGCGACGCCCTTCGGAAATACTGATGGCAAGCGGCTTCTCGCACAGCACATGCGCGCCGTGCTGGAAGGCACATTCCGCTACCTCTGCGTGAAGGGGATGGGGTGTGGCTACGAGCACAGCGTCCACCAGACCGCTCTGGAGCAGTTCGCGGTAGTCGGTGAAGCCGGGCACGCCGAACTGCCGAGCCACCTGTTGGGTTCGCTCCAGCGAAGCCGAACAGACCGCCGCCAGCTCGGCTTCCTGCACGCGCTGGATAAGATGGGCATGGGCGACGCCCATGCCCCCAATACCGATAACGCCAAAACGCACGCGCTGCATCTTCGCCCTATCGGACAATGTTCGGGTCGGACACCCGCTGACCAAGCACCCGGCGCTTCAGCTGGGAGCTGGCTCGAAGTTCGTTCAGCAAAGCGTCGTACTCGCCCCTGTCCACCGGCAGGCTTACGGTCTTGTCGCGCTTGCTGGAGAGAATAATACCACTGGCAAGCTCCACACACCAGATACCCTCCTCGCCGGGCGACAACAGCGATTCGCCGTACAGGATTGCCCGGGCGAAGTTGCGGGTGATCTGTGCATGCCCGACGGGCATGTCGTCGACTTCCACCGTCACCGGTTCCGTCTCCGGTCCGCCCCACATATTAGTGGCGCTGAAAGTGAACTCCCGGACGGGTGGCACCACGCGGCGGATGGTCACCTGCCCATCCTGAATGACCACCTTGCCCTCGTTGCCCGCAATCTCGAAGCGCGTGGTGCCTGGGGACTCGTTGGTGGTGGTGTACAGGTAGCCGTGAGCGCCGTTGGCGTACTCCAGCACCGCAAACGCCTCATCTTCCACCTCGATCTCATGCAGGCGGGTGCGCGTGGAGGCGGTCACGTTCTGAGGCAGTCCTGCCAGCCAGCAGAACATATCCAGCGCATGAGGCGCCTGATTCACCAGCACGCCGCCTCCCTCGCCCACCCACGTCGCACGCCACTCCGCGGAGTCGTAATATGCCTGGTTCCGGTAATAAGCCGCCACCATCTCGGTGCGCATCAGGTCGCCAATGATGCCGTCCTGTATCGCCTTGCGAGCGATACGATAGGGGCGCTCTGTGCGCATCTGGTACATGACGGCAAAAACCTTGCCCGCGCGCTTTGCCGCGTCGATCATCCGGTCGGCTTCCACGGGGTTGATTGCCATCGGCTTTTCGGTCAGCACATGCAAGCCTTTGCTAAATGCGTACTCCGCTACCTCGGGATGCGCCGGATGGGGCGTTGCTACCAGCACTGCATCCAGCAGACCGCTGCCGATACACTGTCGGTAATCGGTGAAGAAGGGCACATCGTACTGCTCGCCCACCTGTTTCGCCACATCTGGGTCGATATCTGCAACCGCACTGAGCTGAACTTCCTCAATCTCCGGCATCAGTTTGGCGTGGGCAGACCCCATCCCCCCAACACCGATTATACCGAGGCGCACTTTGTCCATACCCTCAACCTCCCAGAATGCTCACCTACCTGAGCCATATTCGCCCGCTGTCGATGGTCTCCCTGCCTGCTGTATCTGCAGGTGTGATACAATAGGCACGGGAGGAGGGGATCGGCGTGAGCTTCTGGCACTTTGCTCTGCTGTTCTTCATGATGGCGTTCGGTATCGGTGCTCTGGCAATCATCATGGAGCATTTCCAGAAGATGGCGTCTCTCAAAGCGCAGGCAAGAGCACAGCACAGTGAAGCGCTGGAACGCCGGCTGGAGGAGATGGCTCAACAGGTCGCAGAGTTGCGGCAAATGCACACCGACCACGTGCTGAGCATCGACAGCCACATCCAGCACCTGGACTACAAGCTATCAGCGCTGGAGAGCCGCATCGAGCAGGTCGAACAGCGTCAGAGCGTGGGGCGCTGAGAGCCGACCTCAGGCGGCTTCGCTTTGCGACACGGCGGACAGGGGACGCACACAGTTGCGTCCGGCGCGTTTTGCTTCGTATAGCGCCGCGTCTGCCACTTCCACCACATCGGATGGTGAGTGCATGTAAGGCATGAACTCTGCCACGCCGAAGCTGGCGGTAATCTGACGATACGGGGTCTCTGTTTGCTGAATCGCCTGACGAAGCTGTTCCGCCACCTGTATCGCCGAGTCGAGGGAGAAACCGGGTAACAGCACCACAAGCTCTTCGCCACCGTATCGCGCCACGACGCTCTCGGGAGGCGCGTTTGCCTGCAACACCTGAGCCACCAGCCTCAGCACCTCATCGCCCGCCTGGTGCCCGTAGGTATCGTTGAACCGCTTGAAATGGTCGATGTCCAGCATGATCAGGGAGAAGGTAGACTCCCCGTTCTTCAGGGAGTTGAATACTTCGATGAGATGATCCTGCAATGCACGGTGGTTCAGCAGCCCGGTAAGCGCATCCGTGAACGCGAGGCTCTCCAGACGCCGGTTCAGCGCTCGCAGTTGTTGTTCGTATTCCACCCGCTCGGTGATATCTACGCCGGCGCAGATACAGCCCACCACCCTGTTGTCCGGACCGTGCAGAGGGAACAGGCTGCGCAGCACATGCCGGAGGGTTCCATCACGGCGCATGTCCTCGCTTTGAAGCGTGATGTTGTGCTCGCCACACATCACCGAGTCGATAGCCCTCCGCATGGCGTCCGCCTGCTCAGCAGGAATGATGGTGTCGAAGACGGAGGTGGTCAGCACTTCGTACTCCTGCCAGCCGTAGAGAGCGGTCGCCGCTCGGTTCCATTCGTACACAACACCCTCCGAGTCCAGCGTGAAGCAGGCAACGGGCACGTTGTCGAACAGCTCGCGGAAGCGCAGGTTTGCCTGCTGAATCATCTCCTGCGACTGCTCCAGCGCCCGTGTTTTGAACTCCAGCGCCTCCTTCTGCCGCACGAGCACCTCGTTCGCTTCACGCAACTGCGCTTCCATGTCCAGAATCCGCCGCGCCACACTGAGCCGAGATGCCAGTTCCGCACGGTCCAGCGGCTTCGACAGATAGTCATCCGCCCCTGAGCCGATGGCGTGGTAACGGTCCTCACGCGAGTCTCGAGCGGTTAACAGGATGAAGTAGGTGTAGCCGCGGTCCACCTGCGAGCGGATGCGACGGCAGAGCTCGATACCGTCTATGCCGGGCATCATCCAGTCGGAGATGACCAGCGGAAAGCCCTCATGCTGGAAGGCTTGCCATGCCTGTTCGCCGTCGTGTGCGGCGTGCACGGTGTAGCCCAGCTCCTCCAGCGCCTTCTTCAGCACGAGGCGCGAAACACCGTCGTCCTCGGCAATCAACACCCTCATGCAGCCAGTCCCTCTTGAGATTGTGATGGTCTGGGCAGTAGTGCCCTGAGCGTATTCAGACGCTCCAGTGTCTGCGCCCGGTTCACAGGCTCCGTCGATGTGAGGTCGCCATCGATGGCATCGATCAGCTCTTCAGCCTGTTTCGCTCCCGCAGCGATTGTCAGCCGCTTGAGCGACGCCAGCAGATGTCGGGCATGGAGCGCGTCCCCCGCCAGCAATGTCTGCATTATCTCCCCCATCATCCAATCCGCCTGCTGAGCCAGATGTGCCACAGGGTCCTCGTCCAGAGTCACACGAGCACGCCTTCGCACCGGACTCCATTTCTCCACCATCCGCGCCAGCTGCTCGATCTTGACGGGCTTGCTGAGGTAATCATCCATGCCGGCAGCCAGACACCGTTCCCTGTCCCCCTCCATGGCGTGCGCCGTCATCGCCACGATGGGCAGGCGCTTCTGAGAGGTTCGCTCACGCTCGCGGATGGCGTGTGTGGCGTCGATACCGTCCATCTCCGGCATCTGTATGTCCATAAACACAATGTCGTAGACGCGCGAGGCAGTGAGTTCCACCGCTTCGCGTCCGTTACTGGCAGTCTCCACCGAGCATCCCAGCCGCTGCAACATGCGCAGTGCCAGCTTGCGGTTGATGTCGTTATCCTCCACCAGCAGCACCCGCACACCGGTGCTTCGTCGCTCCAGCTCCGGAGCTGGCGCAGGTGCCGAAGTCTCCTCAATGTCTGATACCGCGCACAGCGCGTTGTACAGCTGAGAGCGCCTTACAGGTTTGGTCAGCCACACATCCACCACATCCGATTGTTTGTCTGACGCCGTTCGCACGGAGGATAACAAGATGATTTTGCAGCCTTCGCAGAGCTTCGCGTCACGGATGCGCCGCGCAACGTCGAGCCCGTGCTCATCCGGCATCTGGTAGTCGAGAACCACCACATCGTATGAGCCTGGTGCGACAGCAGTCAGACGTTGCAATGCTTCATATCCGCTGGGTGCCTCGTCTACTGTACAGCCCCACGACTGCAGGTGGAGGCGCAGGATGCGTCGATTGGTGGCATTGTCGTCCACCACCAGCACACGCAGACTGGAGATATCCGCATCGGTGGCGTCGATATGGGACGAGGTGGCTTTTTTCAGCGGCAGTTCTACCCAGAAGGTGCTTCCCTTGCCGGGCTCGCTCTGTACCCCAATCTGTCCCCCCATCAGCTCTGCCAGCTGTCGGCTGATGGTGAGTCCCAAGCCGGTGCCGCCATATTTGCGAGTCACCGAGCCATCCGCCTGCGTAAAGCTCTCGAAGATGCGCGATTGTTGCTCTGGTGCGATGCCAATACCGGTGTCCTTCACCGAGAGGCGGATTCGGGTGAACTCATCCGACTCGTGGATGACTTCCGCGCTGATTGCTACTTCGCCAGCTTCGGTGAACTTCACGGCATTGGAGGTGAGGTTGGTCAGTATCTGCTTGACACGAACCGGGTCGCCCCGCACGGTAGAGGGGATGGTGGGAGGCACCACCGTCAACAGCTCGATGCCCTTGTCTTGGGCGCGTTGGGCAAACATCGCGCCGACCTCCTCGATAACTGCTGGCAGTTCGAACTCTGTCTCTTCAATGTTCAGTTTGCCCGCCTCGATCTTGGAGAAGTCCAGGATATCGTTGATGATGGAAAAGAGCGTGTCGGCGCTCTGTTTGATGGTCTGCACGTACTCGCGCTGATCGTGCGACAGGCTGGTCTGCAGGAGCAGTTCCGTCATGCCGATGATGCCGTTCATCGGGGTGCGGATTTCGTGACTCATGTTCGCCAGGAACTGCGACTTGAGGCGCGAGGCTTCCAGCGCCGCCTCTCTCGCCTGTATCAGCTCCTGTTCGGTCTTCTTGCGTTCGGCAATCTCCTGCTGAAGCTGCTGGGTGCGCATCTCCACGCGCATCTCCAGCTCGGCGTTGATGTTGCGCAGCGCCATCTCCCGCGACTTGATTTCCGCAAGCATCTGATTAAAGCTCTGGGTGAGCACCCCGATCTCGTCGCGAGAAGGAATCTCGATATGCACGGAATAGTCCTTTTGCTCTGCAACGCGGCGAGCCGCCGCTGCTAGCTTGAGCAGAGGCTCGGTTATCCACCGCTGAAACCACTGCGACAGCAGAAACGCCAGCACTCCTGATACCAGCAACAGCACACCGAAGGAGCCAAGGTAGTTTCGCAGGTGCGCACGCCAGCCCAGCAGGTCGTAGCGGAAGTAGAGGGTACCGAGCACTTCGCCCCCGTCGTTCACGATAGGCGTCACCACTTCCACATGTTGCCTGGCTTGCCTCCTTTCGACGTGGGGCAAGGGCTCTGTCAGGATCTGTGGCGATACGTCTCTGCGCAGATAGTAGGCGAAGAGTTCTCCACTGGGCAGAAATACCGCCGCGGCAATCACGTCGGGGCTGGTGCGAAGAGGCGCCAGCATCTCGGTGCAGGCTTTGTCGTCGCGGAAGGTGACCGCGGGTACCACGTTGGACGCAGCGATTTTTGCCATGGACAGAGCGTGCTGTTTCGCGTTCTGCCGATACATCGCCACGTCGTACAGGATGAGGGTGAGAGACGCAATCAGCAGAGCCAGCACCGAGCTGACAAGGCTGACGAGGACAATCTTCCAGACGATAGACAGTCGACACCGGTTGAACATCGCGAACTATCCCTTCCGTTCACCCTTCACCAGCCGCGCCAGGCTGAGCAGCTTGGCGCTGATGTTGAGATTGGCACGGCGTGCAGCGTCCACATTCACCTCGAAGCGCACCCGGTTCTGTTCGATGAAGAAACCGATCATCCCGCCTCTAACTGCGAAGCCAGTGCTCTCTCCCACCGTCAGAACGGGGGCATCTCCCAGCACCTCCAGCACCTCGGGTAACTGACGAGCTTCCGGATCCGGCACAAACAGCATGTGGCATCTACGCATCTCCTGTTCCAGATTCACCTGCCTTACCACGATTGGTCGTCCCCTCACTTTTTTTCCTCGAATCGCCTCCTGAAGGGCAGCAGTAATGGCGGTTTTACCCAGGATACCGATCACGTACGGCGAGCTGGCGGTTTCGAAGGCGGAATCAGGATACTGAACGTAATCGGTGAAGTGGTACAGAAAAGCCGCTTTGACGTGGGTCTCGTTGTAAGTCTGAGCGTGCAGGCTGGTCTGGCAGAGCGTGAGAACCAGCACCACGGTTACCACGCTCCGCCACTGCAGTGGTCTGCCAGCCGAGTCGCTCAAAACTGCCACTGCACCCTCCCGTAAACCGCCCGCTCGGGAATGCTATCACGCTCCCACAGTGGGTGCTCGAATTCGCGTTTCTTGCGTTTGAGCAGGTTCTGCATGGTCAGACTCACCGTCAGGTTGTCGCTGACGTGCCAGCCGGCGGCGACGTCCAGGCGATAGTAGCCTGGGATGAAGTCCATTCCGTATAATCGGTCGATCACATACAGGTAGGCACCCAGATGCCATCCGCGAGGCAGGTCGATGCTGGTGGCGATGTTCACCTGGTGCCGCGGCGTGTTGCTGGTGCTATCGCTGTGAAAGTTGAAGGGGTCTTTGCTGTCGGGGTCTCGGAACAGCCGGTAGGTCAGGTTCGCATAGCCCAACTTCAGGCTCCAGTAGTCCGTCAAACGCCAGTGTGCGCCCACCTCGAAGCCGTAGGTTCGTCCGTGCAGTTTGTTGCTCATGTATACAGGGATGATGAGGTGCGGCACGGGGGAAGTCTCGAGGAACGGGTCGGCGGGTTCGAAGCTGCGCAGGTTGCGATACACATTGTAGAAGAGGGAAACGTCCACCGCCAAGCGGTCGTGCGGCTGGCTGCGGTAGCCGATTTCATAGGCGGTGACCCTCTCCGAGCCAAATCCCGGACTACCGTAAATGCGCGAGTATACCGGCAAGCCCCCTGCCTCTCCCTCATGGTAGGCGTCGATGGCGATGGCGCGCTCGGCGCGGGTGGGCAAACGGGCTGCGTGCGACACCGCTCCCCACCAGACGTGCCTGTCGTTGGGCTTCCACCGCAGTCGCAGGTTTGGCTGAACCTCCCATGCGGTATAGCTGTTGTTCTCGAACTTGGAGCCGATAGTCAGTTGGGTACTTTTATCGAGGGTGATTTCATCCTGCACGAACACCCCGAACACCCGATCGACCTTGCTGGTGGGGTCGAGTCGCATATATGTCCCGCGGGTGCTATCGGATGTGCACTTGTACTCGATGCCCCACATCAGGTCGTGGTTGCCCGAGGTCTCAATCCGTTGCTGCCAGCTGACCTCCCAGGTATCGCGCGATTCCGCTATTTCAATCGGCGAACGACCTGTGTGGTCACGGTAGACCCGGAGCGTATCGGTGCTGGTAGCCCGTCTGCGGTTCCAGGTGCCCATCAGGTAGTAGCCGGAGATGGTGTAACGGTCGTCCACCATGACGACGCCGGCTGTTGCGGGATTGGGTAGACGCAGTCTTTGACCAGCGCGACCGGTGTACACTTCACCTTGAAGCAGGACGCTCTCGGTGTCGGAACGGTCCCAGTCCACCCGGAAGCCGCTTCGTCGCACCAGCCAGGCATCGTTGTTGGGAATGAACTCTCTGTCCTGTAACATTTCATCCCGTTCCTGATAGAGCGTGTAGACACGGTAGAAGGCGTTCTCGCCAATCTTGCCGCCTACTCGCGCACCGCCGAAAGCCTTCTCCTCACTGCCGCCTCCGGAGACCCATAGCGTGCCCTGTGTCTCTTTGGCAGACTTCGTGATGATATTGATGACGCCGTTCACGGCGTTAGCGCCCCACAACACTGCCCCTGGACCACGGATGACCTCAATGCGCTCGATGTCGTCCATGAAGAGCGGCGGCTGAGCATCCCAGTAGACGCCAGAGAAAAACGGAGTATAGACGGTTCGTCCGTCGATAAGAACTAGCAGTTTGTTTGAGTAACGTCCGTTGAACCCCCGAACAGCCACCGCCCATTTGTTGGCATCGATGACACCCACTGAGACGCCCGGCACCAGTCGCAGAGCCTCAGGGATGCTGGTGGCACCCATGCGGTGGATATCCTCTGCCGTGATGACGTAGACCGAGGCAGGCACATCGCGAAGGGGTTGCGCCTTCTTCGATGCAGTGACCACCTGCACCTGCATCAGCTCCTCGATGCTGAGCCGTGTGAGGTCCAACGAGCTTCCAGACGGGTCGCCACACGCCGTCCCTCCGACTACCATGAAGACGATGAACAGGAGTGTAGCAACATGCATAACCATTGCCCCCAATGCCCAAGCGAGCTTTATGACTATTTTCGGCTGAATGGGGAATGGTTTATAGCTGGGTGAATCAGGCAATGTCGGGAAAGGCACGCGGTCGTGGAGGGCGAGGCTCCTGCCGAGCCGTTCCGTGTCATTGCGAGGAGCGAAGCGACGAAGCAATCGGCTTCGCCCCGTGTCATTGCGAGGAGCGAAGCGACGAAGCAATCCCCTTCCGCACCCCGTGAACCGTGTCATTGCGAGCAGCGAAGCGACGAAGCAATCCCCTTTCATACCCCGCGACCCGTGTCATTGCGAGGAGCGTAAGCGACGAAGCAATCCCCTTCCGCACCCCGTGAACCGTGTCATTGCGAGAAGCGAAGCGACGAAGCAATCCCCTTC
>OGCI01002153.1_pt1 | contig 13949 bp, 8 predicted proteins | sample 1570021 | NCBI WGS metagenome assembly OGCI01 (sample SAMN06264664, study PRJEB24512) | hot springs metagenome | isolation source: Hot spring water | place: South Africa: Tshipise | collected 2015-06-21 | reverse complement strand
TCTTCCGGCCCGGGACGCCGAGTAATGGTCTCGCTCCGCAGGCTGCGCTGCGACCAACTCGGCCGTTCCCGGGCAAGCTGGATGGGGATCCTTCCTTCTTCCGGGCCGGGACCTTGGGTTAGGGTGCGGGCGCCGGGTTTCCGGGCGATGGCATCGAGCGCGCATCATGCGCCGCGGAATACCCCCTTGATCGGCGCGAGCGGGTTTTATGGAGAAGGCATATTTTGCGTCCATTAGTAGATATATACTAATTGAAGCGGCAAAGGGAAAGGTGAGAGAGGGAGATCCGTTAGGGGCTAGGCCCGCGCTTGGGCGATCATGGGCGGAGCGGTGACCGTGAGCAAGGTGGACGAACTTGTAAGGGCGTTCGAGGAGATGGCGGAGCTCTCCGACATCAAGGGAGAGGTGCGCTTCAAGGTGAACGCCTATCACCGCGCCGCGGAGTTGGTGCGCGAACACGGGGAGGAGCTCCTCAAGCTCGATGACGTGAAGGAATTGCGCAGGTACAAGGGGATAGGGGAGGGGATCGCCAAAAAGATCCTCGAGTACAAGCACACGGGAGCCATTTCCAAGCTGGAGGAGCTTAAGGAGGAGATACCCGTGGAGCTCATCTCCCTCCTGCAGGTCCCCAACCTCGGCCCCAAGCGCGCCAAGCTGGTCTACGACGAGCTGGGAGTGCGCACCATAGAGGAGCTGCAGGAGGCAGCGGAGGCGCACCGGCTGGCCGAGCTGTACGGCATGGGGCCTAAGGCGGAGCAGAACATCCTCGAGGGAATACGCCACCTGCGCACCACCACCGGCCGCCTCCCGCTGCACCAGGCCCATCGCATCCAGGAGGAGATCATTGCGCAAATGCGAGAGCGGCTTCCCAAGCTTGCCTTGAGCCCGGCGGGAAGCCTGCGGCGCATGAAGGAGACCATCGGCGACATCGATATCCTGGCCGCCGCGCGGGACGCCGCCCCGGTGATGGAGGCCTTCTGCGCCCTCCCCGGGGTGGAAAGGGTCCTCCTGCGGGGAGATACCAAGAGCTCCGTGCAGACGGTGGATGGCCTGCAGGTGGACCTGCGCGTGGTGCTGCCGGAGGAATACGGGGCGGCCCTGCAGTACTTCACCGGCTCGAAGGATCACAACGTGAGGGTGCGGGAGATCGCCAAGAAGGCGGGCAAGAAGATCAACGAGTACGGGGTCTTCCGGGTGAAGGACAAGCGGCGGCTGGCCGGGGAAACGGAGGAGGAGGTCTATCGCGCCCTGGGCATGGACTGCCCGCCCCCGGAGATGCGCGAGAACAGGGGCGAGGTGGAGGCCGCGCTGGAGGGCACGCTGCCGACCCTGGTGGAGCTCGCCGACATACGGGGCGACCTCCACGTGCATAGCGAGGCGAGCGACGGCATCGCGAGCCTCGAGGAGATGAGGGCGGCCGCGGAGGCGCTCGGTTACCGCTACCTGGCCATAACCGACCACGCCCGCAATCTCAGGGTGGCCAACGGGCTGGACCGGGAGAGGCTGCTGCGGCAGGTGGAGGAGATAAGGAAGCTCAACGCGAAGGGCGATTCCCCGGTCACCCTCCTTTCCGGGAGCGAGCTCAATATCGGCAACGAGGGAGAACTCGATTACGACGACGAGGTCCTCTCGCAACTGGACGTGGTGGTCGCCTCCGTGCACGGGGGGTTCCGGCAATCGCGCGAGCAGGTCACGCGGCGCATCCTGGCCGCCGTGCGTAACCCGCACGTGAAGATCATCGCCCATCCCACGGGGAGGTTGATCGGGCAGCGTGCCCCCTACGAGGTTGACCTCGCGACGGTGATGCGTGAGGCGGCGGAGTCGGGGACCGCCCTCGAGCTGAACGCCTTTCCGGACCGCCTGGACCTGAACGACGAGAACCTCATGGAGGCGAGGAAGCTCGGCGTCAAGGTGGCTTTGGGCAGCGACGCCCACCGCCGGGAACACCTCGCCTTTATGTATTACGGCGTGGCCACGGCCAGGAGGGGCTGGTTGGGACCCGAGCACCTCCTCAACGCCATGGATCTGGAGGAACTACTGGAGTGGTTGTGGAGGGGCAGGCTGGATAAGGACAGGAAAAGGGCGGAAAGGAAAAGGTAAGAATATAGGGAAGGAAGCGGAAAAGGGAAGGATGGGATTGCGGGGAAGGATAGCGGGGAAGAATTGTGGGGAAGGATTGCGGGGAAGAGTAGCGGGGAAGGAGTGGGTATGGAGATAAGGAAAAACGAGATCATCCCGCTGGGATACGGCAAGTACTACCGCTCCGACAAGATCGTGGGGCTCGAGCCCATCGGCGAGGAACGCGGTCCGGCAAGGCGCACCTACGTGTACGTGGAAGGTCGCTCAGAGCCGGTGATCGCTTCGCGCACGGAGGGGACCATCCTGCGCGACCTGGTCATGTCCCGGGAGGAAGCGGAGGCCTCCGTGGCCTTTGACCTCATGGAGAGGATCCTTCACGAGATGGAGAAGGTGGGCCCCATACTGCGCCGCAGCATCCGGGAGGAAACGGGGCTTGACCTTGACGACATCGCCGCGCGCATCCGGCGCTTGCTGTCCCGCGAGGAAGAGGGCGAGGAGCTGGACCAGGGGGCGCTGTTCGGCTGACGGGCCCCCGCGTACCCGTATCGCCGATCTTTTCCTGCGGCGGGAGCGGGAGGGATGAGCCGGAAGCACCATGGTGGCATGCGTGAGAGGTCGCGTCGCTGAGGGAGGATTCGCGTAAGGAGGTTGACATTGAAGCTGGGCGAGATACAGAAGCTAGCCGTGAAGATGGGCATCGAGAAGGATCCCCGCGGCAGGGAGGAGATCAAGCGCATCCTCGCCGCAAACCGGGAAAAGTACGAGAAGCTCCCGGAAAAGGAGAAACGCTATTTCGACCTTGAGAGCCTGGAGAATCCCTTCGCGGACTCCCGCATCCTGGTGGGAGAGGAGGACGTGGAGGTAAGGACGGCCCTGGTGGGCATAGACATGGAGGTTCCGGAGGTGCTGCTCGCCGACCGCCTGCGGGAGAAGGGCGAGCGCGTGGACCTCATCATCAGCCACCACCCGGAGGGCAAAGGGCTGGTGAACCTGGACAAGGTGATGGCCCTGCAGGCGGACGAGTGGTACCGCCACGGGGTCCCCATCAACGTGGGCGAGGCCCTTATCGGCAAGAGGATGCAGGAGATCTACCGCGCTTTCCTCCCCCGCAACCACGAGCGGGCCCTCGACGCGGCGCGCCTGCTGGGCATTCCCTTCATGAGCATGCATACCGTGGCCGACAACCAGGTGCACGCCTACCTCAACGACTACTTCACGCGCAAGAAACCGCGCACGGTGGGAGAGGTGATCGACCTGCTCCTCGAGATCCCGGAGTACCAGGCAGCGGCGCGCAGCCAGGCTGGCCCTGTGGTGATCGTGGGGAACAAGGACAACCGCGCGGGGAAGATCATGGTAGACATGACGGGCGGCACGGAGGGGCCACAGGAAGTGCTGGAAAAACTTGCCACAGCAGGGGTGGGCACCGTGGTGGCCATGCATTACTCGGAGAAACACCGCGAGGAGGCGGAGAAGCAGAGGCTCAACGTGATCATCGCCGGCCACGTGGTATCCGATTCGCTGGGCATGAACCTCATGCTGGACCGCCTGGAGGAGAAAGGGGTGCACATCATCCCCGTTTCCGGGCTGGTGAGGGTGTCGCGCGCCCGCAAGAAGCAGAGCCGTTCCTGATCTCCCGCGGCTCGCCTAGATTGCTTGAAAATATCGCCGCCAACGATTATGCATGGTATAAGGTATGGGAAGGTTATTCGCCGTAATGACAAGCGGCGTTCGACAGGAGGCAGGATGCATTGAGCGAGGGGTACAGGCTTCTGGAGCAGGGGGAGAGGCTGCTGGCCGAGAACAGGGTCGACGAGGCCATCGAGCGCTTCCGGCGTTACCTGGACCACTATCCGGATGACGTGGAGGGACAGTACCACCTGGGCATCGCCCTGTACGAGAAGGGCGAGCTTGACGAGGCGGCGCTGCGCTTCCGCAGGGCCTACGAGCTGGACCCCGAGGATTTCAGGGCCTACGACGGGATGGCGCTGGTGATGATGGAGAAGGGCGATTATTTCTGGGCGGTCTTCTACTACCGCGAGGCCCTGAGGCGCGATCCGGACAACCCCGACCTGTTGAACGAGCTGGGCATCGCCTACCACGAGCTGGGCGAGGAGGAGAAGGCCATGCAGGCCTACGACCGCGCCCTCGAGCTGGACCCCAATTTCGGGTACCCCTACTATAACCGGGCCCGCCTGCTGGCCGAGAAGGGCGAGTACAGGGAGGCCGTGGAGAACCTGGAGAAGGCCATCAGCCTCTACAAAGGGGAAAAGGAGAAACTCACCGACGTCCTTTTCGAGCTGGCGGGGATCTACGAGGAGATGCTCGACGACGACAGGGCGGTGGAGGTCTACGGCGAGATACTCATGCTGGACCTGGAGAACGTGGAGGCGCTGACCAGCCTGGGCTCCATTCACCTGGACCGGGGGGATTACGAGAAGGCCGCCACCTATTTCGACCAGGTCATCAAGCTGGACCCGGAGAACGACAACGCCTACCTGGAGAAGGGCTATGCCCTTGGTTGCCTGGGCAAGCTGGACAAGGAGCTGGAGTATCTCGACAAGTGCCTCACCATCAACCCCGGCAACAAGTACGCCCTGAGCAACAAGGGCGCCGCCCTCATGGAGCAGGGGAGGCTGCACGAGGCGGAGGAGCTCTTCCGCCGGGCCATCGAGGTGGACCCCCATTACTCCTGGCCCTATTACAACCTCGCCTGCCTCTTCGCCCTGAAGGGGGAGAGGGACACCTCGCTGCGCTACCTCAAGCGCGCCCTCGAGCTGGATCCCTCCCTGAAGGCCGATGCCGCACGGGACGCCTGCCTGGAGAAGGTCAGGCGCACCGACGCCTTCCGCCGCTTGCTAGAGGATAAGAACAGCTGAGACAGCCGAGCGGCCGCGCCGCTGCCGGGAACGGCAGCGAACCCCTTAAGGGCTGGCGCCCACCTCGATGATCACCGTGGAGCCGGGAGGAGCCGCGCTGCCGCCCCCCGGGAACTGGCTGATGACTATGCCCACCTGTGAGGGATCCCCTGTCGCTCTGGGATAGACCTGGTAGGTGAAGCCTGCCGAAACGAGCTTTTGCTTGGCCGCCTCCCCCCCCAAGCCCACCACGTTGGGCACGGCAGCCTCCATGGCGGCCCCCTTGCTGACCGTGATGGCCACCGTGCTTCCGGGTGACATGACGGTGCCCCCCGGTGGGGACTGTCCGACCACCAGTCCTTGGGGGACCTGGTTGGAATTCACATAGCTCACCACCAGGCTGAAGCCCAGGGCCTTTATGGCCGATGAGGCGCTGGCCTCGTCCATGCCCACCACGTCGGGAACGGTCGCTTCCCGCCGCTGGTCGTGGATGGTGCAGTAATCGGTGGGCTCCTCGCCGCGGCGGAAGGTCCTGGACTCCGTGTGCGGGCAATTAGGGGTTGCGAGGAGGCCGCTCTCCGTGCACACGGTGACGGTGACTGCTTCCTCCGCTTCCTCCTGCCAGTACTCGGCCTTGGGGAAATCGCTGGGCGGCACGTCCTCGAGGGCCTTCTCCGCGAATTTTTTCCATATCTGGGCGGGGAAGGTCCCGCCGTACACGGTTATCCCGTGCACGTTGCGCATGGGCACCAGCCCCTGGGGGTAACCCACCCAGACCGCCGCCGAGAGGTCGGGGGTGTACCCGCAGAACCAGGCGTCGGCGTAGTTGTCGGTGGTGCCCGTCTTGCCCGCCTGCGGCCGGTCGATGCGCGCGGCCCTGCCCGTGCCGTGCCTCACGGCGTCCTGGAGGATGGAATTGACGACGGCCGCCACGTCCTCGCGCACCACACGTTTCCCCTTGGGTATGTTTTCCAGGATGACGTTGCCGTCGGCGTCGGTGACCTTGCTCACGCAGATGGGCTCGTAGTGCACGCCGTTGCACGCCAGGGTCCCGATGGCGCTGGCCATCTCCAGGGGGTTCACGCCGTTGGTGAGAGCCCCCAGCGCGATGGATGGATAGGGATCGATGGGCGAGGTGATGCCCATGGCCTTGGCCATCTGCGCCACCCTCTGGGGTCCGACATCGCGGATGAGCCGCGCGAAAACCACGTTTACGGAGCGCACGGTGGCGGCGTATACGTTGATGGACCCGTAGCTCGAGCCCTCGCAGTTCTCCACCTTCCACTTCGTGCCGTCGGAGAATTCCAGGGTGGTGGGGGAGGAGTCGTAGGTCTTGTAGGGGGAAATGCCGTTGCTGATGGCCGTGGTGAGGACGAAGACCTTGAAGGCCGATCCCGGCTGGCGGCCTCCCTGGGCGGCGATGTTGTACTGTAGCTTGGAGAAGTCCTTGCCCCCCACCATGGCCTTGATCTCGCCCGTGCGGGGGTCTACGGCGCAGAGGGCGGCGCTGGGATCGCCGGGCTTGTTGAGGGTGCTGGCGATGGCCTCCTCGGCGTAGCGCTGCATGTTGAGGTCGATGGTGGTGTAGACGCGCAGCCCGCCGCGGAAGATGATGTCGTCGGGGGAGAGGTCGCCGAAACGGGCCCGCAGGTCCTGGTCCGCGGCGAAGACGTTGTAGAGGTACTTCTTCACGTATTCCACGAAATAGGGCGCCACCTGGCTGGGGGCTTCCTCGGGGATGGGCTGCACCTCCACGGGTTTCGCCTTGGCCTCGGCCGCCTGTGCCTTGCTGATGTAGCCCTGTTCCTCCATCTTGTCCAGCACCAGGTTGCGGCGCTGCTTGGCCGCCTCGGGGTTTAGGTAGGGGGAGTAGTAGTTGGGGATCCTGATCACCGCCGCCAGCAGCGCGGCCTCCTCCAGGGAGAGCTCCGAGGGCTGCTTGCCGAAGAAGGTCTGGGAGGCCGTCTTCACCCCGTAGCACCCCTGGCCAAAGTAGACGTCGTTCAGGTACATCTCGAGGATCTTGTCCTTGGAGTACCGGCGCTCCAGCTGGTTGGCCAGGCTGGCCTCCTCGATCTTCCTCCAGTAGGTCCTCTCCTTGCCGGTGAGGGTGTTCTTCACGTACTGCTGGGTGATGGTCGAGGCTCCCTGCACCACCTTCCCCTGCACCACGTTGGTCCAGAAGGCGCGCATGATGGCCTTCCAGTCCACCCCGCCGTGCTGGTAGAAGCGCTCGTCCTCGATGGCGATGACCGCGTGCTGCAGGTGGGCGCAGACCTCGTCCAGCGAGACCTTCTCGCGGTGTTGCTCGCCATGCAGCTCGGCTATCACGGTACCGTCCGCGGCGATGATCTGGGAGGTCTGGTCCATGCGGTGATTCTCCAGCTTCTCCAGCGCCGGCAAGCCGATGCCCGTGTAGAACCACAGGAAGAAGCCCCCCACCATCAGGCACAAGCAGAGGAAGAAGATCAATCCCACGCGCAACAGTACCCGCATGCCGTGCGATTACCCCGCTTTCCACGTCTTTTCCGTCTACCCATATTATAACAACAAGCGTAAGACACGCGGCGGGCGATATCGCTTGGCTCCCGCTCGAGTGGCCGCGGCCGGCCCGCACGCGAGGCGTCTCGCGTCCCCTTCCATATAGAATAGATTTCACTTGCGGCCGCGAAACCCCTTGGTGATTTGCTGCCTTGGTCAGGCTTGCTTGCTGCCCGGGTCCAGGAACATGGTGGACACCCTATGCTTGCCTTGCAAAGAGGGGAGCGAAGCAAGAAGGTGCCCAAAAGAAAGTCACAGCCGGAATCACTACGAACATCCACCACGGAAGGCGACCGCGGCAACGGAGGCCCCAGAGGATGGCCGAGTGCCTGGGTCTCTCCAGTGAGGCCCGGCGGAGCGTCGCCTGGCTTGCCCATTAAAAGAAACACGGGTCAGCCGAGGTCATGTGCCGCAGGTTCTGGAGCGCAAAGAGCACCCACTACAAATGGGTGAGGAGATGTGTGAAGAGGGGACCCGGTGGTCTGGAGGACCTCTCCCGCGCCCCTAAAGGAGGAGGGTCTCCCGCATCCCTTGGCAGGCGGCAGAGCCCATCCGCTTCCTGAGAAGGAGGCAGTCCGTCCGGTCCGAATACAAGAATGCCTCGCTCCTGCCAATGGACCACGGCATCACCCTCTGACCCTCCACGGCGGAGAGGATCATGAAGCGCAAGGGCCCCTACGAGCAGGGACCTCTGCGCAAGAGGGCCAGTACTCGGAAGGGGAGGGAGAAGCGCCTGCGGGAAGGGGGGTGGGTGGGGAGAGCCTTCCTCCCAGAGCCTCTTGAGTACATGCCCTTCCCCCTCCGGGTCTTGCAGACGGAAAACGGCGCGGAGCTCTTGAGGCACTTCGAGGAGGGAACGGAGAGGGGGCCGTTCACCCGTCACTTCTCCCATCACCCCTGCCCCCAGGGGAACGTCTTCGTGGAGGGAAAGACCCAGACCGACAAGCGCGAGCTTTACGGACTTCCTCCCCACACGCTATTCTTTTCTCGTCGTCGAGAAGGAAGGGCGGCCATGGGACTGGTCGAAGATGCGGATTACCAGATGGAGGTCATCCTCTCGGGGGCGGTGGACTGCCTGCCGGAGGGGGACCTGCGCGCAAAGGTGCAGCGGTCCATAGCGGAGGGCCGCCCCCTGCGCGTCAAGTTCGGGGTGGACCCCACGCGGCCGGACCTCCACCTGGGGCACGCCGTGCCCTTGCGCAAGCTGCGCCAGTTCCAGGACCTGGGGCACAACGCCATCCTCCTTATCGGGGACTTCACCGCCCGCGTGGGAGACCCCTCCGCCCGCGACGTCACCCGCCCCCAGCTCTCCGCGGAGGAGGTGATGGCCAACGCGGACACCTACGCGGAGCAGGCCTTCCGCATCCTGGACCGCGAGCGCACCGTGCTCGACTTCAACAGCCGCTGGCTGGCTCCTCTCACCTTCGAGGAGCTGCTGCGCCTCGCCTCCCATTTCACGGTAGCCCGCCTCCTGGAGAGGGACGATTTCTCCCGCCGCTACGCGGAGAACCTCTCCATCGGGCTGCACGAGTTCCTCTACCCGGTGATGCAGGCCTACGACTCCGTGGCCCTGGAGGCGGACGTGGAGATAGGCGGCACCGACCAGATCTTCAACCTCTTGGCGGGGAGGGAGTTGCAGAGGGCCATGGGGCAGGAGCCCCAGAGCGTGCTCACCCTGCCCATACTGGTGGGCCTGGACGGCGAGAAGAAGATGTCCAAGAGCCTGGGCAACCACGTGGGGCTTACCGACCCGCCCGAGGAGATGTTCGGCAAGCTCATGTCGCTGGATGACCCCCTCATGCCCGACTATTTCCGGCTCACCACGGACCTGCCGCCGGGGGAGGTGGACGGACTCGTGCGCGACCTGGCGCAGGGGAGGCTGCACCCCGCCCGGGCGAAGCGGCGCCTGGCCCGCGAGGTGGTGCGCCTCTACTGGGGAGAGGAGGCGGCCGGGGCCGCGGAGGCCGCCTTCGACCGCGTCTTCGTGGAGAGGGAGCTGCCCGAGGAGATGCCGGAGGTGGAGATCGCTGAAGGGGAGATGGAGGAGGGGAGCATCTGGCTGCCGCGGTTGCTGGTGCTCGCGGGCTTGGCCTCCTCCACCAGCGAGGGCAAGCGCCTCATAGAGCAGGGCGGGATAAAGGTGGGGGGGAGTATCGTACAAGACCAGGATCTCGCGGTGGCGGCGGAGGAGATCGAGGGCCTCGTCCTCCAGAAGGGAAAGCGCCATTTCCGCATCTTGAGGACGGGGAAAGGGGGCGACGGGACGGTTTGACACGCCATTGCGGCGGTGATAACATAAAAAATGCGGTACAGTCCGCCGGGTGAAAACCCGATTGAAAGGAGGAGGCGGTAATCCGGACGCTTAAGAAAAGGTAAGGGGAACAGGAGCCGGATACCGCTTCAAAAGCGGTATTTTTCATGCCGTTTCGTTGACAGGACAGTCTGCGAGTGCTACCTTGTAGCCTTGCCAAGTTCGGCGTTAAGGTCGAGTTCCTTGAAAACTAAACAGCGTTACAGGTGGAGAGAGAGCTCCAGGAAATTCCGTTCCAGTCCGTCTCCGGACGGGCTGCGGCCGGTTTGGAGTCCGGATACGCTTCGACGCATGTAAGTCCGCAAGGACTGCATTTTGGTCGGAGAGTTTGATCCTGGCTCAGGACGAACGCTGGCGGCGTGCCTAACACATGCAAGTCGAGCGGACCCTTCCCATCTCCTCGGAGAAGGGATCGGTTAGCGGCGAACGGGTGAGTAACACGTGGGTAACCTGCCCCGAAGACTGGGATAACCCCGGGAAACCGGGGCTAATACCGGATACCTTCCCCCCACCGCATGGCGGGGGGAAGAAAGGTCGCTTCGGCTTCCGCTTCGGGATGGGCCCGCGGCCCATTAGCTTGTTGGCGGGGTAATGGCCCACCAAGGCGACGATGGGTAGCCGGCCTGAGAGGGTGTCCGGCCACACTGGGACTGAGATACGGCCCAGACTCCTACGGGAGGCAGCAGTGAGGAATATTGCGCAATGGGCGAAAGCCTGACGCAGCGACGCCGCGTGGACGATGAAGGCCTTCGGGTTGTAAAGTCCTGTCAGGAGGGACGAAGCGGACTTGTCCGTGACGGTACCTCGGTAGGAAGCCCCGGCTAACTACGTGCCAGCAGCCGCGGTAAGACGTAGGGTGCGAGCGTTGTCCGGAATTACTGGGCGTAAAGAGCTCGTAGGCGGCCTGCTAAGTCGGGTGTGAAAGCCCTCGGCTCAACCGAGGAATTGCACTCGATACTGGCTGGCTAGAGTCTGGTAGAGGGAGGTGGAATTCCCGGTGTAGCGGTGAAATGCGCAGATATCGGGAGGAACACCGGTGGCGAAGGCGGCCTCCTGGGCCACGACTGACGCTGAGGAGCGAAAGCTGGGGGAGCGAACAGGATTAGATACCCTGGTAGTCCCAGCCGTAAACGATGGGCACTAGGTGTGGGGGGTTACCAACTCCCTCCGTGCCGAAGCTAACGCATTAAGTGCCCCGCCTGGGGAGTACGGCCGCAAGGTTAAAACTCAAAGGAATTGACGGGGGCCCGCACAAGCGGCGGAGCATGTGGCTTAATTCGACGCAACGCGAAGAACCTTACCAGGGCTTGACATGCACCCGCAAGCCGTGGAAACACGGCCCTCCTGCGGGACGGATGCACAGGTGGTGCATGGCTGTCGTCAGCTCGTGTCGTGAGATGTTGGGTTAAGTCCCGCAACGAGCGCAACCCTTATCGCATGTTGCCAGCGGGTTATGCCGGGCACTCATGCGAGACTGCCGGTGTCAAACCGGAGGAAGGTGGGGATGACGTCAAGTCATCATGCCCCTTATGTCCTGGGCTGCACACGTGCTACAATGGCCGGTACAGAGGGCTGCGATGCCGCGAGGCGGAGCGAATCCCAAAAAGCCGGTCTAAGTTCGGATTGGAGGCTGCAACTCGCCTCCATGAAGTCGGAGTCGCTAGTAATCGCGGATCAGCAATGCCGCGGTGAATACGTTCCCGGGCCTTGTACACACCGCCCGTCACACCACGAAAGTCGGCAACACCCGAAGCCGGTGGGCTAACCCGCAAGGGAGGCAGCCGTCGAAGGTGGGGTCGGCGATTGGGGTGAAGTCGTAACAAGGTAGCCGTACCGGAAGGTGCGGCTGGATCACCTCCTTTCTAGGGAGTGCCTTTGGGGAGTACCCGAGGCGCTACGACAAAAACGTATCCCTCTCTCCACCGTACGCTGTTTAGTTTTGAAGGAATATCGGCCCTGGCGCCGAATTTTCTTTGAGAAAAAAGGGGGCCGGACGGGTGGCGGGATCTCCCGTTCGGCACCGCCGAGGATGCTGGGTTAGAGGAAATCGCCGCAGGGGGTGATATAATTAGGCGCATGCGGGGAGATGGATAAAGTCGGACACGAAAAGCCCGTATCCCAGATGTCGTGAGAGCCGGCAAGCCCGAGTAAGCCAAGAATGGAGAGGAGAAAGGAGCGCGAGATGGTACAGCAACCGCCAGGTCCTCCGCCGGGAGGAATGCAGCCTCCGCCGCCGCCGCCAGGACAGCCGCCGCAGGCGCCCATGGGACGGCCCGGGGTGCAGTTCGATACCTCGAAACTGCCCATACCCGATATCGTGGTGGCGGGGGGAGCCCTACTGTCCTTGATATTCAGCTTCCTCCACTGGTACAAGGTGGAGGTTTTCGGGTTCGGCATCGGGGCTTCCGGCCGGGGCGGCTACCAGAACTGGCCCATGATCATCTACCTGCTGCTGCTCTTGTTCGCGGGTTTCTTCATCGCCAACGAGATGGCCAACTTCGTGAGCGTAGAGCTTCCGCTGGGGCCCATCTACCTTATCTGGGCCATAGCGGGGACGTTCTTCACCCTGCTGGGATTCGTCATCCGTCCCGGCGACTGGGATTTCGTCAAGATGAACTGGGCGATATGGATCATCATGATCATCATCTCCCTCATTCCCATCGCGGGCGGTTTCATGAAGGTGAACCAGAGCAGGTAGCGGTGGAGGGGTCCTGGAGGATCAGCAGAAAGTCCTGGATGACCTATTGACCGCGGGCGTATAATTATTATAGGATTCGACTTTGGGCGCGCCGTTCCGGTGCGACCAGCAATTGCATGTCGTACCTTGAAAACTGCACAGTGATCGAAGAGGTTGTTTTAACCAAGCTACTAAGGGCATACGGTGGATGCCTAGGCGCCAGGAGCCGAGGAAGGACGTGGTAGGCTGCGATAAGCTTCGGGGAGCCGCCGAACAGGCTTTGATCCGGAGATCTCCGAATGGGGGAACCTACCGGTGGTAATGCGCCGGTACCCGCGCCTGAACACATAGGGCGCGTGGAGGCAAGCGGGGGAACTGAAACATCTAAGTACCCCGAGGAAGAGAAAGCAACCGCGATTCCCCGAGTAGCGGCGAGCGAAAAGGGAAGAGCCCAAACCCGGCGGATGCATAAGCCCGCAGGCGTTGTCCGTCGGGGGTTGTAGGACCCGCCAGGTGCCGCTGCGGAGGCACCGGGGAGTTACAAAGTCCGTCTCTAGTCGAAGGGTTCTGGAAAGTCCCGCCACAGAGGGTAACAGCCCCGTAGGCGAAAGGGACGGACCTCCCGGCGGTGATCCTGAGTACGGCGGGACCGGGGAAATCCCGTCGGAACCAGCGGGCACCACCCCGCAAGGCTAAATACTCCCTGGCGACCGATAGTGGACTAGTACCGTGAGGGAAAGGTGAAAAGCACCCCGGGAGGGGAGTGAAATAGAACCTGAAACCGTATGCCTACAAACCGTCAGAGCGGCTTCGTGCCGTGATGGCGTGCTTTTTGTAGAATGAGCCGGCGAGTTACCGGTACGCAGCAAGGTTAAGGGTTAACCCGGAGCCGTAGCGAAAGCGAGTCTGAACAGGGCGTTCAGTTGCGTGCCGTAAACCCGAAGCCGAGTGATCTACCCATGGGCAGGTTGAAGCGGGGGTAAGACCTCGTGGAGGACCGAACCCACTTCGGTTGAAAACGGAGGGGATGACCTGTGGGTAGGGGTGAAAGGCCAATCAAACTCGGAGATAGCTGGTTCTCCCCGAAATAGCTTTTGGGCTAGCCTCGGGTGTTCAGCCGTGGTGGTAGAGCACTGATTGGACTAGGGGCCTTCACCGGTTACCAAACCCAGTCAAACTCCGAATGCCATGGCTCCAGAGCCCGGGAGTCAGATCGTGGGGGATAAGCTCCATGGTCGAGAGGGAAACAGCCCGGACCGCCAGCTAAGGTCCCTAAATTCGGGCTAAGTGGGAAAGGATGTGAGACCGCACAGACAGCCAGGATGTTGGCTTAGAAGCAGCCACCATTTAAAGAGTGCGTAATAGCTCACTGGTCAAGTGGTTTTGCGCCGAAAATGTAGCGGGGCTCAAGCCCGGTACCGAAGCTGCGGCATCGCGCCCTCCGGGGCGCGGTGGGTAGGGGAGCATTCCCTGGGGAGCGAAGTCG
>OGCI01002152.1_pt1 | contig 13950 bp, 15 predicted proteins | sample 1570021 | NCBI WGS metagenome assembly OGCI01 (sample SAMN06264664, study PRJEB24512) | hot springs metagenome | isolation source: Hot spring water | place: South Africa: Tshipise | collected 2015-06-21 | reverse complement strand
CCCGCGTAAAGCGAATCAATTTTGTGGTCTTCCCAAAGTTCTTTTTTTATTCGGTCGGCGTTTTTGAAAAAATCCTGAAAATCAATCAGTATGGCTCTCGGTTCTCCGGCTACCAGCCATTTGCCGGACCGGCACTTTATCCCCTCTTCCTCCAGTTTTTTAAACGCTTTTTCAAAGCGGCCGGCCTCTTCTTCTTTGAATTCGCCCTTGGATTTTTCCGGAAAATAAGGGCCTATCAAAAAATAATTTTCTCCGTAGTAATCCAAAAGCCGACCGGCTTTTGATTCCAAAACGGTGTAAATGCCGCCGACCTTGTTGCAAACTTCCCAAGAAACTTCAAATAAATAATCCGCTTTCGGTTTCATAATGATTTAGTTTCCGCGACGACAAAAACGCGGAACGAAAAACAAAAACTGCGCGTCCCGAAGCGTGGTTTAACAATAAAGGAAAAGTTTCAGCCGGAACCAAAAACCGCTAAAACGAAAAATCTTTCAATCTCGCTTCAATTTTTTTAATCACCCCTTTGCGGTCTTTTGCTTTCCGGACGGCCTTGGCCAAATCTTCGTCTTTCAGACTTTCGGCAATCCAGGTGGCAAAATCGTTCTTCTCCCGGTTGCAATGGTAAGAGAACGCTTCCTCGCTCATTTCGGCAATATTGTCGCGCAGTTCCTTGAGATTGCCCGAAATCCGGCCGTCACAAGCCCAAAAACATTCCCCGTGAGGAACGCAAGGCAAAGGGGGCTTGATTTTTTTGGAACGAGCCATAAATTTTAATTTTTTACTGATAATTATCGACTAGTTCATCGCCTGTCGGCTATTAACAATAATTATACAATAAATCGCTTTCTTTCAAAAGGGCGTCAGGTCGCCCCATTCAACAGCCCAATCTTATCTTCAGGTCGTTTATGATGTTTATATAAGAAATGAAACATTCGTAAGGACTGCCGTACGGATTGAAATACTTATGGACGTCGCCGTCGGCGAACCATTTGGTGCACATATAATAAAAATGGTCAGATGTCTGAAGTTTGCGCCAATCGTCAATCAATTTTTCGTCGCCGCTCGCCAAAACTTTTTCTTCCAGGGAGTAGACGGCTTGAACCGCCCTTTGCTGGATGGAATTACCCAGCCAGGCGCTCAAATCCCTTTCAACGTCGGCCCAACTGACGACATTGTGGAAATCCAGCTCGTCGCGCGTTTCGTAGGAAGCGGCGACTTCGGAAACAGTCTTGAAATCGTTGTCCGGATGCTCAAGGATTTTTCGCGGGAAAGCCTTGAGAAATTCAAAAATACCGGTTGCTTCCCATTGGTGTTCGCCGAAAGTTTCGTAATCCATGAAAAGATTGATTGTTTCGCCGCAGCCGTTCGCCTGGTTTATCCATAAGGCCATTTTGTCGGCCGTCAAAGGCCATTCTTGCCATCCGCAAGTGGAAAAACGAAAAGAAATGTCGTCGCTCAGTCGGTAATTTCTCAAAAGAACCTTCAAGTTCGGAGCGGTCCTGGCGTTATAAACGAAATTCGGCGAACGCCAGCCAAGAATGTAGTCGGCGCCTTCGGCGAGCATCGCTCGGTAACCCATTCCTTGGACGAAATTGGCCATTTCGTTGCAAAACATCAATTCGGTGTTGCGGAAAGCTTTCGGCTCGGAACCAAAAAGCCCCCTGATTTTTTGCCGGTGAAGAGCGACTTGTTTTTTGAATTCTTCCTTTGAATAAAGATAAGCCAAAGAATGGTGATAAGTTTCGGCCAACAGTTCAACGCAGCCGGTATTGACCAATCTTTGAAAACTTTTTATTACTTCCGGATGACATTCTTCCAATTGCTCCAAAAGCGTGCCGGTCAAACTCAAACTGACTTTGAATTTCCCTTTCGTTTCCCGAATTAAATCCAGAAGAATTTTATTGGTCGGCAAATAGCTTTTTTGGACGATTCTTTTCAGATACATTTTATTTTTTTCGCCGTCAAAATACGGCAAATTCCTGCCGATGTCAAAAACGGAAAAATGCCTTATGCGGTAGGGTTGGTGCGTATGAAGATAAAAACAAACGGAAGCCATCGCTTTAACGATTTAACAATTCTTCGTAAATTTCCCGGCACTTTTTTCCGGCATCCTGCCAGCTTATCTTCTTGACTTCTTCCAGTCCGTGCCGGCTCAAAGTTTCTTTCAATTCCGGATAATTGAGGACGGCGACGATTTTATTGGCCATATCGTCAATGTCCCAAAAATCAACTCTGAGGCAATGGGAGATGATTTCGGAAACTCCGGATTGTTTGGAAATCAAAACCGGCGTTCCGGCCGCCAACGATTCCAAAGGCGTGATGCCGAACGGTTCGGAAACCGAAGGTAAAACGTACAAATCCGCCATCCGGTAAATCTGTCAGCGTTCTTTTCCCCGCAAAAACCCGGCGAACAGCACTTTATCGGCAATGCCGAAATCCGCCGCCCGTTCTATCATTTTTATTTCCATATCGCCGGAGCCGGCAATGACGAAAATCACCTCCGGGTCAATTTCCAAAACCCTGCTGGCCGCCGCCAAAAAATAATCCGGGCCTTTTTGTAGGGTTATCCGCCCCAAAAAAAGCACGATTTTCTTTCCGGCCTTTTTCAAGCCGCAAACTTCGCCGGCAAAATCCCCGTCCAGTTCCGCGCAATCCACGGCGTTATGGACCACCCGGATTTTGTCAGGACTGACCCCGTAATGCCTGACCACCATATCCTTGGTGAAATGGCTGACCGCTACGATCAAATCCGCCCCCTCAAAACCGGCTTTTTCAATCCGGTAAACTTCGCTGTTGACACCGTGCCCGCCGGTGCGGTCAAATTCCGTGGCGTGAATATGGACAACCAAAGGTTTTCGGGAAATTTTCTTCGCCGCCAAGCCGGCCGGATAACACAGCCAGTCGTGGCAATGAATGATGTCAAAATCTTCGGAAACGGCGATTTTTTCGGCCTCCGCCGCGTAGCGCAACACTTCTCCCAAAAGATCGGAGCCGTAAATAAGCGGCGGCGGTTCTCCGCCGGCGCGGGCCGAAAGTAATTCCCGGTAAATTTCCGCGTAAGCCACGGATGTAATGTAGGGCGCCAAAAGCGAATCAACCGCCCGAGTTTCAACGCCTTTGATTTTTCCCGCGCCCTTTTGCCGTCGGGGCGCCGAAAATTCTTCGGCGAAAACAAAACGGCAAAAATCGGAACGGCATTCAAGTTTTTTTGGCAAAATAAAAAGGACTTCCAGTCCTTCTTTTGACAAGGTTTTAACCAATCCCTCGCAAGCCACCCCCAGGCCGCCGGAATTGAACGGCGGGAATTCCCAGCCGAACATTAAGATTTTCATTTCAAAAACTCGCGCGCCTGTTAAGGCGATTAATGATACGCACCCACTATCCATAATACCTCCGAAAAACCGAAAGGTCAAACCTTATTTGTGTGGATAACTAAAATACCTTTTCATCGCCTCCTCCTCTTTCCCGCCGCCGGCTTTCTTAACGTAAAATTCCTTTATTTTGTCGTCGCCACTTATTGAGTCGGCCGCGATGTAAGTCGCGCAATCTTTTATTTCAAGCGCCTCTTTAAGAAAATCAATCTCGTCGCGGCATTCAAAAGGATGGACAAAAACGCTGCGCTGGATCTGACAAAAACCGAGGTCTTTCAATTTTTTGACGAAAATTTGCCGCGCCCCCCGTCTAGATTCGGGAATGTCAAAAATGACAATCCGCCACATTCCATCCCATTTTTTCGGAATTTCAATGTCCATTTCATCAATTATGTATCTTTGGATTTTTTTATTGCCTTTTTCGGTCAAAACAAAAACTTTTTCCCCGCTGATATCGCGAAGATCTATCAACCCCCTGTTTTTAAGGCGGATTACCGTCTCTTTCAGCCGTTTTCCGCTGAACTCCCGCCACTCGGCGCGCGCTTCTTTGGCGATTTTTTCGCCGTTCGCCAATAAAAAAGCCGCCGGCAGACTTACCCCGCTGGCGAGCAAAATCAAAGTTTTTTTGGTTATTGTTTTACTGCTTTTATTTCCGGCTTTGGTGATGTCTGACATTGTTGCGTGGACGGCACAGGATTCGAACCTGTGACCTTACGGATGTGAACCGTACGCTCTAACCAACTGAGCTAGCCGTCCATTCAAAGTCGGGCAGGTGTGAACGGAACGCTCTACCACTGAACTAATCGCGCGTAAATCTAACGGGGTGAATAAACGAGGCGTCCCGCTTTTCATTCCATTTTACGGAATGAAAATCGAGGATCATCGACAAATTCATAGAATGAATTTGTCGGGACCCTGCCACCGGATTAAATGCCCTTCTCCCGCTCTTATAAACGCAATTTGTTTATTAAAATTTCGTGGGGATATTCAAGAAAATCCCTCAAAAACCGGTCAAACATGTTATAGCGGTATTTGAATTCAGCCGTTTCCAGAATGACGAGAGCAATTTCGCGGCCGGCTTCGGCCTCCAAATCCTCAAGGAATTTATCGGCTTTTTTCTGGCTGATGCCGTCTCCCACTATCAAAAGGTCGCCGCGGGATTTTTCGGAATTGATGAAAATCCCGGCCAACACCGCCAATTTTATTTTTCCCAGTTTTTTGATCCTCGCCATCAACTTTTTCTCCGAAACGGGCGAGGATTTTAAAACCAAATTCTTAAGTTCCGGATAAAAATAGAATCGGGTGTTGGCGAAGTAGAGACGTTCGCGCGAAGGCAGGCGTTTGGCGACTTTTCTGAATTTCTTCCCGAATTTCTTTCTGACAACCACGGTTCTCGGCAATCCCGCCTTGCTTTTCAAAAATCCCATCAAATTGAGCTTTGCCGCCTCGCGCTTCAATGAGCGGCCGTCAATTTTCAAGTTTTTCTTCAATTCTTTAAGCGGGAAAGGTCCGGAATTATGGAGAAAAAACTTCAAAATCCGGACGCGGGCCGGATTGTCAAAAAGTTCTTCCAAAATCGGGTTCTTTATTTTTGCCGTGTTGCCGGGCATATTGTTTTTAGTTACACCCATTTATTATACTTAAATCCCGATTTTCCTGTCAATGCCAAATTGTGGTATAATGAAAGCAAAGGGATATGGCGCAAAAACCCTTAAAAATCAGGGAATTTATCATAAAAGAGGAAAAGAATCCCCGGTCTTTTAGCGATTCGTTTATTTACGAGCCGTCCAATTACGAAGAAGAAAAGCTGGGAATCTTGTTTTTGATAGGCGAGGTTTTGAATTTCCATTCCGAGGCCAAATACCTCTTGAATTATTTCGCGTCCCTCATCAGGCGGGATTATTATTCCGGCCCCAAAAACGATCCGGCCAAAGCCCTGGAGGCCGCCCTGAAAAAAGCCAATTTCGTACTCGCCGAGATAAAAAAACGGGAGGACCTGAATCTTAACGAAAAAATAAAATTCGCGGCGGCCGCAGTAGCCGGAACCCGCCTTTTCGTTTCCCAAATGGGAAAAATCCACAGTTTGCTTTTGAGAGCCAACCAGATTTTTGACCTGTCAAAGAAAATTTTCCAGATGACCAATGATTTCCCCAATAATTTCCTGCATACCCTGCAGGGGCAGGTTTATCTGGGCGATAAAATAATTTTCGCGACCGAGAATTTTTTCAAAGTGCTGTCTTTAAGAGAATTCAAGCAGATTTTTGAAACCGAAACCCTGGAAGAAGTCGGCCGGGACTTGGAAGTCATATTTTCCGGCGGCCGGCGGCTGAATATGGCCGCCATTCTGGTAGAATCGCTTACCGGCAACCCCCCGCCGAAGCCCAAAATAATACCGAGAAAGAAAAAGCCCGGTGTTCTTACCCTGGAAGAAATCTTTAGCCAAAAACCGCGCCAATCCGAAACCGAAAAAATAACTCTTTTTGAAGAAGCGCCGCTGAACGGCGCCGGGAGCGAAAAACCATTCAGGAGGGAAATCGGCGCCCATATACCCAGTTCAGCCGGCCGGATTACGCTGATAGCCGCGAGAATAGCCGCCAAATTGCCCAAATTCAGAAGGCCCAAAATAGAACTGGACGGACTGCCTTTAAGCCGGAGGTTCCTGAAAACCGGCGGATTATCTGCGGCAAGTTTAAGGAAAAAAAACTTCCGGAGAAATATGTATCTTTGCGTTTCCCTGGTTTTCACGGGTCTCCTTGCCGTCTTCATAATCCAAAACAACGTCTACCGCCATGAATACGCCGGCAATCCGTCACGCCTGATTTTGGAAGCGCAAAAAAAAGTGGAAGAATCGGACAATGCCTTGATTGTCAAAAACAGGAATTTGGCTTTTGAAAGTTTGACCAGCGCCCAAAAATCGGTCAAGACCGTTTTGCAATCGCATCTGGCGGGACAACAAATCTCCGATACCCTGCTTGACGAAGCGGTAAAGTTGGCGACAACCATCAGACAAAAAATTTTCAAGTTGGAATCCCAGGCGGCGAAGAAAAAATAACGGCGAAAAAAATCCCCCGCGCCTGGCGCGGAGGATTTTTCATTTAATTTCAACGGTGGAACCCGCCTCTTCCAGCTTCTTTTTCAATTCCTCGGCTTCCGCCTTGGAAACACCCTCTTTAACGACCTGGGGCGCTCCGTCAACCAAGTCCTTCGCTTCCTTTAATCCTTTGCCGGTCAATTCCCGAACCACTTTTATCACCTGGATTTTCTGCGCTCCCGCCTCTTTAAGCACGACGTTAAAAGCGGTTTTTTCTTCGGCCGCAGCCGCCTCGACGCCGCCCCCGGAAACCGCCGGAGCCGCCGCCATCACCGGAGCGGCTGAAACCCCGAATTTTTCCTCCAGGGCTTTAACAAGTTCGGAAATCTCCAAGGCGTTAAGCCCTTCCACTTCCCTGACTATTTTTTCTATTTTATCGCTCATATTCAAAGATTTACGAATTATGAATTAAGAATTAAGAGTGAAATTTTCCTAAATCTTAAATCTTTATTCTTAAATCTGTTTTTTATTTTTTACTCCGTCCAAAACGCAAACTAAATTGCGCAAATTCGCCTGCAAAACGCCGGCGAGATTCCTAATCGGCGCCTGAATGGTTCGCGCGAGGCCCGCCAAAAGGTCGCGGCGCGAAGGCAATTTCGCCAGCGTCGCGATGTCGGCCGCGGCAAGATACCGCCCGCCCAAAAATCCGCCCAAAACCTTCATCGCCTCGGTTTTGGAAAAATTGCTGACGGCTTTGGCAATCTCCGCGATGTCGCCGCCGCCAAAAATCACCGAAACCGGCGTCTTGCTTTCCGGACCGACGATGGCGTCCGCGGCCGGATTTTTCAGGGCCCGCCGGATAAGCGTCTTTTTCGCCACCTTGAAAGCGGCGCCCAATTTTTTGATTTTCTGACGGAACTCGCGGGTTTTGACGACCGAAAGTCCGGTGAAATCGGCAAAAATCAGCGAATCGGTCTTGGCCAATTTTTCCTGAAGCCCGGAAACGATTTTTTCTTTTTGAATTCGCGTTAAAGGCATATTTTTGACTTATAACTTATAATCTATAACTTACAACTTACGACCTTTTTTTAACTTATAACATTAACTATAACTATGACTTTTGACTACGAATCGTCGTCATCGTTATTGTCATCGTCATTGTCATTAATCATAAAGATTATCTTTAGTTGTTAGTCGTTAGTCAAAACAAAACGACCTATGAAAGGCCGCAGGCAAGCTTCGCTAATTCAGAATTAAGAATTATGAATTAAGAATTTAAAATAATTCTTAATTCTGCATTCTGAATTTTGCATTAATAGGCGCGTAGCGCCTATTTTGCCTCGATGGGACTTATCTTGTTTGACGGATCTGCGCGGATATTAAACGGAATTGCGCGGAATTTTCCGCGGTTATCCGTCTGTTATCCGCGATTTTCCGTCTTGTTCAAGAGCCCATTGTCTGCGGCTTTAATATTATACTAGACGAATATTAAAAATTCGTCAATAGTTTTCCTTATTTTAAGCCCAAACTCTTGAAAGTATCCACCATCTCCAGACGGAATTTATCAATCTCTTCTTTGGCGATTTCATCAAGGTTGGGCAGTTTGGTCTCCAAAAAAGCGTAAACCGCTTCAAAATTATCGCCTTTTTGGGCGAGCAGCCGGTCCAATTCCTCTTTTTCGGATTCAGGAAGTTCCCGCAGGACACGCATAATGATGTCTTTTTGCACGAGATTCCCCCATTTCATCACTAAATCAATTTTCATCGGCTCGGGCAAATCGTTAAGCCCCAGTTCGGTTATTAAATCTTGGATGGGTTGTTTTGTCATAGTTTTGTTAATTTGGATAATTTTTAAATGAGAATCATTCCTTTTTGATGAATTGTTTAAGATACTCTTCAATAGTCAGAGATTTGTCAAATTCGGTCGGATTGGTGTTTTTGATGAATTCCGCCAGTTTCAATTGCCGGCCGTATTCCGAGGCGCCGTAAACGCCGTCATGAGGCAGGTCAATCGTAATGGCTTCATCGCTCCGCCATTTTTCCCAGCCGCCGGCTGTTTCTTCCAAAAATTTTCCGACCGAAACGTTTTTAATGGCCAGATATTCCGCCGGCCGCAAATTGGTCGGCGCCAATATTTCCATTACGTCGTTATAAATCCTCAAGCGGTCGGCGTAAAAATCTTTAAGCGCTTCGGCTGTTTCGGCCGCCTCCCGGTCGCCGAGATAATCGTATTCTTGGCTTTTTTGATCGTAATAATCCCTCAATTCCATCAATTCTTGATCGCTTAAAGGAGGAGTTTTAGTGGTGTAATCTTCCCAGCTTTCCAAATCAATTTTTTCCCGTTCAATTGGAACGGCCTTGGTATAATCCTTCCAACTCATCAATTCTTCTTCGCTTGTCAAAATTTCCAGCCGTTTGCCGCCGAGAATCTCGGCTACTTTATCGGAAGTCAGGCGTTCACCCGGATGGTTTTTGACCCACTGGGAAATCAACTCGTTATTGTTATTTATGTGCGCCAGTTCGCTGGCCGAGAGTTTTTCGGCGCTTTCAACCTCTCGAAGGAACGCTTCGCTAATTTTAAAAGTTTTTTCGTCTTCAATCAAAATTTCCCCGAAATCAATTTTTTGGTCAACCGCCAATTTATCGGGATCGGTCAGACCGAATTTTTCCGGATTTTCGGCTATTCTGTCTTTAACCCAGTCGATCAAATAAGTTTTTTTGGCGGCGATTTCCTCCGGCGATCCGGTCAAACCTTTGAAATAACCGTGCTCTTCCAGATGGCGCTCGGCCAGGCGCCAGACCGAATCTCCAGGCTTGGCGGTTTCAATGAATTGTCCGGGTATTGAAGCCGGCTCACTAACTCCCGGCCCGGCTTTCACCGGAGGGACTTCTTCGGGCCGAATAACCGGAGGTTTTCCTTCTTCAATTCCCAATCGCTCCTGAATTGCCCGGCTAACGCCGGTTTCATTGGTAAAAGCGTCAATGGAGCCGGCCCAAAAAGCGATGCCGCCGCCCGCGCCTATCATCGCCGCCATTTTTCCAACTTTCCATTGTTTTAGGCGACGGTTTAATTTCGCCAATTCTTCGTTGCGCTTAGCGCTTTGAGTCGCCAAAAAATAACTAAATGATTCGGCAGTGTTAAAATTTTTCGCTTCTTGTTCAATGACTAATCCGATTTTTTCTTCCCGGGCTTCTTTTCCGTATTTTTCCAACCAAATCTTTTTGACCCCGTCTATAATACTGCCGGCTCCGACCGCCGACAATGAACCCAGCGCCGCCCGGCCATAACGGAAACCCGCGTAACCCAGAAGAGCCGACGCGGCCACGGCTCCGGTACCGAAAGCCACGGCTGCGCCGAGGCCCGCCGCGATGCCCCAGCGCGCGCCCATTGGAAGTTTAGCGTAATTCCGGACGACTTTTTCGTATAATTGCCTGAAACGGCTTTTTTCTTTGTTTGACCGGGCGTCATATTCGGCTTTCTTTAATCTGTCAAATTCGCGACCGATAAAACCCTTGAAAATAAGGCTTTTTTTAAACTCAACGAACTTTTCCGAATCCCTGCCCCAGCGCTTTTCGGCTTTGGCTGTCCAAATTTCAAAAAGCTGTCTTTGCAATTCTTCGTAATCTTCTTTGGTTTTTTGATTTCTCGGACATTTTTCAAAATCGCCGCCTTGTAATTTGTATTCCATTTTGGATTCGGCCAGCTCCCGCCGAGCTTCACGGATTTGTTTGTATAGATTAACGATTGTTCTTTCCGGTTTTTCCCTTTTGACAACCATATATTCGGACAATTCAATAATTTCTTCCTGTTCTTCTATTTTCTCTTTTTCACGCTGAATTTCCGCCTGCTCCTTAAGAGTTTTCGCGATTTCCAGCCATTCTTTTTTTGAATAAGGGCGGCGCGGCTCTTGTTCCGGCTCGGGACCGGACGAAACCTCCGCGACTTCCGATTTATCCTCAGAAATTTCAATAAAGGAGGATTTCTTCGTTTTTCTGGACGGGCGCTCCTTTTTCTTTTCCGGCTTTTTTTCGGCCGCTTCTTCAGGCCTCTCTTTCTTTTTCCCTTTAATCTTAATCTCGCGGACCTCCGTGGAGACCGCCGGCTGCTCCATTATTTCTTCCTCTCCGGGTTGTTCCGGCGGAGGCGCCATTGGTTGTTCAAATTTCGGCATATTTTTATTTTTCTTTCCGATTATATTATGTCAGAAAACCACTAAAAATCAATGATTCCGAATCTGATTTTTTTAAGGTAAGAAACTATGAAGCCGGTCATCAAACCCTCCAGGAGCCAGCCAAACGAACCTAGGGCGAGTGAAACTTCGGCAAAGCGCTGCCAATCAACTCCGCCCAGCGTAACGATGCCGATTGCCAAAAAGGTGGAAGCGGCAAGCGCCAGCAGGGTCGCCGAAAAACCCCTCCAAAAAACCGCCCCGCCCCAAAAACGGAAAACGCGGCTGAACAAAAACCAGCCGCCCACCGCCTCAAAAGCCAAAATCAGGGAATTCAAACCGATGACCGTTATTCCCCCATGAGCAAAAAAAGCCAGTATCATGTTGCTCAAGAAAACCGCGAGCACTCCCAGGGCAGGGCCTAGCATAACGCCGGCGAGCACCGAAAGGTTGATATGATACATCAGCGGCACGACGGGGAAAGACATCCCGATGGCCATCAGGGCCGCCACCGCTCCCAAAAAAGGCAGTTTTTTTATCGCGTCGTCGCCCTTAAGGCGCCAAATCGCCAGCGCCAAAATTACGGCGAAAACGCCGAAACCCCCAATCCATAACCAAAGGGGCAAAACGCCATCGGGGATGTGCAAGTGGCTCATATAATTGACTTACGACTTACTACTAAAAACTTATGACTTGCGATTATATATAATACCAAACAATCAAAAAACCGGCAAGTGTCCAAAACGGACAAAACCGGTTTTTTGATTATTCCTTACTATCCCCCAGCTGATTTCTGTTTTTTCGTCTTGCGATGTCCAAATATTATCGTAATTTCGGGACATCGCAAGACGAAAATTTTCATTTGAAAATTTTCTTCCACCAGGGAGTGCTGGCGGCCACGATTTTTTCCGCCCAGAAAATGCCCTCTTCCGAAACGCCGATAATCGTCACCTTGTCCCCTTCGCTCAAATCGGCGAGATTCGCCTCTTCCCGGCCCTTTTTGACGAATTCGGTTTCTTCGTCGGTGTAAACGGCGATTTTATCTCCCCGCAAGTCCGTAAGTTCTTTTTTGTTTACGGTCCTCAGTTCAACTATCAGGGTTCCCATGTCGCCGTTGACCTCGTCAACTATAGCCGTTAAAACAATCTGGGTCTTTTCCGCCCCTTCTCCAAGAAGCGGAGGAATGGACGAGGTTTGGTCAAAAGAGGAATCCTCGGAAATCTGGGCAAAAGCCGTACCGGCGAGCGCGCCGGAAGCCGCACAAACCAAAAGTAAAGTTATAACCGCTTGGAAGGCCTTGCGGTTGATAAAATCAAATTTCCTCAAATCTCTGGCGACAAGAAAGGCGACCAGACAAAAGACCGCCAAATTGAAAGAAAAAACCAGGATGGAAGTGAACGGCAAAAAAGCGCCGATGAAATTAATTTGGTAGGTGATGAAGTCAAAGGAAAATTCAAAATTACTGAGGATGGAATCAAACATCGGGATAATTTCAAACTTGACGAAATCGCTGGCCATGCTTTGGTAGGAAAAAGGCAAGGCCGCCAGCAAAACGGCGAAAACCAGAAAATGAAGAGTGAAAGAAAAACGGAATTTCCTCCAGAAAAGCCGGCGGGTAACCGATTTGGAAAAATCGACGTTCGGAGCCGCGTCTTCAAGTTCTTCAAACAATTTCTTTAATTTTTTATCGTCCAATTTGTTCCGCATACACACATTTCTATTTTACTTACGGAAGATTTTATCTGTTTTGCGACGCTCGGACGAAGCGAGCGGGCAAGGTTTCGCCAAAGGCGAAGAGCGAGCGAGTCCGGCCAGTAAAAATTCCTCGCTGGGGAATTTTTACGACAAGCAAAACATTTCCGAACTTCCCGACTCTCTGCCAGGCTGCGGGACCACCAGAGAAAATTTTGTAAAAAGAATTCCTATTATAAATGGAATAATTGAAATAATTAAAGCTAAATAAACTTTTAAAAAATTGATTAATTTTCTAACATCAAAAAAAAGAAAAGTCAAACCAAAAAAAAACATTATAATCTTAAATATTAAAGGCAAAAAAAAAGCCCCCACAAAAAACAGGGGCATAAAAATAAAAAAAAAGAGCTTAATCTTTTTTCTCAACCAATAACTCCTCAACAAGCTCTATAATTGCCATCTCAGCTCCATCACCGCTTCTATGACCAAGCCTGTATATCCTTGTATAACCACCATTTCTATTCTTATACCTTTGTGCAACATCTTCAAAAAGTTTTTTAACAATCTCTTTATCTCTGAGTCTTGAAAAAACAAGTCTTCTTGAAGCAACAGTATCATTTTTCGCTTTTGTTATAAGCTTTTCAGCAAAAGGTCTTAATGCTTTCGCCTTCTCAACAGTAGTTTTAACAGATTCATATTTAAAAAGCGAAAGGGCAAGATTCTTAAGCAATGCATGTCTATGCGAGTATGGTCTACTAAAATTCTTTACTTTATCTCCATGTCTCATATTATTCTCCTTCCTCTAAATTTTCCTGATCATCATTTTTATCCATCATTTCTTGAAAATTTTCACCGTCTTTTAATGTTAAACCATAAAGTTTCAATTTATCCACAATCTCAGTAAGAGACTTCCTGCCGAAATTCTTTATATTTAAAAGCTCTTGCTTCGTATATTGCATAAGTTGTCCAATAGTTGTAATATTTGCCGCTCTTAGACAATTCGACGACCTTACAGATAACTCCAACTCAGAGATAGACTTACTCAATACATCGTCCTTTGAAGTTACAACAGCCATATCTCCGGGGCCCTCTTCTTCCTCTGGCTCAACACCAACAAATATAGAAAAATATTTCTTCAATATCTTTGCAGCATTAGTTAGAGCCTCTACTGGCGAAATCCCACCATTAGTCCAAATCTCCAAAATAACTTTTTCACAATCAGTTTTTTCTCCTACTCTATAATCTTCTATGTAATAATTAACCCTTAGAACAGGAGAAAAGATAGCATCTATTGGAATAACAGATATAACAGAATTCGAATCAAGAAGATCTTCAGCCGAACGATAACCTTTACCAAACTCTATCTGTAAATCTATATTTAAATTTGCATCTTCATTTAAGGTGGCAATTTTCAAATCTGGATTATAAACTTCAACAGTCATATCTACAGCTATATCTTTAGCAAGGAATTCTCCTTTACCTTTTTTTGAAACTCTTACTATCTTCTTCTCGCTTCCATCTACCAACTTAACACGAACTTTTTTGAGGGCAAGAATTACATCTGTAAAATCTTCTTTTACACCTTTTATAGCTTCAAATTCATGATTCACTCCCTCTATTTTTACAGAAGTAATAGCATAACCCGGGATAGCACTTAGCAAAACCCTCCTTAATGAATTAGCAATAGT
>OGCI01002151.1_pt1 | contig 13956 bp, 5 predicted proteins | sample 1570021 | NCBI WGS metagenome assembly OGCI01 (sample SAMN06264664, study PRJEB24512) | hot springs metagenome | isolation source: Hot spring water | place: South Africa: Tshipise | collected 2015-06-21 | reverse complement strand
ACAGCTATTGTTGAGGGTCTTGCGCTTTATGCGGTTCGGGAGGATGCCAAAGCGCCTATTCGCAACCTGCATTTTGTTGAGATTACCATGACTGCGCTCGTTGCTGGGGCGAAGTATCGCGGGGAATTTGAAGGGCGGCTGCAAGAGATCATCGAAATCGCCAGTAAAGATAAAAACCTGGTTCTGTTTATTGATGAGATTCACACCCTGATGGGGGCAGGGGCAGCCGGTACCAGCGGGTTAGATGCGGCGAATATTTTGAAGCCGGCTCTGGCGCGGGGCGACCTGCGCTGCATAGGCGCTACAACGACGGACGAGTATCGCATGCACATCGAACCGGATGGCGCGCTGGCAAGGCGGTTCCAAACCGTTTGGGTGGACGAACCGACGTATGAGGAGACCTTAGCGATCCTGCGCGGTCTGCGTCCTATTGATTCTCGTGCTGATAAAGGAATGCCTTAGCGTTGCCATAAGCGGCCGAAAGTGTTCCTTTAGCAAGGTAAAAGTCAATAGATGCCTGGTAAGTAAGCATTTATTTCCGGAGGGTCGAATTCATGGAAATAACACTTGGGAATGCTGAAGGTGGAAGATGTGTTGCATCGCAATCTTCTCCCCCAGAGGTTATGCTCCGTTGAGCGAGTTTTGATGAAGATAGCAGAGGCAATCAGGCTTCGACCATAAAACTCTTTGCTCCAGGTTGACGCTTCCCAAGACAGCTTTGTTGCTTGCACTGTTGTCGATGCCGATAAATGCCACCCATAGCCGGGCATTGGAATAAAGGAGGTATCTTCATGGCCCTGAAGGAAAATCGAACCGTTGTTGTGGCGGGAGATGTCACCGTTGATTGGTTGCAGGCCTACCAGGGCCCCAGTAGCATGGCACAGGACTGGAGGCTCGCCGGAGGAGCCCGCCTGTACCAGCAGCGGGGCGGCGCGGCCCAGCTTGCTGACCTGCTCCAGGTAATCCTGCCAACCGTGCCAACAGGACCGTCCTGGAATTTGATCCGGACCAACCCGCTGCCAGAGAGTATACAGCCTGGGGATGCTGGCGTTCATCATGTCTACACTTTGTGGGCACCATTCCCCTATAGCTCCAAGTCACCCCTAGATCGCGAGAAACATGCATGGCGGATCGAGCATTTTCTGGGACTGGAATGGAGGCAGGATAAGCCCGAACAATCCAGCAAGGAAAAGGGTGAATCTGGCCCGAACAAGGCTGATCTCATTGTCCTGGATGACGCTAACCTGGGGTTTCGCGACCAGCCTGAAATTTGGTCGGACGCGCTGGCCGAGCATACCGGTTGGATTGTCGTCAAAATGGCCCAACCGGTTGCCCAGGCACCACTCTGGGATGCTCTGATCAGCCAACACGCTGATAGGTTGGTTGTGGTCACCACCGCCCAGGACTTGCGCACAACTGCGATCCACATCAGCAAAAATATCTCCTGGGAACGTACCGCCCAGGACGTGGTCTGGGAGCTGACCTATAACCCGATTGTTAATTCCTTGACTCGGGCTGCCTACCTGATCGTCAGTTTCGACTGTGCGGGAGCCATCCTATTAAGCAAGGATGCCCGACGGCACGTGGCGGCGCGCCTATTCTTCGATCCTTTCGGTATGGAAGGCGACTGGTTGCGATCCTACCCTGGCGACATGCTGGGCTACACCACCTGCCTGACGGCGGCCGTAGTGCGCCAGATCCTTCTCGACCCCGGCTCGCCCGACTTTGGACCGGGCATTCAGGCCGGCATCGCGGCAGCCCGTTTGCTACACCGGGAAGGGTACGGCCGGCGCGGCAGTCCCCCACAAAAGGCCGATCTGCATTTCCCCCTCCAGGCGGTCGCCGAGGAAATCAGCCGCCAGGCAACGCCGCTGGCCGAAGCGGACGTCCAGGACCCGGCCGGCTCCCTGTTAGCACCGCCCCCTCCCGAAAAACCGCGCTTGCAGCGCGGTTACTGGACCATCTTGGAAGACCGCTTCACAACCAGTCTTGAATTGGTCGCTCGCCAGATCGTCCTGGAAGGCAGCGAGTCGGCCCTGCGCCAGGTGCCGGTCGGCCGCTTCGGGGCGCTGGTCACGGTGGACCGGCGTGAGATTGAGGCCCTGAACGGCATCCAGCGTTTGATATCCGAATACTGCCGCATGCCACAGAAGAAGCCGCTCTCGATCGCCGTCTTTGGTCCGCCGGGATCCGGCAAATCGTTCGGCGTCGAACAGGTAGCCAAGTCCGTCGTGGGCGAGATCGCCGTGCTGAGTTTCAACATCTCCCAGATGCGCCACCCCGACGCCTTGCTGGATGCTTTTCACCAGGTGCGGGACATTGGCCTGGCGGGCAAGATCCCGCTGGTCTTCTGGGACGAGTTTGATACGGCCCTGGACGACCAGCCGCTCGGCTGGCTGCGTTATTTCCTGGCGCCCATGCAGGACGGCGCCTTCCAGGAAGGACAGATCGTCCATCCAATCGGCCGCTGTATCTTCGTCTTCGCCGGCGGCACCAGCCACACCATGGACCAGTTCGGGAGCGAGTTGAGTGCGGCCGAGCAACGAGCGCTGAAACTACCCGACTTTATCAGCCGCTTGAAGGGATTTCTCAACGTGCTGGGGCCCAATCCGATCGGCGGTTTAGAGAACGACCCGTACTATGTCCTCCGTCGAGCGCTGATACTGCGCTCGATCTTTGAGCGGAATGTGCCTCAGATCATCCACGATCAAGGTGGGAAGAAAGCGGTTCAGATTGACAGCGGGCTGTTGCGCGCCTTCCTGCTGGTCAGCCAGTACAAGCATGGCGTCCGTTCGATGGAAGCGCTGGTCAGTATGAGCACGCTGTCTGGTAAGAATGCCTACCAGCGTTCCAGCCTGCCGCCTGAGGAGCAGTTGAACCTGCACGTGGTTGCCCCTGAATTTCTGGCCCTTATGCAGCAGTTGGAGCTGGAAGGCGACCTGCTCGAACGGCTGGCGGAGGCGGCGCATGAAATCTTCTGTGACAACCTGCGCGCCCAGGGATTCCGCTATGGACCGGTCACAGATGAAGAAAAGAAGACACATTCGTCTCTTCGCTCGTACCGTGACCTGTCCGAAGAGGAAAAAGACCAGAACCGCCAGAACGTGCGCGATATTCCAGCCAAACTGGCGCTGGTTGGCTACGTCATGCGCCCGGCGCGCAGCAACGAGCCGCCGATTGATTTCCCCGGTGCGGAGCTCGAGGTCCTTGCCCGGCGGGAGCACGAGCGCTGGATGGCCGCCAAACTGGCCGCCGGATGGAAATATGCCTCCAAGACCGACAAAGGCCGTAAACTGCATCAAGCCTTACTGCCCTGGGATGAACTACCGGAAGAAGAACGAGAGAAGGACCGCATTCTGGTACGCGGCATCCCTGTCATCCTGGCCAGGGCCGGCTACGCGCTGGAGAAGGTCGGATTGAAGGAAACATGACCGGCGCTTGTCTCCGGATCGCTGTGACGGGCCACCGTTGCCTGACCGAAACGGCCTCTCTCGAGCCTGCCATTCAAAAGGCTGTTGAGAGGATCCGGACGGCCTGCCCCGGCTGGTTTTATCAGGTCTACTCCTGCCTGGCAGAAGGAGCGGATCGTCTTCTCAGCCGCAGGCTTGTCCAGTCCCTGCCGGCCGACCTGATTGTGGTCCTGCCGCTCGCCGAGCCGGAATACCTGAAGGATTTTGAGACTGACGAGTCGCTCAGCGAATATCACGCCCTGCGGCAACAGGCGGTCGCGGTGCTTCCGCCAGCCAGCAACCTGCCGCGTCCGCTGGCCTACCGGGAAGCCAACCAACTCCTGGCCGTCCGCTGCAATTTGCTGATGGCTATCTGGAATGGGGAGCTGGCCCGCGGTCCCGGAGGAACCGGCGAGGCCGTCGAACTGTTCCGCCGTGCTGGCCGAGCCTTGATCTGGATCCATCTCGGAGAGGGGCCCCTTTACGGGACTTTGATGGAGGAGCGCCTGGATGCCCTCTTGATCCGCTGAATTTCGGGGCAGGCGGCGTCTGAATTACCCGCTGGCGCCTGCAGGAAAAGTGAGCGCATGTTCAAGAAACCCTCCTACCTGCGACAGTTCTGGGCCGAGGCCCGCTGGATCATCCTGGGGATGGCCTGGCTGGCCGGCCTGCTACTGGGATATGCCGGCTTTGCTCGCTTTTCGCTCGAGAACGGCCTGGAGTGGTCTGCCGGCGATATCTTCTATCGCACCTTGCAGTTGATCATCCTGGAATCCGGATCGGTGGACGGGCCGATCAACGGGATGCTGGAAACGGCTCGTTTCCTGCTGCCGACCCTGGCAGCCTACACCACCCTGCAGGCCCTGGCCCTTCTGTTCCGCGAAAAGATGCAGTGGTTGCGACTCTGGCGGTTGCATGATCACACGATTATTTGCGGCCTGGGACGCAAGGGTGGTCACCTGGCAGACGAATTGCTCCGCCTCGGCCAACCGGTGGTGGTCGTTGAAAATCAACCGGAGCGCACCAGGGCGGCGGACCTGTGCCGCCGAGGCGCCATCCTGGTCAGGGGAGATGCCACTCACAGAGAGACGCTGGTCAGGGCGCGTCTCTTCCAGGCTCGCTACCTGGTCTGTCTGATGGGCGATGACAGCCAGAACCTGCAGGCAGCCTTCCAGGCCTACCAACTGGCCAGCGATAGGCGCAGGGGCATCCTGACCTGCATCGTCCACTTGAATTCCATCGACCTGCTCAACCTGATCAAACGCAGCGAGTTGATCATTGAGAAGGGAATCCCTTTCCAGATCGAGACCTTTCACCCGTACCAGAGCGCCGCCCGCTGGCTGATCCAGCAGGATCCCGCCTGGCAGGAGAAGGTTGCCCAGGCTGCCATCCCGGATCATCTGCTCATCGTCGGCCTGGGCAGGCTGGGGGAGCAGGTGGTCGTCCAGGCAGCCTATGCCTGGCACCGCCGTCGGCCGCGCGGACCCCTGACCCTCACCATTCTGGACCGGCAGGCGGAGCAGAGGACTGCTGAATTGTTGCGCAAATATCCACTGCTCGATCAGACTTGCCATCTCGTACCCTGCAACGCCGAGTTGCACTCCACCGCCCTGCTGTACGAGAGTTTGACCCGGATGCCGGACGACAAACCGTTCCGGCGAGTGTACATCTGTCTGGGCGACCCGGTGCTCAGCCTGCAGGTCTGCTGGAGTCTGCTGGAGAAGCCCGTGTTTCAGGACGTGCCGATCCGGGTCAGACTGGACCGGCAGAGCGGATTGTTTGGGCTGGTCAAGAAACCGCTCACCGCCGCGCCATACCCCGGCCAAGTCATCCCCTTCGACCCCATCGAACCTACCTGCTCGGCGGAACTGGTGATGGGCGGGCTGCATGAAATGCTCGCCCGGGAACTGCACCAGCGCTATCTCGACGAGATTGGCGCTGCCTCCGCCGGTCCGTCCTGGGACCGGCTGGCGGAGGATGAGAAAGAGGCCAATCGTCTGCAAGCCAACCGCATCCACACCGTGTTGACCGCGGCCGGATACCGGATTGCCCCACTGCAGGATTGGGATGCGGAAGACAGGGCCTTCCCATCCGAAGAGGTAGAACGGATGGCAAAACTGGAACACGAACTGTGGTGTCAAACCCAACGGGCGAACGGCTGGCGCTGGGGGCCTCAGAAAGACAAAACAAAACGCACTCATCCCGATCTGGTTCCCTGGGAGGGACTGCCCGAAGAGGAGCGCAACAAAAACCGGGTCTTTATCTGCCAATTGCCCTCCCTGCTGGCCCGCCTCGGCTTTCAGATCGAGCGCGTGAAGGAGGCATAGTTTCTTTGTGCTGGCACGCTATGACTGCCCGCTTATCTCAGTGAAGCGACGAATGATGATTTTTTGACATTGTAGGGAGTAGCCATGTCTGATATTTTCATCTCGTACTCACGCAAAGATATCGCTTTTGCCCGTCTACTACAGGAAGCCCTGCGTAACAGCCAATTCGATGCCTGGATCGACTGGGAACGAATCCCCGTCGGGGAGAAATGGTGGCAGGAAATCACCGAAGCAATTCAGAACGCAAATGTTTTCGTATTCATTGTCAGTCAGCATTCTATCGGTTCAAAGGTCTGCAAAGATGAGATCGAACTGGCGCTCAAGAACAACAAGCGCATTATTCCCATCCTAGTTGATAATCTAAAACCTGAAGACCTCCGCGAATTTGTTCCAGAACTTCCCCAATTCAACTGGATTGTCTTTGAACGTGAGCACATCTTCTACCTTGAGGAAAACCCTGATGCTAAAGGAGAGAAGCCGGAGGACCGTCAGATGGCTTTCCCCAGGCTTCCGCAGTTCAAGGAAGCCCTGGAGAAGTTGAGTGCCGCTATCCATACCGATTGGGCCTGGGTGAAATATCACACCCGCTTGCAGGTGGATGCCTTACGGTGGGAGAACAATCAGAGAGATGCCAGTTATCTCCTGCACGGGGCGGAATTGGAGGAGGCAGAGAGGCAACTCATGTATGCTTCTGGGAAGGAGCCTCAACCTACCGCCTTGCAGGTGGAATACGTGACCGCCAGCAGGCAGGAGGAAACACGGCGTCAGCAGGAACAACTGAGGCTGGAACAGAAGGCGCGTCGCCGCCAACAGGCGGTCATTTGGACTGTGGCAATCGGGTTGGTGGTAGCGGTGACACTTGGATTAAGCGCCTGGAATCAGCGGAATCAATACCTGAGCGAAGCGCGCCTGCGTGCCACCGCCCAAGCCGAGGCCGTGGCAGAAGCCAACGCCCGTGCTACTCAGGAAGCCATCGCCATTGAGCAAAAGAACCAAGCCGAGATTCGGGGCAAGATGGCTCTTTCCCACGGCCTTGCAGCGCAATCCATCAACCTCCTGGAGACCAACTATGACTTGTCCTTGTTGCTGTCCGTTGAGGCAATGAATTCATGGGACTTGTATCAGGCACGCAATAGCCTGTTGAGTGCGCTGATGACTCATCCACGCCTCATTTCCATCCTTCGGCTGCCCGAGGCGCCAACAGACCTGGCCTTCAGCCCGGATGGAAAAACTCTAGCGAGTAGTTATTGCGCCCAACGGGATGCCGACCGAAATTGCACGCGATTCGAAGTCCAACTGTTTGATATGTCCACGAGACAGCCCCTTGGCGAACCGATCTCGGGAATCAGGGCTCCAATCGCTTTTCTTCCTGATGGACAAGCGCTGCTTGGCCTAGACCACGAGAGACAATTGGTCCGACTTGATCTGGGAACACGCCATACTGAGAAAATGCTTGCCCCTTCCTTCACCTATGGATTGAGGGACCTGGTGATCAGCCCCGATGGCAGTCTGGCTGCCGCCGTGGGATGTACCGGCCCTATCGCAGGCTCTACAAACTGTATGGGCTCGGACTGCAATCAGTTGATTGTCTGGCGCCTGTCAGACGGCAAACCTGCCTTTCAAACTACGATACTGACGTATTCCTTGTTCGAAACGGGGTTCATGGCTTTCACCCCGAATGGGAAAACCTTAGCCTGGGGTGGATGTGCTGATGAAAGCACTTGCCAGTGCACAGCAGGCAGCATCTATACTTGGGAGATTCCCTCCGGTGAGGTGACTCGACATATTGTCCAGAACGCGTCGGCTGTGATCAGTCTTGCCTATAGCCCGGATGGAACCAGCCTGGCTGCCGGCGATACCAATGGAGCGATTAGTACCATTGATAACACCACCTGGGAAACCAGGTCATCTCCCATTGTGACAACATACGAAGTGAGCCATCTCTTCTACCTACAAAACGGCTGGCTGGCATCCACTGGTGTAAGGGAGCCGATTGAGTTATGGGGGTGGAATGCCGCCAAGCGAATGACCGAGCCCATCGATCGCTTGAGCATTACTTCGGCATTCTTACACAAGGCAATAGCCTTTGATCCTTATGGCAGTACCCTGGCTGTTGCCGGATGCGATCAATACGATAATACCGGATTTCTTTGCAAACAGGGTATAGTTCTATTCTTGGATATGAGCGAGCAACCTTCGCTTGGGTCCATTTTTTGGAAGAAACCAGAAGATGCTTCCAGGGGATTTCTCAGTCCGGATGGCAAGTACCTGGCATATACCACTTGTACCAAGAGTGAGAAACTGAGCGAATCTAACCCCAACACCCGTTGCATCGGCGGCATAGTGGCGATCGTGGATGTCGCCACGGGTCAGCAGGTTGGGACATCTTTGGAAGGATTGCCTGCTGACGCTGATGCCATTGTATTCGATCAGGATAGCACACGCCTTGTAACCAGCAGTTGTAATCGTTACGAAGAGCAAAGTATGAACTGCGCCGAAAGCCGGATTGATTGGTGGGATCTTGAGACCGGGCAACGTATTGGGAAGCCGATTGTGTATCCCGACCGGGTCATTAGCATGGCCGTTGCCCCTGGCGGGAAAGTTGTTGTCTTTGACGGTCTGGAGAACACAATCGGACTTTGGAATTTGGAAACCGGTGAACCGGTCGGCAATCCCCTAGACGGGTTCAAGTGGGCCCCGTCTTTTGCTTTTAGCCCTGACGGAAAGACCATGACGGCGGCCGGCTGTGTCCGTAGCAGGATTCTGAAATGTGAGCAAAGCGAAGTTCGTTTCTGGGATACCGTCACCTGGCAAAAGCGGGATGAAGTCATCGTCTTCACGCCCGAGGGCCCAAACGACGATGTCGATATCAGCGATCTGACATTCAGCCCAAGCGGGTCGCTCTTGGCAATCGCGTTGGATAATGGCACTGTCAAGTTATGGGATGTAAACTCACATCAATTTTTGTCATTTTCGATTACAGAAGAAGGGCCAATCCAGACCATTGCTTTTGACAGGCAGGGATCGGTGCTGGCTGTTTACGGTTACTTGACTAGCGATGGCTCTGGAAGGGGATCGTTTAGATTGTGGGATCTCGAAGCAATGTTGCCACTTGGGGGAATCTTCACTGATATAAGTGATGGAGGCCGTATTGTTTTCAACCTGGAAAATACCCGCTTGATTTCGAATTCCGGGGTTATGTGGGATATGCTCCCTGCTGTCTGGCAGAAGCGCGCTTGCCAAATGGCCAACCGTAACTTGACTCAGGAGGAATGGAAGTTGTATGTTGGCAACTATCCATATCACAAAACCTGTCCAAACTTGCCATGAGTTCTACCAGGCAGAGAAGCCAACCGTCTCTTCGCTCAACCGCATTCACACCGTGTTGACCGCGGCCGGATACCGGATTGCCCCACTGCAGGATTGGGATGCGGAAGACAGGGCCTTCCCATCCGAAGAGGTAGAACGGATGGCAAAACTGGAACACGAACTGTGGTGCCAGACCCAACGAGCGAACGGCTGGCGCTGGGGGCCTCAGAAAGACAAAACAAAACGCACTCACCCCGATCTGCTTCCCACAGACATATAGTCCTTATTTGAAAGAGGCTCTCCATGACTGTCCACTGGAAGAAGGTCTACGTCTTTATCAGCAGTACGTTCAACGACATGCACGCCGAGCGGGACTACCTGGTCAAACAGGTCTTCCCGCAACTGGCCGAGTGGTGCGATCGGCGCAAATTGCGTCTGGTGGATATTGACTTGCGCTGGGGCGTGACCGAAGCCGACGCGGCAGAGAACAAACGGGTGGTGCAGGTCTGCCTGGAGCGCATTGACGCCTGCCGTCCGTTCTTCCTGTGTTTCCTGGGGCAGCGCCGTGGCTGGGTACCTGCCCGCGCCGACATCTCTGCGGAAACGTATGCCCGCTATCCCGAACTTGAGCAATACGCTGGGGAGGCCTCGGTCACCGAACTCGAAATCCTACACGCCCTGGTGAACCCATTGCATCGGGGCAAAGAAACGGGGGCAGAATACGCGCCGGCCGAGCACAGTTTCTTCTACTTGCGCCAGCCCGAGTACCTGGCGGTGCTGCCGGAAGACCCGCCGCAACTGCGTCAGGTGTACACCAACGAGGGCATTCTCGATCCGGAGGAGCGCCGCCGGGCGGACATCGAACTGGGGCGCTGGCGCACAAAGGCCATTCCTAGCACAGGGCGTCCGGTGCGCTCTTACTCAGTCCGCTGGGACTCACAGGCAAGCACACCGGAGATCCGCTTGCCGCTCGCTTGCCCTTCCACAGCCGAGCCGGGGAGCCTGGCATGGAAAGCGGCGCTGAACCGCTGGGCGGGGCAGTGGCACAGGGTGCTTGGAGAAGTGAAAATTGATGACACCGGAACATTTGCCGATCCCGCAGATCGCAAGCGCGCCGAGCAATTCAATACCTGGCTGACTCGTGGCCGCCTGACAGACTTTACCTGCGAAGGCAGGCCCCTGGCAGAGATTATCTTGGAGGATTTGAAGGCAGCCATCCAGGCGCGCTATCCCGAGCACACCGAGAGCGCCGAACCCACGCCTCTGCAGCGGGAACTGGACCAGCAGGAGCAGTTCCTGACGTTGGCAAGCGAGGGCTTTATTGAGCGCGCAGGAGACTTTGACGACCTGGACCGCTATGTGCAGGATGACAGGCGGGGCACGTTCTTCCTGACCGCGCCGGCCGGCCTGGGCAAGACCAGCCTGCTGGCGCGCTGGGTTGATCGCCGGCAGAGCAGCCTTGCGCCGGACGAGACCCTGCATTACCGTTTCATCGGTGCATCGGATGGTTCGACCACCGTGGACAGCCTCCTGCGCTCGTTGCTGACCGAGATTCAGGAGTTGACCGGCAAACTGGAAGGCAAGGAGATCCCTGCCGACCCGAATGAACTGCGTGCCGCACTGCCGGCGCTGCTGGAGGCGATCGGACAGGCCGGCCCGACGGTGCTGGTGCTGGATGGGCTGAACCAACTGGAAAGCGGCATGGCAGACCTGGCCTGGCTGCCGCTGGCGCCGCCGCCAGGTATCAAAGTGATCGCCAGTTTCAAACGCGGCGAACCACAGGCCGAAGCGTACTTGGAGCGGCTGCGCGCCGGGGAAGGGGCGAGCCTGGCCGAGGTGCGGCCGTTCGAAGGCCTGGACGACCGCCGCCGGCTGGTGCGCGCTTATCTCTCGCAATATCTCAAGGAACTGGACGAGCGCCATCTGGAGACGCTAATCCGTTCGGAGGGAGCGCAAAACCCGCTCTACCTGAAAGTGGTGCTGGCGGAACTGCGGGTCTTTGGCGCCTTTGCCGACCTGGGAGAGAAGATCCGCTCCGATTTCGGCACGACGCCGCTCTCCGCTTTCGCCGGGCTGCTGCGGCGGTTGGAGAATGACCCGGCCTACTCGGCAGTGCCGCCGGAGCGGCTGGTGCCGCGCGTCTTGGGCTGGCTGGCGCACGCCCGCACCGGGTTGACCGCCGAGGAACTGGGCGATCTCTTGGTGCGCGAGGGGCTGCTCCCGGATGACGAGACTGGCCGGCAGGGAGCGCTGGGAGCGGTGCACGGCTTGCTGCGGCAGCTGCGTCCGTACCTGGCGCGGCGCGAGGAGCGGGCCGACTTTTTCTACGAGAGTTTCAAACTGGCCGTGCTGGAGCGCTACGTCCGGCAGGAGGAGGCAGCAGAAGCACATCCAGAGAGCCGTTCCGCCCGGGATTGGCACACCTCCCTGGCCGAGTACTTTGAGGCGCAGCCGCTGCGGATAGGCCCGGAACAGGCGCCGAACCGGCACAAACTGGCCGAACTGGCCTATCAGCAGGCCCATGCCGGGATGGGCGAGGCGCTGGGGCGGACGCTGTGGGACTACCCCTACATCCAGGCCCGCCTGGAGGCGCATGGCGTGCGGGCGCTGATCGCCGACTATGACCTGATCAACCTGCCGGAGGCCGGCCTGAGCGGGGAGGCGCGGCGGCGGCTGGGTCTGCTCCAGGGAGCCCTGCGTCTGTCGGCCCACGTGTTGGGGCACGACCCAACTCAACTTCCCAGCCAGTTGACCGGCCGGCTGCTGGGGCGCGAGGAGCCGGAGTTCCGTAACCTGCTGGAGGAGGTCCGCCTGAAGACGACGCGCCCCTGGCTGCGCCCGCTAACACCTAGTCTCACACCGCCGGGCGGGCCGCTGGTGTTCACGCTGAGTGGACACCGTGGCCAGGTCAAAGCCGTAGCAGTGACACCAGACGGGCGGCGTGCGGTCTCTGCATCGTCTGATCTTAGGGTTTGGGATCTGGAGGGCGGAATGGAGTTGCATGCCTTGTGTTATATCCGAAAGGTAGCAATAACTCCAGATGCCCGGCGAGCGGTAGTCGTTGGGGAGGACACAGCACTTCAGGTATGGGACTTGGAAAAATGGGAGAAACTATGCACATTGCAAGGACATACTGATAACATTGAGGCTGTTGCAGTGACGCCTAACGGGCGATGGGCAGTATCTGCATCGGAAGACGGGACACTCAATATGTGGGATCTCGAACTCAGAGAGGAGATAAGAACTCTACGTAGGACCGGCGGCTGGATCAAGGCTTTAGCAGTGTCAAGAGATGGGCGACGTGTGCTCTTCGCGCTAAAGTCTGCATCGGGCATGACGCTACAGGTATGGCATTTAGAGCATGGGGACAAACCGCAGGCTCTGGGCGGCCATCACCATGATGTCCATACTGTGATTATTACGCCGGATGGACGGCGGGCCATATCTGTGTCGGGCATTTGGAATGTACCCGGGGAACTGTGGGTTTGGGATCTTGAGCGCGGGACGAAAATGTACTCCCTGCATGGGCATAGCAAGCCTATCATCGCCGTAGATGTGACGCCTGATGGACAGCGGGCAATATCAGCCTCGGAGGACAAAACTTTAAGGGTTTGGGATCTGAAGCGAGGATTGGAACTGTTTACGCTGACCGGCCATACCGGACCGGTCACCGCTGTTAAGATTTTGCCGGATGGACAGCGAGTGATTTCTGGATCCTATTACGAGTTGAAGGTATGGGATTGGGTTAGCGGGATGGAACTTGACACATTAAGAGGGCACAGCAGCTGGATTACCGCTATAGCATTAACCGCTGGTGGAGACAGAGTAGTTTCTGCGTCGCAAGACGGCATGCTAAAGGTGTGGGACTTACGAGCAAAGGCGGAGCCGCGTATTCCAGCACACGGCGCAGGTGTCAATGCTGTGGTGGTTACCCCGGATGGACGGCGCGCGGTGTCCGTGGGAGGGAGGACACTCAAGGTGTGGGACACCGAGCGGGGTACTGAACTGCACAGTTTGAGCGGGCATCAAGGCGGTATTGGGAATGTAGTGGTGACTGCAGACGGCCTGCGTGCAGTGTCTGTGTCAGAGGACAAGACGCTAAAGGTTTGGAATCTCGAACGCGGAGTGGAACTGCATACTCTCAGGGGGCACAGTTATCAGGTGTATACTGTGGACGTGACACCGAATGGGCGATGGGCAGTGTCCGCGTCACTGGATGACACACTAAAAGTGTGGGATTTGGAGCGCGGCGTCGAACTGCATACCCTGCGAGGGCACGGTGCCCCAGTTATGGCTGTAAAGGTGACGCCCGACGGACGACGGGCAGTATCCGGGTCACAAGACAAGACGCTGAAGGTGTGGGATCTTGAGCGCGGGAAGGAATTGCATGATTTGGGAAGACACAGGGGCTGGATCTGGGTTGTGGCAGTGACACCGGACGGTCGGCGGGCAATATTCGCGTCGGGAGAGCGGGATGACAACAGGAGGATGTGGATCGCCGAACTGGAGATGTGGGACCTGGAGCGCGGGGCTCAATTGCTCATCCTGTCTGGGCATACCATTGCGATAAATGTTGTAGCGATCACACCGAACGGGCAACAAGTAGTGTCTGCAGGAGAGGATAGGTCAGCAAAGGTTTGGGACTTGGAGAGCGGGGTGGAACTGCACACCTTGCGCGGGCACAATGGCCTGGTCAAGGCAGCGGTTGTAACACCGGACGGACGACAAGCGATCTTTGCATCGAAAGACGAGACACTGAAGGTTTGGGATCTGGAATCTGGGCATGTGCAGGCTACCTTTGCCGACGAAGGGGCTCTCTGCACGGTGTCCATATGCCCCGACGGGGTCACACTTGTCGCCGGCGGCAATAC
>OGCI01002149.1_pt1 | contig 13959 bp, 13 predicted proteins | sample 1570021 | NCBI WGS metagenome assembly OGCI01 (sample SAMN06264664, study PRJEB24512) | hot springs metagenome | isolation source: Hot spring water | place: South Africa: Tshipise | collected 2015-06-21 | reverse complement strand
ATGATTTTCCTGCATCGGCGCAAAAGATGTTCCAGTTCGCGCGCGGTCAGGTAGGCTTCAAACACACTGCCCTGCACGCGCACCCCCAGCGATTCCATCAGCCGCGCCAGTTTCAGACGGCGGCGGTCGTCGCTGATATCGTATGCCAGCACGTAAAAACTGCGCCCTTCGCTCATCAGCGGAAGCCCATATCCTCATAGCCTGGTCGGTCTTCCAGAATGCGGTGCGCAATCTGGCGTGCCTGCTCGATGAGGCACTGGCGCATCGTTAACGACTGTTTTGCCAGTGGATGGGTGAAGCGCGTGTCCATACGTTCTTCAAAGGCGTAGATGAAGTCGCGTTTTCCGGTCTCATCCAGCACAACCGGGCGTTCGGGAGGTCCCGGCGTAAATTGATCGGGGCGAATCTTACCCGAACGACATACCCACAGCACGACCCCGTCCACCAGTGGGCGAAATTCCTCCAGCAGGTCTAACCCCAGCGCCGGACGGTTGTATGCCACCTCGTGAAGGAAACCGGCGTAAGGGTCCAGTCCCACCGCCTGTACGGCGGCGGCGCAGTCCTGCGCCAGCAGGGTGTACCCCAGTGAAAGCAGGGCGTTGACCGGATCGGGCGGCGGGCGTCTCAGGCGGGCGTCAAACTTCCATTCGGGGTCAAAGAGCCGCCGGTAGCCGCTGAAGTATGCCGCTGTAGCCGCTCCTTCCAGCCCGCGCAGACTGGAAAGACTGGTTTTGCGTTCGACCTCATCTATGGCTTGCCCCATCCGCTCGATCACTTGAGCAATCTCTGGATCCGATTGCGGGGGACGGTTGTGCCGTTGCAGCAGGGTGCGTTGATGACGCAACTTGGCGCGCACCAACCCTTTTGCCATTTCGAGGATAAACGCCGGCTTTTCCAGGGCGCGGTACTGTGCCCGCCGGAGAGGCACATGCGGGGTCAGCGTTCCGTTCAGCGAGCCGCGGTAATCGCCATCGCGGGTCAGAAAGATGACCGGAATCCCTTCATAGAGCAGAGCATCAATGAGCGGCGTGGTCAGCCCGATGTTGCCGAACAGCACAATTTCAGAGACCTGACCGATGGGAATCTGGACCAGCACCTGCGTACCTTCATCGGTTTCCTGTTCCACCTGCACGCGCCGGTTGTTCAGGTGTAATTTGCTGTTTTGCTGGACGACATACAGTGGAGGCATGTCTTTCTCCCCCTTGAAAAAATTCGGTTGTTAAGGTTCAGAATGTTCTCGGTGTTGATCTTCGGAGGGCATCATCATCCGCGCCTGTCCCAGTCCCATTGTGGTGGAGGCTCCCACCCCGGCATACAGGGCAAACTGCGCCAGGGTGTGGATGATGCTCATCCAGTAGCGGTCGTAGGGGCGGGCGGTGAAGGTCACCTGCCCCACCCCTCCAATGCGCAGGGCGTCTTCCTGCGTACGCACTGCCGCGCTGTTCAGGCGGTAGGCGGAAATTTGCAGACATTCAGCGGCGTATCGGCGCACTTCCTCGGGAAATGCCAGCGGGGCATACGCGTTCCAGCGCTGCAGTAAACTGTTGAAAACCAGGTCGGGCAGTGGCAGGGGGATCAGGCGCTCGTTCACTCGAAAGGTGGTAGGGCTGGCAAACAGCAGGGAGACGCGCCGCGGCGGCGTGTTCCCCATAATGGAATTTCCTGCCAGGACTTCCCAGGCGCTGTTTCCCGCCCACGCATGTTCCCCGGGCTGTTGGGCGACGGCTTCAATGCGGAACCTCTGATAGTCCAGTTGTACTTCGCGCCCGGGCTGGAAGGAGTCCAGCAGGATGTGCGCCAGTTCGGGGATCAGCGCGGTGAAGCGCAGGGTGCAGGTTTGCCGGGAATCGAGTTTTCCGCCGGAGAAATGCCCCATCAAACTGGAGACGGTGAAGGGCTTGAGCGCGCTTTCATCGTGGAGCGATTTTGCCAGCGCGGCATCGGCGCGGCGCACCGTGTCCAGCAGCAGGGCATGCGCCGCGCGTCCCCACCAGCGCGGCAAAGTTCCCTCAGGACGGTCGCTATCCACGGGGCGCAGGGTCAGCACCAGCGAGAGCAGTGGGGAAACCGCGCTCATGCTCCATTGCCTCCGGAGATGTAGCGGTTGGCGCGGGCGCGTTCGCGTACCTCGTTCAGGTTCAGGATTTCTGCCACCTCGTACTGAGGGGGTAGACTGCCCGCCCTGGGGCGCAGACGCACGATGGGGGGGAAGTACCCCATGCGCCCGTGCAGTTCGGCAAGGAGCAGGGCGGTGATGAAATTAAGCGAAGGCGGGTTGACGAGAACCGCCTCATTCTGCCACTGAGCGGGGGTGAGCGGGATTTGCTCCATCAGCGCGCGCAGTTGCGGGATAAAAGGTTCGTTGTTATCAAAATGCACGGCAAAGTCCAGCACCTTTTCCAGAGGTTGCTGGGTGAGGGCTTCGATCTGCGCCATTTGCGCAGGGGTAAGCGGGTGAGAAAAGTTGAGTAAAAGCATGGGAATACCTCTAATCAGGGTGTGTACCCGCATCGGAGGGCGGGACTTCGACCGGAGAGGGAATGCCCCAGCACTCGCATTGTTGGGCAAGTTTGTCTAGAAGAGCTTCTTTTTTTTCAAGGGTGCTTAAACTCATCCCGCTGGATTTATGTCCCGCGTGAGCCAAATCATTTCTCGTTTGAAAGATTTCGTTAAGGAATTGGGATACTTCTTTAGCCTCGTTTTCATTCTGTTGAAGCCATTGCAAGCCCAAAGAGATTTGACTATCTTTTTGAGAAAGTTTGGCTATCTCCGTAATGGTCTGACTGGTTTCTTCACGCTTTTTCAGATCAAAATGGATAGATTTTCGAATTCGCCACATGACAAGATCAACAGCGTACTCGCGTGCCAGCGTAAATGCTTGAAGAATTTGTCCATTCTTACGATACCATTCAATCAAATGCCATTCCTGCTTCAAAAAATCCAGCGCATCCTTGTCTGATAAAATTTGGTCTTTATTGATCGATTTTGGCAAGACGAACGGTTGATAAACTTCTACGATGCGATTTGCCAAAATAGAAAACGGTTTAGAGGTATGAGAAAACGATTCGGCGGCTTTTTTCAGAGATTGATCTAATCTGGCAGCTTTTTCTGCGAGGCTGAAAGGCTGGCATAAGGAAGCAGCCTTAGATATATCGCGCAGCACACGAGCCGCTTCGTTTTGTTTTCTCTCCCCTCTCTTTTCAAGCAGGTGTGCCATCGGTTCTGCATTGCCGGTTTTTACAAAGAACTCGGTTGCGTTGATCCAGTCCAGCATTTCCACAAAGGGGGTCAGGTCAATCACCGGAGCAACGTTTGTAGTTTTATCCGTCAAGTCAGCAGCACCGTATAAAATTGCCTTAATTTCCACATCTTTTGCAGATTTCAGAAATGCGGCAAAAAGAAAGACCATGAAAGGAATTGAACGCAGCCCATGGGTAATGTCAAACGAAACCTGCTCTTCCTTTTCAATTCTCTCGGTCACCGTGTTGAAAATATCCCAAACTTCGTTTGTGTTTCTGCCTGTCTTTATTTTGAGAATTTCAACATCTGGTTCATTTTCGAGATCGTTCAATATTTTCTTGACTTTTTCAAGATAGGGCAGCCTATTTTCATCATCAATCTGCCCTTTATTAAACTTTTCCAATTCTTCATACAGACTATCGGTGACACACAACAAGAGACGGTCAAAGGGCATTTTTTCTTTTCTGCGACGACTTAAGAGGGCTTCACCAAATATCATGCCGGAATAAGTTTCTGGATCGTATGCAAATTGATAGGTAGTTTCACGCGGGGTTGCGCTCATAAACGTAATGACCGTATGCGTCATATTCACCTCCACAGGGATTGGTTTCCCTTAACCACCTTAAACTGCACCAGCACCCATCCCAGCGGCAGGGCAGGAGTTTCATACACCCTTCCGTCTGCGGCTTTCTTAAAAGAGGCCGCCACCCGGCGTGAGAGGGGGAAGGGGTCCTCAGATTTGCGTCGTCCGCGCGCCATGTGGAACTGCCGCAGCAGCGCCTCGCGCACCTGCTGGCTGGAAAACATCTGCTCCCCAAAGGTTTTGCTTTCCCAGCCGGTGCCCCAGCCCAGACACACCAGCATCTGGTTGGGCTTCAGGTTGCTTTTCAGGATCTGGTCGTAGAATGAGATCAGTCCCCCGGCATTGGGAATATTCGCAAACCAGGCTTTTTCACGGCGCGCCTGTTCCAGCGATCGTCTGTTGACCAGTGCCGGAAGCCCCAGCAGGGCGCTCTCGGCGTTGAATTTCAGTCCGGCGTGTTTTGCCCACTCGGAAAACAGCGCCGTGTCCACTTTCATGGTCAGTTCAAAGGTTACATCCGGACGAATGGCTTCCATTTCGATGGGCGAAGCCAGTTTGCCGCCGCGGTTAATCACCCGCGCGTTCACAACCATCAAGGTCTGGCTGGCAGGCAATGGCAAACTGTCGCTGATCTGCAGGGCGCGCAGCAGGTCCCGGTTGGGATTGGCGCCCAGCAGAGAGCGTTCCAGTTCCTGCGCGGCAAATTTGGGGTTCCGACCCAGGCGGCTGATGTCCAACCGTAAGCCCTGCTGTTTCCACAGACCAGCCGCCAGCGCGGTGCGCAGGGCGCCCTTCAGGGAACTGCCGGGCAGGTACGGGCGGTCATAGACATCCTTAAGTTGCTCGCGCAGCACGGCACCCTCGCCGGTAGCGCGCGGCACGCCCTTGAGAACATAGCGGAAGAAGGGGCTGTCCGGACGGTAGTCGCTCTCTTCGAGCAGTTCCTGCGGTGGTCGTTGGGAGATAATCGCCAGCTGGCGCGGGTCGTCAATCTTCTGCGCTTCCAGCAGACGGTTGTGGTCAATTCGCCAGGTTTGACCGCTGTGAATGGCGTAATCATACTGATTGAGCAGTTCCACTCCGCTGCCGATGTGCAACGGGGTGATCGTGGAAACCTGCACCTCGAAGAGCGTATATTCAGGCATGTTTACCTCCTTGCGCCTTCAACCCTGCCCCGCAAGCCAGCCCGTAGCGGTAAATGGGGTGCGGCAGACTGCCCGCCTGACGCGGCGAAACATCGCATACATTTCCGGCCGGGTATTCGGGCAGAAACAGGCGGCTGCCTTCGCTGACCATCAGTACGCGCTGGCGCAACAAATTTTCCCTGCCAGAGGGGTCGCTCCAGCCGCCCACGCTGATCAACTGATAGCGGCCATTTTTCAGCGCATCCGGCAGTTCCGCAGGGCGCGGGTGGTAGCGGCTGAGCAGGAAAACCGCTTCACCAGGACGGACGGTGGGCAGTTCCCAAGGCAGGTTTTGCGGGAAGCCCTCGCACACTTCAAATCCGCCAAAGCCGATGGAGCGTTTACCGCCCAGCCCGCTCAATTGCAGATAGTCAACCGCCTGCCGCAACAGCGCCCGGCTGGGATGCTGTTCATCTACCAGCCACTGCACGCCAAACCACAACCCGCACCCTTTTTGGAAATGAATCTGCACAGTGTGGAAAATATCTGATGCTTGACGGATGCGGTCCACGGTGACGTGAGGCTGACGGGCGCGCTGCCACACCTTCTGGCGCCGCAGGGCAAACCGTTTATTTTCTGGCAATTGCATGGCGGGCGGCAGGAATTTGACTTCTTCCACCGTCAGCCACAACTGCCAGCCCTGCAGGGTGACTCCCTTCTCGGGCGGCTGATGTTCCTCCTTCGGAAAAAGGAACTCATCCAGCGGCTCACCCTGCAGCAGACGCCGGAATAACCCTTCAGACAGAAACTGGACTTTTTTGATTCGTTTTCCGTAATCGCGCAGGTTATCTGTGCTGAGCGTGCCTGTCCAGTCCAGCGGCGCCGGGTAAAAGCGTACCCCGCCGGCGTATGGAAAGGTGGAAGTCAGCAAAAAGGGCGGCTGGGGCGGATCGCTGAGAAAAGGCTGTAAGAAAGCCGCTGGATCCTCCCCACAGGCGGTCAGCGCAGACGTCAACGCACTGAACAGCGTATCCGAAGGAATGGTTGCAAGGGTATCTTCCAGTTCCAGTCCGCGCCTTCCAACCCGTATAGCGCCCTTCAGTTTGAGGGCATACACTTCAAAGGGTGGCATAACACCCTCCTATAACTGAGAAAGGATGGTTTGCTGGAGCGAAGCCAGCCCGCCAGCAAAATCTGCAACCGTTTTAAATTTGCCCAGTTCGATCGGTTTGGCGCTGTAATCCTTACCGCGCCATTCCACACAAATCTCTTCGATATCCACCTTGCCGGAACCGCGGCTGCCCAGCCCGCCCAGGTAATCATCCAGCAACAACTGCAGCCCTTCAACAATCACTTTCAGGCGTTCCACATCCTTTCTGGCGTCGCAGTTCGCCCCATCATAGATGGAGTACACCAGTTCCGCCCCGCTGAAACGGGTACCGGCTGGCACACGCTCCATCTGGCGTGGGTTGGCTGCCGATGTGACCCGGTCAATCGAAACTTCAGTCTTCACCTCGGTATAGGGCAGGTCGGTGCCGGCATCTTCCAGTTGTCTTGCACTGTCCTCGTTCATGAAGACATCCCGCACAATCAGGCGGGTGGGGGTGGCAAAGTCGCGTTCGCCCGGCACGCCAAAGGTGGTGCAGACATCACAATTCAGATAGGTTTGCAGGGTATCGCTCTTGTCTGCTCCGCAGGAATGGATGTATCCCTGTCCAATGCGCTGGTTTTGCTTCAGCCCTTTGTACTTTTCCAGCAAACTGCGCATCTTGCCGCGCAGGCTGGAGCCAGGGATGTAGGGGCGGTTGGTCAGCGGGTCGCGGATGACGGTTTTGTCCACCCCGCCAATTTCAATGCCGGATTCGGTGCCGCCAATGTGCAGCCCGGTTTTGGCAACCACATCGAAACGAATCAAAACGCGCCCTTTGAGTTGAATGCTGTTGTTGTTCATCATAACCTCCTGAAATTGAAACTGTGCGGGGTATTAGTTACCGCCATAGGCTTTGTGGTAGGCAAGAATGGCTTCGAAGAATTCGACGAAGCGGTTGAAGTACTCATCCTGCTTGTCGGCTGGTGCCTGGGTCACCGCATCCAGTGCCGGTTTCAGCACGTCCACCAGCGTGCGCACCGCCTGACCGCGCTCGCGGCGGGCGCGGTATTCCATCTTGGGTTTGAGCAGAATCAGCCGGCGCAGCACCTTCTGGCGCTCAGCCTCTGCCTGCGGTCCTTTCTGGCGGGCAACCGCCCATTCGCCCTGAATCTGACGCACCTCTCCGAACAGGCTGCGAATCTGGCTGGTGGAAAGATTCAGTTCTTTCAACTCCTTTCCGAAATTGTCTGCCATTCGCACCAGCAGTTCACCGGTTGCATCCTGGGTGATGATCTTTTTTACGTCGTTTTCGGTTATTGCACTCATCTCATTCCTCCTGTCAAGATTTGCGGGTTATCAACTCTGCCCAGCGGGCAGCCAATCCAATCCATTCAATGCTACGGAATTGATCCCGTTTCAGGCGTTCGCGCAGTTCATCCACATCTTGTTTGGGTACACCTTTGATGCGGCTGAGGTGATACTCCGCCAGCCAGTTCCAGGGCCCCCACAAGACCTGCTGTTGATGATTCCGGTTGACATCCTCGCCCTTCTTCTGCCGTTTTTCCAGGGCGTTCAGGTATAACTCGTGCAGGCGAATCAGTTTGCCAATCAGGGCGCGGTTCTGATTATCCTGCACCATCTCCTTCAAGCGGTGCATCAGGGCATGCGCGGTATTTTCGTCTGGTGACTCACAGTCATGGTAGCCAAACCGCTGCCAGTTGAGCGCCTGTCCCAGAAAACTGAGCGCGTCTTTTTCCCGCTCTTTGCTGTTTTCCCACCACCGGTATGCCTTTGCCTGTTCTTCGGCAGCGCCGGCTTCTTCGGCAGCCTGATACAGCGGGTATTTGCCGCCCACCAGCACGATTCCGCCGCTTGGATGAATATCGGGGTGGTTGCCGGTAAACCGGCTCAGGTCGCGCCGCAGTCGGATGGCAAATTCCACCACCGCATCCCAACTGCCCACAAAGAACAGATCATCACCGCCGGAGTAAATGGAATACAGACGTTCGCCATATTCTTTCTTCATGTGTTCGGCAATCTGCCCCACCCAGCCCTCAAAGAACAGGCTGATGGTAAAACTGAGCGATGCAATTCGCGAAAGGGTGGCATTTTTGCCCAATCCCTCAGCAAAGATTTTGCCGAGGTTGTCCACATCCATGCGCAGAACTCCCACGCGCCGGATGCCGTGTGCCTGCTCCTCCAGAACGCTCAGCGGCTTGACCGAACCCGCTACGGGCAGATCATCTACCTTGCCGTACAGATCTTTATGCTCCTGTTCGGTCAGAATCGGCGTCACATTGACCAGCAGGTAGCGGGCAATGGCGCGGCTTGGGTGCGGCGTGCGGGCGTGCCAGGCGTTGTCGTTCAGCGCAAACACAATTCCCTGCGGCTCATGCTTGAGTTCCTCCAGCACCTCTACCTGATAACCGAAGCGGCGGGTCATTTCCTGCCATCCGCGTCCGGCTTGCAGGGTAATCTGATCTGGCAGGTCAGGTTTGCACGGCTGTAACACCAGGTATTGTGCCTTGCGCAGCAGTTTGCCCAGTTCTTCGTAGGATTCGCACACCGGGCATTTGTTGACCGTTTGCGCCACACCTTCATCCACCTGCCTCACTTTGACCCCGGAGTGCTCCCGTCCGCACACGGCGCACTGTTGCGGCGTACTTCCACCCACACCATGTGGCTCAAAGACGCGGGCAAGATCCGCCTCCAGCCCTTCCAGACGCTTCAACTTGGCGGCGTTAATTTGGCCGATCAGCCCGTCCCATTCGGTGCGAATGTTGCCATTGAAAAAGTGCTGGCCATTCAGCGGGCGTGCCTGCAAAATCAACCCCAATTCGCCCTGATGCTCGTTGAAGAGGGCACGGGAGACCTGCGCCTGAATTTCGGGCAGTTTTTTAGCGTCTTCCCGGCGGGCAATCAGGTAAAAATTGCCGCCGCCAGCGTAAATCAGGTTGGTGATGGGTAGATCGAGTTGATTCAGCACAAAGCGGGCAATCACCAGCCCCAGCAATTGCAGATAAAACGAACGTCCGCGCAGGCCGCTGGCTGCGCCGCGCGAGGTGATGGTGTAAAGAAAACTCTGCACGCCGGTCAGGTCACCGCCAACCAGCACCACCAGTTCCTGGTCAACTGCTTCAGGCTGGCGGGCAAATTCATTCAACTGTTCATCGGTCAGCATCGAACTGTCATACAGTGCCGCTGTCAGTGCGGCGGTCATGCGGCTGTGATCGTAAAGGCTGATGTCTGGTCTGGTGTTGTAATATGCCGAGGGAACACACCATAGCGCTGTCTGCATTTCTGCCAGCAGGCTTTCGAGATAGAGAGGCAGATGGTTGCTGCCCTGAAAAGCATCTTTTAACCTGCTTACCCGTTGGGCGAAATCGTTATACAGTTGCTCGTACTCCTTCCAGGGATTATCTTTCTTACCGGTAGGGAAGAGACTCTTCTCACTCAATTCCAGGGCTCTTAAGGGCCAGTAGACATCCTCCACCTTATCTGCTTGAAGATGCACATCTGAGAAAATGGAGACCAACTGTGCCGGGTGGTTGTCTCGCTTTTCTTCATTGGGGATGGGGTCGGCGCGCTCCCCTGCCGAAAGGCGGTCAGCCAGCGCTACGGCATTCGCCAGACGGTTGTGCGGAGTGTGGTGCCCGCCAACTGCCAGTTTAATCTGGCTCTGCCAGACCTCGGGGACATATTTTTGAACAAAATCTTCACTGAGCAGGGCGTGTTTGTATTTGTAGTCGCGCTGTGCCGAATCATCCCACACACGGGTGGCACCCTCTCCTGCCCGCAGGGCAAACTTTCCAATGTCGTGCAACAGTCCTGCCAGCGCCGCGTAGAAAACCTGTTCGTTCATGCGTTCCCTCCTTAAGTCCACATAGTAAAGGAAATGCTGCTCGTCGGTCATTTCCCCCCTGGCTGGTGTCCTTCCCCCTCCAGCCCTTCGACGAACAGCATAAGCATTTTGAGTGTATCGAATTTCTTATGACTTGTCATGCGGGTTTTCCCCTATATTTGTCCATCGGTATGGACTGAGCAACACAATTAAACTGGATCGGGTGACTCGCTCCAACCCCCAAAAGGACTGTGCTTTGGCATACACCGATCGCAGGTGTTGTTCCACCGTGCGCGGAGAAAGATGAAGGCGGGCGGCGATATCTTCATCTCCTTCGCCTTCCTCCAGGAGGCAAGCCACCACCCGCTTTTCCCCTGGGGTCAATTGGCTTTCTACAAAACGCTCCACTTCTTTGCTCCGGCGTTCCATCTGGAAAGAGCGGATGCTCTCCAGTGCCATGGCAGCATCCCGGATGGTACGCAAACTGCTTACAATGGGAGAAATCTCACTCCAGCGGATGACCGGAATTTCGCTCAATTCCACTCGATCGCCTGGCTGAGGGTGCAGGCGTTTGGAGGTCAGAAATTCTCCCTCGGAGAACAAATGCCAGAGGTGATCTGTCTCGTCAAAAAGCATTTGCGCCACAACCATGCCGTAAATGGACATGGTCTTCCTTCCGCCGGCAATCAGCAGGTGCACGGTATCCTCGCGTTGTTTGGCTTCCCACACACAGGTATACAGCAAACGAAATACCGCCTGACTGGCAGCGGAACTTTCCACATCCACAACGGGTTTGCCATTGACCCGTACAGGATGAAAATAGAATGCTTCCCTTAAGGGTGCGCTGTAATCCTGACGGGATTGTTGGAGTCGTTCAACCGCTTCATGGATGGGGTGACCTGCGGATGCGCTGGTGTGGATGATCTCTACTCGCTGAATATTTTCCCCTTTTGCCAGCAATACATCCAGCCCCGCGGTAATCACCTGTGGCTCGCTCCCCAGCGTTGCGATAAGCGTAGATGGGTGATGGTGCAGGAACGGCATCATCAGGGAGTGTCACCTTTCCTTATCAGTATAGAACAAACCCACACCGGGTCAAGTGATGTGAGACACAGAAATCAGATGCTTTGTTACAGGGATTGTAAGATGAGATTTGCCACCCGCATGGCGCCCAGTGTGACCCCTGCGGTAGATTGCCCCGGGAATACCGAGTCGCCCACCAGCCATGCATTGGGGAGACCGCTTTGCGGCCCACGAATGTGGATCAAAGACGTTTGTGGAAAACCTCCCACCATCCCCCAGGGACGCCGGGTATAGAATGCATAAGTTCGGGGCGTACCGGCAAGGCAAAGGCGAATTGCGGAGCGAAAACCGGGAAATTCCCGTTCCACAAGGCTCAGACACTGTTCGGTGTACTGCGCCTTTCGCCGCTGATAGGCTTCTTCGCTTAAGGAAAACCAACCCAGCGGCTCGGTGTGGGTGGAGAGCGTTGCCGCGCGCATGCCTTCAGGCGCCCGGCTGGGGTCATCCAGGGGGGAGAGGGAAAGAAAGATGGAGTTGGTTTCTCCCAGCGGTTGTTCGATGGAGCCGATGATTTGATGGTGTGTGATGGGGGTGTTGACTGTGCTGGCATCCACGCCCAGATGGATGACAAATGCTCCCCACATTCGCCGGGTTTGCTGGATCTCTTTTTGAATCGCCTCTGGAAGTGAATCGCCGAGTACCTTTGCCCAACCCCATGGCGTCATATTGGCAACCAGTGCATCGCAGGGATAGGTGTTTCCCTTGCGGGTACGCACTTGATGGGCACGCCCTTTCTGGACTTCAACATGAGTGACTTCTTCCCGGAAAAGAACCCTCCCGCCATGGTTGCGAATCCAGTCCACCAGGACTGAAGACAGTGTTCCCATTCCTCCTTCTACCATGTGAATGCCCCGGCGTGGCAGATCCATGGCGGCGCTCCCATACAGCAGGGAGGCATGCTCGGAAGTGGTTTGAGCAGAAATGAGCAACTGGGCATCCACAAAGGTCTTAAACTCAGCCGTCCACTGGCGTGGGAACACATCTTTAACACGGGAGAAAAAGAAAGGAACTGTGCCGAGAGTGTCGGGACGGAGCGCTTTCAGCAGGGCAATCCCTTCACGGACCGACTGGGGAGGAAGAGGCACACTGCGGCTGGATAAATCCCAGACCCGGTTTGCCAGAAAACGCTGAAGTTTCCAGAAGGAGCGGCTGTAGGGAAAATGACGGTTCATTTCTTCCTGCCACTTTTGCGGGTCGCTCCACTGGAATATCTGGCGATGGGGAAGGTGCACCACCCAGCCGGCGTCTTGAATGGGGCGGGTGGGATAGGTCAGATCGAGTATCTCCGCTAACCGGGTATGAGGTCCGCCGGGTTGAAATCCTCCAGCCAGGGTAGCCCCGGCGTCAAACCGGTAGCCTTTGTGAAAGAAGGTTCCGGCGCTTCCTCCGGGATAGGTCTGGGCTTCCAGAACGGTAACCCGATGCCCGGCTTTCAAAAGCAAAGCGGCAGTTGTGAGTCCGACTATCCCTGCGCCAATGACCACAATCTGCATGAGATTAAAGTAACTCAGGAGGGATGGGAGCAGGAATGGATTCCGGGAAAATCTGATGTATCAGGTTGAGCACCTTATAGGCAATCTCGGTTTCGAAGGTATAAAACCCTTCATAACTCCGCTGAGCAGGAGCAGAAAGGGGAGAGGGGATCTCTTCTGCTACAAGCGTCATGCTTAAATCAGGGGCGTAGGCAACCAGAAACCAGTATTTCGTGAGAGGAGTGTTTGAGGTGTCAATATAAACGGTATTCGGCAATTCTACGGGAGGGACATCCGGAACGCCATATATCCGTAAGCATTCAACCTTCCCGGCAAGTTCCTGGTAGCGGGTTATTTGATCCTGGAGACGGGAGAACAGTTGGAAGGAGACATGAAAATCTGCAGGGCGCTGAGCATGCATAACAGCGTCCTCAATCATATGGCTGATTTCAATCATTTTTTCTACTGAGAAAATGTAGCGGAAATTCAAAGAGGAAAGGGTTTCGGGATCAATCTGGGAAAGAAGATTATCCGCCTGAGGAGAATAAGCCGGCAGGACTTTGTGGAAAAACTGGATGAATAATTCCGCAGGTTGGGGGTGAGTCATATCAGGTTCCTCCTGTTGATTTCTGATGATAATATACATGGGATTTAACCGTTCGAGGGGTGCTTGTATCATGTTTGTGTATGCTTTTCAGGGGGATGGCAGGGCTTTCTGAAAACCTTTTTGCCCCAGATGACATAAGCGTTTCCCATCGGTTTTGTCCGTCATAATCTCACAAAATCTATGGATGGATTGCGCCCGGATTGCTTTCACCCGCCAGAAGGGTTGAAGTCTCTTCAGAAGATTGTACCAGTCAGTACTCTATGTTATTCTTTAAATGTAAGGTGAGTAAAAACACCCTGCGTCAGATAAAATATGCGCTATCCCTCGCGTTTTTCCTTCACTTCTCGACCTACCATAGGCGTTTTAGCCGGCTGGCAATTTTATCGTACAGCCACAAATCTGAGTTACTTAATGCCCATCTTTCGCGGAATGAGTCGTGCCGCGCAGAGATTGGAGTGCAATTTGTTGCTTGGCTGCGGTATTGGTCCTTCAGCCAGTCCCAGCGATCCATACCGTCCAGCCTGGCCCTTTGCTGCAAAGGATCAGGATTTTGTCCCTGTTGGACCATGGAATACGCATGGCTTAATTGTTCTCACCCCTCTGCATTCTCCGGAACGATCGGAATACCTTCAACAATTACAAGCCACCGGGTTCCCGATTTTATTCATCGGGTCTGGAGAGTCCGGTCCCACTATCATGGCGAACAATATTGCTGGAATGATGGCGGTGGTCCGGCATCTCATCGAACACGGACGCCGTCGAATTGCCTTTCTGGCAGGTTCTCTGGACGACCTGGAAGGGGATACGGGAAGGCGTTTGAATACGTTTCGGAGAGCCTGTGCGGAATTTGGGCTGGCGCAGGACGAGCGACTGATTGTCTTTGGACGGCATGTGTACGACGGCGGCTTTACCGGTGCTC
>OGCI01002148.1_pt1 | contig 13961 bp, 13 predicted proteins | sample 1570021 | NCBI WGS metagenome assembly OGCI01 (sample SAMN06264664, study PRJEB24512) | hot springs metagenome | isolation source: Hot spring water | place: South Africa: Tshipise | collected 2015-06-21 | reverse complement strand
GTTTCGTGAAGAGGTTATCCACGAGTTTGAAAACACAATCTGGAGCAGACCTGCGGGATCTGCTCCAGCGAGACGGAGGCCGTCCAGACTGCGCGGCGACGACACTACCTGCTCTTCTGGGGGCGAGTTCCACCACCGGTTGAGGTGGCACCTGCGGCTGTCGGGCGTCTGCTGTCCGGGAGTTCGCGCATCTTCTGCCTCGCCTGCGTGGTAAGCGGTCCTTTCGGAGCGGCGAAAATGGACTCCAGATACCAGCGGCGTGCTTCGTCGTAGGCTTTCTGCTGTTCGCAGAGCGCCGCTATTTCAAAAGCCACCTGCGCCTTCTCCTGTCCAGCCGGAGCAACGCGGTAAGCTTTCTCCAGCAGAGCGCGGGCTTTTGAAGCATTGCCCTGTTTCCTGGCAGTACCCGCCTGCTCGACCAGCGCTTTCCACTCAGGTAGTTTGGTCTTCACAGCCGACTGGCTCTGCTTCGCTTTAGGCGGTGTTGCTTTGGCGCTGGATGTTTGGGCAGTGCCACCCGACACCAGCAGCAAAACCAGCCCGACAGCACACGGTAAGTAAAGGGCTTTCATGGTCGCTCTCCGCCCTCAGTACTCGGTTGGCGCACCAGTCTGTCCCTGAATCGCTCCACTCGGAGTCTGGATCGGTGCGGTAGTCTGCGGGGCTCCGGGAGGCGGTGCTGGGGGAGCGGGGTTGCGGTTCATCATATACCAGCCAATCGCCACAATCACCACCACCACGACCACGATGACAGCAATCGCGGTCGGGAGGGGTATCTCCTTCGATTTGCCCATCCTGTCCTCCTCCTTGTGTAAGGTTGCCCCCCACGGGGCATCGTGGGGGGCAACAGCATTGCGCTACGGACGCAGGCTGAAGTCGTAGTCGGGCCGGAACAGCCACAGATGGCAGCCGTCCGTCCAGGCATAGTACGGGAAGCCGTTGCTGTCATAGTGCGTGTACGGGTCGGTCGACCAATCAGTGGCAGGACGACTGTTCGGCTCAGCATTGCTGTGCACTGCACCCAGTCGGCGCCACTTGGCATGACCATCGGTGAAGACGAAGTTCGCACCGTTGGTGTGCACCCACTGGGTGCCGTCATGCCCGAACCATGCGCTGCGGCTTCCGTTACCTGTCTGGCATCCAGCAGCGCTCCGTGGCTTGTAGCGGCAGGTAAGGTCGTTCGGGTTGTCGCAGATAAGAGCAGGCTGGGTGAGTGCTGCACCTTCCTTCTGCGCCTTACCACGCCCTTCCCACAGCAGGGTCAGCTCTGCCGGCGCCACGATGCCAGCCTGGGGATACTGCATCAGCAAACCGTTGTAGTTGTAGGAGACCTTTGTCCACGGCTTGCGAGCGCCGGCGTAAATCGCGTCAGAGAAGAGCCTGCTGGAACTTCCTGAGGGGCATGCCCAAATCCCGTGATTCTTCATGTAAGGCGACACGGAGTTTGCCCAGAACGATCGGTAAGAGCCGCAGCGGAAATTGTCGGGAGGGCAGATGTCTCCGCGCCAGTCCTCAGGGACGGCGTGCCAGAAGTTCCAAAGCCAGCCAACGCCAACAGCGTAGCTACCAGCCAGCGGGAACATTTCGTCGTAGTCCTGCGTATACATCAGGAACGCAAGACCGATCTGTTTGGTGTTGGAAAGACAGCTGCTCTGCCGTGCCTTCTCGCGCGCCTGGGAGAAGACCGGGAACAGGATGGCTGCCAGTATCGCGATAATCGCGATAACAACCAGCAGCTCAATCAACGTGAATGCACGTCTGTTCATGCGAATACCTCCTCCTGATGTTGTACATGAATGGATTTAGTAAACGACAACAGCGTCGCACCCAGTACAATACAGCTATAACTTTACACACAATCTGTTTCAGCTGTCAAGGGGACTTTCCCAGTGAACCTACGGTTTTTTTGGCATGGAAGAGGATTTCGTGTGCGAGTCGTCAACAGTTGCTTTTTCCCACCGTCTCCGGTATAATCTTCTGCGGACAATCGTCCGATACCTAATCAGTGAAGGAGGCATCTGCTTTGGCGCAGATTCAGGTTTTGCCGAACGAGTCTCTGGACAGTGCTTTGAAGCGGTTCAAGAAGGAACTGCAGAACGCGGGTATTCTCAAAGAGTACAAAGAACACGAGCACTATATGAAGCCGAGCGACAGGCGCCGCAAGCAGGAGGCGGCTCGTCGGCGCAAGCAGCGCTCGCGATAGATAGTCGTTTACGCCGCAACCACACCGCGATGGTTTACCTGCCGTTTAGCGACAGCCGTTGAGATGGCATCTTGCCCGCCTGAGAAGGCGTGAGGAGCTGAGCCAACCGAACCGATGAGCAAACGAAATGAACGCCAACGGTTACGCGCAGTGTTTACCTGGCTGCGGCACCGCCTGCTCCCGCGCTGGGATTGGCAGAGATTGGGCATTGCTACGGTCACCATCGCGGTTCTCTGCCTCGTTTTCTCTGGTCGTTTCATCCCCGATAAGGTCACGCTGAAAGTAGGCGATGTTAGCCCGCGCGAGATTCGCGCTCACCGCACCGTACGTTATGTGGATGTGGAAGAGACCCAGCGCCTGCAGAATCTCGCCGTCCGGGGCATCGATACCGTCTACGAGCCGCTTCCCTTCGCGCGGGTAGACGCCGAGCGCAGCGTGTCGGACGCTTTCGACGCCATCCTGCGTGCCCGTGCAATGCGCCCTGCCGATGCCTCGCGCTGGCTGACCCAGCAGCTGCCGTTCGTGCCTTCAGACCTGCAGCGTGCCGCGCTGAACGCCCCGGCAGATGACCTGCAACGGGCGCGGGAGGTGGCGCTGGCGCTGGTGGATGAGGCAATGCAGCGGGAGATCCGCGCCGACACGGGCGACCTCGCCGAGCGCAAACGCGCCATCCGTTCGGCGTGCACCCAGAGGCTGGGGGCGGGCACTATTCCCCGCCTGACGGCAGCCATCTGCGCGGAAGCCATCCGCCCCAATCGTGTGCCAGACGTTGCCCGTACCGAGGCTCTGCGCGAGCGTGCACGCCGGGCGGTGCCGACGGTGTATCGAACGCTGGTCGCAGGCGATGTGGTGATTCGGCGAGGTGAGCGCGTCACCGAACAGCATATCGAGAAGTTCACGGCGCTGGGGATGCGCAACCCACGCCTGCACTGGGCAAGCGTGCTGGCGATTCTGATACTGGTGACCATGCTTGTGGTGCTGGCAGCCCTGCACATTGCCCACTACCACCCGCGCGTGTATCAGCAACCGCGCCAGCTGTGGCTCATCTCGGTGGTGGTGGCGCTGAGCGCACTGGGCGTTAAGCTGGGTAGCAGTCTGCTGGGGCTGCCGCTGTCGGGGGTGCAGCTGGGTTACCTCACGGTGATGAGCACCACCATGGCGGGGATGTTGCTGGCGGTGCTGGTATCTCCGCACCTCGCCACTCTGCTGGTGGGAATGCTGGCTATCCAGTCGGCTCTGCTGATGAACGGGGAAATGCGCTTCGCCGCCATCAGTCTGATGAGCAGTCTGGTCGCCATCTATTCGGTCTGGCGCCTGCACGATCGGTACGATCTGTTGCGGGCAGGGCTCTGGATTGCAGCGACATCGCTTCTGCTCACGTGGGTGCTGGGCTGGATGAACGGCGAAACCGTCGCCGAGATGAGCGTGGGTTCCGCGTGGGCGGTGTTGATGAGTATTCTGGCAGTCGGGGGGTTTGCCATTTTCGTGGCGGTGCTGGAGCGTCCCTTCGGGGCGGTCACGCACCTGCGCCTTCTGGAGCTGAGCTCGCCGGAGCATCCCCTGCTGAAGGAGTTGATGCTGCGTGCGCCGGGCACTTACGCCCACAGCATCATGGTCAGCCATCTGGCAGATGCCGCCGCCAAAGCGATTGGCGCCGATAGCCTGCTGGCGCGAGTAGGCTCCTACTATCACGATGTGGGCAAGATGCGCCGTCCCGAGTTCTTCGTCGAGAACCAGCGTCTGGAGAACGTGCACGACCGGTTGAGCCCATCCCTTTCGGCACTCATCATCGCGGCACATGTGAAAGACGGGCTGGAGCTGGCTGACCGCCATCGCCTGCCCCGTCCCATTCGCGACATCATCGCCCAGCACCACGGTACCAGCCTGATCTCCTTCTTCTACCGGCAGGCGCTGGCGGGGTGTGAGATGCAAACGCCGGTACTGGAACAGCAGTTCCGCTACAGCGGACCCAAGCCTCAAAGCAAAGAGGCGGGCATCGTGATGCTGGCGGACGCTGTGGAGGCAGCATCCCGGTCGCTGTCTCGACCAACGCCAGCCAGGATCGAGAGCCTTGTCAGCCATATCATTCAGGAGAAGATGGCTGATGGACAGCTGGATGAATGCAGTTTGACCTTCAGCGAGGTACACAGAATACGGGAGGCGTTCTGCCGACTGCTGGTCGCCATGTTGCATTCACGCATGGAGTACCCGTCGTCGGCAGCGGTGACTCATGCAGATCACGATAGTGAACCGTCAGCCACACCGCCTGAAGCGGTCGTGGATGAGGCAAGCGATCCGGCTCTTGCTGCACCAAGAGGGCTGGACTAGAGGTGCAGTCAGCATCGTGTTGACGGACGACGAACATATCCGCCAGCTGAACCGCACCTATCGCGGTAAGGACAAGCCGACCGATGTGCTCTCGTTTTCCTTGCGGGAGCGGACGTTGGGGGAGACAGGTCTGGACCTCGCGCAGCTGGACGAGGATGTGCCGCTGGGAGAGGTGTACATCTCGGTGCCTACCGCTCAACGCCAGGCGCAGGAAGGCGGGCGGACGCTGGAGGAAGAGGTAGCTTTTCTGGCTGTGCATGGGGTGCTTCACCTGCTGGGCTACGAAGACGAGACCCAGCACGGCTACGAGCAGATGTTGCATCGAGGGTGGGCAATTGTCGAATCTGCCCGACCGGGGCGTGAGACCGAATGAGAATTGCCAAGAATCCGCTGGATAGCTTCCGATACGCCGTCGACGGCATTGTTTACGCTTTCCGCACGCAGAAGCACATGCGCTTCCATTTTCTCAGCGTGGTGCTGGTGCTTCTGGTGGGGCTGCTGTTCCGACTGGACAAGACCGAGATGGTTATCCTGCTGTTCACCGTGTCGATGGTGCTGGTGGCAGAGATGTTCAACACCGCGGTAGAGGCGATTGTCGATCTCATCACCGACACCTATCACCCCCTGGCGAAGCTGGCAAAGGACATCGCGGCGGGAGCGGTGCTGGTCACCACGGTTAACGCGGTGGTGGTGGGATTCCTGCTGTTTCTCACCGAACAGCATCTGGACGAAATCCGCCTGAACATCGCCGAACACAAACCCGAACCGCTGGTCACGCTGATCGTGGGCACGGTGCTGTTGTTGCTGATTATCATTCTGGGCAAGGTATTCGGACGCAAAGGCTCGCTGTTGCACGGCGGTATCATCAGCGGACACAGTGCCCTCGGCTTCTTCATGGCAATGACCATCATCTTCCTCTCCAATAACCTGTTGATGGCGATTCTCGCCCTGAGTATGGCGGTGCTCATCGCGCAGAGCCGCGTGGAGGGACGTATCCACACCGTGCAGGAAGTGTTGCTGGGTGCGCTGATCGCGGTGCTGCTGGCGGGAGCCATCTACTGGCTGGCATGAACGAGGAAGGAGGCGCAAGAGCAACCTTGACAGCACAAAAGGAAGAGTCTGACAGTCCCGGTGCCCAATCGTTACGCTGGGTTCTGCTGATGCTACTGCTGGCGGGCGCGCTGTATGCGCAGGGAACCACTCCTGTTGACGAGCACTCCGCGCCGACACACTATCTGCGCAGTACCGCGTGGGTGGTGCTTTTCCTGCTGACCGCAGCCTTCTTCGCGATGGCGGATAGCGCACTTCGTGCCGTACACGCAACCCGAGTGCGCGACATGGTGGAACAAGGGGTGCCTAACGCGCGTTTCGTGGAGAGGCTTCTGGCAGCCCCCGACCGCTCCATTGCCACCGCACAGGTGGGTATCGTGCTGAGCAGTTTCCTCGCGGCGGCAGTGGCAGCAACGGGGCTATCGCGCGGAGTGGCGGACATTTTGCGCCTGCTCTCCCCCGCCGACTGGTGGCAGAGCCAGGCGGAGCCGCTCTCGGTGTTCGGCGTGACCGTGCTGACCGGACTGGTGGCGCTGGTGGTGGGTACGCTGGTACCGCGCACCGTCGCCGAAAAGCACGCCGAGAAGGTGGCGTTGCGCCTTGCCCGCCCGCTGTGGGTGTGCGCCTGGCTCATGGCGCCGCTGGTGGTGCCGGTCATCGCCCTGAGCAATGCGCTGGTGCGCCCGTTCAAGGTTCGGGTAGACTTCTCGCCGCGCGTGCTGACGCCGGAGGAGATTATCAGTCTGGTGGATGCGGGTGAGGAGCAGGGCGTGATCGAAGAAGAGGAACGCGAGATGATCCAGTCCGTGCTCGAGTTCCCCGACACCATCGTGCGCAAGGTGATGACCCCCCGCATCGACATGCACTGTGTGCCGGTAGACGCCTCCCTGCAAGAGGTGCTCGATACCATTCGCAACTCGGGACATTCGCGCATCCCCGTGTACGAGGGCACCGTGGACAACATCGTGGGCATCGTGTATGCGAAAGACCTGCTGAGGCTCTACCCGCATCTCGAGGCGTTTGATATGCGGCAGGTGATGCGCCCGCCGTACTTCATCCCGGAGACCAAAAAGGTGGATGGGCTGATGCGCGAGTTTCGGGCGAAGAAGACCCAGATTGCTATCGTGCGCGATGAGTACGGCGGCACCTCAGGACTGGTGACGCTGGAGGACATCCTGGAGGAGCTGGTGGGCGAAATCCACGACGAGTACGACGTGGAGGAAACGCCCTTCGAACAGATCGACGACCATACCTACCGCGCCGATGGACGCACGCCAGTAGACGACGTGAACGACCAGACAGGATTGCACCTGCCCACCGACGAATATGATACGATCGGTGGATTCGTGTTCGGGCTGTTTGGCAGACCGGCGCAAGCAGGCGAGCAGATTGCGTACGGGCGCGCCAACTTCGTGGTGGAAGAGGCTGACGGCAGACGCATCCGCAAACTGCGCATCGAGGTCGTGCCTACCGAGCCGGTGGAGGAGGAGGACGAGCAGACGCAGGAGAGCACGCTGTGAACTTGGCTTTTCTACCAGAACCAACGGCATCTGCCTGGGAAACGCTTGACATCACAGCAAGCATTTGCTACAATCAAATTACTCTTAAACGATTAAGAGACGAGGCGTGTGTATGCCGACCCAGCGCAAGCGAGCCACAATTAAGGAGGTTGCCGCGCGAAGCGGGGTGTCGGTGGCAACTGTATCAAATGTCCTGCAGAACAAGAGCCACCTTTACTCTCCCGAAACCGCCGAGCGCGTGTGGCAGGTGGTTCGCGAACTCGGCTACCGCCCCAGTTCGGTAGCACGCAGTCTTATCCGACAGCGCACCGATACCATTGGAGTGGTGCTCGAAGAGCGCCAGAATGTGGTGCTCGACCCGTATGTGATGGCAGTGCTGGAAGGCATACTGGAATACACCGTACCCCGCAACTTCCCGGTGAAAATCATCAGCCTGTTGTATCAGCAGGAGCCCGATAGTTTCCTCGCCCATCTCGACGACGGTTCGGTGGATGGCGTGCTGCTCATCGCGCCCCGCACGCACAGCCGGGCGCTGCAGTGGGCACAGCAATCGGACGTGCCCGCCGTGGTGGTGGGAAGCACCGTCCCCGATACTCCGCTGACCTGCGTGGACGTGGATGATACCTCCGCGGTGCACCGCGCCGTGCAATGGCTGATCGATCTCGGTCATGGCCGGATCGGGCACGTAGCCGGTCCGCAGACGCAGTGGAGCGCCAGACGCCGTTTGCGGGCGTACCAGCGGGCAATGCAGGAGGCTGGTATCGAGCCTCGTCCCGAGTGGGTGGCGGAAGGGCAGTACACACCTCCCTCCGGCAAGGCAGCGATGGAGCACCTGCTGTGCCGTGCACCGGAGCTGACGGCGGTGGTGTGCGGAAACGACTGGATGGCGATGGGAGTCATCGAAGCGGTGTATCAGAAGGGATTGCGCATCCCAGACGATATCTCGCTCGTCGGCTTCGACGATATCGACAGCGCACAGTGGTTCACACCGCCCCTCACCACCATCCGCCAGCCGATGCGTCATATCGGCATAAAAGGAGCGGAACTGTTGCTCGAGCAGATGGAGGGAGGCAGACGCGGGCGGGAGGTTACCCTGTTCCCAGCGGAGCTGGTGATTCGGCAGAGCGTCTCCGAACCAAAGCGCTGACGGTCATCTTCGCTTCATCCATCCTACCCAGGCACTCGCTTGTCGTCAATCCGATGGTTTTTCTGTCATCGTACGCGCATCCCCGCCCCCGAATGCACTCCAGAAAATGAGCGCTCATGCTGATAATACCTTTGGGGATGTGATCACCCCACTATCCTGCAGGAGGAAGACGATATGCGGGAGAACCGAAACAACCCGTTACTCGTAGTGATTGCGGTGGTACTGCTGGCGATTGCCGGTATACTGTTCTGGCGCCAGTCGGTGAGCGGGCGGGAGGAGCCTCGACAGCCTCAGCCGATAGAGAAATCGTTTGAGGAGCAGGCACAGGCGATTATGAATGACCCAAGGATCCCACCGCAGGCAAAGGAAGAGGCGGTCGCCAAGATTCGCCAGCAATTCCAGAACGCGCCGTTGCAGGCTCCGCCGCAGAACAACAGGTGAGTCTCCGGTGTCACCAGCCCCCTGCTTGCAGGGGGCTTTTCCTTTCCCCTGAAAAAGGACTCGTCACTCTCGCCCTCGAATCGCCTATTCAGTAACATCCTGAACGTTCGCCTCGAAGAGGAGGGATATCCGATGGCACATGTGAAAAACCCGCCTGTCAATCGCTTGAGGGGCGACCTGCCCAAGATCGGCATCCGCCCCACCATCGACGGGCGGCGACAGGGCGTGCGCGAGAGCCTGGAAGGTCAAACGATGGCGATGGCGCAATCGGTGGCGAAACTGCTCAGCGAGAACCTGCGCCACGCCTGTGGCTTGCCCGTGGAGTGCGTGATTGCCGACACCTGCATCGGCGGGCTGGCTGAAAACGCAGCATGTGAGCAGAGGTTCCAGAAGGAAGGCGTGGGCGTTAGTATCACCGTGACCCCATGCTGGTGCTATGGCAGCGAGACGATGGACTACGACCCCCATCGCCCGAAGGCGGTATGGGGTTTCAACGGCACCGAGCGACCCGGCGCGGTGTACCTCGCAGCGGTGATGGCAGCTCACGCGCAGAAGGGACTGCCTGCCTTCAGCATCTACGGGCGCGACGTACAGGACGCCGGCGATACCACTATCCCCGACGACGTGAAGGAGAGGCTGTTGCGCTTCGCAAAGGCAGGGCTGGCAATCGCCACCGTGCGCGGGAAGAGCTACGTCTCCATGGGCAACGTCTCCATGGGCATCATGGGTTCGCTGGTGGATCAGGACTTCCTTCAGCGCTATCTGGGCATGACGGTGATGACGGTGGACATGGTGGAGTTCGTCCGGCGCATGGAGCGAGGCATCTACGATGAAGACGAGTTTCGCCGGGCGATGGCGTGGGTGAAGGAGAACTGCAGAGAGGGCAAAGACTACAACCCGCCCGATAAGCAGATGAGCCGCGCCGAGAAGGACCGTGCGTGGGAGATCAGCGTGAAGATGGCGATCATCGCGCGCGACCTGCTGGTGGGCAACCCCAGGCTCGCCCAGATCGGCTATGAGGAGGAGGCGCTGGGCTTCAACGGCATCGCTGGCGGATTTCAGGGTCAGCGGCAGTGGACAGACCACCTGCCCAACGGCGACTTCATGGAGGCGATACTCAACTCGTCCTTTGACTGGAACGGCATCCGCGAACCGTACATCCTTGCAACTGAGAACGACCACCTCAACGGCATCTGCATGTTGTGGGGGCACCTGCTGACAGGCGGCGCACAGATATTCGCCGATGTGCGCACCTACTGGAGCCCCGATGCCGTCAGGCGCGTCACCGGCTGGACGCCCACCGGCTTGGCGGAAGGCGGATTCATCCATCTGATTAACTCCGGTCCCGCCGCGCTGGATGGGGTAGGCGAGCAGTACGTGGAAGGCACGCCTGCCATCAAGCCCTGGTGGGAGGTGACCCCGGAGGAGGTAGACCGCTGTCTGCAGGCGACCACGTGGCACTGCGCCATGCTGGAGTACTTCCGCGGTGGCGGATGGTCCACCCGTTTCCGCACACGGGGCGGAATGCCCGCCACCATGTTCCGGCTGGGACTGGTGCATGGACTGGGCCCCGTTCTGCAAATTGCCGAGGGCTACACCATCGACCTGCCCGATGAGGTGCACACTGCACTGGACGAGCGCACCAACCCCACCTGGCCCACCACCTGGTTCGTGCCGAACGTCACAGGTCAGGGCGCCTTCCGCGACGTATACACTGTGATGGCGCACTGGGCAGCGAACCACGGCACGCTGAGCTACGGACATATCGGGGCAGATTTGGTCACACTGGCTTCGGCGCTGCGGATTCCGGTGGCGATGCACAACGTGCCCGCTGAGCGCGTGTTCCGTCCCCATGCGTGGGGGCTGTTCGGTACCTCAGACCCGGAGGCGGCGGACTATCGCGCCTGCCAGACCTTCGGACCATTATATGGCTAATACGGAAGGGGCGCGGCGATACCGCGCCCCTCTCCGCGTGTCTCACCACCTACGGCTAACGATACTGTAGCTGTTTCAGGTCGCGCTGGTTCCACCCCCGAACGGAGCCATCCAGCGACATACCCAGCACGCGCTCAGCCTGCTTGAAAGCCAAACCCCGTTTCCACATCATGGGGCCGTGGAAGATGCGCCGCAGAATGGGCCATGCGGGCTCGTCCGCCACCACCTCGCGGAAGTAGCGCTACCCGAAGTCGATCATCACCGTGTCGCCATCGTTCCGCCAGGCAGTGATGTAGGAGAACATCAAGCCCTGCTCATCCTTCCAGTACAGGCGACACCAGCGGCTGGCACAGATCCAGACGAGTCTTTTCGCGTGCTGGCGCCTGCACTGCGAAGATGATGGCAGCCAGCAACGCGAGTATCGCGATCACCACCAGCAACTCCACCAGAGTGAAGGCGCCCCTCGCCCTCATGGTTTCGTCCCTCCCCCCTGCTTTCACACTTCGCTCAAGCGGTCTCTTGCCCGGCAATACGGCATACCGTTCAGAGTTTCCGTCCGTACATCACGACGGACCACCGCGCAGGGATTCTCCGGCGGGAATGGCGTGAGCCAATGGGCGCAGGACTGCCGTACGCACCACCGGGTCGGTCAGCACGAGAGCACCAGCCGCGGCGAACAGGGAAACTGCCAGAATGACCAGCAACCACCTGCGTACCATCGTCGTTGCTACCGCAAGCCATCTACATGCCTTTGCGACATGACATGTCGCCTTCCTGGCTGAAGTTACTCTGCCCTCAATATAACACATCGGAAAAAAGCAAGAGTTTTCTGTCCACTGCAGGTTATTCTCATGAAGACGGGCGTGTGACCACGACAAAGCTGGTAACCGTGCCCTGTCTCACGGGATGCACCACACGAACGCACTCTCGAGGCGCTCCAGACGCACCTTCACCGCATCTCCCTGCACCTGCCGGATGGCGCCCGTCTCAGGTAGCCAGAGCTGGGAAGCACGGTAGCCCGACGGCATCCGCACAGTTACCTCCTGGTCGCTCAACGACAGGTTTACCAGAAAGATCAGCAGTGACTCGTCTCGCCGGTAACGGGCAGCCCACACCTGCGGCACATCGGGTTCCAGCGCGATGGCATAGCGCGCCTCCTTCAGCAGACGGATAGCCGCCTCATCGGTCGGGGCGTGACCGTCGGGCGAACGCAGAAACTGCTCCATACGCCGTTGCACTTCAGCGTCGCTCTCCCGTCGGCTGGCAGAATAGCGAGGCGCCAGTCCAACAAACAGCACCCGCACACCCTTCCGCTTCAGGTTTTCCACAGCCCGCAGGGTGGCTACGTGCAGGGCATCGGTGCTGGGTACCACCAGTACGCGATACCGTTCCTTCCCGATGCGCAACGCTCCCTGCTCCACGCGCGCCTGTTGAACTGCTGGCTCATCCACGATGTCGTAGTCGATGTGGCTTTGCAGAAGACGACGACAGAGCTGCACGAAGCCATCATCGATCTCGTTGAGTCGGCGGCTGGGATGCGGTTGATACATGGACAGAGCAGTGGGAAAGAAATTTGCCTGCACTCCGGCGATGGGATACAGCACCGCCACATCGCACAGGTGCTGAGCAGAGCGCAGCATGGCGCTCAGGCGTCCGACGAACGCGCAGTAGTGCACATATTCGGCACGACGTTGCTCGGTGTTGTTCGGGTGGGTGGCGCCGTAGGGGTCGGGATAGTACGAGGTGATGATGTTGATACCCAGCAGATACTGCAGGGCGGCTGTAGCGGTCATCGCAGGCAGAGCGGCGCGTTTGCCTGCCATCTGCTCGACAAAGTCGGAGGTTTCGCTCATGGTTTGGGTGCGCCCCATCAGGTGCGCCGCGGAGGAAATCAATTTGGGCACCAGAAACCCGTTTCCTGCAGCGAGGGCGAGCGGGTCTGAGGAGAGGATGTCGATGCCGGGGATGTCCATACGCCGCAGGCAGGGGAACATATCACCGTAGTACATCACGTGCCACAGCAGCTTCTCCTCCGCCAGCAGGTGTCCGCTGGAGGCGATGCCGTGTCGTCGGCACCATTGCTGAATCTGCCCGAAATAGCGCTCTGCCACCAGTTGCGCCACCACATCGTAATAATCACATCGCACCCCGTGGTGATCGCCCGTATCGGTGTAGAGGCTTTCCAGGTGAGGCATCAGGTCGTAGCCCTTGCGCCGGCGAAACTGCGCGGGCAGGTCGTCCATCCATGGCAAAGCAGGCAGAGCGCCTTCCGACGGGCGGATGTAGGTGGTCATCAGCGAAGGCTCATCGGTGAAGATGGCATGAAAGCGTTTGCCGAGGTTGGGAACACGCCGAGCGTATGCCTCGTGGGTCACCTGAATGAAGAGACGGGTGGCTTTCGGGTTCAACAGGTTCACGTAGCGCCGTTTCCTGTAGACGTTCTCGGTGCAGTGCGTTCCCTCGTACATGCGCTGCAGTTCGTAGCGCGGCTTCCCGTCCGCATCCACCCGGCGCACCAGCCCGACGGCTTCCACATTGGGATCACGCTCCAGCACCAGCCCTCCCGCCGCACCGCTGGGGTAGCCGTCCTCGTCGTACAGCCAGAGATGGAGTCCCAGCTCCTCCGCCACCTTCAGCCCGGTCACGAAGATGCGCCACTGTTCTTCACTGCGCATATAGTCGTTGAAGCTCACGTTACACACCAGACCGCCGATGCCCGCATCCTTCAGCCATTGCATGCGCTGGCGCAAAGTGGCTTCGTCCCTGCCAAAGCTGTCGAAGTTATGAATGATTTGCAGAGGGCGGTATCGCGCCGGTGGATCGGCGAACGCTCTGGCAAGGTCTATCCCGGAGTTGTTGTTCATCTTCCTTTCCCCCACAGCAGGTCTCCGAACGCGCCAAGCAGGTCGTATTTGCGCTCCCAGGTGGTGTACATGAAGCCCCTCACGCCTTTCGTCTGCGTTGCCAGATTTTGCCAGCCCTTCACCTCGTCCAGATTAGGCGCGTCGTAGTAGCAGGCAATCACTGTGCGAAAGCCGTTTTGCGCGAAGTGGTCGAGGCTCCGCTTGCGCGGCGCGCCACCCCACACGGCAATGGTGGTATCCTTCGGGATGTACTTCCAAGAGCCGGTAAAATCACCCTGCACCAGATAGTAGTTGCCGTGCGCGTTGTGATGCGGGTCGAACATATCTGACCACACATACACCTGCATGCGCGGGTTGAGCTTGCGCAATATCTGTATCTGCTTCGTGACGCACTCTCCCAGCAGTTTCGCCATATCCCTGCCCTCACACGCCTCGCAGGTTCCGCCCATCCGCACCTCGTCCATGCTGAGAAT
>OGCI01002147.1_pt1 | contig 13973 bp, 9 predicted proteins | sample 1570021 | NCBI WGS metagenome assembly OGCI01 (sample SAMN06264664, study PRJEB24512) | hot springs metagenome | isolation source: Hot spring water | place: South Africa: Tshipise | collected 2015-06-21 | reverse complement strand
GAAGGCGAATATCACTATGCTTCTGCCAAATGCTTTGAATTAGTGTACGGCTATTAACGAGTAGGTGGGGCATAAGCTTAAAAGCAACTTTTTCAACATGGGTCTCTACCGGAAAAATTTGAAGACTGTTGAAGAGAAAAAATTGTTGAGGGTACAGTTACTTTCAACACTGTTAATAGGGTCAGTAGCAGCATTAGAGATTACTGCTGGCGTAGTTACTAACAGTTTAGCGGTTTTGGGCGACGGGTTTCATGCTTTCTATGATACTCTGGTCAGTGCGCTACTTCTAGTAACCTACAGTGCTAGTTTGAAACCGGCTGATGAGAGCCATACCTATGGGCATAGCAGGATAAAGACCCTTGGAGCATTCACAAGTGGGATGGCTTTCTTCTTTCTTGTCATACTCCTCTTTATAAGAAGTGTAGATAGGCTCACAAATCCTTCAACAGTCTACTTGGATCTTACAGGATTCATAGCAATAGCTTACACGTTGATAGTTGACGTTATACGTATCACAACTCTTTCGAGGGTGGCGGATGAGGAGGAAGTGGGTGTGAAAGCAGGTTTATTAAATTCTCTGGCAGACTTCGCTGACACGCTTATAGCTCTTTTAGGCTTCCTATTAGCTGGCTACTTTAGCATGCTGTATGCAGATGCTGTTGCAGGAATACTTTTGGCAGCAATGATGTCTTATCTTGGCTTAAAACTGTTGTATGAAACAGGGCTGGAGCTTACTGACACGGTTCCGTCGTCATTAGTTAGGAGGATTAGGAAGACTGTTGAAGAAAAATACGGGAAGAACGAGATTTCTTACTTGAATGTAAGAAGATTCGGCGAGAAGGTTTATGTTGATGTCGGTACATTTGTCCCGAGAGGAAGCAGTGTAGCTAGCCTTCACGAAGATTTTAAGAATCTTGAGGAGGCTATTGCTAAAACTGTTAAGGAGAAAACTGTGGTGAGGATTCAAACAATACCTAAGGAGCCTGGAAGCCTTTACGAGTTGATAAAGGATTCTGCTCTAGGTGTTGAAGGAGTCTTAAACGTGCATGAAGTAACTATATCCAGAGTTGGGAGAAGCCTCTTCATATCTCTACACATAGAGGTTCCTGATAACATGAATCTTTCAGACGCTCATAAGATAGCTGATGAGGTTGAAGAGAAAGCCTTGAAGAGTGTTAAAAATATAGGTAACGTTATGGTTCATATTGAACCAATAGGCTCATCCATTTCAACGATTAAAAACCTTGGCTCCGACTCATCGCTTTATCTCAAAGTTAAGGAGGCTGTTGAAAACGAGGTTAAACGAGGTTTTTACGATGTTAGAGATGTGAAGAAAATAATGGTTTTTAGAGATGCCTCTGGATCCGCTAGGGTTGAACTAGCAGTAAGCATGGAGAGCGGGAAAAGTATTGCTGAAGCACATGATGTTGCCTCTCGTCTTGAAGATGATGTAAAGCATGCAGTAGGTAGGGATATTGAAGTCGTTGTGCATGTTGAGCCAGAGGAGATTAGAGCCTAAAGCTTTTATTCTTCCTAACGAAACCAGTATCAGTAGAAATGGTTGAAAAGAACACGATTATTGAGGAGGTTATGACGGATTCTGAGAAGCCGATAATACTTGAAGGTCTACCGGATACTGGACTGGTTGGAACAATATCGCTCAGCCACTATCTGGTGAAGCAAAGCTTTATGAGAACAGGGTATCTTCAGACAGACAAGTTTCCGCCAATGCTGGTAATAAGAGACGGGAAAATCGGAGATATTTTAGAAATATACTATAAGTATAACGTTTACATAATAAGGTCTGAGCTGCCCATCCCTCAGGAGGGAGCTCACGACATAATTGAGGAGATTGTGAACTGGGTTAAAGGTAAGAACCCGAGGCTTTTCCTAAGCCTCGGCGGAATACCGAACCCCAACAGGTTAGACATAGCTGATCCCAAGGTTTACGCTGTGCCCACGAACGAGGAAACATTATCCATAGTCTCCAAGATGAAGAATGTGGAGATACTGAGTGACGGACTACTGTTTGGGCCGAAGGCGCTTATCCTGAGGAAGATTGAAAGGCTTAAGATAAACGGGCTAGGCCTTTTCGTCCAGTCATACTTAAACTATCCGGACCCAGGTTCAGCCGCCAAGGTTTTAACGCTGCTACCCCAAATAGGCTTGGAGAAGGTGGAGGTGGATTCTCTAATAGCTTCTGCTGAGGAGATTAGGATGCAGTACAGGGAGCTTATGAGAAGGACCGATGATGAGACAAGGAGGATGAAAAGCGTTCCCTCAATAGCTGAGCAGAGCCTTGTTTAGGGGGTGTGGCAGATGGATGATTTTGAAAGGTTTTTTGAGGAGATGAGGGGGATGTTTGAAGAGGACTCTAAGAAACAGAGGGCTAGGCGCATGGGATGCGTAGAACCCCTGTACAACATTGTGGAAAGCGAAAGCGAGATAAGGGTTAGCGTCGACCTGCCGGGGGTTGAGAAAGGCGACATTAAGCTGATGCTCTATGAAGACTCTATTGTTGTGGAAGGGATCTGCAGAAGGGAAACACCGTCCGCAAGGAGACTGTTCAAGGAGACTCCCCTTTATTACAGTGTCAGAATACCTCTTCCAACTAAGGTTGAGGAGGAGCCTGCCAGAGCCAGGTACCATAATGGGATACTTGAGGTAGTGTTGGCCAAGAGGAAGCGTGGACGAAGAATACCTGTTGAGTAGCATGCAACCCTCTTCCCCCTGGGATCCTGCTGGCGGAGTAGAAGTTCACGCGTCTGGCGGAAGTCAGTGCATATACTGCCTGGGCTCTAGAGCATTATGTGGAAGAAAGCAGTGTCCCATACTTCTCAGGTACAGTAAGCTTCAACCCGTGGTGAGGCTTAGGCTTGAAGACAGGATGGCGATGAATGGAGCTTCCCCGCCGGGAGTTTTCGTAGGGAGAATCGGCTACCCGAAGGTTGGGGCAGGCCCCCTAGTTCCCCCGTACTTCGGGGATACTAGTGTTCTTGACCAGCCTGAGTCCTGGTGGAACATAGACTTGGATAAGCTTGTCGAGTTCAGGTCGAGCCTCGTGAGAGGAATCTTCAGAGTTAACGTGCATAATCCTTGGGAGGCTGGAAGGCTTTTCGAGCTCACCCAGGAGATGGCGATGGCAAGCCAGCCCATAGAAGCATCCTTAGATTTCTCTAAGCCGGTTAAGGCCCGAATAGTTTTGGACGAGGATGCGCAGCCCTTCGGCCCCTATGGGCTTGTTGAGAGGCTTGAGGCACGCAGCATTAAGGTTAGCCGCGTGATTGAAAAAACGTACTATGATGAGGATCTGAAGGCTTCCGAGGCAGCCTACTATGCTTACTCCTCAGGCGTCCCAGTCTCATCCATTCAAAAAGCTTTAAGCGCAGCTATCTTCGGAGTCAGGAAGCGCAGGCGGCTTGTGCCAACGAGATGGAGCATAACTGCTGTGGACAGTGTTCTGGCGGAGAAAATGATGGAGAGAGTCAGGGAGTATTCTGAGGTCGGCGAGTACATGGTTTACGATTCTCAGCATATCGACAACAGATTCATAGTCATCATAATGCCCGGGAAATGGTCCTACGAGTTCATAGAGATGTTTCACCCTGGCTCGGTCTGGAACATAGGCAGCGGGGAAGAAGTTGCCATAGGCTCCGACTATGAGGATGTTGAGGGAAGAACGACCTATGCGAAGATAGGCGGCTGCTATTATGCTGCTAGGCTTGCAGTCGTCGAGCATCTTAACAGGGTTAGGCGGCAGGGTGCTGTACTCGTCCTCAGGGAAGCTGGACCCGGATACCTTCTCCCCGCAGGAGTCTGGCTGGTTAGAGAAAACGTTAGGAAAGCCTTAGTCGGGAAGCCGGCTATTTTCGGAAAGCTTGAAGATGCTTTAACCCATGCTATGAGGAGGCTTAGAACACCTTGGAGGCTTGTGCTTAAGGAAAGTAGGCTTCTTAGGAATATTAGAGAGAGGAGAAGAATCACAGAACATTTAAAAGAATAATTGTGGAGCCTGTCATAATCATGAGCCTAGACAAGCCTGAGAAAAGCCTTATGGATGTTTTCATCCATAACACCCTTACGAAGACCATTGAGAAACTTGTTCCTATAAATCCCGCAGAAGTGAGAATGTATTTCTGCGGCCCAACAGTTTACGATGTTGCCCACCTAGGCCACGCTCGGGCGGAAATAGTCTACGACTCTTTCAGAAGGTTCCTAGAATACTTGGGTTACAAGGTTGTCTTCGTCAGGAACATCACTGATGTCGAGGACAAGATAATTAACAGGGCTAGGGAGGAGAACAGACCTGCGAGCGAAATTGCACTCCAATACACGGTAGAATACTTCATGAATACTTTGAGACTTGGAATAAAGCACCCCACTTTCAACCCAAGGGTCACCGACCATATTCCCGACATAATAGCCTTCGTGGAGAAGCTGATTGAGAAAGGCTACGCATACGAGTCCGGCGGAGACGTGTATTTTTCAGTTAGAAAGCTTCAGGGTTACGGAGAACTCTCCGGCCAATCCTTGGAAAAGATTCTGGTGGGCGCAAGGATCGAGCCTGGAGAGAACAAGAGGGACCCGTTGGACTTCGCCTTGTGGAAAGCAGCTAAGCCGGGAGAGGCTTCTTGGGAGAGCCCTTGGGGGAGAGGCAGGCCAGGGTGGCACATCGAGTGCAGCGTGATGGCGATGAAATATTTGGGTGAAACGCTCGACATACACTCAGGAGGGATGGAGCTCATTTTCCCCCATCATGAGAATGAGAAGGCGCAGTCTGAGGCCTTAACCGGAAAGAGGTTCGTCAAAATATGGATGCACCACGGGCTCCTAAACATTAGGGAGGAGAAAATGTCCAAGAGCCTCAAGAACTATGTGCCGATTGAAGAGGTTTTAAGCAGGTTTGACCCGGATACTCTCAGGTTCTACGTTCTTTCAACGCATTACCGTAGCCCGTTGGAATACAGTGAGCAGGCTCTGGAGTCAGCTAAGAAAGGGCTTGACAGGGTTAGGAGGATTCTGGTGAGGCTCGGCGATAGTGAGGAAGGGGAGAGCAGGGACGCGGATAATCTTGAGAAGGAGGTTTTAAACCATTTATGCAACGATTTCAACACACCTAGAGCGATCGCAGCACTTATGGATTCTGCCAGCAACATTCAGGAGGATTTAAACAGGAACTCAGTATCCAAGAGCCTCGTACACAGGTTTTTCAAGCTTTGGAGGATGCTCGGGTTCTTCCAAGAAGGTGTTGAAAAAGCTACGCTTAGGGAAAGAAAGCTTGTTGAAATACTGGTTAAGCTTAGGGAGGAGACCAGGTCCTCCGGAGACTACAGGCTCGCCGACAGTATTCGGGAGGACCTTAGGAAGATTGGAATACTGGTTGAAGACTCTAAGGAGGGTACGATAACCTATATACTTTAGGAGCGTTACTCAAGTTTAAAAATGTTCTTGAAGCCCTTTCACGCTGAAGGAAAGCTTAAAATAAGAGTGTCGAATAAGACTCCCCGTCTCGAAAACATGGTAGGCGAAGCGCATTCGGATGAGCTGCTTTCGAAGACTAGCCGGATGAAGAAACGTTCCGATGAAAACAATGAGATTCCTCCATACTCATGGGGAGAAGAATGTTAGGCCACTGTGTTGAGGCTTGTTAGGTGTTGGAAACCGGTTGAACATTTGCATTAATACATCGAGCATCAGCCAGCTGGCGTCCAGCGAGAAAATAGGCTTTGAACAGGCTTTGATGAAATGTCTGGAGAAAGGGATTAGGAACGTTGAGCTAGATGAACCTGATTCAAGCAACAGGGAGCAGGTGCTACAGCTTTTCAACGAGATAAGAAACAATGGGGGGAACATTGCAGTTCTTAATCTTGGGCTCAACCTGCTCGGTGGAGACGTTAAAAGCAACGAGAAGTATTTGAACGACGTTAAAAGCTGGATCAAGTTCTGCGGCGAAAACGGTTGCAGGCTGCTGAGGCTGAAGGCCACGCCTGTCAGCGGGAGAACATACTCTGAAAAGGATTTCAAACTTCTCTACAGGAATCTTTTGAACATTCTCCCTTCAGCAGAGAAGAACAATGTTGAGATCAGCGTGAGCACGGATAAGACTGCCTACTCGAATATGGATAGGCTGGCAGCCATGATCGAAGACATCGGGTCGGAGACAATAGGCATAACACTCAACTCGGAGAATTTGAGCAGGCTTGATGAGAAGATGCTTGAGAAACTAGTTCCATTAGTTAATCATGTGACGGTCAGCGAAGCCTGTTTGAAAAACCCTGAGAGAAACGTGGAAAAAGCCTTTGAAACCCTGAAGGCAGCAGCTTACAAAGGGTATGTTTCACTCCAGCTTGCTGAAACACACAGCGCTGAGGAGTTAAACGACCACGTAAACACGATTAAGAGAATGAGCGGCCTCTAAAGCTTTTTGAAGAAAACGCCGTCAACCTCCTCTAAGCCTGCTTCAGGAGAACCGTATGACACCCCAACCTTATGCATCCTGATTAAGTCTTGCTCCAGGGGCTTCAGCTTCTCAGGAATATAAGCCGTATAGCCGATCTTCTCGTTTAGAGGAACCCCGAGTTTCTTCTTAAACCTCCAGACAGCAGAGTTAACATTCATGAAGAGCGTTGAAACCTCACTGTCAACAGGCTCCACGTCATCCAGGCTTGGGAAGAACTGGTTCATAACAGGTTCTCCGTAGATGCTTCTAAACAAGTAGTCGGTTATGAAAGGTATAATGGGCGAGAGACCTATTAGGCAGGCTCTCAGAACCCTGTGGAGAGTATACCAGGCTGACTCAGCCTCCTTCCTGCCCCCCTGCTGGTAGGCCCTTGGTTTAACAGCCTCCAGGTAATGGTCTGCGAAAAAGCTCCAAACATAATTTCTCAAAAGGTTCAGGGGATCGTAGAAATCCAGGGAATCGTAACCCCTCCTAGCCTCATCCAGAACCCTTTTAAGCTCGCTTAATGCAAGCCTGTCCAAGAAACACGGTTCCCCAAGCTTCTTAACAAAGTATTCGAAGGAGGATATGAATCTCCCTATGTTCCAGAGCTTGGTTAAGAATAGTCTCGCACCCTTAATCTTCTCCTCTGAGAAACGGTAGTTCGAGCCCAGCTTAGCCTCTGAAGCAGCCCAGAACCTGAACGCGTCAGCCCCATACTTCTCCAGATACTCATCTGGGAAAACCACATTCCCCTTAGACTTGTGCATCGCTTCACCCTTCTCATCCAATCCTAAGCCGCTTATCCTAACCTCTTTAAACGGCTGCATCCCTAAAAGCTGGACAGTCCTAAGAATAGAGTAGTACAGCCAAGTCCTTATTATCTCGTAGCCCTGCGGCCTGAGAGAGCATATCCAAGATTTTTTAAAAAGCTCATCATCCCTCCTATAGCCTGTTACGAACAGCTGGGAGATGCTTGAATCCATCCATGTGTCGAGAACCCTGTTGTCCCCCCGAAAGTCAGTCCCGCCGCATTCAACGCATCTAGCATCCTCGCCAGGAGAATTCCTCCAGGGCCTGTAATACTCGCCAGGCTTAGGCGCATACGGCTCGCCACACTTCTTGCAATACCATAAGGGAACCTCGGTGGCGTAGTATCTTCTCCGCGAAATAGGCCAGTCCCCCCTTACACTGTTGATCCAGTCGACAAGTATCTGCCTCATCGACTCAGGGTGGAAAACCATCCTGCTGGAGACCTCCCTAACCCTGTCGATGAACTCCTCCTGCTTAAGATACAGCTCACTCATCTCTACAAACTCTAAATGTGTTCCACACCTCCAGCATACGGGTGCTCTCTGCAAAATGCCTTCAGCCTTGACGAGGAGACCCCTGTTAGAGAGCTCCTCCACGATTCTCCTCCTAGCTTCTTCAACCCTTAAACCCTTCAGAAAACCAGCCTCCTCTGTTAGGGTGGCATTCTCATCTATCACCCTTGTTGGCTTCAAACCCAGCTCCCTGAACAGCCTTAAGTCAGAAGTATCCCCGTAGCTGCATATCATGACCAGCCCCGTGCCGAACTCAGGCTTAGCATAGCTGTTGGAGATAACCTTGACCTCCTTACTGTATATTGGGACTATTACCGTTTTTCCCTCAAGTCTCCCATATCTCTCGTCTGCGGGGTTGAATATCACTGCATCGCAACCGGCAAGAAGCTCCGGCCTCGTTGTGGCTATTTGAAAATTTTCACTGGTCTCCTTAACCTTGAACACTATGTAGAACAGTTTCGACATGGTTTCCACGTATTCCACTTCAGCATCCGCGATCGCTGTGCCACATCTCGGACACCAGTTCGTAGGTCTTTCAGCTTCATATATCAAGCCTTGTTTCCAAAGCTCTATAAAAGTCCCCTGGGTTAGACTCCTGTACTCTGGGGAATCAGTCCTATACATGTTTTTGAAATCGCAACTAAGCCCAAGCCTCTTAGCCTGATTGATAACCTCCGCCTCAACTTTGTCCAGCGTTTCCTTGCAGAGTTTGTTGAAGCACTCTCTCTCGACCTCCTTCACCCTGATGTTGAACTGCCTCTCAACGATAACCTCAACGGGCAGGCCGTTCCTATCCCATCCTATTGGGAAGTGAACATTGTAGCCCAAGAGCCTCTTGTACCTAGCGACCATATCTATGGCGGCGTAATGCGCCCCGCTCCCGACATGCCACTTCGCAGAAATGTATGGAGGGGGAGTATCAATCGTATATATCTCGCCGGGCCTATTCGGATTGAACCCATATAGGTCTTCCTGTTCCCATATTTTGATGAGCCCCTCCTCAAACTTGGGCGACCACCTCTTCTCCTTTATCTTAGGTTCAGCGACCGTAGTCAAGGCTTTTTAGAAACGCGCGAAACCCGTTTAAATACTTTCATGATTGGGAGGGCAGATGACTTTTGTTTTAAGCGGAAGATCCTAGAAACTTCAGCTAAATTTATAAAAAGCTGGAAAGGGGTTTTTAAGCGATGCATCATAAAGGAGAAAAATTCTACATTACAACGGCGATAGATTACGTTAACGCCTTCCCCCACCTGGGCCATTTGTACGAGAAGGTTTGCGCGGACATAATAGCGAGGTGGAACAGGTTAAAGGGGAGGGATGTGTTCTTCCTTACTGGCACCGATGAGAATGCCGCTAAGAATGAGAAGGCCGCTAGGGAGGCGGGTTTTGACGTTAAGGAGTTCATAGACAAGAATGCTAGAAGGTTTCAGGAGCTCTGCAAGGTATTCGACATATCGAACGACGATTTCATACGGACGACTGAGGAGAAGCATAGAAAGGTCGCTCAACTGATATTCAGAAAGCTGTTTGAGAACGGGGATATTTACAAGGGAAGCTACAGTGGATTCTACTGTTACGGCTGCGAGGAGTTCAAGACTGAGAAGGACCTTGTCGATGGCAAATGCCCCGAGCATGACACCGAGCCAGAGCTGATCGAAGAGGAATCGTATTTCTTCAGGCTAAGCAAGTATGAGAAGAAGGTTTTGGAGCTTATCGAGGAAAACCGGTTCATAATACCGGAGAAGAGGAGACAGGAGATATTATCAAGGATAAAGAGGGAAGGGTTGAGGGATCTGGCGGTGAGCAGGTCCCGCGTGAACTGGGGCGTCGATGTGCCCTTCGACCCTAAGCATAAGATATACGTTTGGGTGGATGCACTGGTTAATTATATCTCCGCCCTAGGCTACCCTGAGGGTGAAAAGTACAGGAGCTATTGGCCCGCCGATGTTCATCTCATTGGTAAGGGGATCAATTGGTTCCACTCTGTGATATGGCCGGCGATCTTGCTCTCATGCAACATAGCCTTCCCAAAGCTCATCCTAGTCCATGGCTACATAACGGTAGAGGGGGAGAAGCTCTCCAAGACTAGGGGCAAGGTCGTAGATCCGTTTAGCCTCTTAGAGAATTATCAAGTGGACGCGATTAGGTTTTTCCTTGCTAGGGAGATACCATTTTTCGAGGATGGAGACTTCACGGAGAAGGCTTTGGTTGAAAGGATTAACGGGGAGCTCGTGGGGAACATCGGGAATTTCGTGCATAGGACGTTAACTCTCGTGTGGAGCCTTTTCGGTGGAGAAGTACCGAAGCCAAGCGACTACCTTAGCGATGGGGAGTGCCTTAAGCTTGTAGACGAGACGAGGGAAACCCTAAAAAGGGTTGAAGAGAAGATGGAGAACTATGAGATAGATAAAGCCCTTAGGGAAATAGTTGATTTCTCAACACGGTGTAACAGGTTTCTGCAAGCTAAGGAGCCCTGGAGAACTAGGGATCTGAATTCGGTCTTCCTCTGCATCAACGCCGTTAGGACCCTAGCAATACTGTTAAGGCCATACTTGCCGAGCTCGTCGGAGAGGATTTGGAGAATGCTGAACCTGAGCGGCCCACCCGATGAGGCCGGGTGGGATTCCGTTAGTGAGTTTGCGGTTAAGCCTGGGCATAGGATAAACAAGCCCGAGATAGTTTTTAAGAAGATAACCATTTAAGTGAGAAACGCGTTAAGGAAGATGGGCCCGTGGCCAAGCCAGGATAAAGGCGTCGAAAGGTAGACCTTACGTAAGCCTTCGGAGCCGGAGACCCTGGGTTCGAATCCCAGCGGGCCCGTCGTATTTTCTGACGTACTATGCACAGTCTCGGTACTTACAACCCAATCGTGGTTGGAGATGTTCCTTTCCCTGTAATAAAATATAAATAGAGGTTAATCAACCTGAGGTTGATGTCTTATCCGTATGAAGAAATTGAAAAAAGATGGCATTCCCTAAATGTCGACGATGTTTTACGTGTACTTGGTACGAGCCCGCAGGGATTGACCAATGAAAAGGCCAAGACAAGGCTTGAGAAATTCGGCCCTAACGAGCTGACGGCCGGCAAGAGGGTTTCGCCCCTGCAGATCTTTCTAAGTCAGTTTAAAAGCATCCTTGTACTCATCCTAATCGGCGCGACAGCCCTTTCTCTGGTCACAGGACACGATGTCGATGCACTGGTCATCTTTGCCATAGTTTTGATTTCTTCAACGCTCGGCTTCTACCAAGAGTACCGTGCCGAAAAGGCCTTGGAGGCGCTCAAGAAAATGCTCACTCCCACCGTTACCGTGATAAGGGATTCTAGGGAGGTTACGATCCTCCTAAAAGAGGTTGTTCCCGGCGACATACTCGTACTAAAGGAGGGCGACAAGGTTCCTGCCGATGCTAGATTAATCGAGGCGATCAACCTGCGTCTTAACGAGGCCGCTCTAACCGGTGAATCCATGCCCGTGTTCAAAGAGACAACACCCCTTCCGGAGAATACGCCTGTCTCAGATAGAAGGAACATGGTTTTCTCCGGCACGGAGGTTGTCGGCGGCAAGGGGAAAGTGGTTGTTGTCGCTACAGGTATGAACACGGAATTTGGAAAAATAGCGAGGCATGTGGCTGCTGCTGAAAAAGAGGAGACCCCTCTAGAGAAGAGGGCCAAGGAGATGGGGAAGTGGCTAGGAATGATAGCGTTAATCGTAGCAACCCCTCTTATAATCATCGGGGTTTACAGAAAGATACCTTTGCTGCAGACCCTGCTTTTCAGCGTGGCTTTAGCTGTAGCAGCGGTCCCTGAAGCCTTGCCGGCTGTCGTAACCGGTAGCCTCGCCATAGGGATGTATAAAATGGCTAAAAGAAACGCCCTTGTCAGGAAGATGCCGGCTGTGGAAACTTTGGGTTCCGTGACAGTCATCTGCTCGGATAAGACTGGGACCTTGACTAAGGGAGAGATGACCGTGCGCAAAATCTATTTCAGGGATCATATAATTGAGGTCTCTGGGGTTGGCTATGATCCTAGGGGTGGTTTTCAAGTCGATGGAGACGGTGAAGCAGATATCCTGCGGAGTGAAGGCTTCAGGCTTCTAATGACATGTTCAAGTTTATGCAACGATTCCGAGCTGATACATGAGGATGACAAATGGTGTATTAAAGGAGACCCAACCGAAGGCGCTCTTCTAGTTATTGCTGCAAAATCAGGCTTACAACAAGAAGAGGTTAGAAAGAAGTATCCACGAATCAGCGAAATCCCATTCAGCTCTGAAAGAAAACTCATGACGACTGTCCACCTGACCCCTGAAGGCGATATAATCTTCTGCATGAAGGGTGCTCCGGAGAAAGTCTTGGAGAAATGCACCCATGTGTATGAAATGGATGGGGTTAGGAGATTAACTGAAGAGAGAAGGAAAGAAATATTAAGTGTTAATGACGAGATGGCTGGAAACGCCCTTAGGGTTTTGGGCGTAGCCTACCGAAGAGCAATTAAGGACATAAATGATTTAGATGAAAAAGGTATGGAAAGCGATATGATACTTCTGGGCTTAATTGGCATGATGGACCCTCCTCGGGAAGAGGCTATAAAAGCTGTAGAAATATGCAAACAAGTAGGAATAAAACCCGTCATGATAACTGGTGACCATAAGCTTACGGCGGTTTCAGTGGCGAAGGAGCTCGGAATCTATAGAGAAGGTGACCGAGTTTTGACAGGTGAAGAACTGGAAAGGATATCGGATGAAGAATTAGAGGAGATAGTTGAAAAAATAACCGTGTATGCCCGTGTGTCACCTGAGAATAAACTAAAAATTGTTCAAGCATGGAAAAAGAGGGGTAACATTGTTGCTATGACTGGCGACGGTGTGAATGATGCACCGGCGTTAAAACACGCCGATATTGGTGTGGCAATGGGCATAACTGGCACGGAAGTCACTAAAGAAACCGCGGATATAGTGTTGTCAGATGACAATTTTGCAACGATAGTGAATGCCATTGAACTTGGCAGATGGATATATGATAACATAAAGAAATACCTTGCCTATCTCTTGCAGGCCAATCTGGTTGAGATAATGATGCTCTCAGTCGCTGTTCTGGCAGGTTACCCCATACCCCTGCTTCCAGTACAAATCCTTTACGTTAACCTTGCCACAGATGGCCTTCCCGCCATAGCCTTAGGTGTAAGTCCGCCCGACCCAGACATAATGAAAAGGCCGCCCAGAGACCCGAAGGAAACAATATTCACAACGGAAGTAAAATCCTTCCTATTACTTGCATTGATGGTGGAAGTGCCCTTAATCATTTGGGTTTTCTTGACATCTATACATTACGAAGAGCTTGCCCGTACAAGGGTCTTCATAACCTTCATTTTCTTTGAACTCGTTCTGGCGTTAACCTGCCGCTCATTAAAATATACTATCTTCGAGGCACATCCTCACAGATTTTTGTTAGTAGCCGTCTCCTGGGAAGTCATTCTTCTACTAGTCCTAATCAGCTTCCCCATTACTCGTCAGGCACTCGGAATCGTCGACCCAGGCCTAACCAGTTTCTTGTTGGCGACTGGCTTATGCTTAATAACTTTAGTCAGCATTGAAGGAACGAAGCTCCTGTTTAGGAATTCATCTAAGATTCTCTCTAAGAAATGACAGGTGAAATTGAGCGTTCGTATATCAAGCAAGAAGAATTTTAAGAAATGCTGTGTTAAGTCCAACGCCATACTTTCCTTCCATAAAAGACTTCTGGAAGTATAAACAAGCCTGACAATGAAGCCACTATTGCGATCACCCATTCTAACATATCGTCCAGCCAAACTGTTCCCAGTAAGCCGAAGAGTGGCACAAGTATAGTTGCTATGGCTGAAACTATGACGGATATCAACAAGAACTTGTTATTGAAGTTCTCCTTACCCATCCTCCAGATACTACGCTTTTCTGATCTACAATTCCAAACAATAAACAATTCTTGTAATGTAGCCCGAACGAAAGCCATAGTTCTAGCTTGAGCCAATTTTTCCTCCGTCAAAGGACCAGGCAACAAGTAGTATTGCCAATAAAATAAGCCACCTGTCAAAATGAACTGTAGCATGAAGGTGGCGATTATCGAGACCAGTCTTCCATGCAACATTCCCTCGTTTGGGTTGCGTGGTGATCTTTTCATCACGTCTTTTTCTGGAGGATCCATAGTTAATGCGAGTGCAGGTCCACCATCTGT
>OGCI01002146.1_pt1 | contig 13978 bp, 15 predicted proteins | sample 1570021 | NCBI WGS metagenome assembly OGCI01 (sample SAMN06264664, study PRJEB24512) | hot springs metagenome | isolation source: Hot spring water | place: South Africa: Tshipise | collected 2015-06-21 | reverse complement strand
ACAACAAATTAATTTACCAAATCAAAACAGATATCAACTCAATCAACAGCAAAGAAGAATTCATATAATTCCAATAAATATCTTGTCTGTTCCTCCAAATTATGGAAAATTAAATTCATTAATAAAAGATTTTTCTATTTCTATGATAACTTGTGATGGTCCTCGAAAACCTCTTAAAATAATAAAAAATGGAAAAGAACAGATTGTTCAAATTTTTTTAGAGAAACAAGAGATAATGAATCTTCTTTATCAAATCTCCGCAAAAACAAGAATTCCATTAGTATGGGAAGGGGTTTATAGGGTTTCTTGGGATAAATTTATTATTAACGCAGTAATTTCAGAATTAACTGAGCCTAATTTTGTTATAAAAAGAATATGAAAGGAATAACAGAAGAAAAAATAAGAAAAAGTTTAGATATTACGAAAAAGGCTCTTGAAATAGCTAAAAAAAATATAAAAAAGAAAAAAGAAGGAGAAAAAATAATTTCTATGGTAGAATGTTATTTGAAAGATTCTTTATATTTTTTAGAGAAAAAAGATTTTTTTAATTCTTTTGGTGCAATTTATTACGCTCATGGTTGGTTAGATTGCGGTGTAAGACTTGGCATTTTTAATGTCAACGACGATAAATTGTTTACGATTGAATGATTTTTAGTTTCTATAGATTTTCTAATGAATAACTTCGAGCAATAAATTTAAAAAAGGCAAAATCATTCATATATTATGGAGAAATTACATCCTGGAGCAAAATGGCAATTCCGTATAGGGGGATATTTTCTATTTGGCTTTTTTGGAATTTTTTTCGGTAGTTGGATTATTACACTCCTAACTAACCTTAAACTATTAAAATTGGAAATAGGTTCTAGCTCAATTTTGCCTGTTGTGTTACTTTCAATTTTTGGTTATATTATTTTTGTTATAATTGTAAGTGAAATCTATGCACAAATGTCTTACAATCGTTGGTTTTATGAATTTACAGATGAGGGTTTGAGATTAGAAAGAGGAATTATTTGGAAAAAATATACTTCAATTCCATACGAAAGAATCCAAAATATAGATATTCACAGAGGAATAATTGCGAGAATGTTAGGTTTTTCTACTGTAATGATTCAGACTGCTGGATTTTCAAGACTAGCAATAGCAGAGGGAAATATTCCTGCTGTTGAAATGAAACATGCTGAAGAAATTAGAAATTTTGTCATGAAAAAAATTAAGCAAACACGCGGTTCTGGTTATAATTCTCCTTAGAATGTTATTTTCTTCTTCTTTTTTAAAAAAAGCAAAACTTAGATAGTCAGCCTCGCGAAAACGACGAGTGCCTTCTCTAATACAATGCCAACCAGAAAATATGATTTCTAAATACAAAGAAGACATTCTCAGAAACTCTAAAATTTTGCTTTAAGCATCGTTGCACTATTGGATGTAAAGATTTGTTGGTTGCCTCAAAATTTTAACTTCTTTAAATTGCGATGTTATACGAAATTTCTTGATGGCACAGAAAAAATAAAAAGTTTATCTTTATACTTTTTTGGTTATATGTGTTATCCTGATAATACACAATATGATTAAGGCATAAAAAGCCTAACTCTTTATACTTTATATACTAAAATTTAAATAAAAACTAAGAAGAGATTTGTAAAAAAGCTTTAAGAATGTTGTTCTCTAAGTCAGGATTTTTCTTTTTAAATTTTAAGAATAAACTTTGAATTCTTTCATTTTTCTTTCTTTTCTTTCCTTCAATTTTTTTCAAATCTGAGTAAAGTTCAATCTCTTCGTCTTTAAGAAATTGTAATGGTGCACTTCCGGGATTAAATGGTTTTTTCATAAAATCCCCTTTTAAAATGTTTTCAAAAATTTTTTCTGCTATTTCGGTCAAAGAAAGATATGAAAAAAAACCTTTATCTGATATTTTTGTTTTAAACTTTTTTGAAAGAACATAATTAAGAACTTTTTTGTTTAACTCATCGCCTTTTTCTATAGGTATTTCTTTTTTATAAAAATCTTTAATCATGCCATACTTTCTTATTGTCTTGAAAATTTTTCTTTCAAAATAATCATAAAATTCTTTTTCAGTCAGTTCTTTCCCGTTTGTAAAACGCCAAACAATTTTTTTCATCGTGTGATTAGTATTTTATCCATCTTTTCTTTCAATTCTTTCAGTTTTGGAGAAGAAAAATGTTCTCTTGCAGGTTTTAAAATTTCAATTAACTCTTTTGCTATTGCTTTTTTTAAGTCGAGAGGATGAAGTCTTTTTTCTTTGAAATCTTTTTCTAATTCTTCGAAAGAAGAGTAAGTTTTATTCCCCCCGAATTTTTGTGTTCTTTCTATGATAAATTCTTTTTTCAATGCAAAAATTATATACTTTGCCCAATCAATTAAAGGGTTAAATTCAATTTCTCCTTCAGGACAAAAAGATTCCATAACTTTTTTTTCAATTGTTTTTTCATCGTCAAGCATAAATATCGCAGAACTTGGAACAGATTTCGACATTTTCATTTGGCTCCAAACTTCTTGCTTTCTTTCTGCTACTATCGGCCAAACACTTGGTTTGTTTAAACCAAGTAAAAGATGCCCATGGACTGCTACTGGTTTTACTTTTTCTTTTTTCTTATTTAATAGTGGGGAATATTTTAATTGAAGTGCAACATCTCTTGCAATCACTTGTGCTTTTCTTTGGTCTAAACCTGCATGAACCAAATTTAAATTTTGAGCAAATATATCAGCAACTTGCATCGCTGGATAAAGTAACATTGCAAATTCAACTCCTTCTCCTTCTTCTCTTCCTGCAATAGTAATACTTCTTAGCATTCTTGAAAGAGTTGTGTTTTTTGATATTTCTATAAATGTTTGCCAATACAAATCATTATTATGGTAAAATTCGCTTCCTGTAACAAACTTCAAATCGTTTGGATCACCACCGACGCATTTATATCCTGCTTTCAAAACTTCTTTAATGAAATTAACTCCGACTTCTTTTATTATTTTTAAATCTCCGCCAAGCTTGTTGTTTATCCATGCATGGTAATCGGCAATGAAAATCGAAACTTTCGCTCCAGCATCATGCAAATCCTTGACTTTTGACATACAAACAATTCCGTGCCCTACATGTGGCTTTCCAGAAACCTCAAAACCAATATAATGCCTTAAATCTTCTTTTGTTTCAAGCATTTTTTTTAAATCTTCTTCTCCAAGAATCTCTTCTGTATTTCTTTTTATTAAAGTAATTTTTTCTTCAACAGAAAGATTTTTCATAGTTTAAAAAGAAAAGAAGAGTATTTAAGAGTTTTGAATGGTCCCGCCAGGAATTGCACCTGGGATTTCTTCCACGTCAAGGAAGCGTCTTAACTACTGGACCACGGGACCTGTAAAAAATAAATAAAAAGAGATTATAAATTTTTCTAACAAACTATTTTCTTTGTCGACATTTGTGAACAGAGAGCAATTTCATTTTTCGAACTTTTCACAAAAGGTTGCACTTCTATAAAACATATTTTATTGTAAGTAGAGACATTTACAAAATAATTAGTTTGGTTGAAATAAAGACTTAAATTTTCTCCTGGAATAATTGTATAATTTCCTTTAAAAAAATTAAAAACCCCTTCTTCTTTATCGCTTTCGTTATTTATTCTAATAAAAAAGCCGGTTATATTAAATCTTCCATTATTTAATAAAGTTAAATTTAATTCTGTAAGAGGGTTGTTAAAAGAATAATCTTCTATGTAGATTGAAACTCCGTCAGGACAACTTTCTGGTTCTGATATATCTGCTTGAAATCTTAACCAAGTATAAGCAAGCCCTGCAATTATTAAAGTTATAGAGATCAAAAGGACATAAGAAACTACTAAACTATCTCCTTTTTTATTGAATTTGAACATTTATCTCTTCCCCCACTTCTTTTTTAATTATAAAATAGAAATTTTTATATTTTTCTAATTTAATTTTATAGTCAACATCGTCAATTTTTAAATCAATGTTCCCTTCTCTTGTTCTTGGAACAATTAAAATTTTTTCCTTTACTTCTTCGCTATTTAAGTTAACATTAAATGAAACCCCCCCGTCTCCGAGAAATATAGAAGCTGTATGCCGAAGAGGAATTACAAGATAATTCACCCCACTAATAGAAATGCTTATATTTTCTTTTGCTAAATTTAAAATATTAATGTGTGTGTTATTTCCAAACAGAAATATTAATTCTATTGATGGGTTTGTTGATATTAACTCAGAAGACAATTCGCTTAAGAAATCTTTAATTTTTTCATTGTTGTTTGAAAGACCATAATCAATAACAAAAGAAGATTCTTCAGATATTTGGTCTTTGAGTGGGAAAATTTCGTTTTGAGATTTTTCTGTCAAAATTTTATTTTGGTATATTAAAATAGAAGATACTGCAAATATAATTATTAGAGATGCTATGATAAAAAATTGTCCTCTTTTTTTTCTCATTTTTGACACAGACAGGAAGGTAGCTTGACAAAGCAGAAAAGGTTTAATCGAGCCTTTCTCAATCTCTTTTCTCTTTGAGCATCTAAACTATAAATTAGGGCTGCTCCGATCAAGGCCTGACCCGTTTTTTTATAGCAAGATCAAAAAGAGGGAGATCTCAGCGTCCAGCCAGATGCCTTCAAAGCTTCATCTTACCAAACTTCCTTCCGATCCGCCATAAAGCCCATTTGCGGTTTAGCGTTGGGCTAGCACGCTATCTTGTCTGTTATTCTATAAGAAAAAAGAAGTTTAAAAAGCTAACTATAGAACACTCTTAATAGATGAATTTTTGATATAAAAAAACTAACTATAAGAACACTTTTAAATGTAAAAATAGAATTAATTTTATGGAACCTGGAGAAAAGAAACTAATTGAAGAAAAAAGAGCGATAGAAGAAATAGATGAAATTTTTGATATAAAAGAAAAAGAAGCAGAAGAAAAAGTTGAAGCAACTTTGTTTATTGCTGGTAGATTTCTTAGTTTAAATGAACTTGTAACTTTAACAGATTTAAATCCTATTATGTTAAGAGAAATACTTTCTAAACTTGAAAAAAAATATTCTTCCGGAGCCATAATAGTTATAAAGAAGAATGATTATTGGAAAATGGATGTTAATGAAAAATACTTTTATATTGTCGGAAGATTAGCTACTGGAAAATCAGAATTTACAAGGGCTGAACAAGAAACTCTCTCCATTATTGCTTACAAACAACCAATAAAGCAGTCAGTTGTTGTAAAAATAAGGGGGAATAAAGCTTACGAACACATAAAAAAATTTTTAGAGATGGGTCTAATAAACGCGAAAAAATTTGGTCATACATATAACTTAAATTTAACGGAAGAATTTTATAATTATTTTAATTTAGAAAAAAAGGAATAAAATGCTTGGAGAAATATTAATTTACATTTCAATATATATTGCTTGCGTATCACTTTCTTTTTACACTCTAAGTTATATAAAAAATTTAAATAAGAAATACCCTTTGTTTGAAGAAAATGAATTGCCTTCTCTTTCAATAATAATTCCTGCCTATAATGAAGAGGAGTACATAAAAAAAACAGTTGAAAGTGCTTTAAATTTTGATTATCCTAAAGACAAATTTGAAGTTATTGTTATAGACGACGGAAGTAAAGATAAAACTTACAAAATTGCCAGATCAATAAAAAATAAGTTGTTAAGAGTTTACACAAAAGAAAACGAAGGAAAAGCAAAGGCATTGAATTTTGGAATTTCTTTAGCGAAAGGAGATTTTATAATAACTATGGATGCAGATACAACTGCTGAAAAAAACGCCGCAAAAGAGATGATAAGATATTTTAAAGATAAAGAAGTTATGTGTGTTACTCCTTCAATAATTTTAGAAAAACCAAAGACAATTTGGCAAAAACTACAGCAAGGAGAATATTTAATAGGAATTTATTTAAGAAAAGTTTATCATGGGTTAAATTCGATACATATAACTCCGGGAGCTTTCTCAGCTTATAGAAAATCATTTTTCGAGAAACATGGGGGTTTTATCGGTATAGAAAAAAACAATCTTACAGAAGATTTAGAAATGTCTTTGAGAATACATTCTCTTGGTTTTAAGATAGCAAATGCTCAAAAAGCGAAAGTTTATACAATAGGACCAAAAAATCTCTCTGAGCTTACAAAACAAAGAAAAAGATGGTATGTTGGTTTAATAAAAAATACCTTTTCTTATAAAAGATTGTTTAATAGAAAATATGGTGATTTAGCCTTGATTTTACTTCCATTAGCTTGGTTAAGTGTTTTCTTTTCTATTTTCCTATTTTTCTTTTTTTTATTTAATTTAATAAAATCATCTTACAAGGAATATTTGATATTAAAGTCTTTTAATTTTAACATAATTGAAAGAAATAATTTTTTATTTGAAAAAGATATCCTATCAAAAGCAATAGAAAGAACAATCTCGAGTTTTTTCTCAAGACCGATTTTTCTTTTTGCTGTTTTTTTTATTTTTATTACAATTATTTACGCTTTATATGCAAGAAGAAAAATAGGAAAGATTGAAAAACTCTCTTTCGGTTTAATCTTATTTATATTATGCTTTTCAATATTTTATTCTATTTGGTGGATAATTTCTATTTTAAATTCTATTTTTTCAAAAAAACATAGATGGGAGTAAGTTTTTAAATAAAAAAATCAACAAAAATTTATGAAAAAAAGAAAATTTCAAGAGCCTTGGATGTACATTTCATCTTTAATAATAGGTAATTTGCTTTTCATTCTTATATTTACTATTTTTTTTCAAGTGAACTCTTATAAAAATTCTAAGATGATTAAAGAAAGCGTTGATAATACAAACAAAATATTTGAAGTTTCCTTTTCTACAGAATTTTTAAATGAAGATATTTGTTCAAGAGAGTTTGAAGAAAAGTTCAACGAAGCTTTTTATTTTCATATAAGAAAAATTAGTGATTTGGAAAAAGCTCTTGGAAAAGACGATTGGAGGGTTTTAACTCAAAAAAAAATTTATAGTTTGGCGCAAATTAACCATTACTTAGTTTTTAAAAAACAAATAGAAAATTGCGGTTTAAACAAAAAAATTTTATTCTTCTTTTATAATAATAGCAAAGAAAAACTAAGAGAATCTGAAGTTATTGGAGAATTAATCACTTCGATTATAATTGAAAATAAAAACTTACAGGTTTATTCCATAGATGGAGATTTAGACATTGATATTATCAAAAAACTGATAAAAAAATTTGAGATAAACCAAACACCTTCAATAATTTTAGAAGGAAAAAAACCTATTTCTCCAAGGAATATCAATGACCTTAAAAATTATATTGAAAAAAATTAGAAATTTTACTAAAGAACATTTAGTATTAATGATTATTTTTTTAATTTCTACGATTTTTTTTCTGATTCAACACTATTTTTATTTGGGATGGGATTTTTCAGCTTATTCTTTAAATGCGAGATATCTTTTTTATGGAGGAAATTATTATGAAGTTTATCGTGCTCCTTTAATAAGTATCCTTTTAGGAATTTTTATGATTTTTGGTTATAAAACTGCAGAATACTTATATATCATTTTTGTTTGTATTTTATTTTTTTTTAGCGCGAAAAAACTAATGAATGTTCTCCAAGAAAAATATTTTAAGAACAAAATAAATAAAAAAACAATTGAAATTCTTTTTTATCTTTTTCTTTTGAATCCCTTCTTGCTTAAATTTGGATTGTTAGAAGGAACAGAGCTTCTAGCATTATCTTTTTTTCAGTTATTTCTTTCTTATTTTTTAGAAGGGAAAATTTCCGGATATTTTTTAGCTCTTGCTGTTCTTTCTCGTTATAATTTTTTTATATTTTTCATTTTTTTCTTTTTTACAAAAGATTATAAAAAAATAATTAAAAATATATCTTTGTTTTTTTTGGTTCTTTCTCCTTGGTTATTATTTAATTTTTTTAAGTGGGGTCATCCATTAACAAGTATTATTGATTCTTATTATTTAAATATATTTTCTAGACAAGATTTAAAAGAAAGGTTTTTATTAAGAAATCTTCTTTACCCTATAAATTATCTATTACCTTTTTTTATTTGTGGTATTTTTCTCTTTTTTTATAAAAAAGATTGGAAGAAAAAAGTTCCATTAGTCTTTATGATAGCTTTCTTTTTATTTCTCATAGATGTTTATAAAACACCTTTCAAGATTATAAGGTATATGTTTAACTTATCTTTGCCTATAGCTTTTTTTTCTTTATTAGGAGCAGAAAAAACTATAAAAAAATTTCCTAAAACAAAAAATTTTATCTTTTTTATTTTTTTTCTTTTATTTTTATCTTCAATATTATCCTTAACAAGAAATTTTTATCTAGAAAAAAATTCTATTTATGCTGAAGCTGGAGAAAAAATAAAAAATTTGGGCCTTGAAAACTGCACAATTTTGTCAAATATATGGGTTCCTGTAAGCTATTATTCGGAGAATGTTGTTTTTTTAAAAGACGGCATAAACAAATCTTTAGAAGAAAACAAGATTGTTTTAATTTTAAAAGGTTACACTACGATTGATGACATGTTCAAAATGGAAGAAATAAAAGATTATCAGTCTATTTATGAAAATGAAAAATTTGTTCTTTTAGGTAAACAAAAATTAAGCAAAGAAAACTGCTTTAAAAAACAAAGACATGATATACCTTTATTATTAAATCCTTGTTCAATAATTGAAAAAATTAAAATTGGCTCTTTATCGAAGAAGATATGCGAAATAATAAGAAAAAATTAACATTAATAATCCCTGTATATAATGAGGAAAAAACATTGAAAAAAATTATTTCAAAAGCATTAAAAAAAGAATTTGGTTTAGAAAAAGAAATTATCGTTGTAAATGATGGCTCTACAGATAAAAGCCTAAATAAAATAAAAGAGATAAAGAACAAAAAAATAAAAATAATTAGCTACGAAAAAAATAAAGGAAAGGGTTATGCTATAAGAAAAGGCATAGAAATTTCAACAGGGGATATAATTGCAATACAAGATGCTGATCTTGAATATAATTTAAATGATTTAAAAAAACTTGTCAATACTTTAATTAGAGAAGATTTAAATGTCATCTACGGTTCAAGATTTCTTAAAAAGAATAATTTTTACAAGAAAAACTCTTTCTATTGGGGGAACAGATTCTTATCTTTATTAACCTCTCTTTTATACTTAAAAAAAATTACAGATATGGAAACTTGTTACAAAGTTTTTAAAAAAGAAGTAATAAAAAATTTAGAATTGAAATCAGATGGATTTGAAATAGAGCCAGAAATTACCTCGAAGATTTTAAAAAAAAAATATAAAATAAAAGAAATTCCTATTTCTTATCGACCTAGAAAAAAAGATGAAGGTAAAAAAATTAAATGGAGAGATGGATTTATCGCTTTAAAAATTTTGATTAAAGAAAGAATTAAAAAATGAAAGGGATAAAAAGATTTTTGTTTTTCTGTTTGGTTGGCGGTACTGGTGCGTTAATAGAACTAATTTCTTTTAATGTCTTTCATATTTTTTTTAATTTTGCATTATCTAAACTTTTTGGTTTAATCTTGGCTCTTTCTTTTAATTTTAGTGTAAATAGAAATATAACTTTTTCCGCTTCATCTGGAAAGAAAAAAAAACAAATCTTAAAATATATTATTGTGTATTCTTTATCTATTTCATTAAATTATTTGGTTAGTGTTTCCTTTAATAACTTTTTAAATGATGGATTTTTTTATTCTAATTTATCTGTTATTCTTGGTATTTTAGCCGGATTACCTATAAATTTTTTCGGTTCTCTTTATTGGGTTTTTAATGAAGTCCACTATAATAAAACTTAAAAGTAATAAAAACCTCTTGTTATTATGAAATGCAGAGTTTGTGAGAAAAATAAAGATTATGAAGAACTCCTTGATGGCGTTTTTGAAGACAAAATAGATAAAATTTGCAAAGATTGTTTGAAAAAAGAAAATGTTCCTATAATAAAAAAACCAAAGAAAGAAGAAAAAGAAAATTTGAGTATTAGCCAGAGAATAGAAAAATTATCAACTAAACAAGAAAATAAAAGAAAAGAAATTTTAAGTATAAGTCTTGCAAAATTAAGAATTCCTCCGAAAAAAGAAGAATCTTTAGATCTTGTGGATAATTATTATTGGATTATACAAAATTCGAGAAGAAAAAGAAAAATGACACAAACACAATTATCTGAAAAATTAATTATACCTCTGCAAGTTATTGTTTCTCTCGAAAAAGGTCAAATACCTAATAATTTTTACGAATATATAGATAAACTTGAAAATTTCTTTGAAATAAAACTATGGAAAGAAAATGCTAAAGAAAAGTATTTTCCAGAAGACAAAAATAAAAAACAAGAAATTATTTTAGAAAACCTAAAAGAAAAAGTAAAAGAAAATTTTCTGAAAAGATTTTTAAATAACTTTAAAAAGAAAAAACAAAACCAAGAAAAAAAAGATATTTCTTCTCAAGAAAACAGAAATTCTGAAATAGAAACAATCGAATAAAGACAAAAAAGGAACATACTTCTTATAAAATGAAACAACTAACAGAAGAAAATGCAAGAGAGTTTGCTTTAGAAAAATTTAAGGAATTGCCAGAATTAAATTTTAATGGAATATTATTCATTCTGAAGAAATTGTAAAAATACTATCTATTCTTTCCAAAAATAAACATTTCAATAAGAATAAATTATCTACTTTAGTTTGTGTTTATGACATCGGAAAAACTATCTCTGAAGAAAATCGCGCAAAATTGAGTTTAGAAATCTTAAAAAAAGAATTTGTCATTGATGAGGTTGATATAGATTGTATTTTTAATCATGGATCTTCAAGAAACCATAAAACTGAGGAAAGAAAGATTTTTAGATAATGCGGACGGATTATCTTTTTTTACTAAAGAGTCTATCATGTTTAGATTTTTTGCAGAAGCGAAAAATTTCGTATAACATCGCGATTAAACGTAGAGTTTTTTGCGTAGCAAAAAATTTGAGTAGAAAAACCTGTAAGATTTTTGAACTTTTAAATCGCTGTTCTGTTTCCAGTAGGGCTGAATTTTAGTGCAACGATGCCGAAGACAAAAATCAAAGTTTGCCCCCGAGCGTTTTCATCGTTTGTTAGGAAGCCCCCCGTCATTTTTTGCTTCTTTTTTTCTAAAAAAGAAGATTTTCAGATTATAGTTTTTCCCAGAATAGAGAATTATCTTTCACTTCTACTTTTAATTTTCCTCTTTCATGTAAAGAACTAAGATAAGCCATAGCAACAGTATTCATTAAATAATATTGTTGTATTCCTTTCATATCTATTTGATAATGGTCGCACATATCTTTTAGGACTTGTTGAGTGCTCTTTCTTCCATGAAATCCCTCTAAAAGATATTTTTCGACTCCATCAATTGCTTCAAGATTTGCATCGACTAATTCAGTTAAAGACCCTCTTGGTTCAGCATGAGAAGGAACATAAAACTTATATTGAGAATTTCTTAAAAATCTCAAAGTTTCTTTAGTCCTATCTATATCAGCATAAAAAGGGATTTTGTGTCTTCTCAGCACATCTTCTGAAAAAAGAGAGTCTGCACAAAATAAAACTTCATCAACTTCTACACCCACTTGATTAGGAGCATGTCCTGGCAAAGGAACAATTCCTAATTCAACTTTATCAAATTTTAATTTTCGCTCATCTCTTTTTATTACATAATCAACATCAGAAGGTTGAGCCATTAAGAATTTATTTTGTAAATCTTTCAAAGGGCTTGCTCCAGAAAATAAATAAAGAGGCTCAAGCGAAGGAAACTGGATTATTGCAGACTCCACTTCAGGTGCATAAATTCTTGCTCCAGTTTTTTCTTTTATATATCTGTTGCCCCCACAATGATCTGCATGTGAATGAGTATTAATTATCGCTTTTGGGAATAAGCCGTTTTCTTCTAAAAGTTTTAATACTTTTTTTCCAGTATCATCATCTAAACCAGAGTCTATTAAAATGGCTGATTTTTCTCCATCTTTTACAACTCCGATATTTGCGGGATTGGGTATATAATAAACCTGCTCACTTATTTTTTTCATTTCCATTCTCCATTAACCTCTTTATACAAGTACATAGCAGTGAGACATTTTTGGTTGTTGTCTCCCTTCTATCTTTTGTAATCTGAATGAGCCTGCTTGAGTTGTTGGTTTATCTGTCAAATCAAGAGTTTCTGTATAAACTTTAATTTTGTCTTTTAATAAATATTTTTCAGTTCCACAACCAGGAGTATGATATGTTTTACTCTGCCATTGTGCTTTACAAACACAACCCCCTCCACAAGAAGGCAGATAAGCATGTTTTCTGCATTGTTCAATATTAACGGGATTTCTTTCTAGAACATCTTCATACACGGCAGTTTTTTCTAAATTCCCATCAAAATCAATTCTTCCAACCATGTGTTCTTTTAATCCAACAAGCTCCCAACATTTGTAAACCTCTCCAAATGCGTCAACTATGTAAGAACCGTCAGCAACACTGCTACAAGGAAGTGGCTGAACCTGTGGTCTAATATCTAAAGGAAACCCTCTTTCATGAGCTTTTCTCCATAGTTCAGGCATGATTCTAAATAATTTTAAATCAGACAAGGTGTGGCTTTCAAAATCAGCACATGCGTTAGTAAAAGAAGTTATATAACAAAAATCAGGATAAACATGATTTAAATCTCTGGACTTAAGCTCATCTAATAATCTTTCCATAGTAGGATATGTTTCGTCTGTAAGACTTATTCTAATATGTGTCTCAACATCTGTTCCCCGTGTCATGCCAAGAACTCTTGCTATATCCTCAAAAGAACCCCTTCTGTCTTCTTTGTAGAATCGATATTTGTTGTGCATTTCTGGATCACCATCAATAGGAATTTGCAATCTAGTTCTGTATCCAGAAAGCCATTGAACAATATTCTCATCTATTAAACTGCCGTTGCTTAAGACATGCAAACCAAAAGCGATATTATTTTTTCTTGCCCATTCTGAAACCTCTTCAGTTAATTCTCTGCCCATTTCTCTTGCTCCAGGCAAGAAAGGTTCTCCACCATAAAGAACAAGTTCTAATTTTCTGGCTCCTCTGTTAGCAGTTGTTTTTTTAATAAATTTTTTGGTTGCACCGAGTAACTCGGGACTCATTGATTTAAATCCATGAATCTGTTGCCCTTTTTCTCCTCTACCTTGATAACAATAAGGACATTCAAAATTACAATCATAAGTTAATAAAGCATTAAATTCAACATTTTCTCTTCCCTCTTTCCATCTTCTGTGCATTTGAGCATATTCTTCCAATTCATCTAATCTTGGAGGAATCAATATTCCTTGTTCTTTTAAATCTTCAACTAAACCAACCAATGAAGAATTATTAAGGGGTGCTAAATCTTTGCTTTTTAGTAATTGAGCTAATTCTGGATTAACTCTGCTTATAGAACCTCTTAAGGTATTGTAAACTAATTCATTCCCATTATTCTCTCGCACAAATACATTAAATCTGGAATTTTTCATTTTTATTCTACTCCAAGCTTGTTTTGTTATAAAAAGGTATTGTTCTAAACTTTATAAATCTTTTCATTCTCAAGTCGTAACACTTTCGAGGCAAAGCCGAGACTATCTGTCCCGAAGGACTAAGGAACTCCCCTCATCGTTTCGTTTTTCAGTTTAGGCGACAAACTCCATTTTAGGGGAGGGTGGTCGGGGGATTTTAAAATGTCCATTAAAGTATTTTTTAACTATTAAATTTTTACTTTATCCCAATTGCTGATAATGCCTGTTGGTTTTCCCGAAAAATCTATTCCTTAGATTTTGAGAATGCAATGTGGCGAGAAAACTTCCTGTTTTCGATGAGTTCGAAATGCCTTCCTAGAAATAGTATTGTTTGGGTGGGTTCTCATATAATCTGAGAAGTTGTTGCGTTATTTTTTGCTTCTTTTTTCCTAAAAAAGAAGACGGCACTTTACTTTTTTATTTCAATAGATTCTTCAATAATTTTCT
>OGCI01002145.1_pt1 | contig 13983 bp, 11 predicted proteins | sample 1570021 | NCBI WGS metagenome assembly OGCI01 (sample SAMN06264664, study PRJEB24512) | hot springs metagenome | isolation source: Hot spring water | place: South Africa: Tshipise | collected 2015-06-21 | reverse complement strand
AGCCCACCCCTGCACGGGGTCCCGGGCTACCTGTGGTTCTTCCCTTCCGTGGATGAAAAGGGGGCGCCGGTGATCAATACCGGCATCTCGGGCGGCGGTTTCGCCAGGGGTAGCGCTGCCAGGCTCAAGGACGCCTATTACGCCGTGCTGGAGCACCATCGGGAATTACGGGGAATGCTCCCCGCGGAGATGCGATTCCGCGCTTACCCGGAAAGGGCTTACACGCCCTTGCAGGGGGCTAGTGCCGCGAGGGTGGTCTTCGTGGGCGAGCAGCTCGGGGTGGACCCCTTCACCGGGGAAGGGCTGGCGGTGTGCGCCGATTCGGCGTCGGCCGCCGCCCGCTGCATCGCCGCGGCCCTGGAGAGCGGGGACTTCTCCTTCCGCTCCTACGGGAGGGCGGTGATGGCGGGGAGCTTCTTCCCCCTCTACCTCATCGGCAGACTCTACTGGCCCATGGAAAAGATATCCAAACCGAATTTCTTCTTCGCACTGTCCACGCGGGAGAAGCCCGGGGGAGGCGATAACATCCTGGAGATCTACGCGAAGGTCTTCTCCGGTGCCCTGCCGGCGAGCACGGTCTACACCGCTTCCTTCTGGGCCTCGGCGCTGCGCGACATCGGCTGGGAGCTGCGCCGCAGGCTGTGCTCCCGGCGCCATATATAAAGACGTGTCATATGACGCCGTCTCCGGCCTTCGACAGCAGCCTGCATGCATGCGAAAATCCGTTCACCCCCTCCACCCTCGCCCCTATCGCCAGGTTGTGAAATACCGGAAGAAAGGACTCGCGCGCTCCCGGCGCCGGAAACCCGATATGACCCGCAGGGCTCACGGAGGGCTCAGGATCCGTCCAGCCGCTTGAGCATGTCCAGCACCACCTGCAGGGAGACGGCCAGCGACTGTGGCCTGAGGCGGTCGATGGTGTCGAGGCGGGTATGGTAATGAGGCACCAGCCGGCTGACGTCCCAGCAGCACATGGAGACGGAGGGAATTCCCTCACGGACGAAAGCGCTGGCGTCCGTCGCACCCAGCTGCAGCGTCATGGTCTTCATGGGGTATCCGTTGGCCGCTGCCGCCTCGCGCGCCAGCTCCACCAGGTAGGGATCCATCTCGGCTCCGCAGAACAGCTCCTTGCGGAAGACGGTGAGAAAACCCTCGTCATAGACCCCGTCCACGAAGATGGCGTGGCTGGGAAGGGAGAGAATCTCCTTCCGGTGCCGGGCGGCGTAACGCTTGGCGCCGCGCAACCCCGCCTCCTCGGAGGAGAGGGCCAGAAGGATCACCTCCGTATGCCGCGGGTAAAACCCTCCCTTATCTCCGCTCTCGCGCAGGCACTTCGCCAATCCGGCGAGTACGCTTATCCCCGCCATGTCATCCATGGCGCCCGGGACCACGTCCCTGGTGTGGAAGAGCGCGAAGGGGAGCACCACGGGGAGGAAGGCGATGCACACGTATCCGAGCACACGGTAAACGGCGCCGTCGGGCACACCGGTGGACCCGGTGACGGCACGGGCCAGGCTGGCGCCCAGAAGCACCAGGAAGGCGAGGATGGCGAGGGCCATGGCGGGCACGGAGAAACCCTTCAACCAGTACCACAGCTTGAACTCGTAGGCGGAATCGAGGTGGGCGGAGACGATGAGGCGGCGCTTGGCCTCGCCGCTGGGCCGCACCACGCCGATGACGTTCTCCCCCTCCCGCTTGGGGAAGAGGGGGTCGATCAGCTCCCGGTAGCGCACGACCTCGAAGAAGAAGACCCCCACGCAAGCCGCGGTGATGATGAGGGAAACGGCTGGCAGCACGTAGTAGAGCGCCAGGGCGACGACGTACCCCGCTATCAGGTAAGGGAAGGCGCCCAGGAAGGCCTTGGGACTGCAGGTAAACTTTTCCACCTCCACTTTCTGGCAGGCGGGACGCACCTCCTCGGCGAAGATCTCCCCCAGCTTCCTCTCCTCCTCGCTGCAGGACTCGCGGGGCCCTATCTCCTTCATTACCCGGTCGATAAGCCCGTACATGTAATCCGTGAAATCCTCTGCCTCGCCCATATCCACCTCCAGGCCGATAACCGGTTGCCGACATGGTCGGCGGTATCAACAACGCACACCCTCCACCGGACTCCTATGAGCTGTAGCACGGCGACTCCGACGTTGTATTCGCGCCGCGGCGATATCCGGCATGACAGCGCCTGTCTCACCCGATATGTGGGCGGTTATTCCCGCAAGCCGTGCTCGCGACACCGGCATGTCAACAAGGGAGCCCCTCCTCGGCGGGGGAGTGGAGAAAACGGTTTAGCTCCGCTCCCAGGAAGAGCACGGAAGCGGCGTAATACAGGGTAAGGATTCCCAGTACCACCCCGGCAAAAGGCCCGTATACCGCGGACAGGTCACCCATGTTGGTATAGTACCACGTGAGCAGGAGCAATAAGGGGTTGACCAGGAGGGCTACGAGAAGCCCCCTTTTCCATGTCTCGCTGATGCCCACCCTGCCTTCAAGGGCGTAAGCGTAGATGACGGCAAGCCCGGCGGCCTGGATGGCCACGGCGCCCAGGAAGGAGAGCAGGGAGAGGGGAAACTCCAGGGCCCCCACCTTCCCGGCCACATAGACGATGACCACCTGGAGGCCGAAGGAGAGCATCACCACCAGGGCAAGCACCAGCAGGATGGCCAGGCCCTTCAGCTTCCTCCTTAAGAAAGCGGGTTTGTCAAAGCCCCAGATCTTGTTCAGCCACACCTGTAGCGAATCGGTGACCTTGGTGCCGGTGATCAGCATCCCCGCCAGGCCGATGGCCCCCAGCAGCCCTCCCAGGTCGGCGGTGGTGTTGAGCGCTTGCTCGATGATGTCGGAGATCCCCGGGGCGTTGCTTACCAGGTAGTCGACGGCTCTCTGGTGGAGGTCTGGCCTGCCCTTGAAGAGCATCCCCAGCACTCCCCCAGCCAGGATGAGGAGGGCGAAGAGGGAGAGGAAAGCGTAGAAGGAGAGCGCGGCCGCGGCCTGAGGGCCATCATGGCGCGAGAAGTCCTTCCACACCGAGGAAACGGCCTTCTTCCATCGCTGAAGGAAGGCGGTAACCCCCGCCTTCAGTCCATCTCCTCCGGCCACATTCGCTCCCTTTCACGAGGGCAAGCGCGAAATTGTCGCGCCTGTCGCGCTTTCCGGGAAAGCGCCCTTCCCGCCGTGCCCGCGGAACGTGGACGTGACGCGGCCGCACGCGGCAAGCTGTCAACCTTCAAGCCATCACCGTTTATTCTACCGGATCATTCGCGCCCTGCGCCCTTCATGTTCATGCCTGGGAGCGCGCGACCGCGGCATCGGAGTGCCCGGAAGGGAAGGTGTTCGCTTGACGTGGCGCCTCGGGGCCCGGCTTCGCGCCACCGGGCTGCCGCCTGTGGGCGGCTTCAGAGCACCCAGGAGGGGCGGGAATCGCAGATCTCGCGCATGTGGGGGTAGAGCCAGCCTCGCGTCTCGCGCGAGAGGTAGAAGGCCGGGTAGAGGAGGTTCTGGCCGGGGGCGACCATACCATCCCGCAGGGCATGGTCGTGGAGCTCGCAGCCGGGATAGACGCGGATGCCCACGGTGACCGTGACCTGGGTGGGGTCAAGTTCCAGCATGAGCCCCACGCTCTCCTCGACAGTGCGCCGGTTCTCGCCGGGCCCGCCCAGGAGCAGGAAACAGTTGGTACGGAAACCCAGTTCGTGGGCGCCCTTGACCGCCCTGACGATGTCCTCGCGGGTAAAACCCTTCTTCAGGGAAACGAGGATGTCCTGGGAGCCACTCTCGTTGCCGATGCTCATTCCCGTGCATCCGGCTTCCCGCAACATTTCCAGCAATTTCCTTTCACAGTACAGCGGGTTGAGGCTGCACCACCAGCGGATGGAAAGCTTGCGGGAGGCGATCTCGCGGCACAGCTCCTCGCTGTAGGAGGGCGGGTAATTGAAGAGGGAGTCCGTGAAGATGGCGTAGCGGATGCCGTGATCCCTCTCCAGGGAGGCGAGCTCGTCTGCCACTTCCCGCGGCGGCCGTACGCGCACCAGGCGCCCCTCGATATCGGGGTTGGTGCAGTAGATGCAGCGCAGGTGGCACCCCCGGCGGGCCTGGAGGTTGGCGACGAAGGGAGGTCGCTCCCCCGGGTTCCAGTTGTAGCGGGTGACGTCGAAGAGCTCGCGCTCCGGGGGTGGGAAGAGGCCCGGCCAGGCATGGGGGGCGGGCGGGTTGACCCGGCTCACGCCATCCCGCCGCAGGGCGATCCCCGGGAGGTCATCCGGAGGGAGGCGTTTCTCCAGGCGGGAAAGCAGCTCGACGAAGGTTCTCTCGCCCTCTCCCACCACTCCCGTCTCGAGGTCCAGGTATTCCAGGCATTCCCCGGGGAAGATGGTGAAACCGGCCCCGCCCAGCACCACCGGCGCGCGGGACGCGGACCGGATGGCCTCCACCAGCTCCTTGACGGGAGGGAGGTAGAACTCGCCGGCGAACATGTCCTGGTTGTCGATGTTGCGGATGGAGAGGCCGATGCAGTGGGGGTCGAAATCGCCGATGGCCCGCAGGCTGTCTGCGACGGGGTCCTGCGAGAACATGAGATCCAGGCAGGCCACCTCGTGCCCCGCCTGCCTGGCCGCCGCGGCCACGCAGGCGATCCCCAGGGGAAAGGGGACAAGGTTTTCCCGGCACCGGTTCTCGCTTATCAGCAGCACGCGCAAGGTTCTTGCACCTCGGGCCCCTCAGGCCTTGCCGTAGGTCCTTCCCAGGATGTTGAGAGGGCAGACCTCCAGGCATATGGCGCAGTCGATCCAGTAGTTGTACCCCGTGGTGTTGATGACCATCTCGAGATTCTCCCTCCCGTGTTCATCTCCCAGCACGTGACGGTAGATGCCGTGCTTGACGCTGTATCCAAGGCATACCATTTTCTGGAAGGATATCTCCCGGAAGGCGCCTGCCGGGCATGAGGCCCCGCAGGCGTTGCACCCCTTGGGGCAGGGGTCCCATGTGGCGGGGGGACTTCCCGGGAGGGATGCGCTGGTGACCACCGCCCCCAGGCGCAGCAGCGCGCCGAAGCGGGGATGGAAGACCAGCCCGCTCCTGCCGAAGGCCCCCACGCCGGCCAGGGCCGCCGCGTGTTTCAGCGAGAGGATGCCCCAGGGCTCAAGCCCGTGGAAAACCAGGGGGGCGTAGGAGGGGATGGCCACGGCCCGGTGCCCTTCCTCTTCCAGGAGGCTGGCAAGCAGCATGCCCACCTGGTCCAGGTAGGCGTAGGCGCTGTGGTAACTCCTCTGCAGCAGGTGCAACCGGTATGCCGGGGAGGAGAGCACCCCGCGCGGCACCGCGGTCCCGTGGACGACCACCGTGGCCGCGTCCCTGCACATGCGCGCGGGATGGTGTTCCTCGGGCGCGTCCGCGAAGCGCTCCGCCGGCGCGAAGCCGAAGGCGTCCACCCTCTCATGCAGCCAGCGCGTGAGTTTCTTCTCCAGGCCCCCGCTCATCTCGCCACCTCCCTCTGGTCGTGCACGGGGCTCGATCTTCTCCGCGCGGGAAGCGGATCCTCCGCCCGCTCCCCTCCGCGCCCCCATTATTCTAACCGCTTTGCAGGCCTTTCGCCCTGGCAGGACTACGGAGGGATGCGTGGGGGCGTGCGGGGAGTGAGCGCGGGTACGCGCCGGCCGTGGGGTAGACACGGCAGTGACGGTAAAGGGGAATCCTCAGGGCTTGACGGCTTCCACCTCAAGCCTGACCGCGTTCATGTGCGCCAGCCCATCTCCATCGAGGGGGAATTTTTCCAGGTAACCGTCGACGAGCTCGCTGATGAAAACCTCGCGCTTTTCCTCGGGTATGCGCTGCGTGAAGGGAATCCAGGTGGTCCTCACCCAGCCGGCCAGGCCCTCCCTGCCCTTCTGGACCATGTCCCTGTTCATGAGCTCCACGCGCAGCGGTCGCAGGCCCGCCTCCTCCAGCCACCCGCGGTATTCCTCCGGGCCTTGGAAGTGGTAGGGAAGCACGAAACCGTGGAAGTACCTGTTCCATTCCTCCCTGGCCAGCATGGATACCAGCACCATGGCCATATCCATGGCGTTGCCCCTCCCACCCATCTGGAAGAGCACCCTGCCCCCGGGCCTGAGGGCCTCCTTCACGCGGCGCAGCACCTCGGGCTGGTCGTCCACCCAGTGCAGCACCGCGTTTGAGAATGCGAAGTCGAACTCCTCCGCGAACGAGATCTCCTTCGCGTCCATCAACCGCCAGTCGAGGTTGGTGAACTCCTGCGGGGGATAGGTCCTGCTCGCCAGCTCTATCATCTCCGGCGAGCTGTCGATCCCCAGCACCCCTCCGTCGGGCACCAGCCCTGCGATCTCGACGGTCAGCTCCCCGTCGCCGCAGCCTATGTCAAGCACATGCTCGTCGCCCTTGAGGGCCATCTTGGCGATGAGTTCGCGGCCCCATTTCTTCTGCTGGGAGGAGTAAGCTCGGTAGTCCTCCGCGTCCCATATCATGCCCGTGCCCTGCCCTTCGTACATGCGCCCACCTCCACTTTCCTGAGGACGTCACTCGGCGATCCGCAGCATCATCGTCAATGGGATTGCAGCACGCAAATTAATGATAGCGTATCATTGCACGTTCCGTAACCGGGAGGCCGCAGCGGCAGGATTGAGAAAAGAGGGGTGGCGATTTACCATAATATTGGCCGTTCGGAATGCTTTCCGGCGGTGTTTGGCAGGCTATCGGATGGTCAGGAGGAGGCCTTGGGCTTGCATGATCTTGTCGAAGAAGCCGCTTCCATGATAAGGGGAGCGAAGAACCTGGTAGCCTTCACCGGGGCCGGTGTTTCCGAGGAAAGCGGCATACCCACCTTCCGTGACCCGGGCGGCCTCTGGGACCGCTTTGACCCCTATGAAGTGGGAGGAGGCGACGTCTTCTCGTCCCTCTACCGGGGCGGCGCCATACCCGCGAGCGCCACGGGCTTCGTCTCGGAGATGCTCACCGTGTTGGAGAAAGCCCATCCCAACCCCGGGCACACGGCCCTGGGGGAACTGGAGAGAATGGGCATCCTGCGCTCGGTCATCACGCAGAACATCGACAACCTGCACCGGGAGGCGGGCAATTCCCTGGTCATAGAGGTGCACGGGAATATCTACCGCCTGGCCTGCCTGGCCTGCGGCGGTAGAGTATACCTCTCGAGGGAGGAGCTGTTCCCGCTGGGATGGAAACTCGTCGAGTGCCTGCGCAGCGGAGACATGCAAGGCATCATCTCCATCGCGTCGCGCTGCCTCTGCGGCGGGATATGCCGCATCGACGTGGTCGCCTTCGGCGAGCCCGTGCAGGATATGCCCCGGGCCGTCGCGGAGGCCAAGAGCGCGGACGTGTTTCTCATCCTGGGCACCTCGGGGGCGGTCTACCCCGCGGCCTACCTGCCGGAGTACGCGAAACGGGCGGGAGCGAAACTCATAGAGATCAACGCCACCGGCTGCTACTTCCCGGAGCTGGTGGATCTGGGCATCGTCGGCAAGACGGGGGAAGTCCTGCCGCGTATAGTTGAGCGCTTACGCGAACGGGGGTCCTGAGCGAGAGATGCGGGAAGTCCCATCCCGCGAGGAAAGAGGCGTTAGCATTGCAGCCGGGCGACACCCAATCCGGTGTGAGTTTTGAGCTGAACGAGGAACAGAGGATGGTCCAGGCCTCCGCGGCTGAGTTCGTGGACCGGGAAATAATTCCCAGGATATCCCAGCTGGATCGCGGTCATGAACTGGATATGGGAATCATCCGGGGCATGGCGGAGCGAGGTATGCTGGGAGCTGCCATCCCGCCGGAATACGGCGGGCAGGGCCTGGACTTCGTGTCCACCGCCCTTGTCTGCGAGGAAATTGAACGGGGAGACGGCGGTTTCCGCACCCTGCTCTCCGTGCACCTCGGCCTGAATTCCCTCACCCTGCTGCGCTTCGGCAGCGAGGAGCAGAAGAGGCGCTACCTGGTGCCCCAGGCGAAGGGGGAGAAGATCGCGTGCTTCGGTCTGACCGAGCCCAATGCCGGCTCCGACGTGTCCGCCCTGAAATCCACCGCCAGGCGAGTAGGCGATCTCTACCTTCTCAACGGGCAGAAGACATGGATCTCCTACGCGCACGTTGCCGACCATTTCCTGGTTTTCGCCAAGACGGACAGGGATGCGGGGCACCGCGGAATATCCGCTTTCCTCCTCGATCGTTCCATGCCGGGAATCGAGACCCGGGACATCCGGCACAAGATGGGGGTATGGGCGGGATCCACGGGCGAGATATTCATGAGCGACGTCGAGGTACCGGAGGAAAACCGGCTGGGCGGGGAAGGGGAAGGCTTCAAGATCGCCATGTATGCTCTGGACATGGGGCGTTTCACCGTGGCGGCGGGAGCCCTGGGGACCATCCGGGCCGCGCTGGACGCCTCGGTAAAGTATGCCAATGCGAGGACCGCTTTCGGCCGCCCCATAGGGAGGTTCCAGTTCGTGCAGGAGATGATCGCGGAGATGGTGAGGGGCCTGGAGACCTCCCGGCTCCTGGTCCTGCAGGCGGCCTGGCTCAAGGACAGGGGGGTGAGGAACACCCGGGAAACCTCGCTGGCCAAGTGGCACGCCACGGAATGCGCCTTCCAGGCGGCCCACATGGCGGTGCAGATACACGGCGCCTACGGGTACTCCGCCGAGTACCCCGTGGAGCGGCTCTTCCGCAACGCCCGGGCTCCCCTGCTCTACGAGGGCACCACCGAGATACACAAGATGATGCAGGCGGAGCACGTCCTGGGCTACCGCAGACTCGACGGTTGAAGCGGCTCCGGCGGCCACTTGGGAAAAGGGAAGCCTCAATCCTGAAGCTGGCCCCGCCTCTCCTCGGCTGCACGCAGCGGGTTCATTTCGCTCCGCGGGGAGGGAGAAGCGGATGGCGGGCGAAACATTAAACGGGATGAGGATGTTCGTCCAGCTCGCTCAAGGGAATCATGGCCGGCGTCAGCTCGCGCGTTGCGGACGCCGGCGGATGAAGGCGGAGAGCGGCAGGGAGAGGGAGGGAAGAGGATGGCGGACAAGGTTTGCTCGCGTTGCGGGTTGCCGAGTGGGATCGGTAGGGGAAATATCTGGCATGCTAACGGCGTTATCAACGCCAGCATGCCTCCCTATATAAGGGGGACCCTTTACGATGTTGAGGAGCTCAACTCCCTCTTTCCCGCCCTCTCCGAACGCATTGGTTTCGATATCACCCGCCTGGTTGTCGAGGGCAAGCGCAAGGATGGCAGGCGTTACACGGACTCACTGAGGAACAGCCTCGCCGCCATGGGAAGGGACCTCCCCCCCATCGACATCTACAACCTCGTTGCCCGTTTCTGCAAATACTGGGGCTTGGGGTTGGCGGAGGTGCTCGACTATCGCGAGGGGGAGCGGCTCACGCTGAGGACCTTGAAATATTACAGCGATCCCATGAGCAGGGGAGACTGGGCGGGGGTGTTCGAGGCGGTGGAGAAGAGGAGGGGCGAGCCGGTTTGGAAGGACGAGCCCACGCGTGAGATTCTCGAGGTCATCGCTACGGAGGGAGAGCCGGAGCTGGAGGAGCGCATAGAGCAGGAGGTCGAGCTGGGCATCCCCTGCGAGGACGAGCGGGACCTGCAGTACATACACTGCCCCGAATGCGGGGTTCCCCTGGAGATCTCGCGGCAGTTCTCCTGGAATGCAGACGAGGCGTTGATTCTCGAGAAGATCTCCGGGATACGGTTCATCCTGCACAACACCAACGGCATCGTGGCCGTGCTGCGGGTGTTGCGGGAGGAGCTGGGGGAGGAGATAGACCGCATGGTCACGGATATCTCGCGCGGTTATGCCCGCGGGTATTACGGGTTGCTGCAGGAAGAAACCTCCCTGGATGCGGAGCTCATGAAATTTCCCCTGCGCAGTTGGGGGCGACCGGCGGAGTTCGCGAAGACGGGCGACGGGTTCAAGGTGACGGTGGTCAACCCCTACGCTCCCCCCATCGTGGCGGGTAGGATCTGGGGCCTCCTGGAAACATTCAGCGGCACTGAGCTATCCCTGTCCGAGCACGTCGCGGGCGAGAACCGCTGTGATTTGACCCTGTGCAGGGAAGGATAGCCTCCTCTCTACGAGGTGATGACGTTTTCCGGCAGGCGGTGCTGGAGGATGTCCACCGCCTCACCCACCATCTCTTCAAGTACCTCGCGAGCCGGCTTGATATCCTTGATGAGCCCGGAGACCTGCCCCGCGAAGGCCCCCACGTACTCCTCCTTATTGGCCCGGATAAAGGCGGCGAGAAGGTAGCTGGAGACCAGCATCTGCAAGGGAAAGGGAAGGGGCTCCAGGCCGGACTCGTCCCAGAGGGTGTGGAATTTGCTGGTAATGGAGCGCAGCGTCTTTCCCGTGAACATGGTGCTCACCCTGGTGTCTTCGTCGCTGGCCTCCACGATATGCTTCTTGATGACGTCCAGGGCCCCGGCCTCCTCGGTAGCCAGGAAACGGGTTCCCACCCAGACGCCGACGCACCCCATGGCCAGGGCGGCAGCCAGGCCGCGACCGTCACCTATGCCCCCGGCGGCCAGCACCGGCACCGGGTAGGCGGCGTCGATGCAGGCTGGGACCAGGGCCATGGTCCCGATCCGGCCCGTGTGGCCGCCCGCCTCATGCCCCTGGGCCACCAGGAGGTCTATGCCCGACTGCGCCATGCGCCTGGCGTTCTTGGTGTTCCCCGTGATGGCCAGGACCTTGATGCCGTTGGCGTGGGCTTCCTCCACCATGAACCCAGGATTTCCCAGCCCAGCGCAGAAGAGGGGGACCTTCTCCTCCAGGCAGACCTTGATGGCTTCCCGGGGTCGCAGGGTGGTGGTGTCCATCTTGACCATGATGTCCACCTCGGGAAGGTCGAGGTCGGCCAGCACCTTCTTGATCCAGTCCTGGTGTCCCTGCGGCAGGGAGCGCAGGAGTTCGCTCAGCGGCGTCTCGCCGCTGCCCGCGCCCTCCTCCAACTCCACGATGTTCTTGGGAAGGAGGATATCCACGCCGAAGGGTTTATCGGTACGGGACTTTATCTCGCGGATGGCGTCGCGCATTTCCCCGATGGAGTAGCCGCTGGCGCCCAGTACTCCCAAGCCGCCGGCCTCGGAGACGGCCACCACCAGGTCGACGGGAGCCCCCGTCTCCTCCCCCAGGAGGTTGGGCCCCATTCCCGCGCTCAAGATGGGGTATTCGATACCCAGCATGTCGCAGAGTTTGGTCCTCAAGACGAGTTTTCCCATGGCCTCCCCCTTTCATCGAGGTGCGTGCATGCATAACCGCCCTTTCATGATAACAGACCTGGACGCGGAGGACGTGGACATGGTCTGGGGTCAAAGCGCGTCCATGTCTGGGGTCAAGGCGCGTTCGTGTCCAGGGATGTCGGCAAGGTTGTGTATGGCGGGGTCTGATCCAGGTGCAGTTCATATAGCGCTAATTCACTATTGACAATATATCATTAATGTATAATATATAATAGTGAATGAATAACCTTATGGAGGAGGTCACAACCATGTTGGGAAAAACGAATGCCGGGGAAGGCGACAGGGATGCAGGGGGAGGCCGTGGCCCCAGGGGGCTGCGTCATCGGTACATGATGCGGGCGGGGCATGATGTGGCGGGCGTTCTCGCGGGAATGCGGGGATTCGGCCAGGGTTTTCACTACCTGCTGAGGCCCGCCGTGCTCCTTCTGCTGGCGGAGCAGCCCATGCATGGATATGAGCTGGCGGGCCGCCTGAAGGAATTGGGGATCGGGAGGGCGGACATGGACCCGTCCTTGATCTACCGCATCCTGCGGCTCATGGAAGAATCAGGCATGGCAAGCAGCTCCCTCGACGATACGGGGGCTGGACCGGCAAGGAAGGTCTACCGCTTGACGCCCGAGGGCATGGAGGTACTGGATATCTGGGCGGCGAACTTGGACGATGTCCTCGAGCTGCTCCAGGAACTCAGGGAACGCTACCGCGGCTTGGGGAAGGGGGGCAAGCGGAAAACGCGATAGCCGCTTTCCAGACATGAACAGGGTCTGACCCCAATTCATGTCTGGTTGCGGCGGCGCTTCTCCCGCAGGCCGAGGGAGCCGAATGCGCTTATCAGTCCCAGCATGGCCCCGAAGGCCAGGAGGGCGGTTCCGCCGCCGGTGCCGCATGGCGCGACCACCTTGAATCCCGAGGCCAGCCTCGCCCGGGACCCGTCTGGATTGTATACCACCACGTCATAGGTTCCCGGCGCGGCGCCCCCCAGCCCCACGTTGCACGTGAGACGGTCCTGTGACTGCACCTTGACGTTGCTGGCGCTGATGACCTTGTCGCCCATCTCAAGCCGCAGCGAGGCCCCGGGCTGGAAGCCCGATCCATAGACGTTGAGGGATTGGCTGTAGGTGAACTGGTACGACTGCCGCGGGGATATAGAGGTCACGGTGACCTTGTCCAGCCTGAGGATCACCGGGGTCTTGCCGATGGCAAGGCCGGTCACGGCGATCTTTCCCTTGCTGTCCCGCGACACGCCCGGGGTGGGGCTGGCGCTGGCGTCCAGGGGATTTATGGACACAGGGTCGCGGAGGGAGGGATCGTTGACGGTCAAGCTCAGGGTGTCTGGCTTATCGTCCGCTTTCCAGGCAGAGAGCACCAGGTTACCGTCCCCCGTGCGGAAGCAATGGGCTTCCAGGGTAGCCGGCGCGGTGCAGCTGAAGGAGGCAACTCCAGTTTCCTTGGCCACGGCGGGGCCGAAGACCTGCATGAAGGTCCGGTAATAGCCGTAGGATGGCTTGGAGGCGAATTCCCTGGTGAGCAGCCCGTAGCGGTCGATTTCATTCTCGTGAGTATCTCGCAGGTTGAACCAGATAACCCTGCTCACGTCGGTGCCCGCGTAGTTGATCATGGTGCGCAGGAGGTAGGAGGCCTGGGTGATCCCATCGACCCCGGGAGGCACCGACGCGCAGGTTGTCCAGCCGACCTCGCTTATCCAGATCTGCAGGCGCTTGCTGGTATACTGCGCCACCTTGTTATGCACCCAGTCTACGATGAGGCGGCATAGCCTCTCCTTGGGCCAGTAAGTGGCCTCCGGTGGCTGTCCCTTCTCGCCGATGGTCTCCGCGTAAGGGTGGTAGGCGATGGCGTCCACGTAGTCGGCCGCCCCTATGGACAAGCATTTATCGAGGTAGGTGGGATCCAGGCCGGCAACTCCACCCATGACTATGGTTGCGCCGGGATCCACCGCCCTGATCTCCTCCGAGGCGGCCGCGAGCAGGGCGACGTACGCGTTGTAGTCAGGTTTGGGCTGCCAGAAAGCGTGGGTGTTCTCCTCGTTCCATATCTCCCAGGCGGGGACCCTTCCCCGGTAGCGCAAGGCGACGGTGTGCACGTAATTCCTCCAGGCTGCCATGTTGGTGGGGGGGTAATTCCAGCGGTTACCGCCGTTGGCCCAGGGGGGAGAGGTGCCCAGGATACCCAGGAGCGAGATGCCCCGCGCCTGCGCCTCGTCCACCAGGCGGTCGGTGCCCGTGAAATTCCATATCCCTTCCGTGTATTCCAGGTCGAACCAGGCGAAGTCGCAACGCAGCCAGCCGATGGCGGCGTCCCGCGTGGCGTCGAGCTCCGCGTTCATGGTGGAGGGGTCGTAGAGCTTGATGTGGCTGGACTGCGTCCCGAAACGCTGCCCCACCGTTTCGCCGGCGTCCGCGTCCCCTTGAGGAGCTGAGAGGGATGAGGCGCCCCACGTCATCGCGACCGCAAGGATGAGGAAAAGGGACGCGATCCGCAGGGCGGGGAAGTATTTTCCGGAAATGCTGGAAGCGGTTTTCCGGCGCTCCTTTGTGTGGAGATCAATAGCCCGTTCTCGCACCATAAACACCCCCCAAGCCTTCACATTATTAACTCTATAAGTATATACCCTCATGAGATAAAGCGCAATTTTCTGCGCTGGTTCACTACATGGTGGACACATTATCCCTATGCTTGTTCGAATCATACCAGCTATTAAGAAACTCCATG
>OGCI01002141.1_pt1 | contig 14002 bp, 7 predicted proteins | sample 1570021 | NCBI WGS metagenome assembly OGCI01 (sample SAMN06264664, study PRJEB24512) | hot springs metagenome | isolation source: Hot spring water | place: South Africa: Tshipise | collected 2015-06-21 | reverse complement strand
GCCGCAGCGCCGCGTGTTCGCGCCGCAGCGCGACGATGCGCTCGTAGAAGCGCGGGAATTCGGGCCGGCGCTCGGCGATGGCCCAGAAGATCGGCTGCCGCTCGAAGAGCGCCGGCGCACCCGATTCGGTCGTGTCGCCGACTTCCATACCGTTGTAGATCATCGGAACGCCGTCGAGCGTGAAGACCAGCGCCGACGCGGCCAGCGCCCCACGTTCGCCGAAACGGGCGATGGCGCGTCGTTCGTCGTGGTTGTCGGAAAAGCGCATGTGCAGAGCGCCGCGCGGGAAGCGCGCGCGCTCCTCTTCCCACGTCGCGCGCAGCACGGTCGCTGGCGCGCTCCCCATCAACACGTCCGTTAAGGCGTTGTGCAGCGGCCAAGAGTAGTCGAGATCGAAAGCTTTGACCAGCAGGTCGGGCGAGTGCCACTCGGCCAACATCACGATGTCGGGTTTGATCTTCTCCAGTTCGGCGCGCGCCGTCTCCCAGAAATCGGTCGGCACCATGCCAGCCACATCGCACCGGTAACCGTCGATGTCGAACTCGCGCACCCAGTAGCGCAGCACATCCAACATATAAGCGCGCAAGCGCGGGTTGTTGTAATCAAGATCGGCGACGTCGGCCCAATCGGGAACTGGCGGAACGATGCGTCCTTGCGCGTCGCGCGTGTAGAAGTCTGGGTTCTTCATCATCACGCTGTCCCACGCCGTGTGGTTGGCGACCATGTCGAGGATGACGCGCATGCCGCGCTGGTGCGCTTCCGCAACCAGACGCTTGAGGTCAGCCGCCGTGCCGTAATCGGGATTGATGGCGTAGTAGTCGCGCACGGCGTACGGACTGCCGATGGTTCCCTTCTTTCGCTCCTGCCCGATGGGATGGATCGGCATCAGCCACAGGATGGCCACGCCGAGCGATTTCAGGCGGTCGAGTTGCGCGATGATGCCGCGAAAATTCCCTTCGGGCGAAAAGGCACGTGGAAAGATTTCGTAGATGACGCCATCGCGCACCCAGTCGCGCACCGGGCGCGCTTGCTCTTTGGACCAATCGCGTCCTCCTCCCTGTTGCGCGCATTTTGCCGGGCGCAACAGAACGGTCAGCGCGGCGATCAGAGCGAGCGCAAAACAGAACATCTTTCTCGCCATTCTTGTTCGATCCTCGCTTCGTGTGCTTGATGCCGAGTATGCGGCGTTGTTCACCTCCCACCTTCGACTCTGCTTCGGTGACCGATGCCGTGCGTCAACGTTCGCGTAGATCCGCGCCCGTGCCATCCACCAGCCCCGTGCTTGGCACGGGTTGCGCCGCCTCTTGCACGGTCAACGGTTCCGTCTCGTCGGCTTGCAAGACCGCCGCGGCTGGCACGGGCGCCGCCGTCTCTTTGACGCGCACGACGCAGAGCGCCGCCAGCACCAGACAAGTCGCGCCGAACATGACCATGTAGAGCGGCGTGTTCGGATTGTCTGCGCCGAACACCGCCCGAATCAACGGACCGAACGTGAGCGCTTGGAGTATCTCCGGGATGACGATGAAGAAGTTGAAGATGCCCATGTAAACGCCCATCCGTGCCGGTGGCAACGCCCCGGCCAAAATCGCGTACGGCATCGATAGGATGGACGCCCAAGCGATGCCGACGCCGACCATGGACAACATCAACAACCACGGATTGCTGATGAAATAGACCGAATAGAGTCCCAGCGCGCCGCACAGCAACGCCAGCGCATGCACCATTCGGCGGCCCAGCGCGCGAGCGAGTTTTGGCAGCGCGAAGGCGATCGCGAAACAGGTGATCGAGTAGATCGAGAATGTCAGATTGCCCCACTCTTGCCCTTGAGTGTAAGCGGGCGAGCGCGCATCGGTGGCGCCGAAGACGTGACGCGCCACCGCCGGCACGTAGAAGAGCCACATACTGAACAGTCCCAGCCACGTGAAGAACTGGACCACGGCGAGCTGTCGCATGGTCGGCGGCATCTCGCGCATGGCTGAGAAGATTTCGTTGAAGTAAACAACCACGCCGCGTTTTTCGCGCCGTCGTCGCTCGAACTCGGCCATGTCCTCGGGCGGGTACTCGCTCGTCGTCACGACGGTCCACAGAACAGCGAGCAGAAAGACGACGGCGCCGATCTGAAAAGCGTATTTGACCGAGAGCGGAATGCCGCTCTCGGTCGTGCCCGTCACGCCCCAGCGGCTGAAGAGAAATGGCAGCGCGCCGGCGAACGTCGCGCCGAGTCCGATGAAGAAACTCTGCATGACGAAGCCGACAGTGCGCTGCTCTTCGGGCAGCTTATCGGCGACGAAGGCGCGGAAAGGCTCCATCGAGACGTTGATCGAGGCGTCGAGGATCCAAAGTAGCCCGGCGGCCATCCAGAGCGTCGAAGAGTTCGGCATGACAAAGAGCGCCGCGCTCGCCAGCATCGCGCCGACGAGAAAGTACGGCCGTCGCCGCCCTAGACGGTTCCACGTTCGGTCGCTCATCGCGCCGATGATGGGTTGCACGATCAATCCGGTCATGGGCGCAGCTAGCCAGAGGAAAGGGATGCGATCCGGATCGGCACCGAGCTTTTCGTAGATGGCGCTCATGTTGCCGAGCTGCAGCCCCCAGCCGAACTGTATGCCGAAGAAGCCGAAGCTCATGTTCCAGATCTGCCAGAAGCTCAAACGCGGTTTCTCCATCGTCTCTTCGCTCCTTTCACTCCGGTTGCGCGACGAAGATGCTCGCCGCGCGCGCTGGAAGGTTGACGCGAAACTTTCCGCCAGCGACGATCACGTCCGGCGCCACGCCTAGCCGGTCGCGCAGGCGAACGCCATCCTCTTCGATTCCCGCCTGCCGAGCGTCGAACTCGATCGTGGCGGGTTTCGCATCGTTGTTGAACACCACGATGACGGACGATTGCGAAGTGGCGCGCGCATAGGCGTACTGCTGATCGGCGACGTAGAGGTTGATCAACCGCCCGCGCCGCAATGGCTCCAACTCGGCGCGCAAGCGCAGCAATCGCTGCACGTGATCGAATACTTCGTTCTCTTCGGGCGTACGCCCTTGGCGCGTGAAAGCGTCGCGCTCATCACCCGGAAAGCCGCCCGGAAAGTCGCGCCGGTTGTCGGGGTCGCCGCCGCCGCGCATGGCGATCTCGTCGCCGTAGTAGAGCTGCGGGACGCCACGCGTCGTCAGAACGAAAGTCTGCGCCAGTTTCAACCCAGCCACCGTCGCTCCAGGCTCGTTCATGAAGCGTGGCATGTCGTGATTGCCGAGAAAGACGACAAGCAGGCCGGGATTCGTGTAAAGGTGATCGCGCGCCAACATCTGGGCCAGATCCTTGATCGGTTTGCCTTCGGCGAAAGCGCGGCGCAGCGGAAAAAGGAGCGGGAAATCGAAGAGCGTGTCGATTTTGGAATCGATCCCGTCGAAGCGCGCCGCGCCGCCCTGAAAGAAGGCGACGAGCGCCGGATCTCCGTCGTACAGCTCGCCGACCACGGTGAAGCGCGGGTGCTCACGTTTGATGGCCGTCATCCAGCGATGCCAGAAAGAGCGCGGCACATAGGGCAACGTGTCCTGCCGAATGCCGTCGATGCCGGTCATGCCGATCCACCAGAGCGTGTTCTGGATGATGTAGCGCGCCACCTCTTCGTCGTTCTGGTTGAGATCGGGCAGGATGTCGATGAACCAACCTTCCAGCGTCGGGCGTTGCATCTGCGGCGAGGCGTTCGGGTCCTGCAGCGTCCACGCTTGGAACGGGTTGACCAGATGTTGCGCTTCGGTTCCGTTGTACCACGTCGGCGTCGGCGAATCCTTGACCCACGGGTGATATGGGCCGGTGTGGTTGGCGACTTGATCCTGTATGACCTTGATGCCAAGCGCATGGGCGCGTTCGACCAACTCGCGCAAGTCGGCCATGCTCCCGAAGTGCTCTTCGACGCTGTAGAAATCGACCGCGCCGTAGCCGTGATAATCGGCGATTGGGGCTTTCGGTTCGCCCGGACGATCCGGATACTGCTCGCGCTCGTTCAAGCGATCGTTGTTGTCGTACCACGGGTTGAGCCAGATGGCCGTGACGCCGAGTTGCTTGAGATACGGCAAACGGGCGATGATGCCGCGAAAGTCTCCGCCGTGATAGCGACGCGCGCGCCGTCGATCATAGAGGCCGCGCGACTTCGGCGGGTCGTTGTTCGTGGGATCGCCATCGGCAAACCGGTCGGGCATGATGAGGTAGATGACGTCGTCCGGCCCGAAACCTTGAAAGCGTCCACGCCGATCGAGCGGAGCCGACACCTCGAATGGCGCATCGACGCTCCCGCTCGGAGTGACGATGCGGAGCGCACGCCGACCAGGACGCGCATCCCGAGCGATCTCGACATCGACGAAGAGGTATGTCCCCGCCGCGTTGACGCGCACCAGCCCGACCGAAATCCCCTCTCCCACAGGCTCGACGCGCGCGCCGACGAGATGGCGCCCGCGCACGAGCACGCGCACGGGATCGATCGAATGGTTGGCCCACCAGTTGGGCGGTTCGACCTTGAGGACTTCGGGACGCTGGGCCAGCGCGCTGACTGCCGCAGCCCAGATAAAAAAAGCGGTGGCGATGATTCGCTTGAACCTGTCCGTCGTCATTCTCGGTTCGATCTGCTGGATTGGTTTCAACCACGCATGCGAAAGGCGGATTTCGACTGTCCGCACGCGCACGCTTTTTTAGCTGGCGTTCGTGGGGCAACGAGCGAAGATCGACCGACCGTTGGCCTGCACGAACCAGCGACGCGCAAGCGTCTCTTTTCGAAACCGGACTTATCAATCCACAACCGTTCGCCCGTACAATTCAGCCAACTCGCGCAGACGTTCGGCGTGGCGGTGAGTGAGCGCGCCCTTTTCGTAACGCCACTGCCAGTTGCCTTGTGTGCTCGCTGGCAGGTTCATTCGCGCTTCGCTGCCGAGTCCGAGTACGTCTTGCAACGGAACGATGGCCGTATTGGCGACGGAAGCGAACACGGCGCGGATGAAATCCCAATGGATCTCGCGCCCATCGGTGTTCAAGTACTTCAGGCAGAAGTTCCGCTCGCGCTCGATCTGTTCGGCCGTGCGCGTTGATCCTGTGCCTGCCTTCGAGTTGAACCAACCGACGGTGGTATCGTTGTCGTGCGTGCCCGTGTAGACGACGACGTTGGGCACGTAGTTGTGCGGCAAGTCCTGATTGCGGCTGTCGCCGCCGAAGGCGAACTGCAAGATGCGCATCCCAGGGAAGCCGAAGCGGTCGCGTAGTTCGATCACATCGGGCGTGATCACACCCAGGTCTTCGGCGATGATCGGAAGTTCGCCTAGTTCGCGCGTAAGCGTTTCGAACAACTCGCGACCGGGGGCCGCGACCCACTGCCCACGCTCCGCCGTTTTGTCCCCGCCCGGTACTTCCCAACAGGCGGCGAATCCACGAAAGTGATCGAGCCGAACAACATCGACCATCTGCAGCGTCCAACGGACGCGTTCGACCCACCAGCGAAACCCTTCGGCGCGGAGCCGCTCCCAATCGTAGATGGGATTGCCCCAGAGTTGCCCTGTCGCGCTGAAGTAATCGGGCGGGACGCCGGCCACGACGCGCGGCGCGCCGGTGTCGTCGAGCTTGAAGAGGCGCGGGTTAGCCCACACGTCCGCCGAATCGTAGGCGACAAAGATCGGAATATCGCCGATGATCCGCACCCGGCGCTGGCGGCAGTATTCTTTGAGCGCCAGCCACTGTTTGAAGAAGAGAAACTGCGCGAACTTGTGCGCTTCCACGCGATCGCGTAAGCGCGCGCGCGCTTCGGCCAACGCCCGTTCATCACGCAGCGCAAGCGATCGGTCCCAACGATTCCACGCCGCCCCCCCATGCTCGTCCTTGAGCGCGCGAAACAGCGCGTAATCGTTCAACCACGAAGCCGCCCATAGACAGAACCCATCGAACTCTTGGCGCAACGCATCGGAACCTGAAGTCTTGAACCGCTCGTAGGCCCTTTCGAGCAGCGCCCGCTTGAATTCGATGACACGCCCGAAATCGACGCGCGCTGCGGAAAACTCAGGCACAGCGGCAACGTCGCTGGCTGCGAGCAGGTGTTCGCGCACGAGCGCATCAGGACTGATGAGCAACGTGTTTCCGGCAAAGGCCGAGAAGCATTGGTACGGAGAGTCACCGTAGCCGGTCGGACCGAGCGGCAAAACCTGCCAAAGGGTCTGCCCGCTGTCGACGAGGAAATCGACCAAAGCGCGCGCTTCCGTTCCAAGGTCGCCGATGCCGTACGGCCCCGGCAAACTGGTCGGATGCAGAAGGATGCCACTCGCTCTCTGTTTCAGGGCCACTTTCCGCCGTCGAAGTTTGTTGCCAGACCGAATGAAAGAGCGAAGACGGTCGTGGGCTTCCCTAGAACCAGCGCGCGGCCAAGGAGAGCTGAAAGAATCACGCGTCGAGATCGGATCGAGGCGGCGTCGCTTTCACCGAAATCCTTCCAATGGCCCCGCGCCGAAACGGAATCTTCGACCGATTCACACGTTCCAGTCAAGTTCTCCCGGCCGCTAACTCGCTCTGCATTTCGGGCCACCGGACGGCGCACGCGGCCCCAAGGCTGATCAACTCCCTGAGCGCGCAGCCGTTTCCCGATGAACAGTGGCAGAGATTCTTGCGAAGGTACTGGACCAGTTCATGCGCCCGAAGTCGGCCGAGACAAAAGTTTGCAAGACCTCTCGCCGTCGAATCTTCGCTGAGTCGGCGACTTTCTCCGCTGCAAGAGGCAGCGAGGGCGATCAGAGGTCAACTACCCCGGACTAAAGTCCGAGGCTTGCAGTTGGGCTAAGCGCCCACCGCGTACGGCTGGTTGACAGCAGCCCTGCGGATGTTCTCCGCAGCGATGGTATCCGCCGGGCCAGCGAACCCGCAGGATACGCAGCAGAAGTGGTCTCGTGTGGGGCGGTTGGCCTTGTCGATGGTGCCGCACTCCGGGCAGGTCTGGGAGGTGTTCCGGGGATCAACCAGGATCACCGGAACGCCAGCCAGACGAGCCTTGTACTCGATAAACTGCCGAAGTTGATGGAACGACCAGCTATGGTGGGTGCGCCGCTGAGCCTTGTGGTCTATTGCCAGTTTAGCGTGGAATCTGTTACTCTCGTTATAGAGATAGTTCTCAGATTCCGCGCGGGGTGATCACATGGAAAGGAAGACAGATCCAAAGAAGCTTGAGCGCAATCGACGTTACAGGGAGGCTCACCGCGACGAATTACGCCAGAAGAACAGGGAGTACTATTGGGCGAATCGCGAGAAGCGCTTAGCCTCCAAGAAGGCGTCAGTCGAACGTCACAAAGAAGCCGTACTAGCCCGAAATGCAGAACACAGTAAGAAATGGCGGTTGTCGGCTAGGCAGAAAATCATCATGGCATTGGGTGGTAAGTGCGCTTGGTGCGGTTTCGATGACTGGCGAGCCTTGCAAGTGGATCACATAAACGGCGGCGGAACCACCGAAAGAAGAAAGCGGAACTCCACGCGCGCGTACCTTGAAGATATTGCTAATGGGAATTCAGCTAAGTACCAACTACTCTGCGCAAACTGCAATCAAATCAAGCGGTACGAAGCTGGAGAGGTGCGGCGGCGTAGCTGATCCGTTCACGGATGCCCTTCAGGTCTTCAAGGGCGATACCGCGCCTGGTGCCTTTGGCCTTCGCAACCAGCCGCTTGCTGATCGTGTGGTTCACATCGGCGGCGAATCTGGATTCCTTCCGCCGCCGCTTCTTCAGGAGCCGCTTCGCAGACTTGGTGCCCTTCTTCGTTTCAATCCCACCTTGGTTCGATTAAGCCTTCAGGAGCCGCTTCGCAGACTTGGTGCCCTTCTTCGTTTCAATCCCACCTTGGTTCGATTAAGCCCCGTGGTGTCGATTGGAGACCCATCCGGGAGTTCAAGTTTCAATCCCACCTTGGTTCGATTAAGCCGAGCAGCCGGTCATCCAGCACTACGGCCCCGGTTGGCCGGAAGGTATGCAAGACCTTCCTGTTGGCCTTGTAACTCTCCACCACCTTACCGATGGCCCGGACCGTAAACTGAGCCGACAGCCCGAAGTTGGCGCGGATGGCGTAGTAGCAGAGTTTGTGGAGCCTGACCTGACCGAAAGCCTTGTTTTCCCAGGCGGCTTTGCTGGCAAAGTTGCAGGCTTCGTTGAAGCGGTGCATGGTCGCAAGCAGCAAAGCGTGTTGTTCCGGGGAGGGAAGCAACTTGACCTTCAGTGTGCAGATCACCAGATCACCCCCTTCCTACCGAACATATTATCGCATATGGACGAAAGCTGTCAGTCGGAAGGAGGGGAGCCGCTTCCTCCCCGGAATGAATTCCGGGGTTTCCGCGGCTAGGTCTCGATGAAGAAAACCGCTACCGCCTCGCACCATCAGGCGCACGCGCGGGCAACCACCTCTCTACTCCTGATTGCTCGCCGTGGCGTGGGGCCGTTTGGCCCGCAACGTTCGCACGTGCGCGACGACGAGCGCGACATCTTCGACAGAGAGCTTGCGTCCGAAAGCGGGCATGCGCTCTTCACCATTAGTGATGATTTCAGCAATGCGCTGGTCGCTCGTCTCCCACTGCCACGTCGGATCGGTGAGATCGCTCGCCTGCAAGCGCTTGCCCAACGGCGTATCGCCGCGCCCGTCTCCGCCGTGGCAACGTGCGCAGTTTTGTAGATAGAGTTCCTTGCCGCGCACCGCTTCCGGCGTCGGTTCGCATTCTTTGGCGCCCGCCTTGGCTGCGGTCGCGGCATTGTGACCTTGCTGCTTTTGGTCCAAGCCAGCGAGCACCGCTTCGCTCAACAGCAGCGCGCCGATGATGATGACGACGATCTTCATCCCAGCCCGTCTACACTGCAACGTCACGCTCTTCTCCTCGACGGAACGAGACGCGAGAGGCCGCCCTCTCCTCTCACGGCGAGACCCAGCGCCCCTCGGCTTCGTTTTTGGTCCAGTCTCTTCTACGAATTAAAGAGTGCGCGGCGAACCGCTTCAGTGCCCATGCGCTACCAGCGCGCCCGGCTTGGCGTCCAGATCGTGAACGTGGAACGGGACGCTCTCGAGCTTCATCTCCGCGTGTCGGCGCAAGAAGTCGGCAGCGATGTGCGTTACGCTCGGATCGTCCTTGAGGTCGGCGAAGATGCGCGCATGTTGTTGCGCCTCTTTGTTCATGCCGAGTTTGCGATAGATGAGCATCATGTTGTAGTGCGCGCCCGTGTCCTCTGGATCGATGGCGAGGATGCGCTCGTAGAACTCGCGCGCCGCCGCGTAGTCTCGCCTGATCTTCATCAATTCACCCATCTGCTGCAACGACAAACGATCGCGCGGATAGACTTCGAGCACGCGCCGCAGATCCTCTTCAGCAGCTTGCAGTTCGCCCCGCTTGATGCGGATGCGCGCCCGCTGGAACATGGCGCGCATGTTCTGCGGATCGTCGCGCAGGGCCGAATCGATCAACTCCGAAGCTTCGTCCCAACGATCGAGTTCGATCAAGGCGAGCGCCCGGTTGATCTTCGCCATCGGACGGTATTTTTCATCCATCTCGATGACGCGCCCGAAGACTTCCGCCGCTAGCGCGAACTGCTTTTGATCGAGCGCGGCGATGCCATAGTTATTCCACCGCCGCCAATCGGGCATGAACCCCTTGGCTTTCGGATCGGGTGGTTGCGGCTGATTCTCGCCGATGCGCAGCACCTGTTCGGCGGTCGCCATGGTCACGATCGGGTAATCGACCGATTTGCCGAGCGCGTAATCCTGATAGACGCGCGTGAAGCGTCGGTAACGCACGCGCGCTGTCAACTTCACCATGCCGCCCGTCTCTTTGGGGACGGTGAAACGGTAGCGCGCCACGTCCGAACGGCCCGAATGGATCTGGTTGTTCTGCGCGATGGCGCGCGTCCGCCAGATCATGTGCTTGTCGTTGAACGTTCCGTCGGCCATCACGAGATAGGTCTTGTAGTTGTGGGCCGATTCGTCCAAGTAACCATCCGGCTTGATGAAACCGGATCGATAGAGCACACGTCCGGCCGCGTCCGAGACCGTAAACTCGACATAAGCCTCGTAGAAATCGCGCAATTCAGGCGGGAACGAATGACCGATGTTCTTGTTGGTGATCACCACATCGGCCGTGATCGTATCACCCGGTTCGATCACAAAGCGGCTTCGATTGATCGGCGCGATGAACTGCTCTTCGCTGCTGCCGCGCGGCTGCCGACGGATGGCGAAGATGTCCACGCCGACGGCGTCGTTCTCCAAAAAGCGACGCACGGCCTCGACCTGCTCGTTCCACCCGTAGAAGTACGGAATGGCCGTGTTGGCCGCCGCCCAACGGTGCGAAGCGACCGCACCGTTTTTGGCCGACACATCGTAAAACTTCACCTGCTCGGGTTGCATGTGGCAGGCGCGGCAATCCATCTTGTCGCGCACGTAGAACGGATGCGGCGACTCTTTGGAGAAAGAGGACATCTGGTGCTCATCGCCGAGCGAGAAGGTGCGAATAAATTTATAGTCGTTCAGTTCGCGCGGCACCTGCGACTTGTGACAGGCGGCACAGAACCACGTCGATTTCAACACCGGACGCATCATCGCCCGCCGGTGCGACGGGATGTCGTTCAGAATCTCTTGATCGGTGACATCGAGCAGTTTGGTTCCGTCCTCGCGCACCAACAGCGCCGGTTCGCCCATCACGTAACCGCCGATCCCCTTGCCGTTAACCGATTGAATCGAGTGGCAGGCGATGCATGACACGCCCTCTTCATCGAACGGACGATCTTTGAAGACCGGATTCGCCGTCAGCGCGCCGGAAAAGAGCGCCGCCGGATTGTGGCACGCCTCGCAGTGGCGCGTAAACTCGATGCCGCGTTGCGCGATGATGTCCTTGACGTTCTTCTGATAGAAAGGTTCGCGGAAGGAGTTGCGGTGGGCCGATTGCAACCACTGCGCGTGCACGTCCGTGTGGCATTGCATGCAGCGCGTCGAAGAGATGAACTTTTCGGGCGGGATGAACCTGCCCGTCTCCGTGGTCGCGTTGCTTGGCGCAAACGGGTTGGAACCGAAGCGCCAATCGTAGCTAGCTGCGACCTTGTCGTGATACGACAGCGCTTCGCCACCGCCAGCGCCGACGACGCTGCGCGTCGTCACCCAAACGAGGGCGAAGATGGCCACCGTCACCAAACAGGCAATCGCTCTCCTTCTGATCTCTCTGCTCTCCATCATCCCGCTCCCGTTCATGGTGGCAAGCTTGCCGCCTTGACGCTCGCGCCCAGCATGCGCCGGACGAGGAGGACTTCCCTTGTTGCTCGACGAAACAAACGCGCCGCGAGTGCACAGTTTTGCTCCGCGCGGTTCTTTTGTCATGCGACCGAAGCAAGATTCATCACTATAACTTTGGTTATAGAAACGCAGGCGCCGATCACAACTCTGCAGGTCGCTCATCTGGGCGCCTTCCGACAAGCGACCTTCAGGGAGAGGCACCGCTCAACTGTTGCGCGCGGAGTTTTTCATCGAACATGCGCTCTTGTTTGGCCTGCTTCTCCAGCGCTTCGAGCCGCCTGAACTCGTTGAGCGCGGCCTGCGCGCGCTCCATGTTCTTCAAGCGCGAGTAAGCGAGAAAGAGTTGATAATGGGCCTGCGTGTGCGTCGGATTGAGCGCCAGCACCTGCTCCAATCGCCGGACCGCTTCCGAGTAATCACGCCGCTTGACGGCGATGCGCGCGTAGTCGTACAGCGCCGGGACGTTCTTCGGGTCGATGGCGAGCGCCCGACTGAGCGTCCGTTCGGCATCATCAAGTCGGCCCTGTTCGAGATAGACGTAGCCGAGGCTGGCGAGCGCGTCCAGATGGTTGGGCTGCTTGGCAACGAAGCCTTCGAGCAGTTGGCGCGCGACGTCGAAGTTGCCTGCGGCGCGATGCGCGTAGCCGCGCAAATATTCGATGTCCTTGATGGTCGGATCGAGTTCGGCGGCAAGGTCAAAGTCAGCTGCCGAAGCCATCCACTCGCCCTTGCGGTAGTGGGCATTGGCGCGCGCCAGAACGTAGGCGGCCTGTTTCGGTTCGAGTTCGATGGCCGCCGTGTAGGCTTTGATCGCCTCTTCCCAAACGCCGGCGCGGAAGTATTCGCGCCCGAGCATGTAGTGGTACTTGGAGTTGCGCGGTTCGCGTTCGACTGCGTGACGAAACTCCTCGATGGCGTTGGCGTGATCGCCCTTGGCGCTGGCGATCAGCCCCAAACGAAAGTGAGTCTCCGCCGGTTGCGGATTCAGGTCGGCGGCCTCGGCCAGATACTGCGCCGCCTCGTCGTTACGATCCAAGTTGTAGAGGGCGATGCCGAGGTTGTAGAGCACCTCGAAGGTGCGCGGCTGCAGTTGGTTGACGCGCGCGAAAAGACGGGCTGCGCGTTCATACTGCCCGTTTTGCGCGAGCGCCGTGGCGAGCGTGAAGAGAGCGCGCGGATCGTTTCCGGCAGCCCGTTCGACCAGATCGGCAGCGGCGTCGGCCTCGCGCACCCGTCCAGCACGATAGCCGACGTTCAAAAATGCGAGGGCCAGTTGCGGATCGTCCGGCGCCGCGGCGCGCGCGCGCGCGAAGTGTTCCGCCGCTTTAGCGAAGTCGCCCGCATCGCCGTAGAGTGCGCCCAGATTGTAATGGGCTTGCAGGTGATCAGGTTCGAGACGAAGCACGCGCTCGAATTCGGTGATGGCCTCTGCTGTCCGCCCGCGCAAGGCGAGCACGCGCCCCAGGTTGTTGCGAGCGCTCACCAGTTGCGGATCGAGTTCAACGGCGCGCTTGAACTCGGCGAGCGCCTCGTCCGTGCGTCCCGTGCGATCGAGCACGACGCCGAGCACGTTGCGTGCAATGGCCGAACGCGGCGCTTGTCGCACGGCTTGGCGCGCGGCCCGTTCAGCCTCGCCGAGCGCGCCTGCTTCCAACGCGCGCACGGCCGCCGCGAGCGACGCTTGCGCTTCCGCATTCAATGCGCCGGACGCGCTCTGTGGTTGCCCGCAAGCGCCCGTCGCGCACAGCGCGAGCGTTACGATGGCCGCATAGCACGTCCCAAGCGCTCGTCTGCGCACGGCACAACTCGTTCTTCGCATAACCGTCACTTCCTACGGTCTCAGCGAGATGAAGAATCATCGGTGCGCTGGACCAGCCTTCTTCGCATCGCCGTCGCGTCCTAAGGTTTCGGCGCCGTCCCTGTGCGGAACTCGGTGTTGAGCCGATCCACGGTGGCGAACTCGCGTGCGGCCTCTTCATCGCGCCCGAGACGCTTGAGCGCTAATCCCAACTGATAGCGCGCATCGGCCCGGTCCGGAGCGAGCGCGACGGCGGTTCGCAGCGCCTCCAGCGCTTCTGCCGGACGATTGGCGAGCAGCAGAGCGCGTCCGAGCGCCCATTGCGCCTCGAAATTCTTCGGATCGAGCGCGGTGGCGCGTCGCAACGCAGCGATGGCCTCCTCGATCTTGCCCTGTTTGACGAGAAGCGCGCCGAGTCCGAGCTGACCGTAGATGGATTGCGGTTCGTGCCCGACGATCTCTTGATATTCGCGCATGGCCGCCTCCGCCTCGCCCAACGCCTCGAGCACCGTTCCGAGGAGAAACCGCGCTTCAGCGTGGCGCGGATTGAGCTTGACCGCCGCGCTCAAGCTCCGCGCAGCGTCGGCGTAGTTGCGCATCATGTACTGCACGCGCCCGAGATAGAGATTGGCATCGAAACTCGCCGGATCGAGCGCCACGGCCTGCGTCAGGGATTCCAACGCTTCGCGTTCGGCACCACCGCGCGAAGCGAGGATGATACCGAGAAGCGTGTGCGCTGGGGCGGCGCCGGCATTCAACCGAAGCGCCCGTCGCGCCTCACGTTCTGCTTCGTCCGTGCGCCCGGCGTTGTAGAGCGCAAGCGCGTGGAAGTAAGCCGCCTCGACCGAATCGGCTTGGCGGCGCGCCAGTTCATCGAAGACTTCGACCGCTTCTGGCCACCGCTGCATCTTCAGGTAGGCTAGTCCGAGGTCTTGTCTTAC
>OGCI01002140.1_pt1 | contig 14008 bp, 10 predicted proteins | sample 1570021 | NCBI WGS metagenome assembly OGCI01 (sample SAMN06264664, study PRJEB24512) | hot springs metagenome | isolation source: Hot spring water | place: South Africa: Tshipise | collected 2015-06-21 | reverse complement strand
GCAGGTCCTTCCGCCTGCGAGGGGGAAGTAGGAACGTGTTGGGCGTGCTAGTGACGATGATGTAGGGCTCTCTGCGTGCGAGGGGGAAGTAGATGAACTGGAAAGGAAAAAGCCAATACTTCAGGCACTCTGGCGAGAAATCCGAGGCCTTTTCACGCCGGCAATTCGCGCAAACTTTAATGGGTGCTTTGGCTTCGCTAGCGGGACCTGCGCTTCCCGCTGCCCAAATCGCGGGGGAATCGGTGCCCACGAAAGGAACACCACCGCGGTGGTTTGCTTACCGATGCCCGTATTCCATTTTTGAAGCGGAGACACTGCGGCGATTTGCCAAGGTTGGCGTCGAGGTGGTGCATATTTCGCCCCTTAACACGCTCACGTCGCTTGGGGTGCCGTACAGTCCATTCCCGCCAAGCTGGGTAGGTCCGGGGCAATACGATTTTTCATCGGTGGACCGCTACATGGCGGAAGTGAGGGCAAATCATCCCCGGGCAAAAGTGATCTGCGGGATTGATCTGAATACCCCGGCATGGTGGCCCCGCGCGCTGTGGTCGCGTCGTCGCATCGATAGTTTTTGCGAATTGGGACGGATTGCCGCCAGCCAAGAATGGCGAGAGGAGACGCGGGGATATTTGCAGGAGTTCCTTCGCCACACCGAAACAAATTACCCGGAAATCATAATCGGTTATACGTTGTTTTGTGGGATGACTTTAGAATGGCAGGATCACAGTCTCGGCCAAGAAAGCGCGAGCAAGAGGGCGGCCTGGCGGCAGTGGGTTCAAAGCGTTTTAAAAAAAGCGGATCCGGTTGATATTCCGCCAGCCTCGGTGCGCGAACGGTGTTCTCGGGGCTTTTTCCGCGATCCTGTCCAAGATTCCGTAGCCATCGATTACTGGCGATTTAGCCATTGGTTGATCGGGGACACCATCCTCTTCTTCGCTGCAGCCGCTCAGGAGGTGTTGAAGCATCGGGTGCCCTTGGGGACTTTCTACGGGTACATTCTGGAGCATGGGCAGGGGCAACTACTCACCGAAGGACATTTGGATTTTGACCGAGTTTTTTCCTCACCCCTCATCGATTTTTTCATTGCTCCGGCAAGCTATGTAGATCGTTCGGTGGGTGGTGCAGGCACCACGATGGTTCCCCTCCATTCGCTTAAGCACCACAAAAAAGGCTTCATCCGGGAGCTTGACCACCGTACCCATACTTGCCCGGGGGTCACCTTGCTAGGAAAACCTGCGCCGGGTTATAGCTCCGGATTTCCGAATCGCGAGGCTACCATTGCGGGATTGCGGCGAGAATTCGCCTCTGCACTCATCCATGGGATCTCGCTTTGGTGGTTTAATATTTTCGGACATCTCTATGACGACGAGGAGGTGGTTGAGGCGATCGGTCAAATGCACGAGATTTGGAAAAACTTGCCCGCAGGTGCCGATCAGCCGGTGGCGGAGGTAGCGGTTCTGGTTGATCCAGAAAGCATCTTCTATGTGGATGGTCAGTCGCCGCTTATCAACGACTTGTTAAGCAGGCAGCGAATCGGGCTGGGTCGCATGGGAGCTCCCTACGAGATCTATTCGTTTGCCGATCTGCCTGAGCTCGATCTGTCGCGTCATAAGCTGGTTATTCTGCCCAATCTCTTCGTCGTTGATGAAAGAAAACGTTCGTATCTGCGGAGTAGGCTATTTTCCGGTAATAAAACACTCGTTTGGATCTATGCACCTGGGATCATCGCGGATGATCGTTTCGACCCGGCGAATGTGGAAAGACTTATTGGTATTCCGCTCGATGTCCGCGAGTTAACAGAACGTCGCATGGACGGGTGGATTTCGGTTTTTTCGCCGACGCCGAATCTTTCGGCAACCACGCTCCGACAACTGGCTGCGCGAGCGGGGGTGCATATTTACTCTGACTCTGGGGAGCCAATTTATGCCAGTCGGCAGCTCTTGGCCGCGCATACGGCCGATGGCGGTGAGAGAATATTTCGCCTTCCCACTCGGGCCTCACGAGTTCGAGAGCTTTTTAGCGGTCGAGTCGTGGCCGAAAGTGCCTCCGAGTTTCGCGACCGATTAAAGGCCCCAGACACGGTTTTATATCTTATTGAACTTGAGTAACGAAAGTCGCGAAAGTTAAATCGAACCTATTATTGGGAGCTTCCGTACACCAGTCGCTTAACTAGCCGTCAAGGTAGCTTAGTCTAGCGGTATTAAGATGCTAAGGATCCTCATCAAATGGCGTCTGGCCGGGAAGAAGGGTAAGATGTTGTCGTGTGCGACCGGTGCGGAAATCCGCTTGCAACGAGGTCTGTTGACTTCGATTCATCAAGAGGTTTGTCCACTTGGAAGAAATTTAATGGATGCTCGAATACCCGTGGCGAGTGGGGAGCTTTCAGATCAAGGCATTCCCTTGTAAATGTAAAGCTATCGTCAGAAACCATGAAGGGTAAATCGTCAGAAACCATGAACGAGGAAGAGGGCTATGGGCAGCCGGATCCGATCTCAGCATTCGAATTGCTATTCGTTAGGGGCACTATTTAGTGGGATGCTGGTACTTGCTGCCGGGTTTTTCGAAGAAGCTTGGGCACAGGAAAGCGTATCTCCCCTGCGGCCTAATGTGCTTTTAATTTTGGTGGACGATGTCGGCTTTTCGGACATAGGTTGTTACGGGAGCGAGATCCCAACTCCCAATCTGGATAATTTGGCGGCCCAAGGTGTGCGGTTCACCCAGTTCTACAACACCGCACGATGTAGCCCGACTCGGGCCTCGTTGATCACCGGTCTATATCCCCATCAAGCGGGGATGGGACATCTGGACAATTTTCGGTATCCCGACTCACGCGGGACCCACGGGCGGCTGCATGAACGTTGCGTCACCATCGCGGAGGTTCTGGGGGCAGCCGGATACCACACTTCCACCGTAGGGAAATGGCACATGGGGCTTCAACACGGAACACCCCCTTGGGAACGCGGCTTTCATCGCACCGCTGTTACACAGTACGGTGAGCTGTATTTCCCCAAAGAACAAGGCGCACCGGCAACGAAATACGTGTATTTAGATGGGCGAAAAGTCCCTGCCGACTCACCGGAGGTAGGCGAAGGGGAATGGTATTCCACATTCATGTTCACGGATTGGGCCCTCCGCTTCATCGATGATGCCCGGGCTCAAGGGAAACCCTTTTTCGTGTACTTTTGTCATGGGGCGGCGCATTTTCCCCTTCGGGCACCGACTGATGTGATTGCTAAATATCGGGGTAAATACCGAGCCGGCTGGGATCAACTGCGCCTCCAGCGGCATCGACGCCAGGTTGAAATGGGGTTAGTCGACCCCAAGTGGCCTTTGGCCGCGCGGCCTCCCGAGGTTCCCGCATGGGATAGCTTGGACGCCGCCCAGCAGGATCGATTCGATCACATCATGGCCGTTTATGCGGCGATGATCGACTGCATTGACCAAAGTGTAGGGCGGATGGTGGAGGGCCTCCGTGAACGCGGCATCCTTGAGAATACCCTGATCATTTTCCTGAGCGATAATGGGGGTAATGCCGAGAGTGGTCCCCAAGGCATTACTCAGGGGGAAGCTATTGGGGGGCCTTTCAGTCGGGTATTCCTCGGCATGTCTTGGGCAACGCTGAGCAATACTCCTTTCCGCCGCTACAAGCACTTCATTCACGAGGGCGGGATATCCACGCCTTTTATCGTCCATTGGCTTGCGGGAATTCCCCCTGAAAGGCGGGGAAAACTGGAACATCAGCCGGCTCATTTGATTGATGTGATGCCCACGCTGGTGGAAGTCAGCGGGGCGATTTACCCGGCCGAGTACCGCGGCCATCGAATCTTGCCGTTGGAGGGGGTGAGTTTGGTGCCCGCTTTCCTCGGGAGGCCACTCCACCGAGTAAAACCCATCTTTTGGGAACATGAGGGCAACCGGGGTGTGCGAATTGGTCCCTGGAAATTGGTGATGCGACATACGCAGGACTGGGAACTTTACCACCTCGAGGCTGATCGCACGGAGCAGAATAACCTGATTGAAAAACATCCCGAGCTGGCGGACCTTCTGAAAAAACTATGGGACGATTGGGCAGCCAGTAGCTTCGTGGATGAATGGACCGGCCCGGTCTTCACCGATTGGGGAGATGCCATTCGGCCGAAACCAGCCGCCGAAAAGGGAAATCCCAGCGGATAAATGAAGCAAGTGCTGCCCCTCGGGGTGTGCCCGATCGGCCGTGCACTTGGAGGTTATCGTGCGCTTCGAGGCTTATGAACAGGAGCGGCTTGTTACCGGTCCCCTAGGGACTGGGCTGCGGCACAATTTTTATTCCGATTAATTTCCTTTAATTTCCTCCGATTCTTGTAAGGCGCAGAAATTACTTGTTGGTTGATTTTCGGCTCAAGGCCGCTGGTGAGGAAGCTACGGCGGAGCCGGTCTATGCGCGCCGCTTGCGAGCGGCCCTAGGGAGCAACTGGGTTTCTGCTCTGTTTTGGGTTATATAAGAATCACCTCAAGGTGCCGGCAAATCATGTGTCGTGAGGCCTATTGGGTGAAGAACGCATCGGTGCGATGAAAAGGTCATTGTGGACTGGAGCAACCCTTATTGCTCTGCCATTCATATTCGCGGCGCGACACCACTGGTCGCGATGAGTGGGCTACGAACCCTGGGTAAGCTTGAAATGTGGCGGAAATTCGTTAAAAAGAGGGCCTGTGTCTTACGTGGGTTGGATCACCCTTAGCTTCCGCGGAACTGCACATCATGTTTTATGACCACATTCAGTACGGCAGGTTCCACCTTTTTTTGTACCCAGTGGGGCTGATCATGCTTTTTCTGGCTTACACGCTTGAGGAGGAACCGGTAGCCCGGATATCCCTCCTTATTGGGGGCTTGTTGGTCTGCGTTGTGACGAGCTCGTTCCATTGGCTCAACATTCGCGATGACGGGGACTCGCTGCTCGTGCGGTTTGGACCGGTACCGATACTGGGTACTCGGATACCATACGATCAGATTGAAGAGGTGGCCGCAGACAAATCAAGTTTTCTAGATGGTTGGGGGGTGCATTGGACGCCGGGCAGGGGTACTACTTACAACATTTGGGGCTTCGATTGTGTGCGGCTGCGAGTGCGGGGACGAATCATTCGCTTGGGAACGGACGATCAAGCCAATCTCATCGCCTTCTTGCAAGAAAAGCTCCGTAGCCGGGGCCGGATGGCCCGGTTCGAATGACTCCTCAATCAGAGCGTATCGACGGTTCCAAAAAAGGAACGAAACCCGTTGGTCCGCGAGCAATCGGGGGGACGAAAAATTTCGGGAGGCGGCGTGAATTACCCCTAGTTTTGTCCCGAGTACATATCGAGAATGCTTCAAACTTCCCGCCGGAATGATCCCGATGCATTCTTGGGTTAATTCTCCCCGGTTATCATTAGCGACTTTCTTTTTGGTGACCACAGTTTAATTCAGAAAAGGCGACCAATTCTCAATTAATAAAGCTGCACGATTGGATTAGGTTAGCTAATAGACCTAGATGTACCCAGTTTTTCGCTGGGCAGTTGTTCAGGTGCATTAGGCGAAGCTTTGAGCCTTCTGAGAATAGGTCATATGGGTGCGAAAAGACCCCTTGATCGGGTTTTTGCTGTAGTGTACCCTCAACAAACTCTAACGCACATCTTTTTCCTATTTTGTCCAGTTTACCTTTTTGGCGAAAAACCGTTGTTTATCCGGGATAAGGGACCTGACCGATCCCGTTGCATGATGAAATGGGATTGCTGCGGTTTTTGCTGCGCCGAGAGCGTAATAGTGTGGCTCTCATTCAAGGGTTTCGAGCGGGCAGAAGTGTTTTGATCAAGATCGCCGAACAAATCGGGAAAAAAACGTAAATCGGTAAATGACGTATTTTGGGGGCTCTCCGAGACCGCTCAACGAGGCTTTCGTACAAGCATGAAGATTGAGGAATGATCCCTCGCAAGATCATGCCCTAACGGATTTCGTAAAGAATAGCGCATCGATTTCACACGCGGAAGTCTCAGTTTTCCAACCGGGCTAATTTCTTCGGAGGATTCAGTTTTACATCAGGTGATAACGAAGCTTCAGGTCGATAACTAACAGCAAAATTGTTTTTATCTCCCTAGCAATGCTTCCCTTTCAGACTCCTGGAAAACCCTCCGATCCGACCGACCGAAAGGATCGGATCATAAGCCTCAAACCTTCTCGCTTGGGGAGGTTGTTGGGTGTGAAGATCTTGGGGATTGGTAGCAGTGTCCCCGAGAAACGGGTGCGTAATGAGGATTTGGCCTCTCTAGGGTATGACGCACAGTGGATCATCCAGCGAACCGGGATACTCGAACGGCGTCATGCTCCCCCGGATTTGGCGACGAGTGATCTAGCGGTTGAGGCAGCGGAGCGGTGCCTTCAACAAGCGGAAATCCCCCGGGAAGAGGTCGATTTGATTCTTGTCGGCACGTACACGCCGGATTATTTGCTCCCCTCCACAGCTTGCTTGGTGCAGGATCAATTGGGGCTGGTTGCCCCGGCCATGGATATTCAAGCAGCTTGTGCCGGCTTCGTTTATGCCCTGGTGGTGGGGGCCCACTTCGTGGCCTGCGGTACCCATCGAAGTGTGCTCGTGATTGGGGCGGATTGCAATTCGAGGGTAGTCGACCCTACGGACGAGCGGACTTATCCCCTCTTTGGCGATGCCGCAGGGGCCGTACTGCTCGGACCAGGTTCTCGGGAGCAAGGGCTCCTATCGTACGCCTTAGGGGCCGACGGTTCCGGGGCGGATCTTTTGTATCGCTCCATGGGCGGATCGCGGATGCCCTTTAGCTACGACCCAAGCCGAAACGGAGCACACTATCTGCGAATGGAAGGCAAGCCTGTCTTCAAATGGGCGATTCGAGTACTTGAGCAGACGGTTAAGGAAGTGCTTTCCGCCGCCGAGGTGTCGCTTGAGGAGGTGGACCTTTTCCTTTTCCATCAGGCGAACATGCGGATCATCCAATCGGCCGTGGAAACACTAGGGGTGGATCCGGCAAAGGTCTTCAATAACCTGGAGCGCTATGGCAATACCTCTTCGGCGAGTATCCCCTTGGCATTAGACGAGGCGTTCCAACAGGGAAGAATTTCGTCTGGGGATTTGATCTTGGTCAGCGGCTTTGGAGCCGGTTTAGCCTGGGGCACTGCCTTGATCCGATGGTAAGCCAGGCAGCCCTCCGCCCCAGTTCGGTGCCCGGTCGATTGTCTTTCTTTCCCGCTCGGTGCTCTGCCCATCTTGGAGTTCCCTAGCCGGCTCCGCAGCCGGGGGACTCAGCAGCTCGGCGTTTCCGATCTTATCGTAAGCTGGTTGCGTCGATGGTAGCCGAATCGAGCAACATAGGTCCTGGTGAGGGGTGCCTGTTGTCGGCAGACTGTCTTTTGGACAAATTTACGGGGTTTTGCGTAGCTTGGAGTTCGCCGAGTCGTTGGGCCTGTCGAATAAGATGCTCTTGAAGCGGCAGGGCGGAGAAGTAGGCATCCCAAGTGTGTCGGGTACCCACCCAACATTCAAGAGGCAATACCGCTGTTTTTTCGGCATCTTCTGTGGACAAATAGGCGGGACCGAGCAGCCCCAACGCCCTCGGACCGCGCAAACCGTACATGAGGGGGTAGAGGCGTAAGGCTCGATCGCGAAAATTGGCGGTGATGACCGCCGCGGCTACTGTGCTTAAAGCCTGATCCGTCGCCCCCATGGGGCTAAGTGCCTCTTGATCGGAAGCAGCGGCGATCAAAACAATGCGGATTTCTTGGGGCAAATCTGAGGGCGAAGGCGTCAACTCGCTCGGTCCGAACTTTCCCCCCGCTAACAAGTGAAGGGCGATAAGGATGGTACGGCAACCATAACTAAACCCTACCATCCCGATCGAGCAATCGCGGCCTAGGTTGGCCAGCCATTGTGCCAGGTAAATCCCCTCGATCTCGCTGCGGTAGGCCTTGAGCAGTACATCTTGCCGATTTGATCCACAGATTCGGTCCGAGGGCCAGGACCAAACCAAATAAACGCATTCTTTCGACCCAGCCCCTTGGTTCAATAAGCCGAATAGTTCATTCCCCGCCACTTGGGCATCCCAAGCGGTTGTGCGATTGCCATGTACGAAGACCCAAACGCGGCCGACGCGTCGGACGTCGGCCAGCAAATCCCCGCATTCCCCGGGTTGGAGGAGTCCGTGGCGTTGAACGTGATAGCACATGGGTTGGAAGACGCTGTTGGAGCTTGGCCAAGTCCAGGGAAGTTCGCGCGTCGACAAGATCCAAAAGCTTGGAGCGGATTCTGTGTCAGAAAGGCGAGCCCGCCCCGGGTCAGCGATGGGCAGATCGGCTGCGTGGCTTACCGGGGAACTCATCCCTGCCAAACTTAAGCACGTGACTACCGAGCAAAAAACGAAGTTCCGAAGCCATGTTGCGCGCAAATGTCGGCTACGTACCGATGGGGGGGATTGAATCAGTTTCGTTCGTAAGAATTCTCGACGCATGGGGCGTCCTTTCTTCGACCCGCAGATTTCGACCTCCAAGTTCGTGCCAAAAGTGGGGGAGCTGGGAATCGCTAAATCAATCGCCGTATTCCAGCATCGATCGTTAGGAGGGCTTCCAAAACACAAATGGGCAAGCTGAGCACCTTAAAAGAAACAGGAAATCTACGTAAGAAAAATATAGCACATAACCAGCGCAGTGTTGTGAAAATGCAATAAATGGCTGTTTCAGAAAAAATGCGCACGTTGAATTTGCACATCTCAAACCATGGGGTAGAGTTCTTCAAAGGCCGCGGAGCACCCTGAGTTTCAGCGGCGAGTTAATAGGCCCGCATTTGGAGGGAGTAGAAAATGACGAAATTGCGGATTTTGGCGGTGATAGTGGTTGGACTGGTTTTTACGGCGGGGCCCGGTTGTCGCCTCGATTTGTTCCGTCGAGGAGCCCTGTGGAGGCAACCGGAGGTGGTAGCACCTGCGTGCGACCCATGCGCGCCTGCAATCGTTGATCCTTGCGACCCTTGCTCCCCTGGAGTAGCCGCCCCCGCTCCCCTGGTTTTACCGGGCCCGGCAGCCATGACCCCCGGTGCTTGATTTAGATGATCGAAGTTTTTTTGTAGGGATTTAGGGGCGCTTTGAACGGAAATAACGATTTTTTCGTCCTCATTTGAGGGTATCCCCGCGGAGTAGGTCGTGCTTCTCGATGAGGCAACGACTCAAGAACCCGGCATTTTCCCAAGGTGCACGGTAGCACTGACGAGGTATTTAATTCGGGTGAATTTAAAGAAGGCGCTCCGGCGTGATTGCGGGGAATTCTGGCAGCGAATAAGGCTGACTCCTAATTTCTATTGCTTCCAGCAGTTTTACTGCCATTTGTTTGTGGATATCGCCGCACGGTCTTGAATTCAGCAAGCGAAGAGGGGTACATCGCTGCGTGGTTCTGTAACCGTCGTGCCACCTATACGGCGGGTGTACCCTGAGTGTGCAATGTGAATGGCCTTGCCCGTTTGGCCGGATTCCAGTAGGATCACGCCGCTGATTCGGAGGAGTCGGTGGCTTGGGAAATGAGTGGGACTTCGGCAAGGAATTCACTGGGATGCCGGCTACACTGGCTGAGCTTGCGGCCCTAGTTAATGGCCGAGTAGTCGGGGAAAAATCCATTACGGTCGACGGGGCGGTGCCACTTCCGGCGGCTGCACCGGGCAAGATCACGCTGGTAGACCAGCCGGAGCGTGTCGGTCAAGCAATCAGGCTCGGTGCGTCCGCGGCAGTGGTGCCGGAAGGGTTATCTCCCAGTCAGATCGCCGTCATCCAGGTGGCGGACCCCCATCAGGCTTTCGCCGAGATTGTGAGCTTTTTCCGACCGCCGCGGCCACAGCGCCGGGTGGGAATCAGCCCGCTAGCGGTTATCAGTCCCACGGCCAAAATTGGCGAAGATGTGGATATCTATCCCTTTGCGACGATCGGCGATGATGTCGAGATTGGTCGCGGCTGCACCATTCACAGTGGTGTCCACATCATGGCCGGCTGTAAGATCGGGGCAGACGTCACCATCTTTCCCAATGCCGTTCTTTACGAAGACACCATGGTGGGACCCAGATGCGTGATTCACGCAGGTGCAGTGCTGGGGGCTCACGGCTTTGGCTACTGTTGCCGTGATGGCCGGCACCAACTGGCGGCGCAGCTCGGTAACGTAATTCTTGAGGCAGAAGTCGAGGTGGGGGCGTGTGCGACGATTGACCGTGGTACCTACGGACCCACCACGATCGGTGAGGGAACGAAGATCGATAATTTAGTCCTCATTGCCCATAATTGTTCCATTGGAAGGCACAACCTCATTTGTGGGCAGGTTGGCATCGCAGGAAGTTGTTCCACGGGCGATTACGTCACTATGGCGGGCCAAGCGGGTGTGCGGGATCATATTCACATCGGCGAGGGGGCCGTCTTGGGAGCCATGGCCGGAGTTATGAAAGATGTGCCGGCGCGGACCCGCGTAGTGGGAATTCCCGCCACTCCGGAACGGGAGCAAATGCTCAAACAAGCGGCATTGACCAAGTTGCCGGAAATGCGACGGGAGTTGAAACGGCTCCGCGTTCTCGTGGAGAAGTTGGCAGCAGAGAGTAATGGGCGATTATCGCGATCGATTGAAGAGGAGCTGAATCAACTGCAGGAAGACATGGCAGACCAAGGCGGGGAGGAGCTTCCACTGTTGTGAGGGGGTATTCCTGCGGGAGAATATGATTTGGCCCGGCTTTTCGGTGCAAGTATTAGCGGTTCGGTGCAATCGGGCAGATGCGGTGAACGCTCCAGTTCAGAGCCGAGCAAACCGGCAGTCCAGAGGACCCTTGACTCGCAGGATAGTCGGGCCGATTCACGTCGGATAGGGCTGATCGCAGGTTGGGGCCGCTTGCCCGTGGTCGTCGCGGAAGCCGTTTGTCGCTCTGGCCGAGACGTGGTGTGTCTTGGAATTTTAGGGCACGCCGATCCAAAATTGCGGGAAATCTGTCGAGAATTTCGCTGGTTGGGTCTCGGTCAAATGGGGGCCGCAGTGAAGCACTTTCGGCGGCGGGGCGTTCGCGAGCTGACCATGGCGGGGAAGGTGTTCAAAACCCAACTTTTCCAACCGTGGTTTTGGTTCCGCCAGCGGCCCGATTGGTTTACCATCCGAGCTTTCGCCCGACACTTCTTGTGGCGTCGTGCCGATTGCCGTGATGATTCGCTCCTTGGTCGTGTGGTAGAGGTCTTCGAGAAGGAGGGCCTCAGTTTTCAGCCGGCCACCGACTATTTGCCCGAATTGCTGGTTCCGCCAGGACAGCTCTCGGCTCGTCGTCCCAATGCCCGTCAAAGGCAAGATATCTCTTTCGGATGGGAAATCGCGAAGCAAATCGGGCGAATGGATATCGGTCAAGCCGTTGCCGTCAAAGACGGAACTGTCCTTGCCGTCGAAGCCATTGAAGGGACCGATGAGTGTATTCGCCGTGCCGGCACCTTATGCGAGGTCGGAGGATTTACCGTCGTCAAAGTCGCGAAACCGCAACAGGACATGCGATTCGACGTGCCCACAGTCGGCCTACGCACGCTGGAAACAATGGTCGCAGCAAAGGCGGAAGTTCTGGCGGTGGAAGCTGGGAAAACAATTTTTCTCGATGCGAAGGAGTGTCTCGAGTTTGCCGATCGTCACCGCCTGATCATCGTGGCTCTCAGCTCCGAGGACTTAAGTCGCCCGGAGGAATCCACCCCCTGAATCCGCTTCTGCGGCGGAACACGAGCGGATTAACCTGCCGGAAACAAAGGGACGTTTAAACTCTATGACCCCCGGTGGTTATTCAGCCTTTTTTCCAGCACGCCTCCGCGTATTACGTCGGTGGGTCTTAGGCTCGCCAAAACGGTTTTTTCGTGGAGAGGGGGGAAATATGGCCAATTTGCCAATCGGGAATTGTTGCTCCGCGGGCAAGGTGTCTTGGCGGCAAATCCGGCGGTTCTTTGGACCGGGCGATTTCGTGCCGGTTCCCGGCTGCGGTGCGACGGCAATCTGACTAGAGATGTTGCTTATTCTCGTATTCAGCAATTGACTGGCCGCTTCCCGGCTGGCGTGTGACTACTTTCAAAGTAAGGCTGTTTTTTCAAAGTAAGGCCTGTTTTTTCAAAGCAAAGCCTTTTTGCCAAATCGCCGAAAAAGTACTGGAGGAAGTCTGCCGCGCTTGCGGGTTCAGTGTTCATCACGTCCGGTAAGCTTTTCTTCTGCTTGATCGGCCTGCCAAGCAATCGCTGCGAGCAATCGGCTCACTTGGACCGGCTCCAACTCCTCCGGCAGAAGGTTTGCTTGGAGGACCACCAAGGGAGGACCGCCGAATTCGCGAACGGCGAAGGCCCCATGAACCAGCTTTGCATTATAGCGCAACAGCGCCATAGCATGCTTGCTTTGAGCCGGCCCGCAGACTGACCAAAAGCTCACGAGCTGCGATTTACCATCGTCGGCCCCAGAGACTTGCATGTAAACGACTTGCTTCCTTAATGCACCGGTGGGGACGGTCACGCGGAGTTGATCGTTCACCGCATCCACCGAATAACCGGCTTTTTCTGCCACGGAACGCACAAACGACACGGGGTCCGGTGGTGTCGTGCCCAGTTCGTCGAAGCTAACCGCCGCTGCTGCCGTGGGGACCACCGTGGGGGTAACTCCAGAAGCTGCCGGACTGCCTGCATGAGGTTGAGGGCTACCGCCAGTGGGCGGCACCGGAATCGATGGTCCCCCAACGGTTGGGCCCCCCGGGGGTTGGGAGCCCGGAGGAGCCGCTCCTGGTCCCGCCCCTCCTGCGGCTTGCCCCTGTTGGGCCATCGCTTGCTGAATCATGCCGGGCATCATCATGCCGAATCCGGCTCCCATTCCCATGGCCATAGCTCCGCCGGCGGGACCGGCCGACTGGGCCATTTGCGGCACGCTTTGCGCCATTTGGTACCGCATGTATGCCCCCAGGTCGCCTACCGCCCCCATTGCCGTGCGTGCGTCGATGGCCCGCTGCACCTCCTCCGGCGGAGTGATAGCATTGACGAAAAAGTCGACGAGTTCCAAACCGTACTTGGCGAACTCCTCGCTGACTTTGGCCCGTGTGCCCGACGCAATTTCGTCGTATCGCCCGGCCAAATCCAGTAGACCGATGCGCACCGTACCCAGCAGATCCGCAAGCCGGGCCACAACCAAATCTTTCAGGAAAGCCGTGACTTCGTCGGTGGTATATTTTCCTTGCGTTCCGACCAACGTATTTACCAGAAGCGGGGCGTCAATTACGCGAAATGAGTATTTCCCGAAGCTCCGCAAACGCACAACACCAAATTCAGGATCGCGGAAGACGATGGGTTGCCGCGTGCCCCATTTCTGATCGATAAATGTCTGCTTCCCCACAAAGAGGACGACACACTGAAATGGCGATCTCTCCCACGGGATGGTCAGCAGCCGCGTGATGATCGGTAAGTTGGCCGTCGTCAAGGTGTAGCGTCCCGGGCCGAAACGGTCCATCGCTTTTCCGTCCCGGAAGAAAATGGCCTCTTGGTTCTGCTGAACGATGAGTTGGGCACCAAGTTTTATATCTGCCGAGCCTTCCGGCGGAATTCGTTGCACCAGCGAGCGATTACTCTCATCAAAAAACTGGATTACTTCCAACCGAATTCCCATCAGTTCACCCCTTCTATTAAGTCCCGTTCCTTATAAGAGGCAAGTTCGGCCGAGCAAACGGCTAAATCCAAGACCGCTCGAGCCGCATTAACCTCCCTGCCAGAAAAACTACCCTGCTAAAATAGGTTCAATGTGAACATGCCGTATTGAAATAGGTTCAATATGAAGATTTTCCCGGTCGGGTAAACATCGTTGCCCCGTAGCCACCGTTTAGCCCATACCGAACGCCTGCCGGATAACCCGCACCCTCGAAACTTTGCCTTGGTTGGGACACCGATAATCTCCCCAACCTACTAGTCGATTCCTTCGAGGATATGCGAGCGTTTATCCCAAGCCAATTCAAGCTCCTCCAGCCGC
>OGCI01002139.1_pt1 | contig 14014 bp, 14 predicted proteins | sample 1570021 | NCBI WGS metagenome assembly OGCI01 (sample SAMN06264664, study PRJEB24512) | hot springs metagenome | isolation source: Hot spring water | place: South Africa: Tshipise | collected 2015-06-21 | reverse complement strand
CCTAACCAAACTTCAATTAAACGATGCAAGTTTATTTTTTGAATCAGAAAGATCGTCTTCTTTAGGTCTTGGTTATCGTTGTGGTTTTTTAGGACTTTTTCATTTAGAAATTATTAAAGAAAGATTGAAAAGAGAATATTGTTTAGAAGTGATTACGACCAGACCGTCAGTTGCTTATCGTGTTTGGCAGACTTCTCGACGGGCTCGGGGTAAGAATGATTTTCAAGAAATTCGTTCAGCTGAAGATTTTCCTACTACCCAGATAGAAAAAATTGAAGAGCCAGTTATGGAAGTTGAGATTATTACGCCACAAAAGTACTCAGGTCTAATTATTGAGTTGATTAAGAAATATCAAGGTAAATTTTTAGAACAAAATTATCTAACCACTCGTTCAGTTTTAGAAGCCTTTAGCTCCTTAGTTATCAAAGCAAAAATTCCATTAAGAATGTTAATGATTGATTTCTATGATCAGCTAAAAAATCTCAGTGCTGGCTTTGCTTCGATGAGTTATCAATTCGCCGGTTATGAGAAAGCAGATTTAGTTCGCTTAGATATTTTAGTGGCTGGCAAAAGATTTGAAGCATTTGCTTCTATTATTGATAGAGGACAGGCCTATCATCGAGCTCGAAAAATGGTTGAATTTTTAAAAGAAAATTTACCGCGCCAAATGTTTGAAGTGAAAATTCAGGCAATTTTAAATTGGCAGCCGAAAGGCGGGAAAATTATTGCTTCGGAGAGACTACCAGCTTTAAGAAAAGATGTGACAGCCAAACTTTATGGTGGTGATGTTACCAGAAAAATAAAACTTTTACAAAAACAAAAAAAAGGCAAGAAAAAACTTTTGTGTTTAGGTAAAGTTGATATTCCTTCTGATATTTATATTAAGATCTTAAAAAGATAATCACTAAGTTTTTGTTTTTTGCTCAAGCAAAACGAAAAGTTATTTTTTAAAATAGTAAAAATTTTTATTGTTTTTTTGTCATTCAATCCATCTTTATATTCTTTCCATCGTATTAACGTGTTAACACATTGAGAAGAAAGAAATAAAGTGAGAGACGAGTTACTAGACTTATTTTTTTTTATTGTTTTTTCTTTATTTTCTGGTAAAATTATAGAGACGATACCAATTTAGGAATATATTTGAAGGCTGTGAATGGCGAACAATAAATTTCTATATGTCTAAACTTTATATTGTCGCTACTCCTATCGGCAATCTTGAAGATTTAAGTTTCCGAGCTCTAAGAATTTTAAAAGAAGTTGATTTTATTTTATCCGAAGATACGCGGACAACAAAAAAATTACTTGATCATTACCAGATTAAAAAACCTTTGATTTCTTATCATCAGCATTCTCGTTTACAGAAAATTGATTTTATTATCAATTTATTAAGAGAGAGCAAAAATCTGGCTTTAGTCTCTGAGGCTGGTACGCCAGGCATTTCTGATCCAGGAAACTTGTTAGTAAGTGAAGTGATTAGGAGATTAAGAGATGAAGTAAAAATTGTGCCAATTCCTGGACCATCAGCGGTAATTGCTGCTTTAAGTCTTTCTGGGTTTCCGACTGATAAATTTATCTTTTTAGGTTTTCCGCCGAGCAAGAGAAAAAGAAATAAATTTTTTGAAGAAGTAGCAAAAGCAAAATATCCAGTTGTTTTTTATGAATCACCGCATCGAATTCTAAAAACTTTAGAAAAATTAAAATCCGTGTTTATTCGTGCTCAAATTCGCGAAGATTCGCGACAGATAGTTATTTGTCGAGAATTAACAAAAAAATTTGAAACAATTTATCGAGGAATGATAGGGGGGGTGATTGAACAAATTAAAAACTCGCCGATTAAAGGAGAATATGTTATAATTATTAATAAACACTAAAATAGAAAATTAACCTAATTATTCTAATTAACCTAATCAAATCTTAATGACATTAGAGTAATTAGAAATTAGAAATTCGAAAAATTTATGTCTAAATTTTATGTCACAGCCCCAATCTATTATGTCAACGGTGTCCCTCATATTGGTCATGCTTATACAACAATTGCTGCTGATGTTTTAGCCCGTTATCATCGGATGAAAGGCGAAGAAGTTTTTTTCTTAACCGGCACCGATGAACACGGAGCAAAAGTGGCAGAATCAGCTGAAAAAGCAAAAAAATCACCAAAAGAATGGTCTGATGAAATGTCAGCCCGCTTTAGATTCGCCTGGGATACTCTAGATATCTCTTTTAATCATTTTATCCGGACAACTGATAAAGATCACGAAGAAGCAGTAAAAAAAGCTACCCAAAGATTATATGAAAAAGGTTTCATTAGAAAAGGAGTTTATGAAGGCTTATATTGTGTTGACTGTGAAAGATATTATACAAAAAAAGAATTAATTAATGGTAAATGCCCAGATCATCAAAGAATACCAGAAAAGGTTTCTGAAGAATGTTATTTTTTCAAACTTTCGGCTTTTCAAAGGGCACTTCTCAAATTGATTAATGAAAAAACCTTTGTGATTGAACCAGAAGAAAGAAGAAATGAAATAACTGGTTTTTTAACAACAGAAAAATTGGCCGATGTTTCGATTTCCAGGAAAAAAGTGGAATGGGGAATACCGCTCCCTTGGGACAATTCACGGGTAATTTATGTTTGGATAGATGCTTTACTGAATTATTTAACTGGTCTTGGTTGGCAAGGCGATCCTAAAAAATTGCCAAAATTTTGGCCTCCAGAGATTCAATTAATTGGTAAAGACATTTTGCGATTTCATGCCGTGATTTGGCCAGCTTTACTTTTAGCTCTTGAGATTCCTTTGCCTAAAAAATTATTTGTTCATGGATTCTTTACTCTTGGCGGTCAGAAAATGAGCAAAACTTTAGGCAATATTATTGATCCAGTCGAACAAGTTAAAATTTTTTCTAGTGATGGTCTTCGTTGGCTTCTTCTTTCAGGTTTTCCTTTTGGTATTGATGGTGATGTTTCAGGAGAAAAATTTTATGAAAAATATAATGCTGATTTGGCCAATGGGATAGGAAATCTTGTTGCCAGAGTCTTGACTCTGGCAATTAAATCCGAAATCAAAAATTCCAAATTCCAAAAAGATAAGAGATGGATTCAGGAAATAAATAAAGTTTGGCAAAAATATGAAAAGGCAATGGAAAATCTGGCTTTTGAAGAGGTAGCAAAAGAAATTTTAAATTTTGTTGCTTTCTCTGATCGGTATGTTAATGAGACTGAACCTTGGAGATTGTTGAAAACTGACTTTGCTCAATTTCAAAAAGTGATTTATAATTTATTGGAAAGTCTGCGTCAAATTGCCTGGTCAATTCAGCCATTTATGCCTAATACTTCTGATAAAATCTTTAACCAATTAGGTATTTTGTCCAGTGAGAAAAAGAAAAATTTAGAAAAAGCAGAAGAGTGGGGTAGTACAAAATTTGGGAAAATAGAAAAAGGAGAAATTCTTTTCCCCAGATTATAAAAAAATTTCTAATTACTTTATTATAAGTTTTAAACTAGCAACTAATAAACTAAGACTAAAAACCATTAACCAAAAACTGATCTATGACATTGTTTGATTTAATTTTAATCCTTATTGTCTTTGGTTTTATCTGGTTTGGTTTTTGGTTTGGTTTAGTTTATGCAGTTGGTGGTTTGGTTGGTTTGATTGTTGGTGTGGCTGTCGCTAGTCGTTATTTTGATGACATTGCTCAAAAAGTTCTTTTTCTTTTTGGCGGCAATGTCAATCTAGCGAAGATTGTTTGTTTCTTAGTTCTATATATTATTGTTAACCGTTTAGTTGGTTTTGTTTTTTTTATTATCGATCGAATTTTAAGACCAATTACTCATTTACCATTTTTGAAAACAATCAATCGATTAGGTGGTGCTTTAATTGGTTTTGTTACTGGCGCTTTAACAGTTGGTTTACTTCTTTATTTTGTTATTAGATTTCCTTTGCCTTGGTTGATTGAATTGATTGAAAAATCAAAACTTGCTCAGTATTTTATCAATTTAGCTAAACTTCTTCTTCCTCTTTTACCTGAAATTCTGAAAAAAATAGAAGCAGTTATCTAATCTACTAGAGATTTGTATATTTGAGAATGTTGAACAATTCAACATTCTCACCCTGAACGGAGTGAAGGGTCTCATAAATAAACGTGTGAGATTCTTCGCTGACACTCGGGATGAGAGCGTTTCACAATTGTTCAACGCTCTCATATTTGTATTAGTAGTGGTTTTTTTATTTACAAAAATCTTAAAATTTGCTATAATATTATCTATGAAAAAAGAAGAAAAGCAAAAAAACAACACCCAGGAAGCAGCTAAGGAATATAAGGCTAAACATATTACGGTTTTAGATGGCTTATCTCCGGTAAGAAGAAGGCCAGCTATGTATATCGGTTCAATAGGTCCAGAGGGGCTTCATCATTTAATTTTTGAGACTTTAGACAATGCTATCGATGAGGCGGTCGCTGGTTTTGCTAATGAAATAAAAGTTGAACTTTTGCCTGATGATTTTGTTAGAGTTGAAGATAATGGTCGTGGTATTCCGGTCGATCTTCATAGACCAACTGGAAAATCGGCTCTTGAGGTAGTGATGACCAAACTTCATGCTGGAGCAAAATTTGATCATCAGGTCTATAAAGTAGCTGGTGGGCTTCATGGTGTTGGAGTAAGTGTGGTTAATGCCCTTTCTGAATATCTTAAAGCTGAAGTAAAGCGCGATGGTTTTTTATATCAACAGGAGTATAAAAGAGGAAAGCCATTAAAAAGAGTAAAAAAAATAGGTAAAATTCAAGGAACCGGCACGATTGTTACTTTTAAACCAGACAAAGATATTTTTCCAGAGACAAAATTTTCATTCTCAAAGGTGTTGGAGCATCTTAGACAACAGGCCTATCTGACCAAAGGAGTAAAATTTATCCTTGTTGATAAGAGAAAAGAAAAAGAATTTATTTACACTTTTTATTTTGAAGGTGGTATTCTTTCTTATCTTAAATATTTGAATAAAACCAACAGACCGAAACATCAGCATATTTTTTATCTTGAAAAAGAAGTTGAAGGAACAAAAGTTGAAATTGCTCTTCAATACACCGAAGGCTATAAAGAAACAGTTTATACCTTTGCCAACAATATCTATACATCTGATGGTGGGACACACTTAGTTGGTTTTCGTTCTGCTTTAACCAGAACAGTTAATAATTATGCTCGAAAAAAGGAATTTCTTAAAGAAAAAGATAGTAATCTGATTGGTGAAGATTTAAAAGAAGGATTGACCGCGATTATTAGTATCAAGGTTAAAGAGCCGCAATTTGAAGGTCAAACAAAATCAAAGTTAGGAAATCCTGAAATCAAAGGATTGATTGATTCAATTTTTTCTAAAACATTTCAAATTTTTTTAGAGGAGCATCCAAAAGATGCTGAAGCAATTATTGAAAAATGTATCCTTTCTGCTCAGGCTCGCGAAGCAGCTAAAAAAGCCAGAGAAACAGTTCTGAGAAAAAGTGTTTTAGAAGGATTTTCTTTGCCAGGAAAACTTGCTGATTGTGGAACTTCTGATCCGGCAAAATCAGAATTATTTATTGTTGAAGGAGAAAGCGCTGGTGGTTCATGTAAACAAGCTCGCGATCGGGAAAAACAGGCAATTTTACCTTTGCGAGGAAAAATTCTTAATGTTGAGAAAGCACGCTTAGATAAAATTCTCACTAACAACGAAATAAAATCTTTAATTATTGCTTTAGGGACAAATATCGGTCAGCAATTTGATATTAAAAAACTTAGATATCATAAAATAATTATTGCCTCGGATGCTGATGTTGATGGTTCCCACATTAAAACTCTTCTCTTGACTCTTTTTTATCGTTATTTTCCTGAGCTTATTGCTAAGGGTTATCTTTATATTGCCAAGCCACCTCTTTATCGAATCGAGAAAGGAAAAGAGATAAGGTATGCCTATTCAGAAGAAGAGAAAGAAAAGATAATTAGTTCTTCTAAAAAGGAGAAAATCTCTCCTGGTTTTAAAATTAAAAAAATAGGGGAGAAAAAAACTGAGCAAAAAATTACTATTCAACGATACAAAGGTTTAGGTGAGATGAATCCTGAACAACTCTGGGAAACAACAATGGATCCAACTCAACGTATCTTAAAGAAAATTACTCTTGAAGATGCAAAAAAGGCAAATGAAGTTTTTGAAATTTTAATGGGAAAAGAAGTTGGACCTCGTAAAAGATTTATTCAAGTTTATGCAAAAGCAGCTCGAAATCTTGATATTTAATGGATGCGATGCTAATGTACTAATTCATACTAATCGTATATTAATATCGATTTTATGAGTATTTTTCAAAAACTTATTCAATATTTTAAAGAATCTAAAGAAGAACTTAAAAAAGTTGTCTGGCCAAGTAAAAAAGAAACAGTCAATCTTACTTTATTAGTGATTATTATTTCCTTGGCAGTGGCATTTTTTTTAGGACTAATAGATTGGCTTCTGACTATAAGTTTAGGAAAATTTATTAGATAATGATTTTGTCTATGCCGAAACAAATAGAACAAGGTCGTCGATGGTTCGTTATTCATACCTATGCTGGCTATGAGGAAAATGTGGCAGCAAATCTCCGCCAGCGTATTGAATCTTTTGATATGGCTGATAAAATTTTTAATGTCTTAGTGCCAATAGAGAAAAGAATTAAATTCAAAGGAGGGAAAAGGAGAGTGGTGGCAGAAAAAATGTTCCCTGGTTATGTTTTAGTGGAAATGACTGTCACTGACGATTCTTGGTATATCGTTAGAAATACTCCGGGTGTAACTGGTTTCCTTGGTTCAGGAACAATTCCTACTCCTATTTCAGATAAAGAAATTAAAACTATTTTTAGAAGAATGCAGATAGAAGAACCTAAATATAAAATAGAACTTTCCCTTGGTTCGCCAGTCAGAATAATGGATGGACCATTTAAAGGATTTGAAGGCAAAGTTAGTGAAATTGATGAAGAAAAAGGAAGAATTAAGGTTTTAGTTAATGTTTTTGGTCGAGAAACACCAATTGATTTAGATTTTTTACAAGTTAAGAAGATTTAAATTACTAATCATACGAATTCTATCACGAATTACTACCAATATTTATTCGTACGATTAGTGAGCGAGTGGGGTCATAAGACCAAACGAGATAAATTAGTAGTAATTTGTATTCTTATGGCGAAGAAAATAAAAACAATTATTAAACTTTTAGTTCCGGCTGGCCAGGCAACGCCGGCGCCGCCAGTTGGGCCGGCTTTAGGTCAGGTTGGAGTTAATATCGCTGATTTTTGTAAAAAATTTAATGATTTAACCAAAGATAAAATTGGTCAAACTCTACCAGTTAGATTGACTGTTTATGAAGATAAATCTTTTGATTTTGTCATTAAAACCCCTTTGACAAGCGAACTTTTAAAGAAAGCTGCCCGCCCTATAGGCGAGGTTCGCCCTGAAGGGGCGACTGGTATCGAAAAGGGTTCGGGAAAACCTCTTCAGGAAAAAGTTGGAAAGATAAATAAAGAACAAATTAAAGAAATAGCAAAAATTAAAATGCCTGATTTAAATACTAAAGATTTAGAAAAAGCCATAAAAATAGTCGAAGGGACAGCCAAACAAATGGGATTAGAGATAGTCGAAGAATAAATATAGGCCTTAAACTTTAAACTTATGAAAAAAGAATTTTTTATCTCAGGTCGAAAAAATATTTTGATTACCGGAGGAGCTGGTTTTATTGGCTCCCATCTTTGTGACGAGTTAGTAAAAGAGAATAACATTATTTGCTTAGATGATTTTACTTCTTCTTCAGAAAGAAATATTGACCATCTTCTCCAACTGCCGAATTTTGAATTTATTAATCATGATATTAATGAACCAATCGATCTCGAGAAATTACCAGAACTGAAGAAATTCAAAATTAATGTTCAGGGAATCCAAGAGATTTATCATCTTGCTTGTCCAACTTCACCAAAAAATTTTGAGAAAATGAAAATTAAAACATTAAAGACAAATATCATTGGAACAATCAATATACTTGAATTAGCCTTAAAATATAAGGCTAAATTTTTATTTACTTCATCAGCTGTTGTTTATGGTCCGAGAAGGAAAGAAGATCCGTATTTTAAAGAAAGTGATGTCGGAAGTGTTAATTTTATTTCACCGCGCGCTTGTTATGATGAAGGAAAAAGATTTGCTGAGACTTGCCTTATTACTTACCGCGATGTTTATAACTTAGAAGCAAAAATTTTAAGAATTTTTAGAACCTATGGTCCAAGGATGCCTTTATTTGAGGGTCATATGGTGCCAGACTTTGTTTTGCAGGCGCTTAATAATAAACCTCTAATTATCTATGGTGATGAATCTTTTACTTCCTCTTTTTGTTATATTTCTGATACTATTGAGGGAATGATAAAAATGATGGCTTCAGATGAAATAGGTCCTTTTAATCTAGGTCATCCAGAAAAATACAAAATGGTTGATTTAGCTAAAATGATTATTGAATTTGTTGATTCGAAATCAGAGATTATTTTCCGACCACCACTTTTATTTATGACCCCTTTAGGATTGCCAGATATTACTTTAGCCAAAGAAAAATTAGACTGGTATCCAGTTGTTTCCCTAGAAGAAGGATTAAAAAAAACAATTGAAGATGTAAAAATAAATCGAATGCTTCTTCAACCATTGATTTCAAAATACGAGGAAGAATACCAAAAATAAATCAGCAATATGAAGATTTTAGTTACTGGTGGAGCCGGTTTTATTGGTTCTAATTTTATCCGATATATTTTGAGAAAATATCCAAGATATAAAATTTTTAATTTAGATAAATTAACTTATGCTGGAAATTTAGATAATCTCAGAGATGTTGAAAAGAATCCAGGCTATAAATTTTTTAAAGGCGATATTTGTGACAAGAAGATTGTTAAAAATCTCATCAAAAAAGTTGATGTTATCGTTAATTTCGCGGCTGAATCTCATGTTGATCGATCGATTTTAGAACCAGATTCTTTTATTAAAACAGATATTTTTGGTACTTACACTTTACTTGAAGCAGCCAGAAAATATAAGATTAAAAAATATCTTCAAATAAGTACTGATGAAGTTTACGGCAGTCAAAAAACAGGTTATTTTAAAGAAACCGACCCTCTAAATCCATCCTCACCTTATGCCGCTTCTAAAGCCAGCGCTGACCTTTTGACCCTGGCCTATTTTAAGACTCATTCTTTACCAGTTTTAATTACTCGTTCAACTAACAACTACGGACCATATCAATATCCAGAGAAAATTATTCCTTTATTTATTACTAATTTATTAGAAGGGGAAAAGGTTCCTTTATATGGCAAAGGTCTAAATAAACGAGACTGGCTTTATGTCTTAGATAATTGCCGAGCCATTGATTTAATTTTACATCAAGGAAAAATAGGTGAAATTTATAATGTAGCTGGTGATCAAGAATTAACAAATTTAGAACTGACAAAAATTATTCTCAAAGAAATAGGCAAAGATTCTTCCTGGATTGAATATGTCAAAGACCGACCGGGCCATGATTTCCGTTATGCCATTGATTGTTCTAAAATAAAAAAACTTGGCTGGCGACCAATTTATAAGTTTGCTAAGACAATTAAAGAAACAATTAATTGGTATAAAGACAATTCTTGGTGGTGGAAGAAATTAAAATTAGGTGGATATTTAGAGTATTATAAAAAACAGTATGAAAAAAAAATTAAGAGTAAAAAGTAGACCCTCGAAAGAAGAATATTATCTTAGTATAGCTAAAGAGATTTCTCAAAGAAGTACTTGTTTTCGAGTAAAAATTGGCGCTCTTATTGTCAGAGAAGACCAGATTGTTGCTGCTGGTTATGTTGGTGCACCAAGAAAAACAAAGGACTGTCTTGAGCATGGTTTTTGTTTGCGGGATAAACTTGGTCTTCCTCATGGTCACCGCTATGAAATCTGTCGAAGTATACATGCAGAAATGAACTGTCTTATTAATGCGGCTAGATCAAGTGGTGCTATTTTAGGGGGTGATATGTTTATTTATGGAGAATATACATCTTCGCCAAAAAAAATGGATGTTTTTCCATGTTTTATTTGTAAAAAAATGATCATTAATGCTGGTCTAAAAAGAGTTATCTGTAGCCAAGTCGATGGAAGTTATAAAATATTTAATGTCAAAGACTGGGTTAAGGATTGGCAAAAAAAGGATATTATTGATGATAAATACCAATATGGCTCAAGATTTATTAGAAAAAATTAAGAAGGCAGAAAAAGAAGCAGAGAAAACAGTTTTAGCAGCAGAAAAAGAAGCAAGAGAGATGATTATCTTGAAAGAAAGAGAAAAAAATGAGATTTTAGAAAATTTAGAAAAGAGACTTACTCCAGAGATAGATAAAATTGCTAAAAAAGCCGAAAAGGAAATAGAAAAAATGGAAAAAGAGGAAAAAGAAAAACAAAAAAAAGAAATAGAAAAATTGAAAGCAGTTAAAAAAAATAAAGCAAAAGAATACATCTCCAAAATTTATGGTTACCAGCCTTAAAAAAATTTATTTAATTGCCTCTTCTACGGTTCGAGAAGAAATTCTTAATTTTTTACATAATTTTGGCAGAATCCAGGTAATTGATTTGAGCAAAGAAAAAAAAGAGGAGATCGTTGACTTAAATTATGAAATAGTTAAAGTGAAATTTTCTCTTGATTTTTTAAAAAACTTTCAAAGAAAAAAAGGGGGAAATCTAAAAGAAAAATTAAATAAAACTTTCTCACCAAAGATAGAAGTAAATATTAAAGAATTAGAAGAAATAACTTCTTTTTTTAATTGGAAAAAAATAACTAAAGAGACTGAAGAAGGAGAAGTAAATTTAAATGAGACAATCGGTCAAATTAAAAAAATTCAGGAAGAAATAGAAAAAATTTATCCCTGGAGAGAATTAGACTTAGATTTAAATGAATTTAAAAAAACTAAAAATATCTCTTTTTTCTCTGGTTATATTTCCAAAGATTCCTGGCCAAACCTTCTGGAAGATTTGGCAGGAAAAATAAAATTAGTTGAGGCTAAAAGAGTGGGTGAGAAGGAAAAGAAAATTTATTGCTTAATAATTTTTACTAAAGAAGTTGAAAAAGAATTAGAAAAAATTTTAGAAGAAAATCATTTTGAAAAAACAGACCTTTCCTTTTTAGAAACTTCTCCTAAAAAACATTTTGCAAATTTAGAAGAAAAACTAAAAATTTTTGAATTAAAATTAAAGGAACTTGAGAAAAAAATTTATCACTTAACCGATGACTATGAGAAACTAAAAATAATTTTTGATTGGCTTTCTTGGCAGAAAGAAAAAGAGGAAACAAAACAAAAGGTTTTGAAAACCTCTTTTACTTTCTCAATCTTAAGCTGGATTGAGAGAAAAGCTATCCCTTTATTAAAGGAAGGAATTGCTAAAATTACTCAAGAATTTGAGATTGTTGAAGTTCCTCTTAAAAAAGATGAGGTTGTGCCCGTTCTTTTAAAAAATAAAGAATTTGTCAGTGATTTTGAAACAATAACTAATATTTATGGGGCACCAAAATATAATGAGCCAGATCCAACACCATTTCTAACACCATTTTTTATTCTTTTTTTTGCCATTTGCCTTTCTGATGCTGGTTATGGTTTAGTTTTAGGCCTTTTAGCTTTTTTTATTGTTAAATTTTTAGATTTACCAAAAAGAACAAAAAAATTTTTCCGTCTTTTTCTTTGGTTAGGAATAATGACTTTTTTTATCGGCGCAACCTTTGGTAGTTGGTTTGGTATCGAATTAGAAACCATGCCAGAATTTTTAAAACCAGTTAGAGAATTTTTGATAAAATTAAGAATTATTGACCCGGTTAAAAATCCTTTACAACTTTTAATTATTGCTTTAATTTTAGGTGTCTTTCAAATTTTGGTAGGCTTGACGATAAGAATGTACTGGAAGATAAAAAACAAAGAAACGCTTGACGGTATTTTAGATTGTCTACCTTGGATTATTTTAATCAGTTCAATTTTGATTTTTATTAGTGCTAGTTCTAAAGTTATTCCTCTTTCTTTAGATATAATTAAATATTTTGTTTTTACTGGAGTAGGAGCAATTGTTTTAACTCAAGGCAGGCACCAAAAAAATATTTTTCTAAAAATCGGAGCTGGTGTTTTAAGTTTGTATAATATTATTGGCTATCTTTCTGATACTCTTTCTTACTCACGACTTTTAGCTTTAGGATTAGCAACTAGTATTATCGGGATGGTTATTAATTTACTGGCTAAAATTTTTGCTCAGATGATTCCCGGGCTCGGTTTTTTGGTAGCTATTTTAATTCTAATTTTTGGTCATCTTTTTAACCTGGGAATTAATACCTTAGGTGCTTTTATTCATTCATCTCGTCTTCAATTTGTTGAATTTTTTCCAAAATTTATAGAGGGCGGAGGGACAAAATTTCATCCTTTTCAAAAAGAAGGAAAATATATTAGACTTATCTCTCAATAACTTATAATTAGATAACTCTTATGGAATTAGGACTTGTTTTAGCCATTTTAGGTGCAGTTTTGGCCGCGGCTTTAGCTGGTATTGGTTCAGCTTTAGGGGTACGGATTGTCGGCGAAGTAGCAGCTGGTCTTGTTTCTGAAGACCCGGAAAAATTTGGCAAAGTTCTACTTCTTCAGGCTTTGCCTGGTACCCAAGGAATCTATGGTTTTTTAGGAGCGATTATGGCTATGCAAAAAATCGGGCTTTTAGGCGGAGAGATATTGACTATTTCTTCAGAAATTGGTGGACAAATTCTTTTTGCTTGCTTGCCAATTGGTTTAGTTGGTTTGATTTCTGCTATTATGCAGGGAAAAGTTGCGGCTGCTGGAGTGAATGTTGTTGCTAAAAAACCAGGTGAATCTGGGAAACCGATTATTATGGCAGCTATGGTTGAAACATATGCTGTTCTGGGATTATTGGTAACGATTCTGCTACTCAACGGAATTAAAGTAGGCTAAAGGGCTTTCTTAAAAATTTCGGGCCGAAGGCGAAGAAATTTTTGTTAGAAAACCTTTACCCGCCCAAATTTTGCCCTGGAATTTCAGTAAAGCATTGAAAAATAAAAAGTGTTTCCAAATATCTTCAGTATTAAGATATTCAAAGGCAAAACTTGGGCTGGTAGGCAAAATTGTAGTTAAAAATTTTGCGTTCTTCGAACTTAAATTTTTAAACAATTTTGGTATGGCTTTAGAAGATATTCTTAAAAAAATTAAAAAAGAAACTGACAATCAGATAAGAAAGATTTGGGAAAAAACAGATGAGGAGATGAGAAAGATAGAAGAAAAGTATGAAGAAGAAATTAATAAGAAAAGGAGTAAAATCTTAGAACTTGCTAAAGAAGAAGCTAAGAAAAAAATAAGACATAGTCAAATTAAACTTTCTTTAGAAACAAAAAATTTAATTTTGGCAAAAAAACAGGAGATTTTAGAAGAGGTTTATCAGGAAGTTTTAGATAAATTTTCAAAACTTCAAGACAAAGATTATCTTAGATTGATTTTAAACTTAATAAAAATTTGTCCAGAAAATGGAGAGATAATTCCGGCTCGAGGCAGAGAAGAAATTACCCAGAAAGCAATTTTAGCTAGTAAAAGAAAATATATTCTGGCAAAAAGATCTCTGCCAATAAAAGGTGGCTTTATCTTTTCTTCTAAAGATTTAGAAATTGATAACAGTTTTGAAACCTTAATTAAAACCATTCGCGAAAAAACAGAAATAAAAATCGCAAAAATTTTATTTGGGTAAGGGGCTCGAGTCAGTCGCACGAAAAAACGCAGTTGATTTTCCCAGTGAGAAAATCACTGCTCGATGCTCGGCCTCGCTCGTCCGATGAACATCGGACACCTTGCCCGCTTGGCCTGCGCCTCGAAATATTCGTAATTTGCTTAAATTCGTAATTTGTAGGTTATATGAATGCTTCAAATTATACTTTTGCCACCGGTAAGATTAGATATCTAGAGACAAAACTTCCTAATGAAACAGATCTTGAAAGAATGCTTG
>OGCI01002136.1_pt1 | contig 14024 bp, 13 predicted proteins | sample 1570021 | NCBI WGS metagenome assembly OGCI01 (sample SAMN06264664, study PRJEB24512) | hot springs metagenome | isolation source: Hot spring water | place: South Africa: Tshipise | collected 2015-06-21 | reverse complement strand
ATTTTGTGCACGCCGTGTTCCGGGATGCGCACGCGCGTGTCGCGGGGGATGGAGAGCACACTGACGCGCCGGTTCACAAAGTCGAAATGCGCCAGCATGATGGTATCACTGCGGGTGTTCTTGGTATAAATGCGCTTCTTGTTGTCGCGGTTTTCGTCTGAGCCAAGCAGGAGAACGGTTACCGAGGACTGTCCGGGGAAAGCCTGAGCCACATCCAGCCCGCGGTACTCCCACAGCGCCCCAACCGTTTTGCGCACCGCATGGCTGGAGGCATAGAAATACCCGCTGAGTGTGCCGACTGACAGCGCACCCAGCATCATGAGCACTAAAACTACTCGCCAGAACCAGTGACGTTTGCCAGACCGATTCTTCGATTCCCGCACACTTTCACCCCCAGCGAAGTATATCAAACAAAACGTCCGAATTGCAAACCGATTCAAACAGGTCGTAGCGTCTACTTCAGGACGACCGCCGTCCCGCTTACCGTCACCATCAGCATGGAGCCTCCCTGTCCCAGCACCTCGTAATCCAGGTCAATACCCACGATGGCGTTGGCACCCAGCGCCTGCGCGGAGGCAGTCATCTCCTGTATGGCAATGTTGCGCGCCTTCTGCAACTCTTCCTCATAAGCGCCGGAGCGACCTCCCACGATGTCGCGAATGCCAGCAAAGAAGTCCTTGAAGATATTGGCACCGACGATAGCTTCGCCCACCACGATGCCCAGATACTGTTCGATAACCCTGCCCTCCACGGCAGGAGTCGTTGTCAGGATCATTTTCGGTTTCCTCCCTTCACTGTCTGAGTGCCCAGAAAGCCATTGCAATGATACCTGCTACCAGCACTGCTACTACCGCCATTGCGCGTTTCTCCTCGCGCGAAAAGTGGAAGTATTTGCGGTTGACAATCAACAGAACCACCGCCATCGGCACCAGACCGGGCAGCATGTCCACCGCATCCATGAAGCGCGGTGTGAGCGACCCCACCACGTTCTGGAAGAACATGTACCCAGCCAGAGCCACCACCATCCAGATGTACGTCGCCCGCGCCGCCATCCCGAAACGCCACACGCATGCGAAATAGAAGGCCAGGAACACGAAATCCGCCGGCCCGATGATGCCGATAGGACGCAGACCTGTCGGTGTTGGTTTGGCGCCAACCTGCGGCACGTGTACTGCTACCGTGCTCAGCGCCTGCGGGGCTATCTCCATCACTCGAGGTATCCACAGACTCACCACGGCGAAATCCACCAGTGCCGCAAACAACGCAGCAGGCGCCAGAATGTTGGGCTCACGGATGATGTGCGACACTGCCAGGCCCAGCAAGCTGGCTGATACCACCATCAGCGTGTCGCTGACACCCAGAACAATCTCCAGGGCGACGGGGTTTTGACGCAGGGCGGGCACGAACGCCGGCGACACGCGCACCAGTGCGAACAGCAACAGCGCCAGCACCATCCACCCCAGCGCCACCGCAGGACGAAGGGGTAGAGCGGCGGTGCGCATTACCACCCATGTCGCCAGCGCCATGAATAGCAGCGTGGAGAGCGCCACCTGCACAAAGCCGTCGCCCAGAAAGGTGACAAGCGGCGCTCCCACGCGGTACAGCAGATAGACCATCACCGCCAGCCCAAAGGGCTTCAGGCGATCACCGAGCGTCTGTCCCATGCCTTAGCCGGGCACCACCCTGGTGATGCGCTCGATTTCGGGATCGGTAAAGATATCGGCTTCGTCCCGGCTGGTGGACGAGAACTCGCTGACCACCGCTCCCTCATCGCCCGCCTGGAACCAGTGTCTGGTGTTAGAGGGGATGGTATACTGCTCGCCCGGCTTCAGCACAACCTCGTGCCACACGGTGTAGTGTTTCTCGCGTCCGGCTGGCGGCTTCCCTTTCGGATTGGGGGTCGGCTCGCCCTCCACGTACAGGTATACCTCGCCCCAGCGGCAGCGGAACGTCTCCATCTTGCCCGTGTCGCCATCTACCGGCGGGTGGCGATGCTCGGGGCAGGTCTGGCGCGGGAACAGCACGAGCTCCTTCGCGCAGTAGCGGTCGGTATTAACGTAAACCACAAGCTCCAGCCCGGTGTGCTCAAGGTCGCCCAGCCCGAAGTCTGCCACCTCGATGTTTTTCTGCTCCTCGGGCGTGAGCACGATGCTCGCCTTGCGCAGATACTCCATGGCGCGCTCCTGCGCCTGGCGCAGCTGACTTTCCGTAATCATGGCAGTCACCTCCTCGTGAGAGCTCCTCACAGGATATATACGCTAGATACTTCCCGTTACGGAACACAATCTCCTGTGTTGCCGGGCGGTTGCACATTCGCCGCGAAGTCGGTACAATGTTACCGAAAACCTGTTCAACGGGCGGTACAGCACTGTGGAGCGTTTCGCTTTTATCTTGCATCCGTTGCGCCAAAGCGATTTTACCCGAAAATACCCCATTCTGAAAGCGGTTCCCTTTCGGTGGGTTGAGGAGCTGTTCAAGCTCACCCCTCCGCGTCTGCTATCGCATATCACGGGCATCGGATCCCGCACAGGCGCTCAGGCAGAGGGCTGGTTCATCGCGGTGCCGATGACCCCGCGCATCCTGGTGGAGACCCCGTTCGAAAAGGTGCTTCCCCGAATTGTGCAGGCGGGGCGAATGGCGGAGGAGCTCGGCGCGCAGGTTATCGGGCTGGGGGCATTCTTGAAGGTAGTGGGCGACCGTGGCGTGAGTGTGGCGCGCGCCCTGCACACACCGGTCACCACCGGTAACTCGTACACAGCGGGCAGTGCGTTGCAGGGGGCGTTGCTGGCGGCAGCACGCATGGGCATCCGCGCCGAAGAGGCACGGGCCACGGTCATCGGGGCAACAGGGGCAATCGGCAGTGTGTGCGCGCGCATCCTATCAAAGCACGTGGCGCAGATCACGCTGGTGGCGCGCAACCTCGAGCGTCTGGAGGCTCTGCAGGAGCAGATTGCTTCCTCTACCGACGCGCAGGTGCAGGTTACCACCGACTCGCGCGATGCCGTACGCGATGCCGACATCGTGATCGCCGTCAGCTCGGCGACGGATGTGTTGGTACAGCCCGAGGACCTGCGTGCCGGTGCGGTAGTGTGTGATGTGGCGCGTCCGCGCAACGTCTCGAGCACGGTGTACGAGAGGCGCAACGACGTGCTGGTCATCGACGGCGGGGTGATCCGTGTGCCCGGTGAGAACGTGGATTTCGGCTTCAACTTCGGTTTCCCGCCCAAACATGCCGAGGCTTGCATCGCCGAGACCATCATTCTGGCGCTGGAGAGACGTTACGAGTGCTTCACGCTGGGGGCGGAGATCAGCGTGGAGCAGGTAGAAGAGATCACGCGACTGGCGCACAAACACGGCTTCGAGGTCGCCGGTTTTCGTCGTTTCGAGCGCGCCATCCCCGACGAAGAGGTGGAGCAGATCCGCCGCAACGCCGGTCGCCATAGCGCTGTGGAACCGCCAGTGGTGTTCGCGCTTTAACGCCACCAGCGGCGACTGAGGTAGTCGTAGTAGAACAGCGCATTGTCCACCGGCACGTTGCTGGGGATGTGGTTGCCTACCGCGAACATGAAGCCCGGGCAGTCTCTGGCGATGCTCAGGGTGTCGTCAATCTCCTTCTGTATCTGCTCGCGAGTGCCGAAGGTGAGCGTACGCGCATCCACCTTGCTGCCCACGATAACGTGCGTCTTACCGTAGCGTTCCACCACGTAGTCCAGCGAGGTGGTGGGTTCGAAAATGAAACCATCTGCGCCAGCCCGTGCGATGTCGTCCACGAACTCCGTCCAGGTCCCGTCCGAGCAGTACAGAACCACTTTGCCCGCTTCGTGCAGAACCCGCCACAGTTTGGCGTAGCGCGGGAAGATGGCTGACCGGTAGAAGTCGGGATGCATGAACGGTCCCTGTGACCACACCATGTCATCGTGACAGATGAACACCTCCGCCGAGGTCTTCGCCCATGCCTGATAGTGGTGCAGGGAGAGGCGGTAGAAGCTCTCCACGACGCGGTCGAAGCGTTCGCGGTCGGCGGCTGCTTGCAGGAGCATATCCCAGCCGAACGCCTCGATCGCGCCGGACACGATGGTCTTGTAGTAGCCGGCGGTGTACACCTGATTGGGATGACTTGCCTGCCCATGGCTATAGGCGTGTTCGTAGTACTGCACCAGCTCGTCCATGTCCGGCAAGCCGTACTCCTCCACCGCGTCGAATCGCAGCACCTCCTCCACATCGGTGAAGGGGCAGGAGATGTGGTCGCGCCGGTCGATACCGCCTTCCAGAAATTCGGCGTGTCCCATGTCGGTAACCCTGCCGCGCTGCGACCAGGGTACCGGACCGTCGTCGGTGACCCACAGAAGGTCTATCTGCCAGGCGTCGTAGAATTCGCGCCATGCATCAGGGTGTTTGGTTGGGTCATTGCCGGTGACCGCTCGCACCAGAGCGTAGTTACTGCAGTACTCGGTATGTGCCAGTCTTTCAGGCGCCCGCAACCGGATTGCCTCCATGCCGATGGTGTAGCTCATCGTCGCCTCCTGTGCCGAACTGCTGTTACTGTAACACGAGCTACGCAGTCGGCGCAAGGTGCTATAATAGGATGGTATGCACGCAAGAAGGGAGGGGTGGTCATGCGAGTGGCGGTGGCTGGTGGCACAGGTTTCATCGGACGGGCGCTGTGCCGGGAGCTGTTACTGAGCGGGCACGAGGTCACGGTGTTGACGCGCAACCCGGCACAGGCAGGAGGCAGGGTGCCCGAAGGGGCGCAGGTAGCGCAATGGTCGCCGAGCCAGCCCGACGGGCTGGTGGAGATACTGGCTACGGCGGATGCGGTGGTGAACCTCTCGGGTGAGAGCGTGGCGGCACAGCGCTGGACGCCCGAGTTCAAACGGAGGCTGACAGACAGTCGTTTGCAGAGTACGCGGGCACTAGTGCAGGCAATGAAGTCCATTGACACGCGCCCGCAGGTGCTGGTGAACGCCAGCGCCGTCGGCATCTACGGAAACCGCGGCGAGGAAGAGCTGACGGAAAACAGTGCGCCGGGCACGGGTTTTCTGGCGGAGCTGGCAATCCGCTGGGAACAGGCGGCAGACGAGGTGCGCGAGCTCGGTCTGCGGGTGGTGAAGTTGCGCATCGGCATCGTGCTGGGAGAGGGCGGTGGTGCGCTGGAGAAGATGCTGCTGCCGTTCCGTCTGTACGTGGGCGGTCCGTTCGGCAGTGGAGAGCAGTGGTTCCCCTGGGTGCACCTCGACGACGTGACGGGCATCACCCTGCGCGCGCTGACGGATGGCAGAGTGGAAGGCGCGGTGAACGTGTGCGCGCCGGGCATCGTGCGCATGAGGGAGTTCTGCAGGGCGCTGGGCAAGGTGCTGGGACGTCCGTCGTGGCTGCCGGTGCCGAGTTTTGCCCTGCGTGTGGTTGCGGGTGAGCTGGGCGAGAGCCTGCTCTGGAGCCAGCGAGTGATTCCGCGTGTAGCGCTGGAGACGAGTTACAGCTTCCGCTACCCTCAGGTGGAGTCTGCGCTGGTAGACCTGTTGAAAGCGAAGTGATTATGCCTTTTACGGCTTGGGAGCGGGCTGAGTGGCGGGCTTCTCGATCACCAGCAAGCGCTCGCCGGGGAATCCGTAACCTTTGCGGCGTCCCTCGAGGATGATACCACTGCGCGAGGTAAGCCGTTGCTCTTCCCGCTTCAACGCGGCGTTTTGCTGGGCATACCATTCGGTTTCGTGGCGCAGAGTAGCGATGTCCTGCCGGTATCGGCGCGCTTCGCTGATCAGCATCAGCAGCTTCTCGCCGAACAAAAGCCCCATTTTACCCAGCACAAAACAGGCAATGCCTATCAGCAGCAACCTGCCGGCGCGGGACAGGATGCCCTGACCTTGTTTCTTCCTCGTCGTGCGCGAACCGGAGAGGCGTCGGCTCGGAGTGCGTCGGTGCGCCATATTCACCCCCTAAGCTGTGATAGGCTGACCGATAGTGTGCACCTTAATCAGGTTCGTATAGCCCGGCACGCCGATCGGCACGCCTGCCGTGATGACCACTTTGTCGCCCTCGGATGCTAAGCCAAGCTCTACAGCCGTATTCACCGCAGTTTGCAGCATTTCCTCCATCGTGTACACCTGCGGGATCAATCGCGGCTGAACCCCCCAAGACAGCGCCAGCCGTCGGTAGGTGATTTCGTTCGGAGAAAAAGCCACGATGGGCGTTTTCGGGCGGTATTTCGATACCAGCCGTGCCGTGCTGCCCGACGTGGTGGCGCAGATAATAGCGCACGCGCTGATGTCGTAGGCGATATGGCACACCGCTTCCGCCACTGCCTCGGTGATGCTCAGGCTCCCCGCGGCGGGCTGGTTGGGCTGTGCCACTACTCCTTCTTTCAGCGCCTGCTCTGTGCGCAGGGCGATGCGGTGCATCACGGTCACCGCCTCGACGGGATACTGTCCCATGGCGGTTTCACCGGAGAGCATCACGGCGTCGGTGCCGTCCAGAATGGAGTTTGCCACGTCGGTGGCTTCCGCGCGGGTGGGATGAGGAGCGGAAATCATGGTTTCCAGCATCTGCGTGGCGGTGATAACAGGCTTGCCCGCGCGGTTACACCGCGCGATAATCTCCTTCTGAAGCAGGGGCACCTCGTCGATGGGCATCTCCACCCCGAGGTCCCCGCGCGCGATCATGATACCGTCCGCTGCCTGCAGTATCCCTTCGAAGTTCTCCACTGCCTCGCGCTTCTCGATTTTGGCGATGACGCCGATGTCGGCTCCTGCCGCCTCGATGGTGTATCGCACCGGTTGCAGGTCTTGCGCCTCGCGCACGAACGACACAGCCACCCAGTCTACGCCCTGCTCGATGCCGAAGCGTAAGTCCTCCAGGTCGCGCTCGGTGACGGAGGTGACCGGCAGGCGAGTATCCGGCAGGTTCACCCCCTTGCGCGAGCGCAATACCCCTCCGATGCGCACCTCACCGTGAATGGAGTGCAGGTCGCGCTGAGTGACCACAATCTCCACTCGCCCATCGTCGATGAGCACCCGCTCACCCGGTCGCATCAGCGCAAAGAGGGTGGAATGGGGCAGGGGGATATTGCTGGCATCTGCGCCCTGCTCCGCCAGCACGAAGCACACGCTCTGCCCTGACTGTACGGGCACGCCCTCGTCGGGCAACATGCCCAGGCGCAGTTTCGGTCCGCACAGGTCCTGCAGGATGGCGACGGGTTTACCTGCCTCTGCGCTGAGACGGCGAATGCGCTGGATGACCTCTCCATGCCATTCGTGCGTGCCGTGTGAGAAGTTGAGTCGCGCCACGTCCATACCAGCCTGTATCAGGGCGCTCAGGCGTTCGGAGGATGCGGTGGCGGGCCCAATCGTGCAGATGATCTTGGTGCAGCGCATACTCTGCCTCCTCGGTGCATGACAGTTCCCCCTCTCCGGAGCTCTGGAGAGGGGGATGAACGGTGTGGGGACGTTACCGGATGCGTCGCGAGTAGAAGGCACCTGCGCCCGGATAGTCCGCCGCGTCACCCAGCACCTCCGCGATGCGCAGCAGCTGGTTGTACTTCGCCACGCGGTCGGTGCGGCAGGGGGCACCAGTCTTGATCTGCCCCGCATTGGTAGCGACGGCGATGTCGGCGATGGTGGTGTCCTCGGTCTCGCCGGAGCGATGCGAAATCACAGCGGTGTAGCCTGCCCGCTTCGCCGTCTCGATAGCCAGCAGGGTCTCGGTGAGCGTGCCGATCTGGTTGACCTTGATCAGAATCGAATTGCCAACGCCCATCTCGATGCCCCGGTTGAGGAACTGCACGTTGGTCACGAAGATATCGTCGCCGACCAGCTGCACCTTGCTGCCCAGGCGCTGGGTCAACACCTTCCAGCCGTCCCAGTCGCTTTCCGCCAGTCCGTCCTCGATGCTGATGATCGGATAGCGCTCCACGAGGTCGGCATAGTAGGACACCATGTCCTCGCTGGTCAGCACTCGTCCTTCCCCTTTCAGGTGGTACATGCCCTCCTCGTAGAACTCGGACGCGGCGGGGTCCAGCGCGAGGTAGCAGTCTTCGCCTGCGGTGTATCCCGCATTCTCGATAGCCTCCACAATCAGGTCGAGCGCTTCGGCATTGGACTTCAGGTTGGGAGCAAAGCCGCCCTCATCGCCTACAGCGGTGTTGTAGCCGTGCTCCTTCAGCACCTTTTTCAGGCTGTGGTACACCTCCACGCCCATGCGCAGCGCCTCGGGAAAGTCCTCAGCACCGGTGGGTACCACCATGAACTCCTGCAGGTCCACGTTGCTGTCGGCGTGCTTGCCGCCGTTGAGGATGTTCATCATCGGCACGGGCAGAGTGTGGGCAAACGCGCCTCCCAGGTACTGGAAAAGGGGAAGCCCCAGTCCCTCTGCCGCTGCCTTCGCCACTGCCAGCGACACACCCAGAATGGCGTTTGCGCCCAGTTTGCTCTTGTTGGGCGTGCCGTCCAGTTCGCACAGCAGGTTATCTATAGCTACCTGGTCGGTCGCGTCCATGTCTATGATCTCGGGCGCGATGCGCTCGTTCACGTTGTCCACGGCGTTCAGCACGCCCTTGCCGCCATAGCGTTCGGGGTTGCCGTCGCGCAGCTCCAGCGCCTCGTTGCTACCGGTAGAGGCGCCCGAGGGCACAGAGGCGCGCCCGCGCACTCCGCTGTTCAGATACACATCCACTTCGATGGTCGGGTTCCCGCGCGAGTCAAGTACCTCTCGCGCCACAACCTCCTCAATGGTCGTGCTCATCTCGCATCCTCCTTTGTCACAAGAGTGACCTGTGTCAGTATAACACAGCGATTTGAGGTTTCGCAAACAAACCGCGTGCCGTGATGCCCGCCCTTGACATCCCACCCCGTCAGGGGCATAATAATATCGGTGCTGCCCGGTCGTCTAATGGCAGGACGGTGGCCTTTGGAGCCACTAGTGGTGGTTCGAATCCATCCCGGGCAGCCATTTCTTTCTACTCGTACCTCAGTGCTTCAATCGGTTCCTTGCGTGCAGCCCGAATAGCAGGCGCTACCCCGAACACAATGCCTACCAGCACACTCACCCCGAACGCCAGCGCGATAGCGCCCGGTGTGATTTGCGGCTTCAACACTGTGGTAAGGCGAAAGACCTCCGTCGCCACCGTCGCCAGCACAATGCCCAGAACGCCGCCCGTCAACGAGAGAATCACTGCCTCCACCAGAAACTGCCAGAAGATGTCGCGCCGTTTCGCGCCGGAGGCTTTGCGGATGCCGATCTCGCGGGTGCGCTCGGTCACCGATACCAGCATGATATTCATGATGCCCACACCGCCCACGATCAACGAGATACTGCTGATGCCCGATAGTGCAATCTGCAGCAGGCTGAGAACTGTATACACCAGCTTCAACAGGTCCTTCTGGGTGAGCACGGTGAAGTCTTCGTTGCCCAGATGGCTCTGGCGCACCGCCGTCTTCACCCCTTCAATCAGCTGCTCTGGCTCCACGCCTGGCACTGCCTGAACCACGATGCGATGCAGCTGGTCGGAGCGCATCGCCTCCTGCGCGGAACGGAGCGAAAGGTAGATGAGATAGTCCCAGCCGGCGCTGCCAAAGAGACTGCTGGACTCCTCCTGCCCCAGTACGCCCACCACGCGAAAGGGAACCCGGTTCACCACGATAGTCTTACCTACCGCCGAGCCATCGCCGAACAGCTCTTTCTTGACCGCATGTCCCAGCACGCAGACACGCTCTGCCTCCTCGTCCCGGGTAAAGAAGCGTCCCTCCGTCATCGGCGTGGGGCGAATCTCCTGCCAGCTGGACTCCGTAGCCAGCACGATGGCGGTCGCTGCCCACTTCTCGCCATGTCTGGCACCCCCGGCGATGAACATGATCGGCACAGCGCGTTTGACGCCGTTTACCCTCTCCACTGCATGCACGTCCTCGCGAGTCAGCGTGCTCAGACCCAGAATACTCATCGGGTTGAACGGCTGTGCGGAGTCGATACGCCCTGGCACCACGAACAGCAGGTTCACGCCGAACTGCTCGATCTGCCGGGTGACCTCACTCTTCACCCCCTGCACGATGGAGATGAGCAGAAGCACCGACGCTACTCCCACCACCACGCCCAGCATGGTCAGCAGGGAGCGCAGACGGTGTTCCATCAGGGAACGCCACGCCAGCGGTAGATAGTCGCAACAGGTCAGTTCACCGCGCATAAGTGAGAAATACCTGATACGCCCACTCGTCCCACTCGGGCTGAATGCCAATCCCCTTGAGGTCGGGATAGTTCTTGGCGATAAAGCCCCCCTGGAACAGCTCCACCATGCGATGGGCCTCCCGCTCGATGCGTTCGCGATCGCCGGTAGGAAGGACGCGCTGGATATCCACCGGGGAGTACAGGCACAGATTCAGCTCGCGCATCTTTGCTGCGAGCCGCTCCAGCCCATACAGTGCTGGCTGGTCGAACTGCATACAGCAGATGCCTGCCTCCGCCACATCATCCAGAATATCCCATACGTATCCGCACGAGTGCATTATCACCTTGACGTCGTGCGCCTGTGCCGTGCGGCACAGCCTGTCGAACAGCGGTTTGAATATCTCGCGCCACATGGAGGGATGGATGAGCAAACGGTCCTGCACGCCCCAATCCTCGGCGAACATCACCGCATCCGCGCCCGCTTCGGCATACAGCACGATGATGCGCTCCAGCAGTCCGGTCACCCGTTCGTGCAGGTCGTCGATGTGCTCGCGCTCCAGCACCAGGTCGGCGAAGTAGTTCTCCATCTTGCGCAGGTAGCGGCAGATTGCGAACGGGAAGCCGGGCAGAAACCCCACGCGGAACCGCTCAGTCTCCTCAGCGAAACGCCGACGTACGCTTTCGTATCGCTTCGGGTTGTCCATGTCCGGCAGTTCGTAGCCCTTCAGCTTCGCCCAGTCGTCCAGCGCTGGCTGAAACACCTCGCCGCTCTTACCCCCATGGACGGAGCGATACCAGACATTGCCCCACTCGTCGGTGAAGTATTCCACCTCGCCTTCCGTCCAGCGCTTCTGTTGCCACGTCTCGGAGGGCGAAAAGCCAGCGAAGCAGAAGTCGTTCATCCTGCCACCGTCGAAGTCCATGCCGATGCGCGGTGGGTTATCCTTCTCCAGATTGCGTCGAATGATCTCACGTGGTGTCATCGGCAACCTCCCTCTTGCGTATCAGGCACACGAAAAATGCCTCCATCGTGGCTGAAGGCAGAATGCGTCGGGCATGGCGAACCCCGCCGGGAAACCGGCGTCCTTCCCACTCGTCCAGCGCAGGCGTCATCTCCTCCACGTCCAGCGAGATGGGCAGCACCTCTATCGCCTCACCGAACTTTTTCAGCGCGTGCGCGATAATGCCCTCGTTTTCCTCTGGCGCGAAGGTGCAGGTGCAGTACACCAGCCTGCCGCCCGGCTTCAGGCTCTGCACGGCAGAGTAGATGAGGGACTTCTGCTTTCGTACCATGTCGGCAATCTTATTCAGGCTCCAGTAGCGGCAGGTGACCACATCGTCGGCGCGGAACCTGCCCTCGCTGGAGCACGGTGCGTCCAGCAGCACCGCGTCAAACCGCCCCTTCCAGCGCTTCCAGAGCCACTCGCCCTCCGCCTGAAGCGTCTGCACGAACCCAGCACCGTGCCGACGCAGGTTCTCCTGCAACTTGTAAAAGCGCGACCGCACCGCCTCCACTGCCACCAGCTGTCCCTCCCCGCGCACCGCCGATGCCATCTGCAGGGTCTTGCCGCCGGGAGCGGCACACATGTCCAGCACAGCCTCGCCCGGTTGCGACGCCAGCACCAGCGGCGGCACCATGCTGGAGAGGTTCTGCACATACACCCGACCAGACTGCACCCACTCGGAGCCGAGCAGGGCATCGCGCTGGTGCGCGGGCAGCCAGAAAGCGTTGGCATACCATGGTACGAGGTGAGGTTCCAGACCAGCCTCGCGCAAGCCCTCGAGTACTGCTTCGCGCTCCGTGAGCAGGGTGTTCACGCGCGCCCCCACTGCAGGCGGCTCGATGAAGGTACGCATACACTGCTCGTACCGCTCCGGCGGCACGATGCGCTGAAGGCGTTGCAGGAAGAGTTCAGGTAGCGCCATGGAACTACGGTTCGATTTTAACCACTGAGGGGAGAGGTTCCTGCCCAAGCGAGAGGCACCCCACAGGCGCCACGACCGGAGCCAACAGGAATAGCCTGCCTCTGACACGAAAAGGAAGGTGTATTACGCGAAAGGAGGCAGTAACCGATGGACGCCTATACCCCTCGTAAAGAACACAAGTTCACCTTCGGACTGTGGACGGTGGGAAACCGCGGGCGTGACCCCTTCGGTGACGTGGTGCGCGATGCCGTCACGCCAATCCGTGCGGTGCAGAAACTGTCCGAACTGGGTGCCTACGGGGTGAACCTGCACGATAACGACCTCGTGCCCATCGACGCTACGCCCGCCGAACGCGACCGCATCGTGCGCGAGTTCAAGAAGGCGCTGGACGACTACGGCATGAAGCTGGTGATGGGCACCACCAACCTGTTCTACCATCCCGTGTTCAAGGACGGTGCTTTCACCTCGAACGACCCGAACGTTCGCGCCTATGCCCTGCAGAAGTCCATGCAGGCGATCGACCTTGCAGTGGAGCTGAGCGCCGAGATTTATGTCTTCTGGGGCGGGCGAGAAGGCACCGAGTGCGACGCCTCCAAAGACCCCACCGACGCCATCAAACGCTACCGCGAGTGTATCAACTTCCTGATCCACTACGTTAAGGATCAGAAGTACAGTCTGCGCTTCGCGATGGAACCCAAACCGAACGAGCCGCGTGGCGACATCTTCCTGCCGAACGTGGGCGCGATGCTGGCGTTCATCAGCACACTGGACGACCCCGACATGGTGGGCGTGAACCCGGAGGTGGCGCATGAGCACATGGCAGGGCTGAACTTCGCGCACGCGGTCGGACAGGCGCTGGAGGCGGGCAAACTGTTCCACATCGACCTGAACGCGCAGAAGCTGAACCGCTACGACCAGGACCTTCGCTTCGGCTCGGAGGACATTAAGGGGGCGTTCTTCCTGGTGAAACTGCTGGAGGATCATGGCTACAACGGACCGAGACACTTCGACGCGCACGCCTACCGCACGGAAGACGAGGATGGCGTGTGGGAGTTCGCGAAGGGCTGTATGCGCACCTACCTCATCCTGAAAGAGAAAGCGCGCCAGTTCAACGAGCATCCCGCCATTCAGGAACTGCTGGCACAGATTCAACCCCGTGATGGCGAACTGGAAAGCCTGATGAGCGCATACTCGCCGCAGAACGCACAGGCGCTCAGGCAGAAGCACTTCGACATCGAGGCGATGGGCAGGAAAGGGCTGAGCTACGAGAAGCTTGATCAGATGGTGATAGACCTGTTGCTGGGTGTCGCTTAGGGCGATGCAAGGGGCAGCCGCGAGAGGCTGCCCCTGTTTTCATAGAAGTGCCTGTGGGGTGCAAAGATTCAGCGATGGTTCTGGAAAAAAATGGCTGCGGGGGATGGATTCGAACCACCGTTACCTGGTCCAGAGCCAGGCGTCCTGCCGCTGAACGACCCCGCAGCGCTTTGACCGGTATATATTATTCCAAACAGGCGGCGATTTGTCAAGGCATTAAGCGGGGTGTTGCAAAAGACCAGACCTATCCCCCACCCCACTTCCCGACCTCGGAAGGGGGAGTTCGGAACCTCTCCTCGCTTCGGGGAGAGGTAGGGAGAGGGGTGTGCAAGCGCTTTTTACAGCGTTTCTGGTTGTCAATTCCTGGCTGGCAACGGATTTTCACGCACCCTCAGGAATCAAGCGTGGTGTTTGGGAAATCCGAACACAACCATTCACGACCAGCAGGTTCCCTTGCCCACCAACGGCGGATGCGCGTTGCAAGCACGGTGTCATTGCGAGCCTGCCCCCAAGGCAGGCGAAGCAATCCCCTTCGTGTTGTTGTGAAGCGCAGGGGATTGCTTCGTCGCTTCGCTCCTCGCGATGAGACAGGGGCACCGTGTCATTGCGAGCCTGCCCCCAAGGCAGGCGAA
>OGCI01002135.1_pt1 | contig 14026 bp, 12 predicted proteins | sample 1570021 | NCBI WGS metagenome assembly OGCI01 (sample SAMN06264664, study PRJEB24512) | hot springs metagenome | isolation source: Hot spring water | place: South Africa: Tshipise | collected 2015-06-21 | reverse complement strand
TTCCGCAAGAGATGCTGGACGCCCTGCGCCGACTCTCTGAACATTCGGAAGAGAGGGGATGAGTCGTGACCGCCCGCGAGCGGTTTCGTGCCATCGCATGCGGGCAGACACCTGACCGAATGCCCTTCATGTTCGGAGGTCCTCGTGCATCCACCTTCGCCGCGTGGCGCAAGCAGGGACTGTCGGCGGAACAGCAGTCTCACTGGGCGGAGTTTGTCGGTGCAGAAGGGTTCGTGGGCGTCGGCAAGTTCGACTGCGGTCCGCTGCCCCCATTCGAGGAGAAGGTTCTGCACGAAGACGGCAACATTCGTATCTGGATCGACCACTGGGGCGTGAAGCGGATAGACGCCGTCCGCCAGCCTACCGAGGGCTTTGCCACGAGACGGTATCTGGAGTTTCCCATCAGGAGCCGCACCGACTTCGAGCAGATGAAGGCTCGTTTCGACCCGCACACTCCTCAGCGCACCACCCCCACGCCCGGCGATGATCAACGTCCTACCCTCAACCCCGACGGCTACCGGGTGTACCACGATACGGTCACCTGGCGCGACCGCGTTGAGCAGTGCAGGAGCAGTCGAGACCCGGTGTCCGTCACCATTCCGGGGCTCTGGTGGACGGCGCGCGACTGGACTGGCTTTGAAGGGCTATGCCTCCTATGCCTGGAGGAGCCAGATCTCGTGCACGAGATGATGGGGTTTTGGACATGGTTCATCATGGAGCTGTTTGACGAGCCTCTGCGCCATCTTCAGGTGGACACGGTGATGCTGAGTGAGGACATGGCCCTCAAGACCCATGCTATGATCTCGCCAGGCATGATGCATGAGTTCATGTTGCGCCGATACAGACGTCTCCACGCTTTTTTCAAGGAGCGAGGTGTGCACTGTGTGATGATGGACTCCGACGGCTATATCGGGCAGATACTGGAGGTGTTCCATCCGGACGCTATCGACGGCATCGCACCGGTGGAGATTGCGGCGAACAACGACCCCGACCGCTACCTGTGTCAGTATCCGCGTCTGTTCCTGATGGGTGGTATCGACAAGCGCGAGCTGATGTACAGGAAGGCTCAGGTGCGCCGCGAGGTGGTATGCCGTTACCGAACCGCGCGCGAGTACGGGCGTTACATCCCGACCGTAGACCACGGAGTTCCTCCCGATATACCCGTGCGCAACTTCCTTTACATGGTGGAACTCATGCGAGGCTTTGCCTGCGGCGAGGATCTGGATACCTACGAACCGCCCTGCGAGCTGGAAAGCCGCCTGGGACCGATTATCGAGATGTTTGACCCCTTGAAGGCGATTGCGGAAGCCTACGGCGAAGAGTAGAGAGACCGATTATGCTCCGCGCGGAACCCGTACAAGACCCGCGAGCGCCCCGGTAATATCCGAAGCGCGCATGAGCGACTCGCCCACCAGCACGGCATGGGCACCCGCCCGCGCCGCCCGCCGAACGTCCTCTGCGCTCTCAATTCCGCTCTCGCTGACCACCAGACGGTCATCCGGGATGAGGGGTGCCAGACGTTCGGTGACCTCCAGCGTGGTGTGGAACGTGCTCAGGTCGCGATTGTTGATGCCGATGACCTGCGCGCCAGCGTCAACCGCTCGCCGCACCTCTTCCGCCGTGTGCACCTCTACCAGCGCGTCCATACCCAGTTCGTGGGTATACGCAAGCAGGTCGTTCAGCTCCGCATCGGACAGCGCAGCGACGATAAGCAGGGCGGCATCAGCCCCCGCCACGCGCGCTTCCAGCACCTGATAGCGCGACAGGATAAAGTCCTTCCGCAGAACGGCAACGCTCACCCGCTGGCGTATCGCTCGCAGATACTCCAGATGCCCCTGAAAGAATCGCTCATCGGTGAGCACGCTGATGGCACTCGCGCCATGTTGAGCATACGTCTCGGCGATGTGCAGAGGGTCGAACTGCTCGCGAATGACCCCTTTGCTCGGTGATGCCTTTTTCACCTCCGCGATAACCGCCACAGACCCGTCGTCTCGTCGCAGCGCCCGCGCAAACGACCGAACCTCTGGCGCATCGGACAGCTGCAGCTCAAGCCGTTGGCGAGGCACCTGCGCCTGTGCCCGCGCGACCTCTTCCCGCTTGTGGGCAAGAATGGTATCCAGAATGTTCACGCCGTGCCCGCCGCCTCCTGCGTGAACTGTATGTATTGCTCCAGCACGCGCATTGCTGCGCCCGAGTCGACCATCTCGCGGGCAACGTCGATGCCCTCGTGCAGGTCTCGTGCCTTTCCGCCTACCACAATGGCTGCCGCGGCGTTGAGAAGAAGCAGGTCACGTGCCGGTCCCGGCTCGCCGGCGAAGAGGCGTCGTATGACTTCTGCACACGAGTCGGGGTTGTTTGGTGCGGTCACTTCTTCCGGTGATGCACGACGAAGACCGAACTGCTCGGGGCAAAGGCGCTCCTCCCGCATCTGCCCGTTCTTCAGATGCACCACCACCGTCTCGCCCAGCGTGGAAAGCTCGTCCATGCCCGGTTCGCCGTGTACCACCATCGCTTCCTCAGACCCCAGTTCGCGCAGCACCTCGGCTATCAAACGGGCGAGGCCGGCAGAGAAGACGCCAAGCAGCTGCCGTGAGGCTCCAGCGGGGTTGGTCAACGGTCCCAGCAGGTTGAACACCGTTCGCACGCCCAGCTCCTGCCGAATGGGGGCAGCATACTTCATGGCGGGATGGTGCGACCGTGCAAACAGGAAGCCAATGCCGATCTCGTCGATTGCGCGAGCGAGTTGTTCCGGCGAAAGCTCCAGCCGACAGCCGAGCGCCTCCAGCACATCGGCACTACCGCACTTACTGGTGACCGCCCGATTGCCGTGCTTGGCGACCGGGATACCTGCTGCTGCCGCCACAAAAGCGACCGCCGTCGACACGTTGAAAGTCTTCACACGGTCTGCCCCTGTTCCACAGGTGTCAATTAGCTCTGCTTTGCGCCGGGGATGCACCTGCACGGCGTGGCGGCGCATGGTCTCGGCACAGCCGGCGATCTCCTCGGCGGTCTCGCCCTTCATACGCAGAGCAATCAACCAGCCTGCGGTCTGCGCCGGCGTGGCGTTACCACTCATGGTGGCTTCCATCAGCTCCGCTGCTTCCGTACGGGCGAGGTCCTGTCCCTCTACAAGTTTGGCAATCGCTTGCTGAACGGTCATGCTTGTCTACCCTATCTCCCGAATGTGTGGTGGTGGTTCGGCGTTCAGAGACTGGCAACCGTCGGCGGTGACCACGACGAGGTTCTCAATGCGCATTCCGAAACGTCCCGGCAGGTAGATGCCCGGCTCCACGCTGAAGCACATACCCTCCTCCAGTATCTGCTGGTTCCCCCGCACGAGATACGGCGGCTCGTGCACAGACAAGCCGATGCCATGACCGGTGCGATGCACAAAATACTCGCCGTAGCCCGCTTTATCGATCACGGCTCGCGCTGCGGCATCCACCGATTCGGCGGTCACACCGGGCTTCACCACCGCCCGAGCAGCGTAGTGCGCATCATACACGATCTTATAAATCTTCTGGATTTCCGGGGTGGCTTCACCGATGCACACGGTGCGCGTCATGTCGGAGTTGTAGCCGTTCAGTCGCGCTCCGTAATCGATGACCACCACATCGCCAAGGTGCAGTACGGTATTGGTCGGGCGGTAGTGGGGTTGTGCGCTGTGCTTGCCTGCAGCCACGATGGGCAGACCGAACGCCATCTCCGCCCCCTGCGCCTCTATCTCCGCCTGAATGGCGCACGCCACCTCCCGCTCCGTATTGCCCACCGAGCACAGTGCCAACCCTGCCCCAAAGGCGTTGTCGGCATAGCGCGATGCCTGCGCGATGTGCCACAGTTCATCTTCATCCTTGCGGATGCGTGCGGCTGCCCAGATGTTCGTACCCGGACGATACAGGGCGGTCGGCATTATCTGCTGCAGCTTCAGGAGGAACAGCGCGGGCAGCTCCTCATCGATAGCGATAATGGCAGTGGCGAGGTCCATCTCCTGTGCCACTTCGCGCAACACGGGGTCCACGCCTTCGTGGTCTTCCCATACCCGAATATCGCCGACGCCAAACGCCTCCTGCCTCGCGCTCTCCGCGCTCAACGCCGGAACAACCAGCACAGGCTCGCCCTGCGCCGGAACGAAAAGCGCCATGAAACGCTCGTGCGCAGGCTCCACAAACCCGGTAAGGTACTGCATGTTCACCGACGGCGCAGCAACGAAGCAATCCGCCCCTTCCTGCAACATCGCCTGCTGCATCACTGCGCGGCGATGATGAAGAACGTCAGTGTTCATCGATATCCCCCCTGTTAGCCGTTGCGCCGCAGTCTCCATCTCAGGTTCAACGCATGGTCAGGAAATTGCGCAGCAGACCCTTGCCCGGTTGCGTCAGAATGGACTCTGGATGGAACTGAACGCCCTCGATGGAGTACTCCCGATGACGCACGCCCATAATTTCGCCATCGTACGTCTCTGCCGAGATTTCCAGGCACTCCGGCAGGCTCTCCCGAGCAATCACCAGCGAGTGATAGCGAGTGGCTTCGAATGGATTGGGCAGTGAGCGAAACACCCCCCGACCATCGTGGTAGATTGCCGAAGTCTTGCCGTGCATCAGCTGCCTCGCCCGAACGATGTCCCCACCGAAAGCCGCGCCGATACACTGATGTCCCAGACACACGCCCAGAATAGGCACCTTGCCCGCGAACCGCTGTATTAGCGGCACCGAAATGCCAGCCTCCCTCGGAGTGCACGGACCTGGCGAAATCACGATGCGCTCAGGACGCAGTTCTTCGATCTCCTCAAGCGTGATTGCATCGTTGCGATAGACGCGCACGTCAGCACCCAGCTCGCCGAAATACTGAACCAGATTGTAGGTGAAACTGTCGTAGTTGTCGATAATCAATAACATAACGTCCTCACTCCAGACCGGCTTCTGCCATCTCCACCGCACGTATCAGCGCGCGCGCCTTATTCAAGCATTCCTGATGTTCACGCTCTGGAACGGAATCCGCAACGATGCCCGCCCCTGCCTGAATGTACGCCACCTGATTTTTCATCACGATGGTGCGAATGGCAATGCATGTGTCCATGTCCCCGCTGAAGCTGAAGTAGCCGACGGCACCCGCATAAATACCCCGGCGAGTTGGCTCCAGCTCCTCGATGATCTCCATGGCGCGTACCTTGGGCGCTCCCGACACCGTACCGGCTGGGAAGCAGGCGCGCAGGGCGTCGAAGGCATCCTTATCGGGCGCCAGCCTACCCTTCACGTCCGACACGATGTGGATGACGTGTGAGTACTGCTCGATGGTCATCAATTCCTCCACACGCACAGTGCCGAACGCGCACACCCGCCCGAGGTCGTTACGCCCAAGGTCCACCAGCATCACATGTTCCGCGCGCTCCTTCTCGTCCGCCAGCAACTCCTGAGTCAGGCGTTTGTCGTCTTCGGGAGTCCTTCCGCGCGGTCGAGTTCCGGCAATCGGACGGGTGGTGGCAATGCGCTTCTCCACCGTTACCAGAATCTCTGGCGACGCCCCTGCCAGCACCACGTCGTCGAGCTCCAGATAGAACATGTAGGGAGACGGGTTCAGCGAACGCAGGGCACGATACACATCGAACGGATGCGCCTGAATGGGTGCCTGCCAGCGCTGTGAGATGACCATCTGCGTTCCGTCTCCCGCCGCGATATACTCTTTGGTACGTTCCACCGCGCGCTGGTATTGCTCGGGACTCTGGTTGGGTGTGAAGACAACCGGCGTCTGCCGAGCCGGGGTCTTGACCGCTGGGGGAAGCGGCGCCCGCAACCGTTCGATCAGTTCATCCACCCGGTTACACGCATCGTCATAAGCCCTGTCCACGTCATCCTGCACATGCGCGTTGCTCAGCGCAATAATTCGATGCCGCACATGGTCGAATATCAGAAGCGAGTCCGCCAGCAGGAAGCAGCTGTCGTCCACCTGCAGGTCGTCTACCGTGTCCTCAGGGAGGCGCTCAAAGAATCGCACCATGTCATACCCGATGTAGCCCACCAGCCCTCCCACAAAGCGAGGAAGCTCGGTGGGCAGGGCGATGCGAAAGCCGCTGAGCAGAGACTTCAGCCGATACAGCGGATCCTGTCCTTCGGGAATGGTCTCGATGGCTACCGTGCCGCCTCGAAGCAGGCGCACCTGCCTGCCCTTGCTTCGAGATACCAGCGAAGGCTCGGTTCCCAGAAAGGAGTAACGCGCGATGCGTTCCCCACCTGCCACACTCTCCAGCAGAAAGGAGTATCTCCCCCGCGCGATTTTGCGGAACGCCGAGACGGGCGTCTCCATGTCTGCCAGAATCTCACGGTAGACGGGTATCAGATTGCTCTGTCGTGCTAGGCGATGGAACTCCTCTCGCGAGGGAGAGAACATGATCCGCGCGTCCTCCCGCTGCGTGCAGTGAATGGTAGCATATTATAGCAGATTGGGGGTCAACACGTCTACATGTCAGTCGTGCTGTGCTCGAACCGTGCAGCGACAGCGCAGCAGAGCCATTACAATTGGTGAACACGCGACAGCAGATGCGGGTCACCCCCATCGATTTCAAACACCTTCTCCCGACTTCGGGTGCCATGCATCAGCCGTACTCTGCCTCTCGAAACGCCCAGCGTCTTTGCCAGCAGGTCACGGCACGCTTCATTCGCCTGACCTTCCGCAGGGCGAGCGGTCACCCGCACGTGCAACATCTCGCCATCCCAGCCCTCCACCTCGTTGCGTGAAGAGCACGGGGTAACCCGAACCTTCAGCGTCCATGCGCTCATCCTGCCATCTTCAGCAACTGCATCGCTACCAGCGCCACGGAGTTGTTCAAAGCATGCATCCAGAAACAGGGCACCAGACTGCGCCGTTCCACGAACAGGAGTCCCAGTACGACCCCGATGACGAACACCGCGATCCAGCCCAGATACAGCTGGGGATGCAGAACCGAAAACACCAGCGCCGAGCCAACGATACCCACCCACCGGCTACCAGTACGCGCCCACACCGCGTTGAGCAGCACACCCCGGAAAAATACCTCCTCGAACAGTGGTGCAAAAACACCTGCTACCAGAAACAGCAGCACAGTGACCCAGAGAGGGTTCTCCGTAGATGCCACTCCCGCAATAGGATGCGCAGGACTGGGCAGATTCGGAAGCAGCACCTGCACCAGCACCACCGTCACCAGCAACAGCGGCACCATCGCCACATAAGCCCCGGTGCCCCACGCGAAATGCGCGGTCAGCCGATTCCAGTCCAGCCCTATCTCACTCCAGCCTACGCCATCCCGTCGCATCTTCTGGTGCAGTGCCCACAAAGCCACCGTACCTGTCGCCACCTGCACCAACAACACCAGCGGCACCAGCAAATTCGCAGACGGTGGCAGAGCACGTGCCAGAACTCCACCAACCCAGCCTCCCACATATGTCGCGCCGAAGTATACCGCGAGTCCCCAGAGCACAGTATCCGCATGTTGAGGCAGCAGCGGCGAAACGACAGGCGCCAAGCCCCTGACAGATGTCTTCCACGCGAAGAACGCCACCCACATCGCCACTCCACCCAGAATGAGGAAGGCAACCACACCAAATACCACCAGCAACACCCGCTGAAGACGGTCCGCCTCCTGATGCGCCCGGGCGTCCCATACGCGCGCGCCATCCGCATTGCCTGCTCGGAACTCCAGATGTTTGAGCGCTAGCAGACGCATCCATCCCAGGTTCGCACCATCGATCGTGCGACGGAACTCAGCCGCTTCGGCGTCGCTGATACGGCGCCGCTCGCCGTACACCACCCGGCACCAGCGGATGACCGCCTCCCGCTGCTGGGCGGAAAAGCGCGTGGGCGCGGAGGGAATTCGGGTCAGGAGGTCATTGATGCGCTGACGAGCCACTTGCTCCCCCAGCGTGGTGGAACGGTCGTCCACCAGAATGATTGCGCGTGCCAGGGCACCAAGCGGGGCATCGCGAGTGGTCAGCAGTTTGAGCACATTGTTCCACTCGTCAGGCTGAACGGCACCGAGGGGCAGAAGGTTGCCATACAGCATCCGCACGGCGAAGTCTGCCTGCATTATCCTGGATGACCAGGCATCTACCCGGTCGGTCAAGCGAGGACGCAGCATCAACAGATTCGACAGCACAATAACAGCAAACAGCGCCAGTGCGACCCAGAGAGCTGCTCCACCTTTAGGCGACGCAGCCCCAGTCTCAGGTGGCGGGGTCTGCATGGGTGAACTCCGGCTCCGATTGTTGCGATTGCTCCTGATTCTCGGCGTCGGGGATGCTAGGACCTGGTAGAGGCACCGAGAGATACCGTTCCACCATCTCCAGCATCCCGCTCAGCGCAGCACGCAGTTCGATGGCAAAGCGTTGTCGGTGGGCGCGAAGGTCTTCGATAGCCTTCATCTGTTGCTCCAGCTGCTGACGCGCCTGCAGTTCCGCCTGTGCTCGTAGGACCTCCGCCTCGCGGTGCGCGTTTGCACGAAGCTCGTCTGCCGTGCGCTGAGCCAGAACCAGCGCCTCTTTTAGTGCCTCCTCGATGGCGCGGTAACGCTCGAGCTCCTGCTGCATTTGCGCTACCTGCTCGCGCAGGCGGGCGTTCTCCACCACCACCGCCTCGTAATCCGAACCGACTTCCGCGAGGAACTCGTCCACGTCGCTGGGGCGGTATCCGCGCAGCCCTCGCCGGAAGCGTTTGTTGGTGATATCTATCGGTGTTAGTCTGACTGGTGTGGTCATCGCTACAATCGCCACAACATCTGACGCACAATCTGGATGACGATCAGCGCCACAAAGGGGCTAAAGTCCAGCCCGTAACGCCAGGGCGGCATGATCTTGCGTATCGGGTCCAGTATGGGAGAGGTTATCCGACTGAGCGTGCGAGGCACAGGGTGCCACGGGCTCCACTTGACGACGTTGGCGAACATCAGCCACGACAGGATGACGTCCGCCAGTATTGCCCACGTGAGCACCTGCAACAGCAAGTCGAGCACGCCTGCTATCATTCCTGCTGGTTCGCTCCCGAAGAGGGTGAACTATCGCGCGTGATGGTGTCGCGAATATTCTTGCGCACCGCCTCCATCTGGTCAATGGGCATCATCGGAAAGCGACGCAGCAACTCCTGCCACGTCTCCACTGCTTTCTGCTTCTCTCCCAGCCGCGCGTAAACATGCCCCAGCGTGTTCCACACAAACCATTCGCAGGGATACTTGATCGCCTGTTCGAGGTAGCCGCGCGCCCTCGCATAATCTTTCTTGCGCAGGTAGTAATACTGCCCCAGCTCGTAATACAGGTCGTAGCGGTTGGGGTTGTTGCGCAAGCCGCGTTCATACATAGCGATTGCCTCGTCATCACGGTTCGAACTCCACAGCAGCCAGCCCGCGTTCTCGTAGGCATCGATGTTCGTCGGGTCAAAGGCGATCAGGAAGTAGGTCATGTTAATCAGGCGCTCATGCTGACCGTCGTGCCACCAGCTGTCCATCTGCACGACCCATCGATCCAGCATTCCGTCGATGATCGAGGCGACGCGCTTCTGTACGTCTGCTGGCATCTGCTGCGCCTGAGCCGATGCGAATACCAAACACAGTACGGCGATCAAAGGTAGTCGTTTCATGATCGTGAGGTCCTCTCTCTTCACAACGTTTGATACTATTGTCGGCAACCGCACCGCCCTGTAGTAGTATACGGGGAATTGCCCGCAAAAATCAACGCGGTTTGACGCAGATGCCGATTTGGACTATACTGCCAGTGCTGCTGGAGACGAAATGAATGAGACGAATGGTCGTCACACTGTTCTGGCTGGAGACCCTTCTGGCGGTTGCTGGTCTCATACTGCTCGCGGTGCGTCGGTATACAGAGCGGCTGGAGTGGCACGAGCTGCTTCAACCTACCTGGTACGACACGGTTCTGGGCGTCGGCGCCACTGTTGTGATGCTGGCATTTGCCTTTGCCGGCTCGGCGATGGCGGAGCGTTCACCCGCGTGGGCTTTCCTGAGAAGGTGGATGCTGCAGGTTACGCCGCTGCTGGCGTCGATTCGCCCAAGGGACGCGCTGGCTCTATCGCTGGTAGCAGGCTTCGGGGAAGAGATGCTGTTCAGAGGCGTCATTCAACCGATAGCCACCATCTGGGTGGCATCTGCCCTGTTTGCGGTGGTGCATGTGTTGCGCTGGGACAGTGACGGGCTGAAAGTGACCGCTTTCTACCTGCCGTTCGGTTTCCTGCTAGGATCCCTGTACGAGTTTACCGGAAACCTGTGGGGATGCTGTGTGGCGCACGTGCTGTACGACCTGACTGCCCTCTTCTGGATGCGACGCCAACAGCAGGCGTGGAGATAGCTGCGGATTAGGAAGGAATCCCGCCGGTGAAAGTGCAATGATTCGGGTCGATGAAAGGGCGCTTCGACCGCCCTGAGGACATGTTGCCTCTGTAAAGAGGATTTTCTTCAAAGCCCTCAGGACACCCCTTTACAATCGCGCGCGGATAGTGTAGAATATGTGCGCACGGCTTGAGGGACACAATATCTTGTGTGAGTATTGATACAATTTACTACATGTTGTTTGTACCGACTTTTATCTACTTTTCTGAAGCCGTATGGGCTTAGCCTCGCAGGAACGGGAGCCGGGGGTCTAAAAGCGATGTCAGCACCGCAATTTGTGCATCTGCATACGCACACGGAATACAGTCTGCTGGACGGCGCTAACCGGATTGGACCACTTGTGCAAAGAGTTGCCGAACTGGGTATGCCTGCCCTCGCCATCACAGACCACGGCGTGCTGAGCGGTGCGATCGCATTCTACGGGGCTTGTGTGCAGGCAGGAATCAAACCGATTATCGGGTGCGAGGTGTACGTTGCTCCCCGCAGGCGAACCGACCGCGACCCGCGCAAGGACTCATCATACTGTCACCTGCTGTTGCTCGCGAAAAACCTCGCTGGCTACAAGAACCTGATTCGCCTCAGCACCATCGCTTCGCTGGAGGGGTTCTACTACAAACCGCGGGTGGATCACGAGCTTCTGCAACAGTACAGCGAAGGGCTTATCGCCACCACCGGCTGCCTGAGCAGTGAGGTTTGCACCGCGCTTGTGAATCGGGACTACCAGAAGGCGCTGCGCATTGCGGGTTTCTACCGGGACCTTTTCGGCAAGGGTAACTATTTCGTGGAGCTGCAGGACCACGGACTGACCGAGCAGAAAGCCATCCGTGAACCGCTCATCCAGCTGGCTCGCGATCTCGGGGTGCCCCTTATCTGCACAAATGACGTGCACTACCTGACGGCGGATGATGCCCGAGCGCATGATGTGCTCCTCTGCATCCAGACGGGCAGAACGGTGCAGGACGAAGACCGCCTGCGATACGGTTCAAATGAGTTCTACCTGAAGACCCCCGAGCAAATGGCGGAGCTGTTCCCCGACCATCCGGAGGCACTGGAGAACACCTTGCGCATTGCCGAGATGGTGGACCTGCGTCTCGAGTTTGGGCGGGTACACCTGCCAAACCCCGAGCTGCCGGACGGACACACCGCCATGAGCTACCTCGCGCATCTGGCACGTGATGGCATGCAGCAACGCTACCATCCCGTGACGCCAGAGGTGGAGCAGCGCCTCGCTTACGAGCTGGAGGTGATTGAGAAGACCGGTTTCGCGCCCTATTTCCTGATCGTGCGAGACTTCGCGCAGTTCGCTCGCGACAGAGGCATCTTCTTCGGGGTGCGCGGCTCAGCGGCGGGCAGTTTGGTCTCTTACTGCATCGGCATCACCGACATCGACCCGCTCCACTACGGATTGACCTTCGAGCGCTTCCTGAACCCGGAACGCGTGCAGATGCCCGATATCGACATGGATTTCGAGGACACTCGCCGCGACGAAGTGATCCGCTACGTCACCGAAAAATACGGCGAGGACCGCGTGGCGCAAATCGGCACCTTCGGGACGCTGGGTGCGAAGCAGGCAGTGCGCGATGTGGGCAAAGCGCTGGGCATCCCCGCGCAAACGGTGGACAAAATTGCGCGGCTGATACCCTCCGGCCCCAAGGTGACGATTGACAGTGCGCTCAAGGACAATACCGAACTGACACAGCTGATACAGCAGGAACCCCGGTTGCAGGAGCTGATCGAGATTGCCAAACGGCTGGAAGGTGTGGCACGCCATATGAGCACCCACGCGGCAGGAGTGGTCATCAGCCGCGATGCCCTGTCGGAACACGTTCCGCTGGCGCGTGTAGGCGATGGTCCGCCGGTGACCCAGTACGACATGGGGTCGCTGGAGAGAATCGGCTTGTTGAAGATGGATTTCCTCGGGCTGACGAACCTGACCATCCTCGCCAGGACTCTGCAGAACATCGAAAGGACCCGAGGCATACGCATCGACCTGCGGCGTATTCCGCTGGACGACCGCAAGACATACGAGATGCTTGGACAGGGCGACACCACCGGTGTGTTTCAGCTGGAGTCGCAGGGAATGCGACGGCATATCTCCGAGCTGAAGCCGGGAGATGTGCGAGAGCTCGCGGCGATGGTTGCCCTGTACCGCCCCGGACCGATGGACCATATCGGCGAATACATCCGTTCCAAGCTGGGACTGCAGCCCATTACTTACCCACACCCGTGGCTGGAGCCTATCCTGAAGGAGACCTACGGCGTCATCGTCTATCAGGATCAGGTTCTTCAGATCGTGCGTGCGCTGGCGGGTTTTACGTTGGGCCAGGCGGATATCCTGCGGCGCGCGATGGGCAAAAAGAAGGCAGAAGACATGGACAAGATGCGCGCCAAATTCATCGAGGGCGCGAGGCGAAACGGTATCGATGCGCAACAGGCGGCACACCTGTACGGACTGATTGAACCCTTTGCGGGCTATGCCTTCAACAAGGCGCACGCCGTGTGTTACGCGGTGGTTGCCTACCAGACCGCTTATTTGAAGGCAAACTATCCCGTGGAATACTTCGCGGCGCTCATGGCAGCGCACTTCGATAATCAGAGCAAGGTCGTTCAGTACGTAGAAGAGTGCCGCAGGCGTAACATTCCGATACTCCCCCCCGATATTAACCGCAGCGATGTGGACTTCGTCGTGGAAGGTGAGGCTATACGGTTTGGACTGGGCGCCATCAAGAACGTGGGTAAAGCCGTGGTGGAAGTGATATTGCGCTCGCGGGCAGACGGTCCCTTCACCAGCCTGTTCGATTTCTGTGTGCGCATTCTGGAACAACAGGGCAACTTGGGCAAGAGCACTGTGGAGACGCTCATTCAGGCTGGGGCGTTCCAATCGCTGGTGCCCAACCGCAACACACTGTTGTCGGCGCTCGATGACACCTGGCAGGCAGCACAGCGTGCGGTGCACAATCGGCGTATCGGTCAGGAGTCGCTGTTTGCTCCCGGTCAAGCAGACCACGTGGAGGAACCGCCCCTGCCCAACGTGCCCGAAATGTCCAGAGACCAGATACTCGCCTACGAGAAGGAGTTGCTGGGGGTGTATCTGGCGGACCATCCGCTTCGCTCGTTGCAGTCGCGTCTGAGGCAACTGGGCGTCGTGCCGTGCAATCAACTCAGGGACCTGTCGGATGGCGCGCCGGTGCGCGTGGCAGGCGTGATCACCAGTGTGCGCCCGCTTCGCACCAAACGAGGCGACCGCATGGCGGTGGTCACCATCGAGGACCTGACGGGAACCGTCTCCGTCACGGCGTTCCCCACAGCCTATCAGGAGCATCAGTCCCTCCTGACGAAGGATAGCCTCGTGCTGCTGGAAGGTAAAGTGAAGCATCGTGACCGCCTGCGCAGCGATGATTCGGAAGCCGCCGAGGTTCAGGTGGAGCTGCTCTGCCAGAAGGCACATCCTCTAGCTGATGGCAGCACGCCAAACGGCAACGGCGGTAACGGCAAGCATTCCGCGCCCACTCTGCACATTCGCCTCACTCCCGAGCACCGACCAGCCCTGCGCATTCTGCGCGAGATTCTGACACGACGCCCGGGCGAGGCAAGACTCGTGCTGCACATTGACGCAGGCAAGCAGCGCTACCGCGTCATCTCTCACCTGAATGTGGACGTGAGCGA
>OGCI01002134.1_pt1 | contig 14032 bp, 8 predicted proteins | sample 1570021 | NCBI WGS metagenome assembly OGCI01 (sample SAMN06264664, study PRJEB24512) | hot springs metagenome | isolation source: Hot spring water | place: South Africa: Tshipise | collected 2015-06-21 | reverse complement strand
CGGCGCCGGGCGGAGAAACATTTCTGCCAACCGCCCGGCCAGCGGCTTCGTCGCGCCGCAAGCGGCTCCCGATTCCATCTGCCCGCGCACAGGTTCGCGAAGCACCTTCGCCGCCAGCAGCGCCGCCACGATGCCTGCCGCCCCGAAAATGAAGAATACCGGTCGCCAGCCGAGCCGTTGCCCCATCCAACCCGCCAGTGTTCCGCTGGTGACGACACCGAAGTACAGGCTGGTCTGGTGGATGGACATGGCCAGCGCCCGTGTACGAGAGCCGTGATAGTCGCTGATGATGGATGTGGCTGCTGGGTAATAGAATGCCTCACCGGCCCCGGTGAGCGCGCGCAAGAGCAAGAACATCAGGAAACTCGACACCAGCCCCGAGCAAACCGTCGTGGCGCTCCAAAACAGCAGCGCGGCGAACACGATCCACTTGCGGCTCAGCGCGTCGCCTAGAAAGCCGGCCACGGGAACCAGTGCCGCGTACACCCACTGAAACGAGGATCCCAGCAGGCCCAGCTCAGTGTCCGTCAGATTGAGGTCCTCTTTGACGAGCGGGAAAACAGAAAACAGGATCTGGCGGTCGGCGTGATTCAGAAAATAGATGATCCAGAACAGGCCCAGCACCGCCCATGCGTAAAGATGTGGGCGAGGTTCCAGACGGAGGTGGGCGGCAGAGGCCATGGGCCGAAGATGCCATGATACTCGGGATTCGAACTCAATGGCAGTCAAAATATTGGAACGTCAATTCACCACAGGTAAATCTGACGGCCTGGCCCGGTTTTAACTATTGGTTTGGTTATCTTCAAAACAATTCACTTTTCTTCGGATTTTGGGTGTGGCATGATCGCCCCTGGGGAAGGAGAGGTTACTGTCATGTTACGCCAACGTATGCGGACCTCGGCGTCCGCGGGCCTTCTGCTCGTAGCGCTGTTTGGGGGGCTGACGGGATCAGTGGGTCCCTCTCACGCCCAAGTACTCTACGGATCTCTGGTGGGCGCCGTCACCGATCCGAGCGGCGCCGTCATTCCAGGCGTTGAAATCAAGATCACGAACCGAGCCACGAATCAATCGCGGACTGCGCTTTCCAACGAAGCCGGACTCTACACGTTTTCCAATCTGCTGCCCGGGTCTTACGACATGGAGGTGCGCGCGGCCGGATTCCGATCACTTTCGCGGTCCGGGATTGAAGTCGCGGTGAATGCCGTTCGTCGCGAGGATGTCGCACTGGAGATCGGCCAGGTCACTGATGTCATCACCGTTCGGGGCAGCGCGGTGACGCTGCAAACCGAAAGAGCCGACGTCAGCAGTGAAATCAAGTCCGCGGCCATCAGACACCTGCCTATCGGGGGTTACCGCAACTACCAGAGCCTGATCAACCTGGTGCCTGGGGCCACGCCGGCGCAGTTCCAAAACGCAGCCATTTCGCGTCCCGGCCGGGCTCTGACGACCAACATCAACGGAACCAACCGGAATAACAACGTCACCAAGCTCGACGGCGCGGTGAACATGTCTGTGTGGCTGCCGCACCATGTCGCCTACGTGGCCCCTACGGAGACCATCGAAACCGTAAACATCGCCACCAACAACTTCGATCCCGAGCAGGGCATGGCCGGGGGCGCGGCGATCACGGTGGTGACCAAATCGGGCACCAACGAGCTGCACGGCTCGCTGTTCGCCTACCACGACAACCAACACTTACGCGCGCGGAATTTCTTCGAGAGGTTTCCCAGCAAGCCCAGGTACATCCGTAACATTGACGGCTTCACCCTGGGTGGGCCCCTCCGACGGGACAAGCTGTTTTTCTTCGGCGGGTGGGAGTCCAGCCGCGAGCGCACCAGTCGCCAAGGCTTATACACAGTCCCTGTTGAAACATTGCGGCGAGGAGATTTCAGTGCGGTCACCACCAGGATTTACGACCCCGCAACCGGCACGCTGGACGGGCGGAACAGGGTTCCACTCCCCGGTAATGTGGTTCCCCTTTCTCGCCAGAGCAGCATCTCCCGCAAGATCCAGGATTTGGTTCCCATGCCGAACCAGCCCGGCGTCGCCGCCAATTTCTATAACTCCGGCGTACAGCAGATTGACCGGGATCAGGCGGACGTGAAGATCAACTGGAACCGCACGGCCAGTCATACGCTGTGGGCCAAATACAGCATCATGAACGCACCCGCCAGTTGCAAGCCGGGGCTCGGCGAGGCCGGCGGTCCCGGGATGTGTGATGTCGGTTCGGGGAAGGGGGACAATCGGGCGCAAGTCTCCACGATCGGCCACACCTGGGTGGCCGGGCCCTCTTTGGTTGTCGATGGGGTGCTGGGCTACACGCGAAATCGAATTGATGTGACGCCGCCTCTATACGGCAAGCATGTGGGGCTGGAGGTGTTCGGCATTCCGGGCACCAATGGTCCCGACATCCGGCAGAGCGGAATGCCGGCCATCTCCATCAGCAGTTTCACGACTCTGGGAGACACGGACGCTTGGAATCCTGCTTTTCAGCGAGACCAGACTTACACCGGATCCAGCAACGTGGGCTGGACGCGCGGCACACACGACGTTCGTTTCGGCTTCGAGATCACCCGACATCAGATGAACCACTGGCAGCCGGAGCTGGGAGGGGGACCACGAGGGACGCTTTCCTTCGACGTGGGCCCGACGGTGCTCAACGGCGGGCCGGCAGGGAATCTGTACAACAGCTACGCCACCTTCTTGCTCGGCCTTGTGACCTCAGCGGCTAAGAGCGTGCAATGGGAGTCCATGACCACGCGGGAGTGGCAGTACGGATTCTACGTCCGGGATCGCTGGCGAATTACGCGGCGCACTACGGCGGTGCTGGGCCTGCGCTACGAATTATTCCCCTTACTCAGGCGCTCCCATACCGGTATTGAGATTTGGGAGCCGGAAAGCAACATGATGTACCGGGGCGGACTAGGCGGCAATCCTGAGCACCTCGGCATCTCGACCAGTCACAAGCTTTTCGCGCCACGGGTAGGGCTGACGTACCGAATTACGGAGAAGACCGTGGTGCGTACGGGGTTCGGGATAACTTTCAACCCGATGGTGCTGAGCCGGCCGCTGCGAGGCAGTTATCCCATGACGATTGAGGCCAGCTTCCCGGCCGTCAACACCTTTCAATGGTTCGACACCCTCGAGAAGGGAATCCCTCTGTTTTCGGGGGAGGATCCGAAGGCCGGTTCATTTCCGTTGCCGGTTCGCTACAGCATCCGGACGTTGTGGCGCCCGGATGGTAAGCGCAAGGTGGACCGAGGTTACATTGAATCCTGGAATTTCATTTTGGAGCGTGAGTTGCCGGGTTCGTTTTTAGTCAGCGCCGGCTACGTAGCTACCCAGACCATCCGCAGCTTCGTAGATTGGGAGGCGAATAATTCTCCTCCGGGCACCGGTTTGGCGGGAGCGCCTTTCTATCAGAAGTTCGGACGGAGCGCTTCCACCCTGCTGTTCAATGGCTGGGCGGACGCCAACTACCACTCGTTGCAGGTGACCGTTAATCGCGACCTCAGAAACGGTCTGATGATTAAGGGATCCTACACCTGGTCGAAAGCCATCAATATGCAAGACGACGACGGCTGGGGCGGGGTACTGTGGAACTGGGGTCCGGTGATGAACCGCAACCGGGCGCTGGCCGGCTACGACATCCCACACAACCTGCATTTGGCCTTCGTTTACGATCTCCCCTTCGGGAGGGGCAAGAAGATCGCCACCGAAGGGTGGGCCTCGCGACTGCTCGGCGGATGGCAAGCCAACGGTATTTTCTACTCGTACAAGGGACGCCCCTTTACCGTATCGGCGCCGGGCACTTCGCTCAATAGCCGCTTCAATGCCCAGACCGCGGATCAGGTGAAGCCGACCGTCGTCAAGCTCGGCGGAGTTGGGCCGGGCAACTTCTACTATGATCCCACCGCCTTTGCGGCGGTGACCGCGGTGCGCTTCGGAACCACGGGGCGAAACATCCTGCGTGCACCCGGCGTGGTGGGCTTGGACGCCAGTCTGTGCCGGCAATTGCGCTTGACGGAATCCTTGCGGGCCGAGTTGCGTCTGGAGGCTTTCAACGCCACGAACACCCCGCGTTTCGCCACGCCTTCCAGCAGCGTGGTGAGTCCGACCTTTATGGAGATCCTCAGCGCCGGCGGAGAGCGGCAACTTCGCCTTGGATTACGTCTGGAGTTTTGAACTTTGACCCAGGAGCTCGCCATTTGGATATGCCGGATATGACCCGCCAGTCAACAAGTGTTTCCCAGCGGAGATGGAGCAGATTTGCGCCCGCTACCAGGCTTTGTACGGCGGCTTGGTCTACGATGTGCTCGAGCATCTGGGACTTCCCCACCAGGTGCTTTCTCACCAGATCGCACCGCTTGCGCCCGGGATGAAGCTGGCGGGTCCGGCCTTCACGGTCAAGGGCACCATGAGTTGCACGCGCGATGAATCCGTGCGTTACAAACGCTTGGCCATGGTCAAGCAGATGCATTTTCCCTGCATCGAGGTGCGGGACTGTGGCACGCCCTTTCCGGTAGCGATCTATGGAGAACTGAGCGCTTCCACGGCCCGAGCCCACGGAGCGGTGGGAGCCCTGGTGGACGGTGGAGTCCGCGACTGCTCTCACCTGATCGCCAGAGGATTCCCGGTGTTTTGCCGTTATCGCAACCCGGTGGAGGCCTTCGGCCGTTGGGGAATGGTCGACTGCCAGGTTCCGGTGTTGATCTCCGGTGAGTTGACGGCCGCAGTGCGAGTGAACCCGGGCGACTTCATTTTCGGCGATGACGACGGCGTGCTGGTGATCCCGGCGCACCTCACCTTACGAGTGCTGGAGGAATGCGAACGGATCAAGAACATTGAGGATCTGGCTCGGCATGAGTTCACCCGGGGAGACGATCCGGTTGAGGTTTTTGAGCGGCATAAACGCCTGTAAGCGCCCCGTTGGGCAGCAACGAGGAGCGCTGTCGCGCCAGTTCGATCAACGCACTGGCGGCAGGCGCGAGGTAACTGCCACGGCGCACGGCCAGGATCACCTGGGACCGCAACGGGGGCTCCGTTTGCACGATCAGCGCCAGCGATCCTTCACGGATCTCGTGCACCACACTCCAGGCCGGCAGCATCGACACTCCCGCGCCGATTCTCAAGACCGCTTTGATCGCCTCTGCGCTATCGAACCGCATGACCACCCGGGGATGGAAGTCGAGACTCGCCATGTAGCTGTCGATCGCCTTCCCCAGTTGCGAGCCGACTTTGAAAACGATGAAAGGGACAGATGCCAGATCCCGGATCGAGCACCGTCTCGGCAGCTCTTGCGAAGCGGTCACCAGTACGAGCTCGAATGTCCAGGAAGCCTTCACCGACAGCAAATCGCTCTCCGGTCTGCTCGGCCGCAGCATGATCGCCAAATCGAGGTTTCCTGCCGACAACTCTTCGATCAGGTATGTGGTGTTGCCCGTTTCCACCACGACTTCCACATCCGGGTGCGAGATGCGGAACTGGGCCAGCAGGCTCGGCAGAATCGAAGTGCTCGTTGCCGGGCCCGTCCCAAGGCGCACGGTCCCTGCTTTAAGCCCCTTCCATTCCTGGAAAGCCGACAGCATGGCCTGATGTCGCAGGAGCAGATCCGTCGCGTGCGGGAGAAGCATCTGCGCCGCCGCCGTGAGCCTCAACCGTCGCCCTACCCGCTCGTAAAGGCGGGTCTCCAGCGCGCTCTCCAGGTTCTTCAACTGCTTGTGAATGGCCGCCGGACTCAAGTGCAGCAACTCAGCGGCCTTTGTAATGCTATTGGTTTTGGCCAGCGTGACCAGGCTGCGAAGGCTCCACAGATCCATAGCCTACATGATAACGGAGAAGTCCGAAAACAGTCGCCCATGATCGGCACTCTGCCGAACAACGACGCGAGGAACCGCGCGACGGATGCGACGCTGATTCCGGCGCTCTCACACCTTGCTTCACGGAGGTGCCAGTGATGCTGTTGCTTTTACTATTGATCGGACCAGCCGTTGAACCCTCAGGGCCGGTACTTACACCTCCACCCCGTCACCTGGAGTGGACTGGTGTCTCGGTTCCACTGCCTTCGCCTGTGACCATCGCGGCCGCCGCCCAGGCGGAGATCCAGGCCGCTCGCGTGCTGGCGGCGGAGATGCAGCGACGGCACCACCTCATCGCCCGCCTCCGCACAACACCGCCGGCGACGATTCATCTGGCGCTCGGCGGTACACCCCGCGCCACGGCCTTACTGACCAAGGCTGCGGGGACGGCTGCTTACTCCGCTGCGGCAAGTGAGGAAAAGTACTTACTGGAGACCGGACCCGCCGGCGTGACCATCGTGGCTGAGACCCCGCGCGGCCTGCTCTACGGCATCCAGACTCTGCTTCAGATGATACGCCCCGGCCGCGATGGAAACTACATAGCCGGCGCCCGTATTGTGGATTACCCGCAGCTCGGATTCCGCGGCCTGCACGTTTGTATCTTTCCCAATACGGAGCTGCCTGCTGTCCGCCAAGCGATTCTCACCGCCGCACGGTTCAAATATAACGCTGTGGTGATCGAAACCTGGGCCTCCCTGAAGTCGAAAAAGCGCCCGGAGACAGCCTACGAGCAGGCTTATACGGCCGATCAGTTGAGGCCTCTGATCAACCTGGGTAAGGCATTGCACATGGATATGATCCCCATGCTCAACTCTTGGGGACACGCCAGCGGGATGCGCGCCGGATCAGCACAGCATGTTGTGCTGGACCGCTTCCCCCAGTTCAAGCCGCTCTACGAAGAAGATGGTTGGTCGTTTTGCCTGACGAATCCGGCTATCTATGGCCACTTATTCGACCGCTATTCGGAACTACTGGAACTCTTCGGTAAGCCGAAATACTTCCACCTCGGCCTGGACGAGGCCTGGGGGCATTTAGGGTTGGTGAGGAGTGATGCATGTCGCGGGCCCGACCCGCCTGCCACTGCGGCCGCCCACTTGAAGAAGCTTTACTCCTACTTCGCCCAACGCAATATCCGGGTTATGGTATGGCACGATATGCTCCTGGAGCGCGATCACCCTCAGCTCGGGCGTCTCAGCCCGGCGAACAGCCTGCCCGCCTTCAACACTCATTTGGTCCTCGATCATCTTCCCAGGGATATCATCATCGCCGCCTGGAACTACTCCGCAACCAGCGACTGGCCCGTGCCGAAGTACTTTCGGGACAAAGGGTTCCCCGTGATTGTTTCGCCCTGGAAGGTTCGCCGCAACGCCGAAGCCATGGTGAATCTGGCTAAGAAACTGGATCTCGTGGGCTTGCTTCAAACCACCTGGGACTCGCTGGATGTCACACTGCCGACCGTCGGTGAAGCCGGGGTGGCAGCCTGGGCTCCGCCGGGATTCGTGCTCGATTCCATACCTTACCAGAGTTTTCTCCGGGCGCTGCGCGAATTTCCCATTTGCGAGTTGCCCCGGCTGGAGTTGACCCTACCGGAGGCAGGGCAATGAGGTTCCTTGCACCGGTCGCTGCGTATTTCTTATTGCCATAGCCTGTGGCGGGGCAGCGTTTGACCGTCATCCGCCCTTTGGAGGGTGAGAAGGCCTACCAGATTGCGGCGGAGACCTTCGTTGACTGCTGGGAGAAAATCACCGGACAAAAGCCCCGTTTGCTCACTTACATCAGCCCCTACGACACGCGTCTTCCTGATGGCGACCTGGTGCTGATCGGCTCGGATGCCGTTCATCCGGTGGTCCACGACCTGATCCGTCGCGGCGTCGTGGCTTCGCTGGGCATCAGGGACGGCACGGACGACTACCGTATGCTTTCCGTTCCGGACAAAGAGCGGACCCTGTTGATTCTGGCCGGCGGTAGCGGGCGCGCGACCATTTATGCCGTGTACGAGTTTTTCCGGCGCCAGGCGGGCGCCGAATACTTCTGGGACGGTGACATCCTTCCGCAGCACGCCGTGATCCCGGTGCAGGGTATCGACGTGCTGGAAAAGCCGCGTTTTGAGTATCGCGGACTGCGCTACTTTGCACATCGGGGTTTGCACCGCTTTCAAGCCGAACACTGGGATTTGGAGGATTGGAAGAAGGAAATCGACTGGCTCCTTAAAAAGCGCTTCAACCTTTTCATGCTTCGCACGGGCATTGACGACCTGTTCCAACGGGCTTTTCCGGGCAAAGTCGAGTATCCGCCGACCGATGCACGCGACCCGGACGCTATAGACCGAAGCTACAACGACCGGACTTCTTTTTGGCCCGTGCGTTATCGCGGCGAGCTGCGGCGTGAAGTTTTGCGCTACGCCGCCGATCGCGGGCTACTGCACCCGGAGGATGCCGGTACGATTACCCATTGGTACTCGCATACGCCATCATCCTTGTATCGCACCCATCCGGGCTTTCCGGTCATGAGGGATGAAAAGGGGGATCAGAGGACACCGCCCACCCATGCAGTTTGGGAGCCCGAATACCCGGGAACGTGGGAGGCTTACTGGAAGCTCACTAAGACGCATATTCGCGAGTACTCGGCAGGATCGCCGCGGCTGTTCCATACCATCGGTCTGGCGGAGCGCTCGTTCGGCATGAGCGACGAGGAGAACCTGCGTCGAAAGCTATATGTCTACCGAAAGACGCAGCAGATGATCCGCCAGCGCTATCCCGACGTCCCGCTGCTGTTTGCCGGTTGGGATTTTTACGGCTGGTGGAAGAACGAAGACGTGAAGCGTTTCCTCGAAGAACTGGACGCGCGTCGCAGCATTGTAATCGACTATACCGCGGACCACACTGAGCGAACCACTTATCGCGACTGGGCGCTGTACGGCAGGTTCCCCTGGATCTTCGGGATCTTTTACAGTTTCGCTCGCAACTCAGGTGTGCACGGCGACAACGAGCTGTTGGCAGCCCGGGTGGCGGACGCAGCCAGGGATGCTATGTGTTTGGGCCTGGTCGTATGGTCCGAGATCTCCCACAGCGACACCTTCCTGCTGGAATACCTTGCCGAGAACAGTTGGAAGCCCGAGCGCCCCGACCCAGCCTCGGCGGTGGCTCGCTACTGCCGCACGCGATACTCGCTGGCCATCCGCGCAGACATGGACCGCGTTTGGACGGCTTTCTTACCCATCGCGGGCGCCGCCCACTTCACTGAGCGCGGGCCGGGTAGCATCACCTTCAGAGAACCGCAGTTTCGCGTGCTGACCTCTTCCGCCTTCCTTGACCTGACGCCCGATCACACGCTGGCGCTCCGGACCGAGTGGAAGCGGATTCGCCCCAGGCTGGAGAGCGCCCCGGATGTGTTGGGACGTCTTGGCGCGATCGCAAGCCGGCACTCCGAAGACCGGTTCTGGCGACGCGACGCCCTGGACATGGCCCGCACGATTGCCAGTCGTGCGTTACTGGCAGCTATGGTTGCCTCATCGCTGGACATGGAAGCGTGGCGCATGGGCGAGAGTAGCGGAGAACGAACGCGGAAACTTTCTGATCTCTCCGCCAGGTTGTTGGACGCATGGGCTGACGTGCTCAGCTTCTCCGACGAATTCTCAATGCACGCTTCGCTGAAGCGTCTGGAGGCGGCCCAGCCGATCGCCGGAGTGACACCCACGCTCAACCCGCTCAGCGAGCAAACCCTGAAATCCAACGCCGAAAACGATTATTGCCGCAGCCACCACTACGAACTGGTCAGGCATCTCTACGTGCCCGAGCATCGTACGTACTGGCAGTGGGTGATGAGGAAGATGGACGCGGGTGACAAATCCGCCTGGCGCCGTCCGCCCGAGTTTGCGCGGCTGTGGGCAGAGCATCGCGACCGTTTCTACGCGACGCCGCTGGCCGACATGGCGCCCTCCAGCGCACCCCGCAGTCCGGTAGGCTTGGCGCGGGCGCTGACGAACCTCGAATCCCTGGTTCGCGAGCTCGTGTCGTTTTCGGCGTATGACCGCCGGTAACCTCCTTTGCCACTGCACGCCCGCCCATGGCGGGTGAGGTGACCGCCGGCCCCCTCGGGCACCGAGTCGCGCTTGCCGTGCAGGCGACTGGGTAAGCCACGCCGTCACAGCCCTTTGCAGAGGCCGACGCGGGCCAACGTGGCTTCGTCCGCAACTACGAAGCCCTTGCGGTCGTAGTAGGCTGGAGCTTTAGCTTCTGATCAGGCCCGGGATGACTGCGCCCGGCCGTGCTGTCTTGCTTGCAAATCTCATGCTGTGCTTGCGTCGCTCAGAGTGGATCCTCACCGTCTACTTTGCCTATGTCGCGTTTCTTGCACAGGTGTTGCCGGTACCCAAGCCGATTCCCGTTCTCGCACCCACCTTGAACGCCACCGTGATCGGCGGATTTCTTCTGCTGGCGTGGGCGGAGTCGCTGCGTGGGAGGGAGCTGTTTCGTGTCCTGCGTGATTGGTACCCCGCTCCGCTGATGTTGCTGGCCTATCGCGAAATTGGTTGGCTTGCACCGCCCAGACACACGTATCGGTTCGAGCATTCCTGGGTGTTGTGGGATAAGCGGCTGCTGAACGATTGGGGGTTACGGGCGATCATCGAGTCGCTCGGTCCGCTGCTGCCCGCGGTTTTGGAGCTGGCCTACCTGCTGGTGTACACGACGCCCCTGTTCTGCGTCGCGATGCTGTACGTTTATCGGCGCCGCGAGCGTGTGGACCGGTTCCTCACCCTATTCCTGGTGGCCATTTTGTCCTCCTACGCGCTGTTCCCTTATTTCCCCTCCGAGCCCCCGCGCCGGGTGTTTCCGGGTCAAGACTTTCCCAACGTGGAGACGCTGTTCCGGCGTTTGAACTGGGAGTTACTGGAAGGGCAGGGCATTCGCACCAGTGTGTTTCCGAGCGCGCATGTGGCCGGTGGGTTCGCGGCAGCCTTCGGGATGATGCGCCTGCTTGAGCGCCGGTGGGTTGGCCGCTTTTTGTTGGTGCTGGCGGTGCTGATCGCCACAGCGGTGGTCTATGGCCGCTACCACTACGCTGTGGACGCGCTGGCGGGCCTTGGCGCTGCACTGTGGGCCTGGGGGGCGACCGCGCTTTGGGAGAGACGCCCGGCCTCCAGCCGGGCGTGAGCGGCTACTTTTTGGATTCCGAAGCCGACTTCGATTCGCCGGCTTTTCCAGACTCTCCGCTCCCCTCGGAGTCTTTGGCGGTCTTGGTCTCGCCCTTGCCATTGTTCTTGCGGGCGTAATCGGTGATGTACCATCCACTGCCCTTGAACTGGAAAGCCGGGGGCGAGAGCAGACGCTCTAGGGAGCCTCCGCAGCCGTCGTGGACTTTCAATGGCTCATCAGAGAATCGCTGTAAGACCTCCACAACCTGTCCGCATCTTCCGCACTTGTATTCGTAAAGAGGCATCCTGACTCCAACCTCCTTTGATCGGACTACGGCCGGCAAGCAGCGCCTGTTCGCTTCGATCTTGAGCTCTCGCCGTGACCGGGGCGACGACCCGACACGCCGTCACTTGGGCGCCGCAGCCTGGGCCCCGGCCTGGGGCCAAGCCCCCTCACGCCGAGCAAGGGCGCCCGTCCCCGCGGCTCGACCCTGCGTCAGAACCTCGATCGCTTTTTGAAGCATCCGGTCTTCCTCCGGACGCGGGCTCCGATCGGGCTCTGGAAGCTCGGGCTCCTCATCGGATTCGGGGATCGGGTCGGATCCCAGTACTTGCACCGAAGGCGTGACCCGCACGTCTTGGATGGCCTTACCGCTGGGTGAATAATATTTGGCCACCGCCAGGATCACAGCGCCTCCGTCGTCCAGATTGACGGGCTTGCGTACCGCCGCGTTACCGTAAGTGGGCTCGCCGACGACCTCTGCCCGCTTGTTCTCCAGCAACGCCGCGGCCGCCACCTCCGCGCCGGCCGCGGTGCCTCGATTGGTGATCACCACCAGCGGCAGCCGCCAAACCACTTTGGCCGGATCCGCTTTGAACTCTTGCCGTCCGACCCGCTGCCCCTCCAAATAGGTGATCATTCCGTTCTCCAGAAACAGATCGGCCAGCGCGATCCCTTCTTCCGGCGTCCCCGTCGCGCAATTGCGCAGATCCAGCACCAGTCGCGTGGCTCCCTGACTGGCCAGCTCCCGCAGCGCCGTGGCCGCTTCGGCGGCCTTACCCGGCAGAAGGGTGGGGATCGGGAGGTAGCCCACCTGATCCGGGAGCATCTTCCAGCTCAAAGGCGGCACCTCGATGACGGCCCGCGTGAGCATCACCTTCCGCGGCTCCTGCTGGCGCAGCGAGAGCACGGAGATTTCCACGGTCGAGCCGGGCTTTCCCCGCAGCAGCAATTCTGCGTAGGCCAAGGGCATATCGCGTGTCGAGATGCCGCGGATGGTCTCCAGCATGTCGGCGGTGACCAATCCTGCCTTGGCGGCCGGTGAGCCGGGCACCGTTCCCACAACGCCCAAGTAGCCGTACTTCCACGAGAGGACCACGCCCACGTCACCCTTTAAAGCATCTTTTTGTTTCAGGTATTCCTTATATTGCTCGGCATTCAGGTAGCTGGCGAACGGGTCCAGCGATTGCAGCAGTCCGTTGATGGCTCCCAACGTAACACTCTTGAGGTCCGGCTCCTCGACGTAATCGCTCTTGATGCGATGCAGCACCTCGGTGAAGACCGATAGCTGCCTGTACGGTGCGTCCCCGGCGGTCTTGTCGAGTACTCCGCCCAGCAGCAGCAATGCAGCCAGGCAGGTCGAAAAAGCCAGCAGCAAGGCTCTCCAACGGCTAGTCATAAAGGTGCGGCGCCTGCTCATTCAGTATATCAAACCGGTAACCCGACCTCGCTGTCCCAAAGCTGCCGCCCTACCCGCCCGAGGCTGCCCATGCGCTCCCGGTGCCGGTGCCTTTCGAGGTGTGGCCGGCTGTTCCAGAAGTCATGCCTTGACCGCCCGGCAACCGGCCTCCATCTCCGGGGAATCCGGCAGACCGCAACGCTACCGGGGAGGTGGGGAACGTGGGGATCAGCCGCCGCCAGACGCCCACCACCACGCTCCCGTTTCGGGACGTTCCGCCACCAGTGCCAGTGGGCGGCCTTGGGTGCATCGGCGCCCCGTTTGGTGCGAGCTGGAACTGGCGTCGCACTTGCGCGCAAGCCCTCCGGATGAGAGGGGCCGCATCACGCGCCGACCAACTGTGAACGAGGACCGGCGCGCAGGTTTGGCACCCCCGGCAACTCCGCTCGCCCTCCCTTTCTGCACCCTGAGAGGGACGCCGGAAAACGCCCCAGCGTTGTTGCTTGCACTTATTTAAGGAGCGAACAGAGGCGGGCTGCCATGGCGGGGATGGCATGACTGCCTCAGGGATAGGGCGTCAGCAAGACGCTCCCTTCCGGCTGAACCAACCAAGCCTTCCTGCCTGCAAAGTACTTCAGCAGATCTTGGTTCTTAGCCTCGCCCATATCCCGGGCCCACACCACCGGGGCCTCGTCGATCGTGGCGCCGTTATAAACCCACTCGTCCATCCAGTGGTGCGAAGGACCGTAGCGAACGATCACCAGGTGCCGGCCTCCAGCGGCGCGGAGCGTTGCCTCCACTGCCGCCCTTTGAATGTTGCCCGGTAGCGAGCAGGACCAGGATAAATACCGGTTCCAACGGGCATGGCAATTCTCGCCCAGGAGAGCGCGTGCGGGCATAGCCGCCAGCCCGGCCAGCAACACCCACCGCACCAACCCGACGCGCAACCCTACCGTTGCGACGATGCGTGCCGAGTGTGTTGCCAACGCCACCACGGCGGAAGCTACCGGGGAAATGTAGTGCGGGTACCGGCTCTGCTCCGAGGCTGCTACGACGAGCATCAGTAGGACAATGAGGAGGAGGAACCGGACGGACCTCCCCCGTCGGCGCAGTGCTGCCAGGCACACCAGCAGGGTTAGTGCCGGCCCCAGATAGAACGACCAAAGGCCTATGAAATCCAGAGAGTTCTCAAACATCCGCTCGTGCCAGCGCACGAGCTTGTCGTGCTCGCTCAACTCCCATTCATAGTAACGGCGCAGCTCCGGATGTCTGTGCGAGACCGGCGGGGGAGCCAGAAAGGGGAGCGTCATCGGCCACCCGTAAATTTGCCGGTTCACTTGATAGGGAAGCCGCAGCGGGCT
>OGCI01002132.1_pt1 | contig 14045 bp, 13 predicted proteins | sample 1570021 | NCBI WGS metagenome assembly OGCI01 (sample SAMN06264664, study PRJEB24512) | hot springs metagenome | isolation source: Hot spring water | place: South Africa: Tshipise | collected 2015-06-21 | reverse complement strand
CATGTACGGCAACAGACATCAAAGCATAACAGAAAATAAAAACAGGGGCTGTTGCCAGCCCCTGTACACGCTCGCGAGTCCCCTTACGACGTTGCCGTCGCCGCGATCATTGCCGAAACCATGATCACCTCATGTTGTATTTGTGCGGCCAGGTGAAGCCGTAGTTGACCGCACCGTTGGCTGCACGCAGGTGGGCGTTGCCGATGACTGGCAAAGCCGGCGCAAAATTAAACCGGATCCAGCCGTCCACCAACGCAGTAGACTCAGTAATGAGATCGATGTTGTTGCGTGTCAAGCTGCCATAAAGCGCCGAGGGCGCCGTGGAGCTGCCGGCATTGATCGACGTGACCGCAGCCTCACCACACAACCAGAACCGCTTCGGACTACTCGGAGAGATCACGGCACCTTCGCGTTTAAACTCCGTCTCTTCGCGGTTGTAGGCAGTATAGGAAACCACCTTATCGTTGACGCAGAGCACGCGGCTCTCTAGCTTGGTATTGTCCTCGTTATAGACTCCGCCATCATCGTCAGGATTACGAATAATCGAGGCGTTATCATCGTAATGGACGGCAGCGTAGTAGCGACGCGTCGGTTGCGTCATCACCAAGTCCGTCATCCCCGCAATGCTAGGATCAGTGACGAATTCATTGGCCAGCGAGGTCTTGGCCAAAGCGTTGGACACCATGTCGCGATATGAGATGGCGTCCGTCCCAACATACGGCGTAGACAGATCCGGAAAATCGTACCTCGCCGCGTCAACGTGCCCCCGCGTGAGCAACGGATCAGCCGTGTAGCTTCGCGCCGTCTGCCGATTCACCGGATCATTGCTTTGGCTGAAGAACACAAAGTTACCGGTCGTCGCAGCACCCGCCGCGCCTGACCGCACCTCCAGCGCCAGCGCGCTACCCGACCACGCCGCCGTCGTCTGCTGGTTGAGGATGATCCAGTCCGCCGACAGACCCGTGGTTGGGAAGTCGAAGCCCGCGGATGTCATAGGGCCAGAAGTAGTAAGCGTGATCGCATCACCAATCGTCGCCGTCGCCAGATTGTTCACTGCCGCACCGCACGGAGCCACACCGTTGACGTGCTTGATGGCCGTGAACAACGAATTAGTAGACCCCGACGGCGGTAACGTCGCAGGAATATCTGCCATGTTGATGATCTCAACATAGCCTTCGCGGGTCTGTTCAGCCAGCGACTTGGTGCTCTTGCTGTCCAGACGTTGGGTCGTGAACGATTGGTTGACGTTCTTCGGCAGGGTGCACGACTTGTCAAACGTTTTCAGCTGGGCGTTGCCATTGTTGTCTCGCGTGACCGCCGCCGTCCACACATCGCCCGGCGACAGGAAGAGCGTGAAGTCGAATATGTCGTCGGAGTTGGCCGCACCACGGAACCGCACTTTGACGGCCTTGCCGTTGCTGCGGTCGTGGTTGACGATGTTGAGCAGCGTGACATTGTTGTTTTGCACCGTGAAGTACGGCACCACCAGCTTGTGGCCGATACCATGAGGATTGACCTCAATTACACGAGTGTCCACGCCGGTGTCAAGGAACCCTGCCTGCGCCGTAGCGCCCGCCATCAGCGCAGCGACGCCGAGTGCGATGGAAGACTTTTTCATGAAACCTCCAGATGTGGTTGATTCGCGAATGTGGGAAACAACTCGCGGCACTGACTATAGCACACCTGAGGCGGCGACAGCCAGCGTTACCGGGACTGCGGCGCCACTGTTGCCGTGGCGCAACACGGGGTATCCCTGACATCCAAACAGCTTGGCCCCCGTGAGGGTGGCGTCACAGCTCCTCCAGCATCCACCACTGGTCACCGTCGCGCACCCAGGTCTGCTGCAGAAAGCCGGTGAATGGCGCGCGCGCTGCCCCCGCCAGGGGCAGCCGCAGCTGGCTGGTCACCTCCAGCTGCACGCTGCAGCGCACAGGCGGCTCGGCGCCATCCATGGGGCATTGCACCTGGTGCACTCGAGCAGCCAACCACTGTACGGGCGCCGCCGCGCGGCGCATGGCGTAAACCTCCAGCGTGACCAGACGGCGGTAACTGGGCGCCGCCAACGCGTAGGCAGCGGCGCTGTCGTTGCGAACGATGGCGTCGGCGCGCTGCTGCGCACGCTGGCGCACGGCCGCTTCGGCTGCGGCTATGGGGTCACGCGGCGCGTGGGCACAGCTTGCCGTCAGCCCAGCACACAATGCGGCCAGCAGCAGGGACGGCGACACACGCAGCGCACGCGGGCGCGTGCACCTCCACGGCAATGGGGCAAGGGATTTGTTAGTCATGATGGTTACTGTGGGGCCGGTAGAGAAGCGGACGAGGGAGAAAGCGGATTGGTCGTCGCGGGGGGCGGTGGCAGCACCGAGTGCAAACCGCTGCCCAGTAGGGTTTGCATGCGCTGGCGCAGCTCGCGCGCGACCTCGGCACTGTCGTCGACGTTGCGCAGCACGCGCGGGGTAATCAGGATGATCAGCTCGGTGCGGTTGGCGCGGCGGCTTTGCGCACCAAAAAGCCAGCCCAGCAGCGGGATGTCTTTGACCACGGGCAGCCCCGCGTTGCCGCTGGTACTGTTGTCGCGGATGAGGCCACCCAGCACCAAGGTTTCCCCCGCGCGCACCGCCACCCGGCTGCCAATTTGCCGCTGCAAGAAGGCGCGCTGACCAGTGGCGCTGTCCACGGCACCGACGTCGGTGACAGCTTGCTGCAGCTGCAGTGTGACCAAATCGCCGGCATTGACCGAAGGGGTGACCGAGAGGCTGACACCCGTGTCTTTGTATGTGATGCTGGTGGTCACGTTGCCGCCGGCGGTGACGGTCTCGGAGGTACGGATGGGCTGCTGGTTGCCCACGACGATACTGGCGGTATGGTTGTCCAGCACCATGAGGCTGGGACTGGAGATGACTTTGATGAGCGACTTTTCGGCCAGTGCGTTGAGCACGGCGCGAATGTTGCCGTTGGCTCCACGCAGCGTGTAGGTGAAGGTGCCGGGCGCGTCGCCGAGCGCCGCCAGCGCGCGGAGCGCCCCCGTGCCAGTGCTGCCGCCGTGGCGATCGGTAAAAAACCACTGGATGCCATACTGCAAATCGTCCACGAGCTGCACTTCGATGATGCTCGCTTCGATGAGCACTTGCGTGGGCGTGACGTCGAGCCGCTTGAGCGCTTGTTCGACTTGGCGGTACTGGCCGGCGCTGCCCCACACAAGGATGGCGTTGTTGAATTGATCGGCCATGACGCGCAGCCCACCAGCCAGCGTGACGGCCGCGCTGGCACCCTGCTGGGCAGCCTGGCCCGCTGCGGCCGGCAGCGCACCCAACGCCCCCGCCCCTGGCGCTGGGCTGGCTGCGCTTTGCACCGCCGCGCCAGGCGCGACGCCGGTAACATTGCCAGCGGCCGCGGCGGGTTGCGCGGCACCAAACAAGCCTGCCAGCACGTCTGCCAGATGGCGGGCGTTGCCGTTTTGGACGCGGTAGACAAACAGTTGGTTGTCGGCGCTGCCCAGCCCGGGCTGGTCGAGCTTGGCGATCCACTCCCGCGCCAAGTCCAAATACTCAGCGCGCGGAGTGACGATCACCACCGCGTTGGCGCGCTCCAGCGGCAGCACACGCACCGCTCCCAGCAGCGGAAAGGGCACGTTGGTCGCACCATCGGCCGCTGCGCCCACGACCGATGACGTTCCAGCGGGCGCGGCTGCATGAGGCGTGGACGCGCCGCGCGAGACAGCGGCAGAATTGGCTAGCAAGCGCAGCGCCGCTTCGACATCGCGCGCGCTGATGTGCTGCAACGCAAACACACCCACCGACAGGCCACGCAGAAGATCGACGTCGAATGTTTGGACCAGGTCGAGCCACCCGTCAATCTGGCTGCGGCTGCCAGTGAGCACGAGCAGATTGCGCAGCGCATCCACCCGAACGATGGCAGGGTCCGGCGCGAAGGGGCGCAAAATGGAGGCCATTTCGGCCGCGCCAATGTAGCGCAGCGGCACCACCAATACACCTTGACCAGCAGGAATGGGGCTGGCCACGCCGCCGTCGCGCACCGCGACACCGGGCACGACGGTGCGCAGTTGTTCGGCCCGGCCGACATGGTAGGTCCCGCTGGCGTCACGCACCATGAGGTAGCCGTTGGCCTGTAGCGCCGCCTCAAGCAGCACGAGCGCACGCTCGGCACTGACGGCCTGCCCCGTGGAGAGGGTGACGCTGCCATTGAGGGGGGGGTGTACGACGTAGTTGACCTGCAGCAGCTCACGCAAAATGGCGTGCACGACATCGCCCAGCGGAGCAGCCTCGAAACGCAGCGCGGTATTGGCGCCCACCACGGGTGCGGCTCGGTTGGGCGCAACGACTCGGTCGTTGCCCCGCAGGATCCGTTCCGTGCCGACTGCCTTGGCGTCGTCGCCTCGCTGGGCGTGCGGCGAGTCGATGACTACCGCAGACGCGGCCTCGGGCGCTGTGTCACCGGACGCATCTATGGCCGAGTCGGGTGCGCCCACCCGCGTCACGCTCTGTCCAGTCGGGGGGACACCGGTTACGGCACCGACAGGGCGTGCGCCGGAGGGTATGGATGCACAGGCCTGCAGCGCCACGGCAGCGGCTAACGCACTCAGACGCAGCCGCCAGGGCACGGGCCTCGGCCGATCGTACGAAGTCGGGTGAATTGCAGCAGTGACATGTGGCATGGTATGTGTCAAAGTCGAAAACGCCACGGTGGGGCGTCATTTGAGCGGTGGCAACCCCGCCGCGGCACGCGCACGCGCACGCTCCTCCATCTCGCGTTGTGTACGCTCGAGGACGGCCTGTAGGTTGGGCGGCAGTGTATTCGCAGGCACCGCTGTGTCCCCCGGCGGCACTGCAGCCGCGGGACGGGCGCTCGGGTTGGGCGCGCCAAGAACGGCAACCTCTAGCCGCAGGGTTCGGTTCTCCTGGCCGCGGACAAACTCGGCGCGCTGAGCATCGAGCGACTGCAGCGTCCAGTCGCCCAGCGCGGCACCCACGCTGATGCGGCGCGTTCCCTGGGCCGTGCGCACAATGGCAACAGCACGCTCGCCGGTCATCAGACCGACGAGAGCCGCATCATCCAGCGGATCGGGAGGCTTGGCCGCTTGGGGCGGTGGTGGCGGCGGTGCCGGGCGGCGATCGGGAACGAAGAGGGGGCGCTCCCGTAGTGCAGCCGACCCTACGCTGACCTCGGGCAGTGGCTGCGGGACCTCGGGCAGCGCAGGGGCGATCGGCGCAGGCGGACTCCAGCGGGGTTGATGCCGCACAAAGGCATCCCATGGATCGCGCGCAAGCGCTGCCCAGTCGGCTTCCCTGGCCCATTCACGCCACGCCACGGGCGCCGCATGGGGATATCCAGCTGGCCGCAACCAAAAGACAGCGAGACCTAGCGCAGCGGCGGTACACAGCAGCACGGCCAGCCGCGCCACGGTCAGTGGCAGCCAGCGGTTCATGGCGTCGCCTGCCTCCACACCGCCAAGACGAGTTGCAACTTCAACCGCGGGTTACTGCTTGGCGGGGTAAGCCCGGCAGGACGGATGGACAGCTTGAGCACGCGAATGGCCGGGCGGCTGGCTTGGAGTTTTTGCAGACCCGCAACGATAGCGGCGATGTCGCCTTCGACAGTTAAGTTCAGTCCGACGCGCTGCAACGCACCGTCGTCCTGCGGCACACCGGCTTGGCTGGCCTCGATGCTAAGACCAGACTCCTCGAGAGCTGCACGCGCACGTTGCAAAGCATCATTGGCAACCGCACTTGCCTCAGTTGCCACATACATTCGCTGCTCGAGCGCCATTTGCGCCGATTGCGCCAGCTGGTGTATCAGCTCTGCATGCTGCTGCAAGCCCGCCAGGCGCGCGTAACGCGGTGCCAGGTCGTGCAACGCGGCGTCAAGCTGCTGGTGTTTTTGGTAGAGGTAGAACGCGCCTGCTCCAACGGGCAGCAGCAGCGCGGCCCAAAGTATTAACAACGACAATGCCGCCTTCGCAACTCGCAGCCGCGCAACAAAACCTCTCGGGCGCGCCGATTCGGCGTGAGGTCGAGCGGCGGGGTAACGCGAATCAATGGGGACAGTGATCTCAGACGTCATGGCTGGGCAGCCTTGCCTCGTTCGGGGGACGATACGGGGACACCTGCCATGTTGGCCACGGCAGCGAGCCGAATTTCGATGGCGTACGATTCTCTGCCCAAGCCGATCACTTTGGTAGCGGGGCGGCTTGCGGTGACGGCAGCCACACCCGGTTGCTCGCCCAGCCGACGCATGAGCGCGGCAGCATTGGAGGTCAGACCCTGTAGGCGCAGAACGTCGGCTTCGTATTCCAGGTCGGTGACATACGTATCGTCGGGCAGTTGCGCCGTTAGCCAGTCCAACAGCACTACGGGGTCTCGCAATTTTGCGCTGGATTGCTCGAATGCAGCGATCTGTTCGATGGCCGCAGTGAGTCGCTGCCGACTGCCCAAGGCGGGCTCGGCCTGCTGCTGCAATTGCGCCCATTGCGACTGGGCGTCGATTGCCCGTTGGCGCAGCTGCCAACTGGGCGTAATCGCCACGGCAGCGGTCAAAGTCAACGCCACCGCCACCGCCACGCCATTGGCCAGACGGCGCATGTTGCGCCAACGGTGTAGGGACTCCAAACCGGGCGTGGGCAAAGCCACCCAGTGGTCGCTACCCAAAGGCAACTCAGCCCACAGTAGGCGGCCGCTGTTGTGCTGGAAGTGCTCCGGCAGGTGTTGCACAAGCAGGCGACGCGACACCCACAGCGCGTGCACACGCCGCCCGCCGTCGCAGGGTTCGTCGGTCCACAAGCATATCGAGTCGTCCGGGGCGAAGGGGCTCTCCACCCGCATGCGCAACGCTACCGCGGCACGAAGCGTCTGGGCATCGACATCAGGCTGCCACCATGTGCGGCGCAACAACAACTCTTCGGGCACCGCGTCGGCATACCACCGGCGCACACCCCAGACGCGCCAAAAATGCCCAATCCCCCAACGCCGCCCGGCTGCGTCGTACATTTGCGGTGCCAGCGCCCCCGTGCGATGCAATACCACGATGATCGGCGGATCGAGCCAGCCAAAAGCACACGCCGCTCGTGCCCACCAGCGTCGTTGCTGCGCGGGCATGCCGGACGCACCAGGCACAGCACCATCGGCGGCCGGCGCAGCGGTACCCGCAGCGAGCAAGGGAGCAGAAGGATTACCCGATACTGGCATGTTCGCAATCGTTTAGTTAGTAGGCACCCGGCGCAGCGTTTGGCGCAGCAACCGCCACGGAAATCCGTCGACTTCGGCCGCGCCTTGCTCGACGATCCAAGTCAACTCGAAGACCCCATCTTCGGCCGGAATGCGAGCGACCGCTCGCCAGCGGGTAGGCACACTGCGACGAAGCCATGCCGCAGGTACGGGGCTCGTGTCGATATCCGCCGCGCGCCGTCTGTCCTCCGCCCAGCGAGCCGCTCGCGCTGCGTCACCCTGGGCGAGCACCATCAACAAGGGGTCATCGACCGCATAGGGATCGACTCCGGGGTCATCACTGTCAACCGTCAGCGCGTATTGTACGGATAGCCACACGGCAAATGGGAGCCCGGGGCGCACCAGCAAATCCTCGACGGCGTCATATGCGGGCCGACCGGCAAGAGCGGGATCGGCGCGGACCTGCACGATGGCGGCGGCCCACTGGGCTGCGACACCAGAAGGCACTCCACCTACGTGCTCCAAGGTCGCCTGCAGCAAATCAACAGGAGCGTGGTTGATATCGATGGCAGCGTAGGCCGTCGTCCACAGCACCGATACCGACGTGTCGTGCATGATCACACGCCACTGTCGGCGCACGCCCTCCCCCGTAACGGGGGGATTGGTTGCCAGCACGTGCACCAACGCCGACTGACCCAACGCCATCGCCCGCAGGCGCGCAGCGTCTGCCTGCCGCTCGCGAGCTTCGCCGCGCACCCAAATGGTCAAACCCATTGCCGCGACCGATAGCGCAGCCAGCGTCCACAACACCGCTACCAGCACCACGCCCGCCGCAAGGGCACCTGCGTTGTGGCGGGCTCTCAACGCACGCCTCCGCGCACGGGACTGCCTCCAATGACAGCCTGCGACAACCTAGCCAAGCTAGGGGGGGTGGGCATGACTGGGGAGATGAGCGGGGGCCACGGCCCGTGTCGATCCGCGATCTGCAACCAGATCGCTTGCGGCAGTTCTGCCACGTCGTCAGGCCAGTCGCTGCGCCATTCGGCGCTCCAAGGGCGATCAGGCGGCCAACTCCGCGGGCGATCGCCGCGCACTTGGATTTCGAACTGCACGACGTCCTCGGCCAGAATTTCGGCTGCCGCGCTGGACCAATCCGCAAACGCCGTCGACGACGGCGGCGTCCACGGACGATAGCGCAGAACAAGATGCTGACGATGAGGGTCGTACGCGTCGGGCTCCAGCCCGAGACGGAATTCGGTGCGCCCTCCCATAGCGGGACGCGCCGGCATGATACCGACCCATTGCAATTGGTGCTGGTGCAGCCTGTAGCGCAGTCGAGCCCCGCCAGTGGGGGCACCGGGTTCGGCGCTGACGTAGTCCTCGCGTACAACCACTGTCGTTAGGTTGCGCATCAACCTCGCCGCGGCCGCCACACCCTCCGCGCGCTGCGCCTGCCGCAGCACACGCTCACGGGTATCGCCCAGCGCACGCATAGCACCCCCCAAACCAAGAGCTAACAACGAAAAGAGCACCAAAGCTACGAGTACTTCGACAAGCGTAAACCCGCTCCCACGCCCGAACTCGGTATGTCTGCCCTGAGGCGCCCCTCCTATGCGCTTCATGGCGTTGCCTGCACCGCCCGAGGAGCGAACCGCCAACTCACGACGCTGAGCTGGCGCTGGCCCTGCGCCCACGCGACGGTGTATCTCAGCGCCACCGGCGTCACGCCAAGTTGCCGATCTACCGCAGTGGCACCCCCTACCTGATTCAGCTCCCGCACCTCAGGCTGTGCGGCATCGGCTATGTGCTCGATGCGCCAGATGAGATCTCCACTCGCACCTTGGTACGGCAGCGGCTGAGGCAGCCGATCCGCCGGCGTTTGCAGCAAGCCCTCCATCAAAATCATCGCTCGTTGGCGCTGCATCAACTCGGCGCTCTTGCTCGCCCCGTCCCCCAGACTGCGGTAGGTAAGCGCGATGGACACACCCATGATGACGATGGCGACGAGCATCTCCAACAGGGTAAATCCACGCGCCACACGTCCGGCCCCAGCTCCACGCATGGTCACGAATCGATGGAGTTCGACATTTTGCTTCATGGTGCGATGGACCGCTGGCTCACGCGCCCGCTGAGCCAGTCGATGCGAATGCGCGTGCCTGCCAGCGGTGCACGCAATACGTCGATCGTCCCCCCCGTGCTGCCGCCGTCGGGTAGAAAGACGACACCCAGCCAGGGCGCTGGGACCACCCCCTCGGCAACATCGACGCGCACCTGAAGTGATTCCGACCAGGCAGGCAGCCACTGTGGCTGCTCATTCTGGGATACCCACCACAGGCCATGTCTGCGCTGTTGCAAATCGAGCACGATGGCAACGGGGTGTGCGGTTTCGATAGCATGTTGGCGCGCCCGCTGTACGGCAGCTGTAAAGTCATCAACGGTTTTGCGGTAATCGGCGCCAGACTGCCAGCGATCGTAGGCAAAAGTCATACCAACCGACACCATGGCCACAATCGTGATGACGACGAGCAGCTCCAGCAGAGTAAAACCTCGCTGCCGCAGACGCGCTGGAGCCACCACAACTGCCGCGCCCGCACGGCCTTTATGGAGTGTTTCGGATGTCCGCATCCTCGCCAGTGCCGCCCGGTGCACCATCGGCCCCAAGAGAGACGATCTCGACTTTGCCACCCTGAGCAGTGTAGCGGTACGGGCGACCCCAAGGATCCAGGGGGATCTCGCCCTTGACATATGGACCATTCCAGGATGCGACGCCCGAGGGTGCCTTGACGAGCGCAGCAAGCCCTTCCTCGGTGCTGGGGTAGCGACCCACGTCGAGCTTGAACAGGTCGAGCCCTTTTTCGAGGTCTGCGATTTGGACCGCCGCGGTCTTACTTTTGGCACCGCCGAGCTGGTTGAGAAAGCGCGGCCCAACCAGACCCGCCAGCAGTGTCAGAATGACCAGAACGACGAGCAGCTCCACCAGGGTGAACCCCCGACGAAGACGCGCAGTAGACAGAGTCGATAAACGCATTTTTATCACTTTCATCAGTTCAATCATAGCGCAAGGTCGTTGACGGCTAGGATACCCAGTAAGATAGAGACGATGATGCCCGCGATCAACGCCCCCAACACCAGAATGAGTATGGGCTCGAGCACGGTGAGCAGCCGTTGCGTGCGTGCCTGCACGTCCCTCTCCAAAATGTGGGCTACCTCTTGCCACATCGGGCCAAGTCGCCCGGTTTCCTCACCCACACGCACGAGGTTGACCACCAGTGGATCGAAAAAATTCTGTGCCGACAATGCGTCCGCCATCCGCCGGCCGGCTTTGATATCAGCGGTGACTTGCGCGATACGCTGACGGTCAATGGGGTTGCCAAACGCGTCGACGGCAATGCCCAATGCCGCAACAAGGTTGACCCCATTGTCAAGCAAAGCACCTAGCGTTCGCGCAAACACCGCCTGCTGGTAGCGGACGCGCAAGGAACCAATAACGGGCAGCCGATACTGAATGCGACGCCACGCCGCGCGCCCCGCAGCACCGCGAACATAGGCCACGCCCACCAGCACGACACCAACAAGAAGTAGCACCCACAGGGCTGCGTGCTCGGTCAGCGAGCCGCTCACCCACATGATGACCCGAGTAGGCAGCGGCAAACGATCACCCAACTCTACAAAAATCTCGCGAAACTGGGGAACGACGTACAGCAACATGACCAGCAGCGACAGCAGACTGGCCACCAGCAAAATGGTCGGGTAGGTAGCGGCCGCAATCACCCGCTCGCGCAGGGCGCGCACGCGCTCTTGGTGCTCATGCACGCGAGCCAGTGCATCTCCGAGGTGGCCACCCGCTTCCCCCGCGCGCACGAGGTTGACGTAGAACTCGTCAAACAACTGCGGATGCCGGAGCAGCGCACGACTCAACGGCACCCCTGCCTTGATGTCGTCAAGTAACTGTTGGTTGACCAGAGTCAGTCGCGCGTGAGGCGCCATCGAAGCGAGAAGGCGAAGGGCTCGATCAAGTGACAAGCCCGCCTTGAGCATCGTGGCCAGCTCTGACGTGTAGGCACTGATGTCTTCAGCGGTGGCTTCACGGCGGCGTGACCAGCCCCACCGCCATAAGCCCAGACCAGCGACTCGAACCGCCGGGACCGCAACTGGAGCACGTTGAACGACAGAGGATGGTGCGGCCTCAGGCGCCACGACCAACTCGTGCGCCACAACACCTTGGGAGCGCAGCTGACGCAATGCCACCCCTTGGTCACACGCGCGAATTTGCCCCTCGCACGTCTGCCCGAAGGGATCGACGCCACGGTACCAGAAGTCAGGCATCGGAATCGTCCCTGATGACACGCAACACCTCTTCCAGACTCGTCAGTCCTGCCGCCACTTTGCGCAAACCATCTTCGTGCAACGTCAGCATACCAGCCTGTATCGCCAGGCCGTGCAGTTGGGTCGCATCGGCGCCATCGAGAATGGCGCGACGAAGCCGATCATCGAGCACGAGCAATTCGTGGACGCCCGTACGCCCATAGTATCCACTTCCACGACAATGTTCGCAACCAACGGCACGATAAATGGCCTGCCCAGGCTGCAAAAATCGCTCTAACCCAGACTCCTCCAGCATGCGCCGCGGCGGTATCTGGGGCTCTTTGCAGACCCCACACAAACAGCGCACAAGGCGCTGCGAGAGCACACCGATCACGCTGGAGGTAATGAGATACCGCTCTATGCCCATATCCTGCAGCCGGATGACCGCACCGGCCGCGGTGTTCGTGTGCAACGTTGACATGACCAGATGCCCCGTCAACGCCGACTGCACAGCAATCTGCGCAGTCTCACCATCGCGCATCTCACCGATCATAATGATGTCCGGATCCTGACGCAATATGGCGCGCAGAGCCCGTGCGAAAGTGAGCCCAATAGCGCTGTGCACTTGTATTTGATTGATCCCCGGCAGCTGATACTCGACCGGATCTTCAACGGTAATGATCTTGTGCTTGTCGGCATCGATTTTGGCCAGGGCCGCGTATAACGTAGTGGTCTTACCCGAACCCGTAGGACCAGTAACAAGCAAAATTCCGTGCGGCCGCTCAATCAACTCTCGAAAACGCGCCAGCGTGTCAGAGGCGAACCCCATTTGCTCGAGATCGAACCGCACAGACGAACGGTCTAACACGCGCATGACGACGCTCTCACCATGCGCAGTGGGAGCGGTTGATACTCGCAAATCGAGCTCGCGACCCTTGACGCGCGCGCGGATACGCCCATCTTGCGGCAAGCGCCGCTCGGCAATATCCAGGTGCGCCATCAGCTTGACACGGGACGTCACTGCCGCTGCCTGGGCGACTGGCAGGACTTCGTGAGTAAAGATCACGCCATCAACGCGATAGCGGACATGAAGCCCGTCCTCAAAGGGCTCGAGATGGATGTCGGACGCACGCATATCAACCACGCGCGCCACGATTTGGTTAACCACACGAATGACCGGCGCTTCGCTGGCCATATCTTTAAGATGCTCTATAAATTCACTCGCATCAGCCTCCTCAATCTGACCCACGGCTTGCCCTGTTTCAGCTAACGCGTTGGCCCCTTGCAGCGCTTTTTCAATGTCAGCCTCTAGCGCCAGGCGCGGCACAATTCTCAGGCCCGTGGCCAACTGCAGAGATTTAATCACAAATCCATCTTGCGGATTAGACAATGCAACGGTCAAGGTCTCACCGTCGAGCGACAACGGATAGATGAGCTGCGAGCGCTGGAACTCAGGCAACAACCCGGGTACCTCAGGAGGAAAGGCCGGAAATTGTTCCATAGTCACTATGGGAATGTTGAGCTGCTCGCTCAGCGCCCCCAACACATCAAGTTCAGTGACCAGACCTAGGCGGACAAGCACCTGTCCTATCAGATAGCCGGGCGTTTCTTGTTGAGCAGCGAGCGCGCGCTCGAGATCGCGCGCTTGCAGCTTACCGCGGGATACGAGGATTTGCCCGATCAGTTGCCTCCTCGCGGCGACAACGTCGGCATTCGAGTCAACTAGCACTTCCGGATTCATCGAAAAGTTCTCCCGACGTATTTCCAAAAGGTCGACGACGTCCATAGTCGCATAAACCCAGCCAGGTGCCAACTCAAATGCTGCAGGTCACGATGACTCCGTCGTTGCGCAACATGCATGACGCAGGCATTTGACGCTCGTCGCAGAATGTACCCCGCCAGCCGCAGCCGCAAACAAAACTCTACATCTTCGACATAAAGCCGGTAGCGTTCGTCAAATCCCCCCAAACGGTTGTACACATCCCCTCTGACCAATACGCAAGATCCGCTGACCCAGTCGGGTTGTTCGAGCGTCTCGACAGTGACGCCAGCTAGACGCGCCAGCATCCGGCGCAGAACACGCAGTGGTGTAGGTATCAGTCGTTCGTGGTCTTGCGGCTTGCCGACGACATCGACCTGTTCAGGATATACCAGACCAACGGTCGGATCAGAAAACGCTGCAAGCATTGATGGCGTGGGATCTTCCCTCCATTCGACGTCTGGATTCAAGATCCACCAGTAATGCGGTACGTGCCCAACGGACTGGCACTCCAAATGAAACGCACGGTTATGATTACGACCGAACGACTGCGATTGGGTATTGACCACACAGCGCAGATCGAATGGCCACGGTGTGCGCTCCAACTCAACCAGAGTAGCCGGTTCGGCCACGTCAAATATCAGCCAAACGCGCTCTATACGAACCGACACGTTTGCGAGGCGACGCAATAAAGCGGGCAAGTACACGCCGTGGCGGTGAGAGACGATGGAGACTGACAGAGTCATGTCACAACGGACCCCTGCGCCAGCAACTGGCCCGCCTGATCCTTGCCCGACAAC
>OGCI01002131.1_pt1 | contig 14046 bp, 8 predicted proteins | sample 1570021 | NCBI WGS metagenome assembly OGCI01 (sample SAMN06264664, study PRJEB24512) | hot springs metagenome | isolation source: Hot spring water | place: South Africa: Tshipise | collected 2015-06-21 | reverse complement strand
GAGATCGCTCAGTTGATGCGCCTCGCCTTCGATCCAGAAACCTATCGCCGGCTCTACAGCAATTTCGTCGAAGAGAACCCGTTGTGGAACGAGATCCCATCGAGCACGGGCGATGTCTACGATTGGGATCCGCAATCGACCTACATTCAAGAGCCACCCTACTTCGAAAAGTTCAGCATGGACCCAGGGCCGCTGTGTGACATCAAAGGAGCGCGCCCCTTGGCGATCTTCGGCGATTCGGTGACGACCGATCACATTAGCCCAGCGGGCGCGATCAAACCGACCTCGCCCGCGGGCGTCTATCTGCAGCTTCGCGGCGTTAAGCCGGAAGACTTCAATTCCTACGGCGCACGGCGCGGCAACCACCAAGTCATGGTGCGCGGCACGTTCGCCAACGTGCGCATCAAGAACCTGATGGTTCCGGGCACCGAAGGCGGCGTGACCGTGTTGCAGCCGGTCGGCGAGCGCATGAGTATCTACGACGCCGCCGTCCACTATCAGGCGGCGGGCGTGCCGCTCGTGGTCATTGCCGGTCAGGAATACGGCACGGGCAGCTCGCGCGACTGGGCGGCCAAGGGGACGCGCCTGTTGGGTGTGCGCGCCGTCATCGCCCAGAGCTTCGAGCGCATCCACCGGTCCAATCTCGTCGGCATGGGTGTGCTGCCGTGCCAGTTCAAAGAGGGGATGAGCGCGCAAACGCTCGGACTCGACGGAACGGAAGTCTTCGATCTCATCGGCATCGAAGACGGGATCATGCCACGCGAGGAGATCACGCTCGTCATCCACCGGGCCAACGGGCGGACCGATGAAGTGCCAGTCATCCTGCGCATCGATACGCCCATCGAGGTCGATTACTACCGTCACGGCGGCATCCTGCCCTACGTCTTGCGCCAATTGCTGCAAGCGCAGAGCGGCGCGGAGGGCAAGACGGAATAGGGGCGACGCAGTTTTCGACATCGCAGCGAGCGCTCGCGTCTTTGCACGAAAACGCGCGGGCGCTCGTCGTTTTTGGTGAGAGGCAAGGAACTGCTCTTGCGGGGCGACAAAAGAGAGCGCTGCGCGATCCGAAGCCGAACTCCTACACCGGGGCGCGCTCTACATGCTGGATCAATTCATCGTTTCGCTGCGCCCGAAGCCATGTGCGATGAACCAAGCCGGGACGATGGCGCAAAGAGCGCGCCGCCGCCACGCGCGGTTCGGTGTGTCCATCGCCACCGCGAACAGTGGGAAAGCACACCCATTAGCGTGGCGCGACGCTTGGGCTAAGACTGGGAAGAGAGTCCAAGCCGATGGCAGCCTTCGCCACGCTTCCGACGGAACCATCGAAGTAGCTTCGACGGCCGAGGCTTGAGAGTTCAGGCGACGCCGTCAATGCGCAATGCCGTGGTGAAGCTCGCGCTGCTTCCAGCATCGGCCCGCGTCGTCCTCGTGGTAGAATTGGCCGCGTTTCGATTGATGTTCAAGTGGTGTCGAGGGTGTGAGCATGGTTTGGTTGCTCGGCTGTTTACTGTTCTTCGGTCTTGCGGCGCAGGAGAACAACGGCGCTCTGGTCGGGAGAATCACCGATGCTATCAGCGGCCAACCGATCGGCGGCGCCGAGGTCAGCGTTCAAGGACAGGGGCAAACGGTCACCGACACCGAAGGTCGCTATCGATTGACGCTGGCGCCCGGAACCTACGACGTGAAGATCAGCGCGGTCGGCTACGCGCCGCTCGTCTTGAACGAAGTGAAGATCACGGCGCAGCGCACTACTGTGGAAGATGCGCGGCTGCGTCCGGCCATCGAAGAGCGCGTGGAAGTGCGCAGCGGAGCGTTCGCCGAAAACGACGAGATGGCCGCAAGCAACATCGCGCTTCGCCGCGCAGAGATACGCGAAACGCCTGGCACAGGAGGCGATCCCTTGCGCGCGTTCGACGCGTTGCCCGGTGTGTCCAGCGTGTCGACGGAGTTCGCCGATCTCATCGTGCGCGGCGGCGCGCCCGACGAAAACCTTTACTTTATCGAGAACATTCCGGTCGAAGATTTCACTTACTACACCGACCGCTTCGACAACGGACGGGGTGGACGCTTAGCTATCCTTGCGCCCGACGTGTTCGAGCGACTGGACTTTTCGGCGGGCGGGTTCGGCGTCCGCTACGGCAATAAACTCTCTTCAGTGCTCGATATCAAACTTCGCTCCGCGGCGCGCGACCGCGTGCAGGGCGTGCTGTTCGCCGATTCGGGAACGGCAGGCGTCACCGTGGAGACGCCGCTCGGCAAACGCGGCGGATGGCTCTTTTCGGCGCGGCGGAGCTACATCGACGTCGCTTTCAAAGTGATCGATCTGAAGAATTTCGGGCGCCCGCGCAACTTCGATTTCATCAACAAGATCGATCTCGATCTCGCGCCACGGCACAAACTCGTCTTGACAGCGCTCAATTTCTTCGAGCGGTTCACGCTCACACGAGACGAGGCGCGGCGCATCGACCGGCGCGTCGATCGCTTGGAGACGGTGCGTTCGAGTCGGCGCGCCGTGCTTGGCGCGAGGCTGGATTCGGCGCTCGGCGCCGGCGCTTTCTCACAGTTGACCGTGTGGGCCAGCGGTCAGCACGCCGACGGCACGTTTCGCCGCTTGAACGGCCTCCTGCAACGCGCGCGCGACCTGCGCGATGCCGAAATAGGGATCAAAGAAGAGGCGAGCATCGCCGTCAGCCGTCGCCTCAGCGTCGATGCGGGCGGCGGGCTCTTTTTCGAGCAGGCCGATTACTACACCTTCGAGCGTGGCGGTTTCAGCCCGCTTGAAGAAGAGTTCTTCGCACCAACGCGCAGCCATCGCTTGCAACTTGACACCACCACCTCCGGCTACGCTTACGCGCAGGCAAGCTGGCGCGCCGCGCGACGTTTGACCGTCATCCCGGGCATCAGACTCGATCGCTACGGCACAACCCGAGAGACGCTCGCCAGCCCACGTCTCGCTGCTCGTTTGGCGGTCGCCCCACGGTTAGCCATCCGGCTCGCCGGTGGATTGTATCGGCAGCCGCCGTCGCTCTTCATCCTTTCACTCGCGCCCGAAAACCGTCGTCTGCGCGCCATGCGCGCCGTCCACGCGGTCGCCGGAATGGAGTGGCTCGTGCGCGAGGACGTGCGCTTCGTCGTCGAAGTCTATCGCAAGGACTATGACGCTCTGATCGTGCAACCGACGCGCCGCGCTCCCGTCTTCTACAACACGGGCGCGGGCGAGGCCGAGGGCATAGACGTCTACGTGCAAAAAGCACTCGCTGGACGCTTCGCCGGGCAGGTCGCTTACTCGTTTCTCCGGTCACGGCGTCGCTTCGACCGGGAAGGGCCGAGCTTTCCGGCGGATTTCGCGCGCCCGCATCAATTGACGCTCATCGGGATCACGCGCGTGTTCGGCTTCGGACTGGCAGCGAAATACCGCGCCGCCAGCGGGCTCCCCTACACGCCGACCGTGCCGGTTGAATTGCGACCGGGCTTCTTCTTGCAACGCATCGCGCGTCCAGCTGACCGCAATTCGCGCCGGTTGCCCGCCTCGTTCAGCCTCGATTTGCGCGTCGAGCGCCGGTTCGACTTCGGACGCGCGTCGTTTGCGCCCTACGTTGATATGTTCAACGTCACGGGCCGCAACAACTCGACGGAATTGAACCACGAATTCTTTTCGCCTGCGCCGAAAAGGCTGCAAGAGGGGCGGTTCTTGCCCATCTTCGGCGCACGCCTCGAGTTTTAGAAAGAACGGCGCACGAGAAGTTCGCGTGTCTGAAATGTTCGAATAATATGCGAATAAACTTCGAGAGATGCAGCATATTTGCATGTTTATGCAAAATCAGCGTCGGGCCGCGAGTTCGTCGAGGGCGCGCCCCAGCCTTTCCAATCCGGCAGCGAGCGTTTGAGTGTCGCCGCCGATGCCGACGCGGAAATGATCTTCGAGGCCAAAGAAGCGGCCCGGAACCACCGTGGTTTCATATTTTTCGCGCAACAGGCGGCAGAGTTCCTCTACCCGTCCGCCCTTCAAGCGCGGGAAGATGGTGGTACCGAACGGCGCGCGCACGACCTCGATATCGCTCCGCGCGCGCAAGAAGGCGTCGAGCAGCGCGCGGTTTCGTTCGAGCAGCGCGCGTGCCCTGTTGGTGATGCGTTCGATATCGGCCAGCGCGGCGACGCTCAACCTTTCAGCCGGATGGGCCATGATGACGCCGAACAGGTCGTGCAACAACCACATCTTGCGCGCTACGTCTGCCGGTGCGAGCGCCCATCCGCAACGTAGTCCGCTCAACCCGTAAACTTTGGTCAAGCTGTTGGTCGAGATGAACTCCGGGCCGAGATGAAAGGCCGGGTCGGGCGCGCAATCGAACATCGTTTCCAGATAGACTTCATCGACGATGACGTACGCGCCGGCCCGACGCGCGATTCGGCCCACTTCTTTCAAAGTCGCGGCATCGGTGAAAGCGCTGCTCGGATTGTGGAGGTTGGTGATGATGACGAGGCGCGTGCGTTCGTCCACTCGGCGTTCGACCTCGGCGGGGTCGATGGCGAATCCAGCGTCGGCACGCCGCTCGAAGGTTTCGACGCGCGCACCTAGATAACGCGCCGTCGCCACCAGCGGTTCGTACGTCGGATGTTCGATCAACACCCTGTCGCCCGGATCGAGCAGCGCGGCCATCGCCAGATGGTTGGCCATGGAAGCTCCGTGCGCGGTGACGATGTTTTCCGGTGCGACGCGATAGCGCGCTGCGAGCGCATGGATGAGCGGCGGATAGCCATAGAAACCGTCGCCGGTGATCTCGATGGCATCGAGTTCAATGGAAAGCTCGCGCCACGTCATGTTGGCGACGCCGCTTGTCGCCAGATTGAAACGCGCGTGCGCCTGCGTCTTGGCCCACGGCATGTAGTCGGAGTTCTTGATCCGTTCTTGCGTCACGGTCTTCGCCTTCGCCAGAGGAAATAGACGGGCACGCCTGCAAGCAGAACGAGCAAGCCGATGAAGCCATCGCGTGGATATTTGTAGAGCGCGCTGGCGACCACGAGCCAGCACACAGCGATGAAGAAGAGCGTGGTCCATGGATGGCCGGGAACGGAGTTGTCAGGCGGAACGGCTGGCGCGCGTCGGCGCAAGACGAAAAGGGCGACCGCCGTCAGCCCGAACCAGAGCGCATCGATCGAAACGACGTAGTTCAGGATCTGCTCGTAGCGTCCGGAGACGACGACGACGATGGCCAGCAGCCCTTGCAGCAGGATGGCGAACACCGGCACACGTGTGCGTGGATGAAGTTCGCGGACGCGCCGGAAGAAGAGCCCGTCTTCGGCCATAGCGAAATAGACGCGCGGCACCGTCAGCATCCCTTGACTGAGAAGCCCGAGCGTCGAGATGGCGATGCCGACGGCGATCAATCGTGCGCCGGTCGAGCCGAGCGCCGCACGCATGACTTCGGAGGCAGGCGTGTTGGTCGCCATCAACCCTTGCGCGCCGAGCACATGCAGGCAGACGAAGCTGACGGTGGTGTAGATGACGATGACGCACACGACGCCGATCAACAGCCCACGCGGAAGATCGCGTTCCGGGCGGCGCAGTTCGCCCGCCATGAACCCAGCCGTTTGCCAGCCGCCGTAGGCGAAAAAGACCGGGACGAGCGCCGCGCCGAAATCGGTCGCTAGCTCGAAGCCTGACGCATAGCGCGCTGTCGATCGAGCATCCGGCGGCGCCCCTGGGACCAGAAGAAGGCCACACGCGACGAGCGCTGCGATCGCGCCGATCTTTAGGGTCATGAGCAGGTTTTGCGTGGTGCTGCCAGCGCGCACACCCAAGCAATTGATCGCCGTCAAGCAAGCGAGCGCCACGCTCGCCACGAGCCATGAAGGCAACGCGAGAGCTGATAGCTCGATGAAGTAGTGCGCGAAGGTCGCTGCCACCGCCGCCAACCCGCCCGATTGCATGACGAGGAGCAGCGTCCACCCGTAGAGGAAAGCGACGAGCGGATGAAAGGCTTCGCGCAAGTAGGCGTATTGGCCGCCGACTTCCGGTCGGCGCGTCGCCAGTTCGGCGTAGATGAAAGCTCCGCACAACGCAACCGCCCCGCCCACCAGCCACGCACCGATGATCGCCCACGGCGCGCCGAGTTGACGCGCGACCACCGAGGGATTGATGAAGATTCCAGCACCGATGATGCCGCCCATTACCAGCATGGTGGCATCGAAGAGCCCTAGTCGTCGGGCCAACGCGACTTTGGATTCGCTCGCGGTCATCGCTTGCCTCACCTCGTCAGCGCCGGATCGTTCGGCGGATGTCCTTCGTCCGCCCTTGGATTCTGGAAGTCGGCAGTAACCCGGTTCCCCAACGCGGAGCGGGACGCTCGCCCATGACGAGCACCAGCGTTCCGCCGCGCGTGATCTCGTCGTGGGTAATGAACGAACGGTCGAGGCGGCGACCGTTGAGCCGCGCCGATTGCACGTAGATGTTCTTGTCCGAAGCGTTCTCTGCGCGGATGGTGAAGCGCCTGCCGTTCTCCAGATTGAAAGTCGCTTCGGCGAAGAGCGGCGACCCGAGCGCGTAGATCGTCGTGCCGGGCGTGACCGGATAGAAGCCGGCGGCGCTGAAGATGTACCAAGCGGACATCTGGCCGCAATCTTCGTTGCCGATGAGTCCGTCGGGCGTCGGTTTGTAGAAGTCGCGCATGATCTGCCGCACGCGCGCTTGTGTCTTCCAAGGTTGCCCGACGTAGTTGTAAAGATAAGCGATGTGATGACTCGGTTCGTTGCCGTGCGCGTACTGGCCGATGAGTCCCGAAATATCGGGCGGCGCGTTGCCGGTCAACGTGCTTTCGGCGGTGAACAGCGCATCGAGCTTGCGCGCGAAGCTCTCCGGTCCGCCCATCAGCTCGATCAGCCCGTTGATGTCTTGCGGGACGAAGAAAGTGTATTGCCACGCGTTGGCTTCGGTGTAGTGGGCTGAGACTTCGCGCGGATCGAACGGCGCAAGCCAACTCCCATCGCGCTTCTTGGGACGCATGAAGCCGGTCTCGGGATCGAACAGGTTGTGGTAGTAGGTCGCGCGTTCGAGATAGCGCCGCTCGACGTCGCTTCTGTTCAGAAGCCGCGCCATCTGCGCGATGCACCAATCGTCGTAGGCGTATTCGAGCGTCTTCGAAACCGACTCGCGGTCGTCTTCGATGGCGACGTAGCCGCGCTGTTTGTAACCGGCCAGCCCACGCTCGTCGCTTTCGGCGCTGTGTCGCATCGCCGCTAGAGCCTGTTCGCGGTCGAAACCCGTGATGCCCTTGACGGCCGCATCGACGATCACGGGGACGGCGTGATAGCCGATCATGGTGTTGGTCTCGTTGGCGGCAAGCTCCCAGACGGGCAAGCGCCCGCCTTGTTCGTACTGCGCGAGAAAAGTGCGAATGAAATCGCGCGTACGCTGGCGGTCGATGATCGCAAGCAACGGATGGGCGGCGCGAAACGTGTCCCACAGCGAGAAGACAGTGTAGTAGGTGAACCCTCGCGCCACGTGAGCTTTGGAGTCGCGCCCGCGGTAGCGCCCATCGACATCGTTGAAGACGTTGGGCGCGAGCATTAAGTGGTACATCGCCGTGTAGAAGGTCGTGAGCTGATCACGGTTCGATCCGCGGACGACGATGCGACCGAGTTCGCGTTCCCACGCGCGGTCGGCTTCGCGCCGGACGCGCTCGAAATCCCAGTGGGAGAGTTCAGCGGCAAGATTGCGGCGCGCGCCGTCGAGATCCACAGCCGAAATGGCCACCCGCGCGAGGATCGGCTTCCCGTCGCGAGCGTCGAAGCGAAAGAAGGCTTTGACGTTGGTTCCTTGCGCTTCGCGCGCGTTCGGGAGCAATCGATCATCGCGCGCAAGGCCGAACTCCGTGAACGGCGCGGAGAATTCGGCGACGAAATAGACCACTTGGTCGCGCGCCCACGACTGTGAGCGGCGGTAACCCTCGATGCGCGTCGGGCCGACGACGCGCAGCAGCGCGTCGCGCACGCGATCGCGGTGTTGCAGATCGACGATGATATTGGCCTCGTCCGTGCGCGGAAAGGTGTAGCGGTGCAACCCGACGCGCGCCGTCGCCGTCAGTTCGGCTCGGATCTTCTCGTCGTCGAGCAGCACCGAGTAGTAGCCAGGGCGGGCCGTTTCGTTGCGGTGGCTGAAACGCGAAGCGTATCCACGTCGCGTGTCCTCGCCCTCTTTGGCGACGAGATAGATCGGTCCGGCGGTGGGCGCAAACAGAATGTCGCAATAGTCGGGAACGCCGGTGCCGCTCAGGTGCGTGTGACTGAATCCGTAGATCACATCGTCCGAGTAGTGGTAGCCTGAACAGCTATCCCAGCCGGTCAAGCGCGTGTCGGGCGAAAGCTGGACCATGCCGAAGGGAACGACCGCGCCCGGGTAGGTGTGCCCATGCCCGCCTGTGCCGATGAACGGATCGACGTAATCGGTCAAACGCATGGGTGACGCGCCCTTTTGCGCCGATGCTGTGATCGGCAGCAGCGACAGCCAGCACAACATGACAAAGACGCGAACGTTTGCTTTCATCCTCGTCTCCACAAACGGCTTCGGAAGAGGCAAGATTATGCTCCCTCTCTTGCGCCAGAGGCAACGGAAATTTTTCCGCTGGTTGCCTGGCGCGGCCCGCTGGATTGCAATGAGCGATGTTGACCTCCTCGATTCGGAAGCTAAATCGTCGGCGAGGGCTTTCAAACGCGGAGGGCGGTTGGCACATGGCGCAACGAGCTACGCCACGCCCTTTACGAAACGCCGCGCGGCCCGTCGTTCACGGTTCAAAAGGTGCATCGGCAGCGAGAGCCGACGGATCAACCTCTTCGCCCGAAGACGGCGTTGTTGATCCGTTCGACGCGCGCGCCGCGCTCGACGACTTCGATGGGCATGGTGACTTCGCGCGTGCGCGGCGGGTAGCAGACCTCGTCCGTGCAGGCTTGATAGCGGACGCGCGCGCGCAGCGTCAACCGGTCGCCTTGAAAATTGGCTGGCACCGTGACGTTGAACCTTATCACGGCGCGCCCTTCGTATACGGCGATCTGATCTTTGGAGAAGCTGAAGCGCCGGACAACCGGGCGCGGGTAGATCACCGGGCCGACGCGCACGCCCGCTGGCGCCTCGATCTTCACCTCGGTCGGAATGGCATACTTACTCAACGGGCGGTTCGAGTTGACGTGATAGCCTTGCGGGATGTCAATGACGATGGCGGCTTGCACGACGCGCCCGCGCGGCGCGCGATCGAGTGAGTAATAGCCGTTGATCTCGATGGGAGCTTGGGCGCGAGTCGCAAGAGTTGCTGGTCCGATCAGCAACAGAGCAGCAAACGAAAAGAGCAAGAACCTGCGAACCTTTGTTTTCAAGGCGATCTTCCTCCGCTTTCGGGATGTCGTCTCGATTCTACACGGCGCGGTTTCGCTGCACCAAATCGCTTAGGCGGTTGCGCCCCGAACAGGGAGCGGCAACAGACTCCGGCGGCTCGCTAGCGAAGCCAGCCCGACGCGCCCTTGCGAACAGTTCCGCAGCGCTTAGCTGGAAAGGGAAGCCTCGGTCAGATGGCGCGCGGCCAGTTGCCCGCAGGCGGCGAAGATGTCGCGCCCGCGCGGGCGGCGCACGAAGGTTGGAATGCCTTTCGCTTCGAGAATGCGGCGGAAGCTTTCGATGCGTTCATCCGGGGATGGGCGATAGGGAAGCGGTTCGGCCGGATTATGCGGGATCAAGTTGACTTTGGCGCGAAGCTGGTGCCGGTTGAGCAACCGGGCCAGTTGCCGCGCCTGTTCGTCCGCATCGTTGACGCCGCTGAGCATGACGTACTCGAACGTCAACCGCTCGCCTGGCCTGAGCGAACGTTGAAAATCGCGGCACGCGGCCAGCAATTCGGCGAGCGGCCAGCGCCGATTGATCGGCATCAAGCGGTCGCGCAGTTCGTCGGTGGGAGCCGAAAGCGAAACGGCAAGGTGCGGACGATCTTTAACTTCGGCCAGTTGCCGGATGCGCGGGACGACGCCTGCCGTTGACACGGTGACGCGCCGCGGCACGATGTGCAACCCTTCGGGCGCGGCCATGATGCGCAGCGCCTTGAGCAGGGAATCGAGCGCAAGCAGTGGTTCGCCCGCGCCCATGGCGACCAGATTCGTCCCGTGCGGCACGTCGCCCGCTTCGCCGTACACGTCGTTGAGCGCGCAGATGATCTGCTCGACGATCTCGCCTGCCGTCAAGCTTCGTTTCAACCCAAGCTGCGCCGTCAAACAGAAAGCGCACGCGAGCGCGCAGCCGGCCTGCGACGAAAAGCAGATCGTGTCGCGCCGCGCTTCCGGGATGAAGACCGTCTCAACGGGATGACCATCCCGCGTGCGGAAGAGATAGCGGCGCGTGCCGTCAGTCGAAAAGTATCGCGCTTCGAGCGCGAGCGTTCGAAGCGTCGCGCGTTCGACCAGCAGCGCGCGGAAAGCTTTTGGCAGGTCTGTGATCTCCGTGAACGAGCGCACGCGCCGGTTGTGCAGGGCGGAGAAGAGTTGCCGTCCGCGAAAAGGGCGCTCGCCAAGCCCCTCGACGAAACGGACGATTTCATCCAACGAGAGATCGAGCACGTGCAACGGTTCGACCATAACGGTCAATTTTAACACAAGCGGCGCGCTCAGAACCGACCACAAAGTTCACCGCTACCGCGAAACTCGCGCGGTAGCCGGCTCGAGCAAACGCGAAAGATCTTCACGAAGGGCTGCTCAATTCTCCTCGTTCGGCCTCCCGCTGGCCTTGACTTTGCGCGCCACCAGGGCGCGGAAGAAAGTCGGCGGCAGGTCATGAAGCTCCGGATCAGCAAATCCCGTCTTTTCGAGCATCTCTTTGAACTGCGAAAAGGTGTACACATCACCCTGTGGCGTCGTGCCGAGCATCATCATGCCGAACGATGCAGCGATCGGTGGATTGATGCGATCCTCGTCAGGGATGAATTCAACGATCGCCACACTCCCGCCATCGGCGAGCGCGGCATGAATCCGGCGCAGGACGCTCTCGCACGTCGGAACGTCGAAATGATGGAGGAAATTAGGGAGCAGAACGAGATCGTAGTCGCCGCCGTAGTCTGCCTCGAAAGCGCTTCCGGCGATGGTGTGAAAGCGATCTTCGACGCCGGCATCGCGCGCGTTCTGGCGGGCCACTTCGAGCACGTTGGCCCAGTCTAGGGCGGTGACCTCGGTTTGCGGGTGACGTTCAGCGAACGCAAGACCGAACATGCCGTGTCCGGCAGCGATGTCGAGCACGCGCGCTTGGCCGCCCGCTCGCTCGCCCACGATGTTTGCCAGCAGCTTCGCTGGCAGCGCCATCAGCGGGCCCATCGCTCGTGCGAATCGCACCCACATCGGATGTTCCGGCGCGAGCGCCCCTTCGTCGGGCATGAGCGTGCCGCCTTTGCGCACGACCTCTTTGACATCCTTGAAAGCTTCGACGAGCGTCGAGGAGAGAAGGAATTCGATTGAATCCCCGAGGTAAACAGGGGAGCGCCGGTCGAGGAAGATCGCTGAATCAGTTGTGAGCGCGTAACGCTCGCCATCTTTCGCGAGAAAACCGATGATCGTCAGATAGTCGCAGAGGATGCGTAACCCGCGTTCGGAGGCATTGCAGCGATGGGCCAGTTCGTGAACCGTTTCATGCTGCTCCCCGATGGCGGTGAAAAGATCTAACTCAATCGCCGCTTTGAGCGCGGCGGTGCGTTGATAAGCGTTGACCGTTTCGAAGAAAAGGGCTGGTGAAGGTTCAGGCATGTTGGTGGAGCGTCGCGGTGACTGTGTGGTCATGATGAATCTCCTTGGACTCGAGATCTGTTGTCGTTGGGCGCGGATAAGGTAAGGAGCACTGCTCTCGCCTTCGGAAAGAGGCAGTAAAAACTCGCCCGCTTTCGACCGGCAGGTGGTTGCCTCGCCTCAACCACGTGTCCAGTCGAAAGCGGGTCGAGTGGTCTCGCCCCCGGGCGACTTCGGCCGCCTCGCCTCAACCTTGGTCTGCTCGGAGAGGAGGACCATCGCTTGCTCTGAAGGAGACAAGCGAGCTTGAAGCGGATGAGATGCTACGGCACTTCATCCGCCAAAATCATTTGCGCGCAGCGCCCACGGTCGCTGCAGCAGCGCGCTCGATGAGCGGCGAGATGACGTCTTGTCCGTCTGCGTTCGCTTTGGCTTTCAATGTGTTCGAGACCACCGCCGTGCCGTCCGGCTTCAGCAATTTGTATTCGAGGCTTACTTCGTCTTTGGCCTTGATCGAACCGGCAACGTCGGCAGCGGTGTAGATGGCGTTCACGGCGATGGAGCGCGCGACGTAATCGCCCGTCGTGTTGCCATACGGGATAGCGGAAGCCGCCACGTTGCCGATGGCGCTACCCATCGCCCGCCCGAACAAGCCTCCGCTCTTGCCCTTCTTTACGGTCAAGTCGGAGAAGAGAACGTAGTCACAATCCTTTTGCTGTGCTTCGGCCAATGCCTGATCCGGCAGACGCGCTTCAATGGCGATGACTTCGAGGTTCGGTCCTTTCAAAAAGCTAGCGAAGGAGTTGCGCACGCCTTCGGCGGCGCGGGCCGCATCGCCCGGAAGCTGCGCGCGCGGCAGCACCAATCCGAAACGCACAACGCCCGGACGCTTCGGCGTCGAAGCTGGCGTGAAACTCGCTGCATCGGCCGAGGCGTTGGGCACGTTGACCGACGGCTGAGAGGCTGCGGGCGACGAAGCGGCACCGCTCTCGTCTTCCCGGGACATACTGGCAACCATTCCGGCGAGCATCTCGCGCTCATCGCGCGCCTGCGTGTAACCGGCCGGTATCTCGAACAGCGCCGGATCGAGTGGCGTTGTGGTCAGTTCTACCACTTCTTGGGTCATCGTCGTGGTCCGCCCGTCATTGCCGTAAATCGTCGTCGTTTCGATGAGCGGGTAGCCTAACTTGCCTGTGCCGGTGGTCCGCATGATGACGCGATCCTTGCAATCAGGTTGCGCGCTGCGCGTCGGAAGTTGCGGCCTGAGCGTCTCCTCGCAGTGGAAGTCTGTTTGGAAATCCACGTACCAACCGTCTCTTTCCATCCTCCCTTTGGTCTGCTGGCAGGCGTCGGGCGAACTCTCCCACGTCGTCGTCACTTTCAGGTGGCGCGCCAGAAGGCCGAACATTCGGCGGCGTTCCCCGGTGTCAACGACGTTCATCGTGTAGTTGACGACGCCGCCGCGACGTGCCGGGCGCGCTGGCGCGGGTCGGGCTTCGGCTGGTGTTGCCGCTGCAACTGGCGTCGGTTCGTCGTCGAACGGTTCGATAACGTATCTCCGCGCCGCCTCATTCAAACGGACGTTGCGGCGAAGATCGCACTGCGTGAGGTTGACCATGCGGAACTGCCCGCTGCCCCACTCGTTGCGCTGGCGCTTGCCTTTGATGTATGTCGCGCTCTCCATGTTCTGTCCGTCAACCGTCATTCGGCTGCGAATCTTGACGTCGGCGTGCGCCAGCAGAGAGAAGAAGCCGACCAAAATCAACGCGATGAACGACCTTGAGTGCCATCTCATACCCGAACTCATACTAAAATCTCCCGATCTTCTGGCTCCCGACTCTGAGACCTTGGTGCTAAACCCCGGCTCGCGAGAGAGGCGCGTCGAGCCAAAGCACCCTCTCCCCAGCGTCCTCTGACTTTTGTGCCTCTCTCACCGAGCCATCGTTTTGCACCTCTTCCCCCTTGCGCGAAAACTTTGCGAGCCGCCTCCTCATCCATCGCAAGAGTTTCGCTCCGGTGCGCCTTGCCGAAGACCTCGGCCGGAGCGTTCGAAAAGCGAGTTCCGAAATACTTCGGAGCGTGAGGAGACTGGCCTTCAAAAAACTCTTGCATTGAGCGGGTTCGCTTCAAAAAACATTGCTCGCCATCCGATTCTGGTCTAGAATGGCGCAGAGGCGAACCACCATTCTCTGCAGCCCCGGCTTGCAGGGCTGGTCCGCGTGCGACGCGCGAAACATTAATCGTTCGTCCCCAAGCTTGTCTTGACAAAAAGTTGAAAATCGAGTTGACAAAATCCTTACAGCT
>OGCI01002130.1_pt1:0-12500 | contig 14051 bp, 10 predicted proteins | sample 1570021 | NCBI WGS metagenome assembly OGCI01 (sample SAMN06264664, study PRJEB24512) | hot springs metagenome | isolation source: Hot spring water | place: South Africa: Tshipise | collected 2015-06-21 | reverse complement strand
AAGTCCCCTCTCTCGTCCACGTTGTTCTCGAAAGAAATTCCTCAACAGATCCAGACATTCCGCCGCCAGCACACCCCGCGCATACTGGCATCGATGATTTAAATCGCCGTGGTCGAGGATGCGGAACTTCGACACCGCACCGCCGCGCTGGGGATCGTCTGCTCCCCACACCACCCGCGCCACGCGCGCCAGCACCAACGCCCCCGCGCACATCGCGCAGGGCTCCTTCGTCACGTACACCGCCGCGCCCGTCAACCGCCAGTCGCCCAGCGCCGCCGCCGCCTGCGTGATCGCCAGAATCTCCGCGTGAGCCGTGGGATCCCTCAACCGCTCCACCTGGTTGTGCGCCCTGCCGATCAATCGCCCTTCGTGGACGATCACCGCGCCCACCGGCACCTCGCCGGCCGCCGCCGCCGCACGGGCCTCGACCAACGCACGCCGCATGTAATGTTCGTCCATCGCGCCCGAGTCACACCTCTCGGCTGCGTCCTTCATGGCAACACAGTGCGCCGCTCCGCTCGCAAGCTCAAGCGCGCCGGCGACCATCGCCATCCATCGCGCCGCCCAAAGATTGGGTCGGGCGTAGGCGGTACAGTCCAGCGATGCGAACGCGCACCTCCCGTTCACGCCCCGCATGTGCGCCGTGGGCCCCGCACCCGCGGTCGGTAAGGAACAGGTTGACTTTTGATCCGCACACGCGCATCCTAAAATTTTGACGGCGCGCACCGCCGCGGAAACGCAGGAGTTCCCATCGCCATGTCCGTGCATTCGAGCTTGAAACTGGCCGGCGGCAAGACCACCATGCGGCGCAACGTCCTGAAGCGCTTCGAGCGGATCGACATCCTCATGCGCGCCGGCCGGTGGAAGAAGGGCGACCGTGCCTTGGGCCTGCCCAAGACCAAGCCGACGGCCTGACGTCCGACTCCACAAATTTCTGGCCGAATGCGGCGTCGCGGCCCGCCGCCGCTGCGAAGACCTGATGCGGGCCAGGCGCGTGACCGTGAACGGTCGACCGGCCGACCGACCCGGCCTCCGGATCCGCCCCGGGGTCGATGACGTTCGCGTGGACGGACGGCGGGTTCGGCCGCCGCCAAAAATCCTCGTGGCCTTCCACAAACCCCGCGGGGTGCTCTGCACGGTTCGCGACCCCGCCCGCCGGCCCTGCTACGCCGATTTCCTTCGCGGCGCCGGCCTCCCGCGGCTCTTTTACGCCGGGCGGCTCGACGCGGACAGCGAAGGCCTACTTCTGCTGACCAACGACGGCGACTTGTGCGCCCGGCTCATCCACCCCCGCCACGGCGTCCTGAAAACGTACCTGGTGTGGACCGACCGCCCTCTCCCGCCGGAATGGCGCGCGCGCTTCCTCCGCGGCGTCGATTCGGAAGGGGAACGTCTCTCCGCCGTCGAAGTCGAGCCATGGCCGGCCGGCGACGCCCACGCCGTCCGCATCGTGCTGTCGGAGGGACGAAAGCGTCAGATTCGAAGGATGATGGCCGCCGCCGGCCTCCGCGTGCGCCGGCTGCTGAGGGTGCGGATCGGCCCCGTTGAACTAGGCGCCCTGCGCCCGGGGCGCTGGCGACGCCTCAGCGATGCCGAGGCCGCCGCCGTCCGCCGTACCGCGGGCCTCGGGCCGACTGCCGGATGAAGTGCTCCCGGATGTAGGCCGCGGCGGCCTCGAGTCCGGGGAGGATCTTCGTGCAGTACTTCACCATCCAGGGGCTGCAGTCCTTGAACTGAAACGGCGAGAACGCGATGACGAACTTGTGCAGAACGTGGGAGGCGTAGAACACCTCCATTGCGGTGCCGATGGAGGGTTTGCTGTAGTTGACCAGGACGATGTCCGCGTCGCGCACGTCCTGAAGGTCGAACTCGACAATCTCGTTGGCGCTGTCCACCTCTCGGTCCTTGAAGTTCCGCCGCATCGGATCGAGCAGCACGAACGCGTCGCCGAGCAGATCTACCGCGCGCCGCCGCCACTCGCGCGCATGTCCGTCCACCTCGTCCATGATCGGTCCGCAGAGATAGATCTTCTGGCGATCGGGCATGTCGTCCTCCGTTCGTATCCGCCGCCGGCTCAGTCCGCCCGCACGGGCGCGTCGGGCAGTCCCAGCTCGGCCGCGTAGGGCATCGAGGGCCCCAGACGACGAGCCAACCGTATCGCCTCGTCCCGAAACGCCGGGTTTCTGGTCCGGATGTGCTCGCCGACCAGCCAGGACAGCTTCTGGCGGACCCATTCGTCGCGCAGCCGATGGTCGCCCGGCGCAGCGGAGTCGAAATCGAGCGAAAACACCATGTCGTAGGACTTCGTGCCGGACCTTCCGAGAATGCGAATGCCCGCGGGGGGGGCCGAGGCCGGAACCCGGCCGTGGAGCACGAGCGAACGATCGAGGTAGAGATGGGTCAACCGGCGCGGAAACACCTCCTCCTCGCCCAATCCCGACAGCCGGTACGAGAGGTCGGTGAGAACGGGTCGGGCCAGCGAGGCCACCCAGCGGACCAGCGCGTCGGGCAGAACCGACAGGTCCTCGACGATCCGGGATGCCCCGCGATTCTTGTAGCTCAGAAAATCCAGCAGGAAGCGGTTGACCCCCCCGCCGGCCCCGACCGCGAAAACGGACACGCGCCCGTCGTTGTCGTCCGTGAACCGTTGGATGATCTCGAAGTTGTCCTGCAGGCCGACGGTCGGCCGGCCGTCGGTGACGATCACGGCGATCACCGGTCGACCGGGTTCCGAAGGCAGAGAGCGCAGGGTGTCAAGGGCGCCGTAGACATCCGTCATCCCCCGGGACTCCATCTGCTCGATGAACCATCCGGCCCGCGCGCGCACGGTGGCATTGGCGGGCATCCACTCCCCGAAACACCGGGTCACCGTCTCGCGGAAGCTCATGAGGTCGAAACGGTCCACGTCGGCGACGGTCCGCAACGCGCCGTGGAGCCCCTGCCGGCAGGCGGCGACCTTAGCGGCGGTCATGCTGGCGGAGCAGTCCTGCACCAGAAAGAGATCGCGCGGCAGGACCGGCAGCACCTCCTCCGCGGCCCGGCAAATCTCGATGTTCACATAACGCCATGCGGGCTCGTCCGGAGGCGTCCAAGCGGTGACCTCCAACCGGAGGAGATGCTCGATCGGCGACATGCCGGTGACATCCGGCCCCGACTCGCGACTGGCCCGTGCGACCTCCCCGGCGGGCGCGGCCGTCGGGGCCATGCCGGGCTCGATGGCCGTCTGCGCCGGCGTCCGCGGCGGTGGGGGCGGGGGGGCGACCGGTGGCGCATCCGTCGGCGAGGCCGCCGGCATGGGGCCGGGTTCCGCGCCCCGCCCTGTGCCGGCGGCCGACGGGCGGCCGACGGCCACCGGCTCGGCCGACGGCAGAGGGGTGGGCTCGACGATGTCCGGGGCGGCTGCCACCCGCTCGACAGCCGGCACCACCCGCCGCGGGCGGACCGCAGCGGTTTCGGGGACCAGCGTCTCCGAAATTTCCAGCCGCTGCTGGCGCGGCTGCCATTCCGCGCGGGCAGGCGGCAGATCGGGCAGCCCTACGGGGGCGGGTTCGGGCATCGAGGAACGGACGCCCGACTCGATCCGCGAGGGATCGGCCACGTTCGCCTCCGCCGGCGGAACGGGCTGGACGAACGAGCGTTCGGCAAGCTCCGCCAGGTGGGCCTCCGGCCGCTCGATCGGCGGGGCCTCGTCCCACGGCCGGACTGTCTCCACGCGCAGCGGCAGCTCCGGCTCCGAAGCGAGCCACGCGGCAGGTGTGATCCGGATGGGCGGCATCTCTAGAGCCGCCAGCACATGAAGGCCCGCGGAAATGACCGCGGCCAGCCAGGCGGTGCCCATCCGGCCGCGGCGAGCCGGGTGCTGGGTCAGCCATTCGCCGTCGGACCCGACCGTGGTCATCGCCGCCTCTCGGTCCAGCGTCTACCCTTGCAACGAAAGCAGAAACTCGATGTTGCTGCGAGCCTTCTTCAGCCGGTTGATCAGCAGCTCCATCGCCTCCACCGGCGGCACGCCGTTGAGGGCCTTGCGCAGGATCCAGATCTTCTGAAGTTCGTCGGGGTGCAGCAGCAGCTCCTCCTTGCGCGTGCCGGATTTCTCGATGTTGATGGCGGGGAAGATGCGTTTATCCACAAGGTTGCGGTCCAGGCCCAACTCCATGTTCCCGGTCCCCTTGAACTCCTCGAAGATCACCTCGTCCATCCGGCTGCCGGTGTCGATCAGGGCGGTGGCGATGATGGTCAGGCTGCCGCCGCCCTCGATGTTGCGGGCGGCGCCGAAGAACCGTTTGGGTTTGTGAAGGGCGTTGGCGTCCACGCCGCCGGAGAGAATCTTCCCGCTATGGGGCTGCAGGGTGTTGTAGGCGCGCGCCAGCCTCGTGATGCTGTCGAGGAGGATGACCACGTCCCGGTTGCACTCGACCATCCGTTTGGCCATCTCGATGACGATCTCCGCGAGCTGGACGTGCCGCTCGGGGGGCTCGTCGAAGGTAGAGCTGAGCACCTCGGCCTTCGTGTTACGCTGCATGTCCGTCACCTCCTCAGGGCGTTCGTCAATGAGAAGGATGATGAGTTTCACGTCGGGGTTGTTGGCCGAGATGCTGTTGGCGATCTCCTGCAGAAGGACCGTCTTGCCGGTTCGCGGCGGCGCAACGATGAGTCCGCGCTGCCCCTTCCCGATGGGCGTCAGCAGGTCCATCACGCGCATCGAGATGCTGCCGCCCGGCCGTTCGAGCACCAGCCGCTCGTTAGGGAACAGCGGAGTCAGATTTTCGAAGGGCACCTTCGACCGCGCCCGCTCGGGACTGTCGCCGTTGATGCGGTCGACCTTGAGCAGGGCGAAGAACCGCTCCTTCTCCTTCGGCGGCCGGATCTCGCCGTCCACATAGTCGCCGGTCCGCAACCCGAACCGACGGATCTGCGAAGGCGACACATAGATGTCTTCAGGGCAGGGCAGATAGTTGGACAACGGCGAACGGAGGAAGCCAAACCCATCCGGGAGCAGCTCGATCACGCCCCGCCCCAGCATCGTCACGTTGCGCCGGCCGCAGGCCTTCAGGATCTCGAAAACGAGCTCGTGCTTCTGAAGCCCGCCAAAATCCTGCAGCCCGCACTCGTGGGCAAGGGCGTGCAATTCGGGAACGCCCTTGGCCTGGAGTTCATGGAGACGGATGACCGGCCCGAGGGTCGAGATGTTCGGGCGCGGCGAAACCTCGGCGGATTGCGGGGGAGGCGGCGGGAGCTGGGCGGCAGCCGCTGGCGGAGGCTGAGAGGACGGCGGCGGCGGACCGGCGGGCGATGGCGGGGACGGCTCCACGACGACGGCGGCTGGCGAGGTCGCAACGGCGGACGGTGGCGCGGCGGGCGGCGTCTCCGGAACGGCAGACGGGGGCATCAGGTCGTCCACCGATGGCAGGAGATCCTCCGGCTTCAACGTCTCCACCGGCGGGAGGCCGGGCGGTGCCGACGCCCCGTGGGGACGAGGGTGGCGTGGAGGACGTCCGCGGCCGCGCGGCCGCGGCGAGTGATTGGACTCGGCCATCATGTCGTTCTCCTGTCGTTCAGGGCCTGGATCCGGCTCCACCAGCTGCGCACCTCGCGCGCCAGATCGGCCCGACGGCCCCGGTTTTCAAGCACGTAATCCGCCTGCCGCGCCTTGATCCGAAGCGGCCATTGCGCGGCCGCTCTGCGGCGCACCTCGGCGGCGGGGACACCGCGTCGCCGAAGTCGCTCGATCACCAAGGTGCGCGGCGCCACCACGCAGGCCACTGCGTCGAAGTCATTCTCCAACCCCGCCTCGAAGAGGAGCGGCACCACCGCCGCCACCGTCCGGTCGCACCGCCGCTGTTCGGCCAGCCAGCGCCGGAGGTCGGCGATCACCACAGGGTGTACGATCGCCTCGAGGTCGGCCCGCGCCCTCGCGTCGCGGAAGACGACGCGCGCCAGGCGGTCCCGGCGCACGCCGCCGTCGGAGCCGAGCACCCCCGCTCCGAACCGCCGGGCCACGGCCCGGATCACGCGCCGGTCGGACCCGAGCCGCTCGTGAACTGCCTCATCGGCGTCCCAAAGCGGCACCCCCATGCGCCGCAGAACCGCCGCCACAGAGCTTTTCCCACAACCAAAGCCGCCGGTGATCCCGATCGCTCGGCCGCGCTTCACGGCGGGGGCCCCTCCTGCCGGAATCCCGCGGCCCGCAATCGCGCGACCTGGTCGAGGACGGCCCGAGCCTGCGCATGACCGGGCATCCGCCGCCACGCTTCGGCAGCGAAGTCCTCCGCCGGCCCCAGCTCGCCGGATTCGACCGCCATCCGCGCCCGCCGGGCCCACTCGTCCGCCTCCGCCTCCACGGCGGAGGGCACAATGCGGAACACGCGGTATTTTGCATTTTGCCACACGCACTGGAACCGCGCCAGACGGTGAGGTGCAAATTCGAAGCAACGCGCCGGCGCCTCGTCGGGCGGATCGAGGGCGTCGGCCATGTACCGCAGGGAGTACTCCGGCCGGCGCCCCGAAAACTCCCCCATCGAATAGACGTACCATCGGGCGCCGAATTGCTCGGCCCAGTCGCGCAGCTCTCGCTCGGTGCCGCGAAACAGCAGTCGTGCGAACGCCTCGACCCGCGCGCGCATCCGCCGGGATTCGAATTTCGGGTGCAACACGATGGGCCGCCGGCCATAGGCCAGAACGAAGGGGCTGGTCTGAAAATTCGCGAGCACCACGTCGCCCGGGGGCGTGTTCCGCCGCATCCACTCGGCCATCTCCTCAAGTTGATCGTGAAAATCCGGTGTCGCGCCAAGAACCTCTGCTCGGCCGAGGGTCGCCCCCGCCTCGGCCGCCACCAGAAGCGCCGCCGAGAGGACCACGGCCACGCGTGGGAGGGGCCGCCACCGCCCCGCCCAAGCGACACATCCCCCAAGCACGGCGGCCGTCGTCAACGCGGCATAAACGTGGAACCGGACGAGCAGGATGAACATCAGCACGGAGAGGACATGGAAAAACAACTGGACTCCAAAGCCGGGAAACGGCAAACGCTTGAGGCGCCCGCTCAGCCACATTACCACAACGACGCCGGATGTCAACGGAAGTGCGAAGGGAAAGAGCAGGCGCAGGATGCCTCCATCGGCGGAATGCAGGGCGGGCGTCCACAGGATGCGCTGGTCGAAGGTCAGCAGCGAAGGGTCCGCAGGCTTGCGGTTGAGAAACCGCAGCTTGGCCCACAGCAGCGAGGCGAAATGTCCATAACGGCCCGACCAGACCAGCGGCGCCGCCGTTCCGACCACCGTGGCCGCCGCCAAGGCCGCAACCCGGCAGAGGGTCGGGCGTACGCCGGCCGCCGCGGCCGTCATGCCCGCGAGGAGCGCCCACAGCGGCAAGGTCGCCGGTGACCACGGGAGGCCGTGGTCTCGAAGGTAGGGGCTAATCGCCCAGGCGACGGTCACGCCTATGAGGAGCACGATCGCGGGGCGAGCGCGCGGATCGCGCCACGGCCAGGGACTTCGCCACCACTGCGCCAGCCGGGCCACGCCGGCGAGCATGACCCAGTACTGCGTCAGGTCCCACGTTGCCAGGGCCACCGACAGGCACGCCGCGGACGCCGCCGCGGTGCCGGGGCGCACGGCAGCCCTTGGCGGCGGACAGGTTGTCAGGGCCAAATGGGCGACCAGCCACGGCAGCGCGAAGTTCTCGTGGGAAATCTCCTGGCCGGTCGAGCGCGCAACGGAGGCCGCACCGACGGCATACAGGAGGCCGGCCGCCGCACCACCCGTCCACGAACCGGTCGCCCGCCGGATCCAGAGCGTGACCAATGGAGCGGTCAGGCAGAACCATCCGGCACCGACCCAGCGGATCCGGTCGGTGAGCGTCAGCTCGCCGGGGAGGAGCCGGCAAAGCGTGGCCAGAACATACTCGGACCCCGTGGTGTCGTACGCGAACGTGCGGACGCCGGCCGGGGCCTCGAGTTCGCGGTCCACCGCCGGCAGGCCCTCGCCCGAAAGAATCCGCCGGATCGCGCGGTACCGCAGAGCGCTTTCCAAGGTGAACGGCAGCGGACGGCCGGTCTCGCGCAATTGGAAGCCGACGACGTGGCGTCGAACGGCCAGGGCTGCCACGTACTCCCCCGCCAGCAACAGCGCAATGCCCGCCACGCACAGTGCGCGGCGCACGCGCGCGGATCCGCCCGCCGTCCGCCGATCGGCCATCCTTAGAACAACTCCGGTTGGCTCGCCGCCAACATCAGGGAACGCAGACCGAGGCGTTCGAGAAACGCCCGCAGCGGGGTCGGGTCGGGCTGGCGGCATTCGAGGGTGGTCCACGCCGGCAGCCCGGGGACGTCGCGACGCAGCCGGACCATCGTCGCGTTACGTTCCACCATGGCCCGGGCCGCGGCCAGGCGGTCCCGCAGGCGGGCCGGTGCGATCGCCGGCAGCCGTTCCCACAGAGCCGGCAGCCCGCCCGCGGCCGCCAGGAGACGGCGCGCGGTGACCGGGCCTACGCCCAATACGCCGGGGATATTGTCCGACGCGTCGCCCGTCAGGGCCAGCAGATCCGTGACCTGTGCAGGCGGAACGCCGAGCAGCCGCTCCACCGCCGCGGCGTCCACCCTGACGGCCGGGGCGTCGGCCCGGATGACGAACACCCGTCCGCCGACGAGCTGCAGGAGATCCTTGTCGCCGCTGGCGATACCGACCTCCGCGCCGTCGCGCTCGGCGGCCGCCGCGAGGGTGGCGATCACGTCGTCCGACTCTTCGCCCTGCACCTGCAGCCATGGCACGCCGCAGAGTTCGAGGTATTCGCGGATCAGGTCGAGCTGCCTGCGCAGCCCATCGGGCATCGGCGGGCGATGGGCCTTGTACTCCGGCAGGGCCGCCAGCCGCGCGGCCGGCAATCCCCCGTCGAAGACGACGGCCATCCGGTCGGGCCGCCATTGCTGCCGGAGTGAGCGTACGCCTCGCGCGAAGCCGAGGAGGGCGCCGGTCGGCGTCCCGTCCGGCGCGCAGAGCGAAGCGGGAAGGGCGTGAAAGCTGCGGTAGGCCAGGTGGTGGCCATCCACCAGAAGAAAAGGGGGCGACGGGTTCATGGCGATCGCAACACGGCCGTCCTCCGGCCGCGTCCGCCGGCCGGGCCCGCCCGCCCTCGGGCCGTGCGCCCAGCCCTTACGGCTGAGGCTGGACCGCGGCCTTGGCCTGGAACTCCGACAGGCTGCTCTTGGCCGGCCGGATGGCGTTGCCCGACGGATCCACGAGGCGGGCGGTCACGAAGATGACGAGGTTCTGCTTCTGGCTGTACTGGCCCTTGTTGCGGAACAGACGGCCGAGCACGGGAATGTCCCCGATGATGGGGATCTTGTCGTCCACGTGCGTGGCCTGGTCCCGGATGAGACCGCCCATGACGACCGTCTGGCCGTCCCACAGCACGATGCTGGTGGTCACGTTTCGGCTGGCGAACACCGGCTGCAGGATCGGATACAGCCCCGCCGGGCCGTAGTCGATCCAGCGGACGAACTCGGCGACCTCCGGCACGAGCGTCAAGTCGATCGTGTAGCCGTCGGGTCCGACGGTCGGCGTGACGTTGAGGATCACGCCGATCTCGCGGGTCTCGAAGGAGCCGGGGATCGGCGGCCGGTAGGCGTAGGGCGATAGCGGCGCGCCGGTGATGGGGCTGATGATGGTTCCGAAGCCCGTGCCGAGGTCGCCGACGGACTGCTGTTCGTACTCGGTTGGGTAGATGATTTCCTCGACGACCTTGATCTGGGCGTTCACGCCGCTGCGGGTGGTCACGCGGGGGGACGAGAGCAGGTCCACGCCGCCCTTTTGCTCGAGGGCGTGCAGGATCAGCGTAAGCTCCGGGTTGGTCAGGATGCTCGAGAGGCTGAGGATGTTGCCGGCCATCTGGCCGGCGTTCTGGGTCGAGCGGGCGGCGGGGGTGACGGTGTCGCTGTTGTCGATGAAGTAGCGCAGGCCGTGCGTGAAGCCGCCGGAACCAATGTTCGCGTTGATCTGGACGCGCTCCTTGGCCTCGATCGGGCCCGGGCCCTTCTTGTTGGCGATTTCCCAGGCATCGGTCAGCAACCACTCGAATCCAAGCTCGTTGAGGTCTTTCTGAGCGACCTCGACAAACCTGGCCTCGATCTCAACCTGCTTGGGCACAACGTCGAGGGTGGCAAGGATGCGCTCGAAGATCTCCAGGTTCTCGGGGGTGTTGCGGACGATCAACTGGCTGATCGTAGGGTTGTAGGAGATCGAGGTGCCCGGCGGGAATGGGACGCCCATGTCGCTGAAGTATTTCTTCATGTCCCGTTGCTGCTCGATCGCGACACCGGCGGTGCCGCCCATCGTGATGAATTCGCCGCGGCTGGCCTGCCGGTCGGTCTCGGTCTTGGTGGTGACGATCTCGACAATGGAGGGCTGAACCGGGTACATGCGCGTGACGATGGTGCCCTCGACCGCCGTGCGCGGCGTGATGATGACGGCGTTCTCCTCGAGGCGGTATTTGAGGTTGGCGACCTCCGTGACGTACCGGATAGCATCGAGCAAGGTCACGCGGCGCAGGTTGAGGGTGATCAACGGAACACCGGCGGCGCCGGCCGCCTCGCCGCCGGGCATCGGTGCGACCGGGGCGGCTCCGGCGCCGGGGAAGCCGACGGCTTCGCCGGCGGCGGGCGCCGCGGCGAACGGATCGGGGACTGGCCCTGGCGCGGGCACCGTCTCCATGCCGGCCGGCGCGGCGACGTCGAGCTTGAGGATGATGTTCACCCCGCCCTGCCCGGTCGGGTCGGCGGCCTCGCTGGCCTCACGCAGGAAATTGATGACGTCCACGATGTTGGCCTGTCGAAATTCGATGGAGGGGATGATGATGGTCTGCATCCTCTCTTGAAGCAGACGGCTGGAGGTGGTGGTGCTGACGGCACCCTCCCGTTTCGATTCAGGGGGCGCGACGACGGTCGCTCGCAGGGGCGGGTTCCACCGGTCGGCGATGTCCTGCACCAAGTCGAGCCGAGTGGCCGTGCGGTGGAGTTCGCTGATCTTCAGTCGCCGCTCTTCGATCTTCCGAAGGAACTTCATGGCATCCCGGTGATAGGGGTCGAGCCGCAGGACCTGTTCGAACACGCTTTCGGCGTCGTCATATTCCTCCAGCGCGAAGTACTGGCGGCCCTGTTCGTACAGACCTTCGACCGTGGTCCGCTTGGCCTGTACCGGAGCGGTGCGCTTCAATTCGACCGGGCGGGCGGCCTCGGCACGGACGGTCTGCTCGAACTCGTCGAGCCGCGCCAACCACCGCTTCTGCTGGCGAAGGGCCTCCTCGTCGGGCTTCTCGAGCTGGCTGAGACGATTTCGGGCTTCGGCGATCGCCTTTGTGGCGGTGTCCCATTGTTCGGCGCGAAGAGCGGCGCGGGCGTTGTCCAAGCTGGTCTCCGCCAATTTGAGAAGCGCCTGGTTACGGCCGGTCCGCGCGGCTTGCAGCCGCTCTACGGTCTGCGGACGTGGCGGAATCTTCGCGACGGCGACTTGATACTGGTCAAACGCCTTCTGGTACTCGCCCAGCCGCATGGCTTCCTGGGCCGCCGCCAAGGCCAATAGCCCGTCGCGTTCCTCGGCCTGACGTCGGACTCGCTCTTGCTCCTCCAGCTCCTTCCCGGTGATCGCGGGTTTGGCCGAACGCGCGGGCATCTCCGCCGGCGCGGCGGGCTCGACGGCGGGCACCGCCTCCGGCGCCGGAGCCTCGGGCATCATTGGCGCCTCCGGCGCGGCCGGGGGGACCTCGCCCAGCAGACGTTCCAGATCGCTTTTCGGCGCGGCCGGAGTCTCCGGCGCAGGCATCGCCGGAGGCATCTCTGGCTGAGCGGGGGCGGTAGGCGACTCGGGCGCGGGAGCGGCCGGCATCTCGGGGGCCGGCATCACCGGTGGAGCTTCCGGTTCGAGGGGCGCATCCTCCGGCTGCGCCGGGGCGGCAGGTGACTCGGGTGCGGGCATCGCCGGAGTCGTCTCCGGCTTTGCAGGGCCCGGGACCTCTTCGGGGTTCGGTGCAGGCACATCGGCCTGCGCCAGACGCACACGCAGCGGGCGCCGGCCAGGATCAAGCGAATTCAGCAAATGCTGAAGGCCGGCATTCTCGTCCGCGTACGCGCTGACCATCCACATTGCGGCCGCCGCCGCGAGCGCAACCGCCGCCGTCCACGATCCGAAACGTTTCATGTCGCCTGATTCCTCCGCCCCTGTGAGGTCCGCACCCTTCCACCCGACGCGCATGCACACGGTGGCGGACCATACTCACCGTATATTCCATAAGTTGCGAGCGCATGTCAACGCGTTCTCGCCCCGCATCACTGAAACGCACCGGGACCGGCCGGTGGCCTTGGCGTCGGCGCGGGCGCCGCGGGGGCCGGCGCCAGCCCTGGCAACAGCGGCGCCGGGGTTTCGGTGGGACCGCCCAGCGGCGCACTGAGGCGCAGCTTCAACCCGGCCTCCTCCTCCGCGGTAGGCGCCACCACGTCGTAGGAGCGGCCGCCG
>OGCI01002129.1_pt1 | contig 14061 bp, 11 predicted proteins | sample 1570021 | NCBI WGS metagenome assembly OGCI01 (sample SAMN06264664, study PRJEB24512) | hot springs metagenome | isolation source: Hot spring water | place: South Africa: Tshipise | collected 2015-06-21 | reverse complement strand
CTCCCGAAATGGGGGAACAAGCCAATAGACCAGTGTGCTGAACAGCGAACTGGAGCGTCGCAAGCGCTGGGATTGATACTCGCTCCCTACTGGGACGACTGCCAGATATAACAGCCCATACAAGACCAGAATCCCCACCCCCAACAACGGAACCCACCCGACGAAACGCCCTCCTGCACGCCTAATCCCCCATCCACACAGCGCCATCAGCAACGGCAAGACCACTGCCCCCTCATAGCTCCCCAGCGCACCCAACATTCCGACGATGCTGATAACTGCCCACACCCACCCTCCCCTCCGCGCATAACGACAGTAGCTTGCCAGCGCTATCAGAGCGAAGAGCGTCATCAGCGTGGCGGTACGCCCCGGAATCCAGCCGACGACGCGATAAGAGAAACTTGCAATGTGGAGGTCAGGCAGGTTGGGCACGAAGCGCAACTCCAACATCGCAGTCATCACCAACGCCGTTAGAAGTATCGCCCTGCGCCCATCGCGCCAGAACCGATATCCTATCAGGAGGGCGACCGCTCCCCCAACAAACACGACCCATTCGGGATAGGCGCCTAAAAGCCCCGTTTGCCAAAGGGTAAATATCAATCCCATCCCCAAAGCAAAAGTTCGCTCTCGGCTCAGCTCGTAGCTAAACCAGACCACCAACACGGCACACAGGGTGGCAATCAGACCGTTGAGCCACTTGTAGGCGAGCAAGTTTTCGCCCCAGAGCGCATAGTCCAACTCATACAGAAGGCTGGGGAGCGGACGGTAGAAGCCGTTGCCCAGCACCCAATCCCTCACGAACCACTGGAGCGGGTGATGAGGCGGTTGAAGGTTCTGCACAATCACGCGCACATCCAGGTTCTCAAAACTGTCTTGCAGACCCTCATCGTAGTGCCAGTGGAACACCGCCCACAGGTTCAAGACCAGGATAAGCCCCAATCCCAGCCACCACGCACGCACGCTTCTCTATTTCGGTCAACCGCGTCAGCACTCCTGCCGAGCCGTGTTGGGGTAGCGTTGGAGTGTAGGTATACTCTAGCTATGCGCAAGATGATGGTGCTGATGGGGACAGTTGCGCTTGCTATAATAAAGGTGTGGGCGCAGGTGGAGCCGAACGCTCTGCAGTGGCTGAACCGCTCGTTTGAAGCCTACTCCAAGTTAGAGAGCCTACAAAGCAAGACCGAGCTGGTGGTGTTGATGATGACCCCACGCAACCCCCAAGGTGAGCCAATCCAGCGCCTGACCTACGGCTACACCCTCAAGCGCCCCGCCATGCTCAACTTGCTGGTCAAAGACTACAATCGCACGGGGGACGCCCAGCGTTATCTGTGCGATGGACAACGCTTGCAAGGGGGCGGTCAGAACCTCCAAGTGGGTAACTCAGGCTTAGCCCTGCTGGAACTTATGCCCTCGCTGGATATCGTGCCGACTTACGATATGGTGTTCGTGTTTGGGGGAAACAGTAGCCAGGAGAAGTTCCGTAAGCAGATAACCCAGCTGAGCGTCGCCAAAGAGGACGAGAAACAGGTCGTTCTCAAAGGGCGTATCAAGAACGAGCGCAACCGCGAGGACGAACTGGAGATTGTGCTGGAGAAGAACGATTTGCTAATGCGTCAGATGCGCATCACCACCAAAGCAAAGATAGAAGGCTCGGAGAGCGCGTTCGTTTTGCAGGTCAGTTTTGAGCCGACCCCGAACCCGCCGACGAACGAGCAGAATTTCACAGGCAATCCCTGAAAAAAAAGTAGCACGAGCTGGGTTGCTCGTGCTACCTGTTGCAACGCTCGTGTCCTACACGCGCTCTATCTGGTCGGGAGTGGTGGCATAGACCGTCGGGTCGCCCTGATACCACTCTATCGTGCCCTGAACCCGAACAAGCTGCCCCACCCGATAGCGTCGTTCGGGCGCACCCCCAAACCGCTCCCAATCATCCTTGCGAATGATGATTTTGAAGTGCCCCCGATGGGGGTTGTGGAAACCGAGCATCACCTTTTTGCCGTTGTTATGCACAAAGCGCAGAACGCCCTCCACTGTGGTTTGATAGCCTGCCCACTCGCGCGCCTGCTCCGCCTTGATACACGCAGGAGCCGAACGCTCAACGGACTTGGCGCGTGCCAGCGCAGGTCTCCACGAGGTAGATGCAGTCGGTTGCCCGTGTGTCAGAGCCATAATCGCCCCGTCCGCACTCCGAAAATAGAGGTTGCTGTTGCTGACCACATAGCACGCATATTCGCTCCAATACTGGTCGTACACGGCGCCTTGGTCGTAGTAGATGTAGAAGCCGAAGTCGTAGGGGCGGGTGTTCTCCAAGTTGCTGGCGCAGTAGTGCGAGGGACTGAAGGCGCATGCGGTGCTATCTTGTGAGGTGGCAATCGTCGCAAGGCGCTCGGACGGGATGGGGTTGGTGAAACTGCCCCGCGCGGGCGAGCGGTCTAAAACCTTCAAGGCGAAGCCTGCTTCCCAGTGTCCCCCGAACAGGTAGTCGCCCGCCATCGACACATTCGGCTGCTCGTCGGTGAGCAGGAAGGGGTCTTGGGCGCCGGGAGGATAGTCAAAGCGGATGAAGCGCACATCGCCCGCCTGCAAGCCGAGCACCGTCGTGTCGTCCAGCATCATCTCGCCAAAATGCGAGTCCCAGCGTGCGTCGTGGGCGTGGCGCGCACGGATAACAGTGTAGACCACCTCCTTGCCGTTCGGGAAGCGTTTCACGACGGGCTGAGGTCCCATCGGCAGGTAGTCTTGGTCGCCGTAGCCTCCGTGCCCCACCAGCGCGATATAAGGCACGACGCCATCATCCAAGCGCAACACAAACAGCGCCTGATGCCCCGGGTTCTGCGTGAGCAACTGGCGCATCTGGGCGTTGGTCTGGGGCCAGTCAGTCCAAAGTCGGTCCCACCCCAACCGAACCTTCATCAACACCACCCCAGCACCGTCCGCAATCACGGGCCAGCCGTAGCGATATTCCACTGGCTCACTGGCAGGATGAACGGGTGGCACTGGCGTAGCACGCCATCGGCGCGTGCCGTCCGAGCCATCGATAGCGTGAACCGACAGGTCGGCACAGCCCACCACCACACAGTTGCGCGAGACCGAGTAGCTGGGTGGGGTCACCACCTCACTGCCTGCGTTGTACTGCCATATCAGGCGCATCGTGGACTTATGCACGCAGTAGACGGAACTGCCCATCGAAAACCACACCCGCGAGCCAAACAGCGCAGGGGGCAACGGGAGCGAACTACTGCGGTTGCTCTGATAACGCACGCGCACCCTGCCCGTCTTGGCGTCCAGTTGGTACAGCGTGCCGTTGGTCGCCAAAGCGTACACCGATTGGGTGGCGTGGTCATAAGCGAGCGTTGAGTTAATCGTGCCCAGACCGCCTCGTTGCCAGAGCGTGCGCCCGTTGATTTCGCTCAGGGCGAACACCCCATCGTTCCCTGCGGCGATATAGACACGCCCTCCACCTGTAATCGGTTGCACATTTCGAGGCAGGGAGCCAGTGGAAGTGACTTTGGCGACCCCGCCTTGATTGTCCACCCCGTTCCAAATCCAGCGCAGGCGCCATGGTGGGGGCACGATTTGGTCGGTGTAGCTGGTGCGTTGGGGGTCGTGAGCGTGTTGTGACCATTCGGAGGCGAATCCCTTGATGTTTTTCCTCTGCGGACTCATCGTTCTCTCTCCCGTGATAGTTAGGGTGAGCATTTGAGCGAGTGAACACCGTTGCTCACCACCGCTATTATACTACGATTCGCGCGCTTTGGGGGGCGGGCGTTTCTCAGGCGTAAAAAATAGCACGGGCGAGGAACGCGCGTGCTGTCGGAGGTGTGTTGCAGTGCTTTGTTTATCGCTTGCGTCGGCGTCGAGCGAGCATGCTCACCAAACCTGTGCCCAGTGCAATCAAGCTGGCGGGTTCTGGAACCATCGCCAAGTTCTGGGCGCCGTTGGGGCTACGCAGGAAATAGTAGTAGTCTGCCTGACCTGCGGTAGCCGAAAGGAGCGAGTTGACGTAGCTCACGACCGTGGCGTCGTTGGAATACTTGAACAAGTTGCCCGACAGAGAAATCGGATTGCCATAGGCGTGGTCGTGCGCCGCTTCCCAGAGCGCAATCTGCAGCGCCGCAGCCTTCTTGTTCAGGTCGGGAGCTGTAAGGAACGAGCCGCGCTGTGCCAAGATGGAGCCCACGCGCCCGTAGGCAAGCCAGAGCTCGTAGGTGTAGGTCTGGTTGAGGTTAATCGTGTGGTCTAAATCTACACAATAGGCGTAGTTCTCGGGCGCTGTGGTCGGGTTTAGCACAAACTCACCCGTTTGAAGATTCAGGTTCGTGCTGTTGTAGTTGATTTGCGTAGTAATACCGGGTGAGACGCTCGTAATCTTCAGGGTCACCGTGCCCAACTGGGTAATCTTGTCGTTGTTGAACAGCGTTGCGTTCGCAAAAGTCGTGGCGGTCAGAGCCGCAGTTGCCATCATCAGAAGCGTTTTGATTTGGTTCATGGTATCCTCCCAAAGCAAGTTTTGCCTTGCGATGAGAGAAATAGCAAGCCGTGTGCCACAGGGAGCAAGCTAGGTCGGTGTGTTTACGGGGTTGCGAAAAAATCTGTAGAAGTTTACAGAGGCTGGTCATAGCGGGGCGCCAGCAAGAAGAACTCTCGGTCCATTACCTTGCGTTGGCGCACGAGGATGACGGCGGAGTTCCGAGCGAACTCGGCGTCGGTGGTGAGGCAGTAAGCTCCTTCAGAGCGCATCTGCTGAAGCACGGCATTCGGCTCAGCGCTAGAAGCATAACGCCCCTTGCGATAGAACTGAAGGCTGGGATAGCTGGGATTCACCCGATAGGCGATGAGCGTGCGATAGTTCGGCACGGAGAGTGCCAACTCGCGCACAGGTTGCAAGGCGATGCGGTCATAACCCACTAATGCCCCGTTGAACCCGATGAGGATGAGGACGGTGCTGACAATCAGCAGGGTATTGGCTTTTACAGGCGGTTTGACCTCACCCCCTAACCCCCTCTCCGTAAACGGAGAGGGGGACTTCGGCACGCTCTCCGCCTGCGTTAGGGGGAGGGAGAAGGGGGTTTCTGAGTTCACCTCACCCCCTAACCCCCTCTCCGTAAACGGAGAGGGGGAATGCCCTGCTTCGCCCCCCTCTCTGCTTGCGGAGAGGGGGGACGGGGGGGTGAGGTTCTCTTTGGGGTGGGTGAGGGCTAATGGAGACGCTGAGTTTTCTGTAAGTGCCCTCAGCGAGTGAGTCAAGGACACATGCCTCAGCATAATGTGCCACACCAGATAGCCCACGCCCAAGCCGATTGCCCAATAGGCACCACTAATCCAAGCAATCGCGCCACCTAAGGTGAGCCAGACGGCTTGCGATATCTTGCTCAAGTAAAAACTCCAATCCGAAAGCACGCCCTGTGAAAGCCTATATGCCACCAACAGCGCTAAGGCAGGAAACATCGGGAAGATGTAGGCAGGCAGTTTGGTAAAACTTAGCGTGAACAGCCCGAAGACCAACAGCGCCCAGCGACGCAGGTAAGTGCGCAGAGGGTCGGGGTCTCTGCTCCATAGCACGCTCACGCCCCCAATCATCGGCAATGCACCGAGCCCTAAGACCAACACATAAAACAGCAGGTACACTGCCAGCCCTGCCACGAAGTTGCCTGCGCCTCCTGCGGTCATCAGGGCAAGTGCCGAATGCGCCGTGTCGCCTCCGGCGAAGCGCAACAGGTTCTGGCGAACCACGAACTCGTTGAAGAACTCGCCCCCGTGCTTGAGGTAGACCCCGATGTACCACGGCAGGCAGGTCAAAAGCGCCACGCCCAACGCCATCCCAACCCAGCGGGACTTCAGCCCGCGCTCGTTTAGCAGGCGCAGGTTCCACAGAAAGAGCAAACCCACCAACACCAGCCCCACAGGTCCCTTAGTAAGCACGGCGTTTCCCAGCGCAAGCCCCCCAACAACGCTCCACAACAGTGGGCGTGTCGGCAGCTCCCAGAGGGCTATCAGGGCAACCAGCAACAGAGCAGTGAGCGTCATGTCCGTAATCGCCAGATGCGCCAGTAGGAAGCTAAGGGGCGACAGCGCAAACAACAACGCCGACAGCGTGCCCAATCCCGCACCCAGCCTCCGATTGCCCCAATGCCCCAACACCACGAGCGTCAGCACGAACATCAGGGCGGAGGGCAAACGTAGGGCGAACAGGTTCTCGCCGAACACCGTCTGAGAAAGCCCCATCAGCCAGTAGAGGAACGGGGGCTTCTCAAACCATGGCTCCCCCTTGAAAGTCGGCGTGAGCCAGTCCCCCCGCTGGTGCATCTCCCATGCGACGCTGGCATAGAAGCCCTCGTCCAAGTCGGTTAGACCGAAGGCGACGAGGTTCACCAGTACAACCGCAACCGTTAGCCAGATAAGCGCACGCATCAGGGGAAAGCTATTCTTATTTCTGCCTGCCGCAGTTCACGCTCAGATTGTACCCCCTAAGGGGATATTGCGGGTATACTGCGACTGTGCAGACGGGTTGGACACTGACCTGCCACGACTTGGGCAAGCGCTTTGGTGAGCGTTGGGTCTTCCGCCATATAGAACTCACTCTTTCGCAGGGCACGGTGCTGGTGGTGCGTGGGAGCAACGGCTCGGGCAAAAGCACCCTGATACGGATTTTGGCGGGATTGCTGACCCCTACCGAGGGGCGCGTGCAGATGGCTTTGGCAGGTCAGGCGTTTGCCGAGCGCAGGGCATGGCTGGGCTGGAGCGCCACCGACGGCGCACTTTACCGCGAGCTGACCGCCCGTGAGCACTTACGCTGGTGGGCGACCCTGCGGGATACCGACGCCACCGACACGGAGCTAATGGCGCATCTGGAGCGGTTTGAGTTGGGCGCACGCGCCGACGACCTCCTGCGCACCTACTCCACAGGGATGCGCCAGCGCATGCGCCTTGCCCTCGCGACTTGGGGACGACCGCCCCTGCTTCTGTTGGATGAACCCGACGCCGGGCTGGATGCCCGTGGAATGCTACTGCTGGAGCGCGTGATTGATGAACATCGAACCTTTGGAATCGTCGTCCTCGCCACCAACCGCAACGAATCGCTTGCGTGGGGCGACCTCACCCTGGAAATGGGTGCGTGAGGTCGGGGCGGTCTGGCGCAAAGACCTGCTTCAGGAATGGCGCCTGAGGCAGGGGCTGGTGGCGTCTGCACTGATGGGTGTGGTGACGGTCGTGGCGGTGGGCTTTGCGAGCTTGGGCGCTTCGCTGTCCGAAGGGCTAACGGCAGGGCTGTTCTGGGTGGCGATTCTGTTCGGGATGTTCCCTGCTCTGGCGCGTGGGTTCATCGTGGAGGAAGAGGCGGGCACTGCGGACTTGTTGCGGGTGGGCGCCCGCCCCTCGGCGGTCTTCTGGGGCAAGTGGTTGTTCCATTTCACGCTGTACCTGTTGCTGACGCTGATACTGGTTCCGCTGTACGGGCTGGTGGTGGCGCCTCTTAAGGGACACTTGGGAGGGTGGCTGTTGTTATGGTTGTTTGGCGGGTTCTGCTTGGTGTCGGTGCTCACGCTCTGTGGAGCGTTGGTGGCGCGCACGACGACACGCGGGGCACTCTTAGCCGTGTTGACCTTCCCGCTCCTGCTACCCCTGCTCCTAATCCTGATTGGGGGCACGAAGACCGCCCTGAATGGTCTGTTCCCCGCGGATAGCCTACAGGGTGTGTTCGGCTACACCCTCACGCTAAGCGCAGGCGCCAGCTGGGTCTTTGAGCGTGTTTGGGCGGATTAGGAAGGCGCAGGTTGAGGGGGTTTGAAAAATACTGGCAGTGCGGGCGTCTCGCCCGCCCGTGGCTTGGGCATCCTTACCCAAAATGCTCTCAACGAGATTGCAGGCGGGACGCCTGCGTTCCCAGCGGTACGCATCTTGTTAGGACCCTCCCTGTGCGCGCCGTATAGAGCCTCAGGGCGACAAGGTAGGCTTTCCGGGCGGAACCGAACTTCTTAGCGCGGTGCGACCGCCCGTGCCAAGAGTCTTGGAAAACTGTGCTATAATCCCCAAGAAGGTCTTGGGGGCAGGAAATTCCCCCACTGGGGACTCAAGATTTTCAGCGGCTATGCCGACAATCAGATTAGGCGTAAGCCGAGGCAGAAAAGGGCAAACCTGTAGTGATGCAGGGGCGCAAAGCCACGGGTCTGCTGAACAGCAGATAGCCGGGTTGCCTGACCTCCGGCTTGTTGAACACTCAGCAAGACTATGGAGGTTGAATGATGCAAATCTCGTTAGATGAGGTGCGGAAGGTCGCAGTGGCGTATCGCCAAAACAAGACGACATCGGTCGTGAAGGAACATGTGCCTGAGCCTGTTCCACCTGCTCCCGAAAAAGACCTGCGATTGGCGCTGGAACTGGCGCGCCAGCTGGCAAACGAGCCAGAGGTTCGTGCGGAGCGCGTGGCGGAAGTGCGCCAACAAATGACAGCTGGTTCCTATCGTCTCTCCTCGCGCTTGGTGGCAGGGGCAATTGTGCGTCGCCTGATTGCAGACCGAGTTCGCTAACCTTGACCCCGAAGGCTCCCCAGAGATGGGGAGCCTTTTCCTCACATACCCTCTTCAGGGGCAGACTATCCGCCGAATCACCTGAGTCCAGAAGTGAACGCCACCCGAACATGGCATAGAGACGATTACTCACCGAATTGGGAATGCAAACTGTGCGCTCCTCTCGAGCGCAATCCCCTACTCAAACAGGCTGGGTGTGATTTCATTCTGCTCCAAACGCTCGGCTAACTGGCGTTGAGGAGCGGATAGGGGATAGGTTCCCAACCCACTGATGGGTACCCATTCCAAACGCTGGTAGTCGCCCTGAGTGGGGGTTCCCTGCTTATGTCGGCACAGCACGCCATACAACACAATCCGAGAATAGGTCACGGCGTGCTTGACGGTGCCGATGACACGAATTGGCTCAATCTGCAACTGATGGCGCGCGCCAATCTGTTGGGCGACCAATTCAATAGGCTCACGCCCTGCACGGGTGGTGCGTGGGAACTCCCAAAGCCCGCCCCACAGTCCTTCGGGTGGGCGCTGGGCTAACAACACGCGCAGGTCGGTCAGCACGATTGCCGACACATCCACCACCTGGCGCGATGGCTTGCTCGGCGTGGGTTCGGGAACGGCAGTGGGCTGACCCCGCTGATAAGCCGAGCAGAGGGATTGCACGGGACACCCCTCACAGCGAGGCTGAAGCGGGGTACAGACCGTGGAACCGAGCTCCATCAGCGCTTGATTGAAGTCGCCGGGACGCTCAGGGTCTACCAGCTGACGGGCGACCTGCCAGAGGAGCTTCTGCGCCTTGCTGGTCTTCAAATCGCCCTTTAGCCACAGCAGGCGTGCCAGCACCCGCGTCACATTGCCGTCCACCAACGGCTCGGGCTGATTGAAGGCGATGCTGGCGATGGCACCCGCGGTGTACGCGCCGATGCCGGGCAGTTCACGCAGACGCTCGGCTGTACGAGGCAGTTCCCCCCCGTTCGCCACAACCTGCTGGGCAGAGCGCCACAGGTGGCGCGCCCGTGAATAGTAGCCCAGCCCTTCCCAATACTTCAGCACCTCCTCCAGCTCCGCCTCTGCAAGCGATTGCACCGTCGGGAAGCGTTGAATGAACCGCTCAAAGTAGGGGATGACCGTCGCCACCTGGGTCTGCTGGAGCATGATTTCCGACACCCACACATAGTAGGGATTGTCCACGCCTCGCCACGGCAGAGGGCGGTGATGACGCCCAAACCACTCCAGCAACTGTGCCCGCAACACCCCAACCCACTGCGGGTCTAACTCCAGCGGATTCATCGGTTCCCGTTGCGGAGCGGTTCGTAGCAAACCCACACCGGACAGGGGGCATTCTGGGTCACATAAGCGACCGTGCCCGTGCCGAGGGGATTGTCGTCCAAGATGAGCTGGCGGGTGTCGGTCATGACCAGCAGGTCTGCCTCGACGACCTCCGCCTCCTCCACCAACCCCGTGCCCGCTTCGCGCGACTGGACGAGGTCTGCCGATACAATCACCCCTTCCTCTTGTGCGATGTGCTCGCCCTCCAGCAGGGCTTGTTCCGCCTCCTTGACCCCCGGAGGTTCGGGGGTGTCCACCTCGTGCCCGAAGCCGACCGTCAACACATACACCAGTTTCAGCTCGGCGCGCTTTTGCTTTGCATAACGGCAGAGCCATCGGAGGATGCGCTTGTCTTGTTCTGTACCGCGATAGGCCATCAGAATCGTCTTCATCTCAACGCTCCAAGAAATAACGCACGGTGCTGACCACTACCTTCGGCTTGCGCATCAATGCCAGCCGTAAAATCCAGGCGGATTGGTTGTGCAACAGGTGGTGCCACCACTTGCGCGGATAAAACTCCGGAATGATGATGGTAATCTGGTCTAACTCTTCCTCTGCCATCAACTCATCGATGTACTCTTCCACTGGCTCCACCAGCGAGCGATGTTCCGAGTCGATGATTCGGAGTGGGATGTCGGGCACGAACGCCTGCCACTCTTTCTGCATCTTTTCGGCGGAGGGCGTGACGAGGTGGATTTCTGCCTCCTCATCCCGACTGCGCTTGACCACCCGCCGATAGATGGCGGGCGGGCGCGGGTCAAGGTTGATATGAACCGCTTCTATCTCATCAGGGGGCGCCAGTGTGCGTGCGTAGTTGAGCGCCTCAAGCACTCCGTTATGCACGCCCGGTACCAGTACCACCACCTTGTGGCGCACGGGGCGTAGCGGGGTCGCCTGAGGACGCAACTGCTCACGCACCTCCATATAGTGCTGATGCACCTTGAACAGCAGAAACACCAACAGCCCGATTGAGACCATCGTAATCCACGAGCCGTTGGGCAGGTTCACGATGAGTTGCGTGCAGAACACTAGGAAGGTCACGGTCGCCCCGAACCCACTGATGAGCATGCTGATGCGCCAGCGGGGCGGTCGGACACGAGCGAATCGGCGCGCCATCCCTGCCTGCGACAGCGTGAACGACAGGAACACACCCACCGCATAGAGCGGGATGAGCGCGTGGGTATCCCCACGAAAATAGATAACCAACAACGCCGACAGCACGCCCAGCAGAATAATCCCATTATTGAACACGAGGCGGTCGCCCAAGTTCGCCAGCTGGCGCGGCGCATAGCGGGCATTCGCCAAGATGGACGAGAGGCGCGGAAAGTCCACATACGCGGTGTTCGCCGCCAGGATGAGGATGAGCGTGGTCGCAATCTGCACCACATAGTAGAACCAAGCGAACGGCGTGCCCTCCAACACCGTGCGTGCCAAACGCGAGATGAGCGTCTCCACAATCTCGCCCTGCTCGTTCTTCACAGGCAGGATGTTGTAGTAGCTGGAGGTGTAGGTGATGCCCAGCACCAGCCCCGACAAGATGATTCCCAAGATGAGCAGGGTCAGAGCGGCGTTGCGCGATTCGGGGGGCTTGAATGCGGCGACGCCATCGGCAATCGCCTCGACGCCTGTCAGTGCCGAACACCCGCGCGCAAACGCCTTGAGCAACACCAGAAGCCCAAAGGCGGTCGTCGCCTCGGCATACGGGGGGTAGGAAGGAACCTGTACCTCTCCCGAAGTGCCCCGCCACAGGGCAATCCCAATCAGCACGAACATCGTGGCGACAAAGCCGTAAGTCGGTGGGGCAAACACCGCACCCGACTCGCGCGCCCCCCTGAGGTTGATGAGCGTCATCAGCGCAATAAATAGTACGCAGAGCAAAATGCGCTCTTCAATCAGTTCGGGGAAGGCGGAAATAATTGCGTTCACCCCCGCCGCGATACTCACCGCCACCGTCAGCACATAGCCGACCAGCAGGGCGGACGCCGCCAAGACCCCCCAAAACTCGCCCAGGTTCTCCCGAGAGACGATGAACGCGCCCCCGCCCTGCGGATAGGCGTAGACCGTCTGGCGGTAGGAGAAAATCACAATCGCCAACAAAGTCACCACTGCGATAGAGATGGGGAACGCATATTGAAGGGCTTGCTCGCCCGCTTCCCAAAGCACCAGTTTCATCTCTTCGGTGGCGTAGGCGGAGGAAGAAAGCGCATCTGAAGCGAACACGGGAAGAGCTAATAAGACCGCCAGGCGCTCGTGGCGCGCCCGACGCGTTGACAATACCGGTCCGATAAGTATCCGCCAAATCCGCCCAAGCATGGACTGTTCTCAAGCGACGCGAAGCCTGCGTCCGAACTGACTGAAAAGTATACCTCGCTTCACTTGTGGTTCTCCGCCCCCACCTATTGTGGTATGGGCTTCCCGCCCATCCAGCTTGGAAGACCAAGCTTGCCTTTGCTCAGAATGACACCCCCTCCCTGTCGCCTCTTACCTCGTGGCTCGTGCGCTTTGCTCCACGGGCAGGATGCCCGTGCCACGATATTTCAAACACCTTCAACACCCTCGTACCACCCCTTGATATTTAGCCACGCTAAAGGGTATAGTTATAGAAAATGGAGACCCTATCTATGCCTCGTCCTGCGCAGGAAATCAGTGCGGAGAAGCGCCCGCCTCTGATTATGATTGTGGGCAACCCGAATGTGGGCAAAAGTGTGCTGTTCCACAAACTCACAGGACGCTATGTCACGGTCTCCAACTACCCCGGCACCACCGTAGAAATCACGCAAGGCACGCTCCACTATAAAGGGCATCGCTACACCGTCATCGACTCGCCCGGACTGTACTCGCTGAACCCCATCACTGAAGAGGAGCAGGTTGCACGCCGAATGCTCCTGCGCCAGCGTCCCGACTTGGTGCTTCATGTGGTGGACGCCAAGAATCTGGCGCGAATGCTCCCGCTGACCTTGCAGATTATGGAGCTTGGCTTGCCCGTTGTGTTGGTGTTGAATATGATGGACGAGTTGGAGCGCGCGGGGCTTCAGGTGGACATCCCTGCCCTACGCCAATCGTTGGGTATCCCCATCATCCCCACCGTGAGCCTTTCGGGGCGCGGTATCGCCGAGCTGAAGGAGCTGATTGATGAACACTTCCACCCCTCCGCCTCCCCTCACCTATCCGCCTGCGATTGAGCATGCGCTCGCAGAGCTTGAGACACATCTGCTTGGCGACTACGCTCTGAGCCGACGCACGCTCGCCTTAATGCTCCTGCAAGGCGACCCCGAAGCCTGGCAAGAGGTGGAAGACCAAGAGAGCGCACAGAACCTGTCGGCAATACGCGCCCTCATAGAACGGCTCCAAAATCAGTTAGACGCCCCCTTCGCTTGGCAGATTGAACAGCACCGCCAGCAGTGGAGCCAGCAGGTGAGCCAGCAGGTCCTCAGCACGGTCGCGCCTACCCGACCCCAAACAGTCGCCCAGTGGGTCAGTTGGCTTTGTATGAATCCGTGGACAGGCTTCCCGATTTTGGCGCTTGTGCTCTATTTTGGGTTGTATCAGTTTGTGGGTGTGTTCGGCGCGGGCACGGTGGTCGGTCTCTTAGAGGAAAACCTGTTCGGCGAGTACATCAACCCGTTCGTGGAGTCGCTCGTGCGCCGAATTTTGCCGTGGACGCCAGTTCAGGAACTGCTCGTGGGCGAGTATGGGGTCTGGACGCTCGGTGTGACCTATGCGGTGGCGCTCATCCTGCCGATTGTGACCTTCTTCTTCCTCGTGTTCGCTTTGTTGGAGGACACGGGCTACCTTCCGCGCTTGGCGTTGCTGATTGACCGCGTGTTCAAGGCGATGGGGCTGAACGGGCGGGCAGTCATCCCGATTGTGCTGGGCTTCGGGTGCGACACGATGGCGACCGTGGTCACTCGCGTTTTGGAGACTCGTCGCGAGCGCATCATCACGACCTTCCTGCTCACGCTGACCATCCCCTGCTCGGCACAGTTGGGCGTGGTGTTGGCGTTGCTGTCGGCGTATCCGCTGGCGCTGGCGATTTGGGCGGGTGTGTTGGTCGGCGTGTTCCTGCTGGCAGGTTGGCTCTCTGCGCAGGTGCTACCAGGCAGTGCGATGCCGTTTTATATGGAAATCCCCCCGATGCGCCTGCCCAACCTCACCAATGTCTTGCTCAAGACGCTGGCGCGCCTCCAGTGGTACTTCTTGGAGGTGTTTCCTCTGT
>OGCI01002125.1_pt1 | contig 14086 bp, 5 predicted proteins | sample 1570021 | NCBI WGS metagenome assembly OGCI01 (sample SAMN06264664, study PRJEB24512) | hot springs metagenome | isolation source: Hot spring water | place: South Africa: Tshipise | collected 2015-06-21 | reverse complement strand
ACCTGGCTGCCCGAAAACCCGACCTTGCAAAATTACGTACAGGCCTTTACCAATGCCCCCATCATGCGCTACTTTCTCAACAGCCTGATCGTGGCCGGCGGGGCCACCTTTCTGTGCGTGTTTGTTTCGGCGCTGGCGGCCTATGCCCTGGCTCGTTTGCGAATTCCCAACAAGACCCTGATCTTTTCGCTGCTGGTAGGGGTCTCGATGTTTCCTACCGTGACCTTGCTGCTGCCCTTATTCGAGATGGTGCTGGCGCTGGGGCTGCGCAACAACTACATCGCCCTGATTCTGCCCCATGCGGCGCTTTCGATTCCGGTGGCCACACTGGTGCTGGTGAGCTTTTTTCAGGGTATCCCCCAGGATTTGGAGTCTGCCGCTATGGTGGACGGATGCTCCCGTGTGGGGGCGCTGTGGCGCATTGTGGTGCCGCTTTCGGCTCCGGGGGTGTTTACGGCGGGCATTCTGGCTTTTGTGAACAGTTGGGATGAGTTTTTGCTGGCCCTGACCCTGATGCCCTCTCAGGCGATGCGAACCCTGCCGGTGGGCATCCAGTTTTTGCAGGGGGAGTATACCTTTCCCTGGCCGCTCATCTCGGCGGCGTTGGTGGTGGCCCTGGTGCCGGTGGCGCTGGTGATTGCGCTGTTCCAGGAGCGGGTGGTGGGTGGTTTGACCCAGGGTGGGGTGAAAGGATAGCCAGGTTGTAGACTGCAAATAGCGCAAGGCCAAAAGAAAGGCAATCTGCAACAACCATCAGCAATATGCAAAATCTCAGAATTGGACTTGTCCCCATTGTGCGCCCCCTGTTTCGGGGCTCGAGGTTCGGCCTCGAGCACACCAGCCGCCAGGCCCTGGAAGCCCTGGGCCCCAAGCTGGGCTTCGAGCTGGCCTATGTGGCCGAGCCGGTGGCCGACGCCGCCCAGGCCGAGGCGGCTGCCCGCGCGGCCCAGGACGCAAAGCTAGACTTGCTGCTGATCCAGCACGTTACCTTTGCTACCGGCGAGGCCTTTTTGCCGCTCCTGGAGCTTCCCATCCCGGTAGGGCTGTGGGCCCTGCCCGAGGTGTGGGAGAGCGGGCCCCTGCCGCAGAATGCGCTCTGCGGCCTCAACCTGGGGGTTTCGCTGGCGCAAAAACCCACCAAGTGGTTCTACGGGGCGGTGGAGGATGCCTGGTTTCAGACCCGCCTGAAGCTCAGCCTGGATGCCCTGCGCGGCGCGCGGGTGCTGCGCGCAGGACGGGTGCTCTGGCTGGGCGGCCATGCGCCCGGCTTTTTTGCCTTTGGGGCCCTGCCCGAGACCGGCCTGGTGGTGGAGAGGGCCGACCTCAACGAGCTGTGGGAGGCCCTGGCTGGGGTGAGCGAGGCCGAGGTTGCCGAACGGGCCGCGGCATTCCGCGAGCTTTCGGAGTACCCGCTGGAGGCCTTGCGGGAGAGTTTTCGCCTCGAGCTGGCCCTGGAAAAACTGGCCCGGCCCTACGACGGGGTGGCCCTGCGCGAATGGCCGGAAATCCCCGACAAAACCGGGGTGATGGCCTATGCGGCCATGGCCCGCCTGGCCGATGCGGGCCACACCCTGGCCCCCGAGGGCGATGTGATGGGGCTGGCCGGTATGCTGGCCCTGAAGGCCATCTCGGGTCAGCCGGCCATCCTGCTGGACATCACGCACATCTCCTCCAAAGGGCTGATGCTCTGGCACGGGGGCGAAGCCCCCCAGGCCTGGGCCGATGGCCCCACCCGGCTGGTGCCGCACTTCAACCGCAACCTGCCCGCCGTGCGCGACATGACCCTGCGCCAGGGGCCCATCAGCGGCCTGCGCCTGCTGCCGGGCCGCAAAGCCGTGGTACATGGGGGAGTGCTGAGCGGCGAAAAGGGCTACGACGGCGACTCGGGGTACCTCACCCGCCCCACCTGGGCCGGCGAGCCCCTAACCCCCCGGCAGTTTCTGGCGAGCTGGCTCAACCACCGCATCCCGCACCACCTGGCGGTGGGGATGGGGTCGCACGAGGAGGCCCTGCTGGAGATGTGCGCCTGGCTGGGCCTGGAGGTGCTGCCCCCACGACCGGAGGAGCGCAGGCTGGTATGGTGAAGATACTGACCGTGGGCTGGGCCAACCTGGATCAGCGCTACTACGTCGAGGAGTTCCCACCCCGCGCCAGCCGAACCGGGGTGCGGGCCTACCGCGAGACCATCGGCGGCCCGGCCGCAGTGGCCGCGCTGGCGGTGGCCCGGCTGGGGGGGGCGGCCCACCTGCTAAGCCGCCGGGGCGATGATGCGGCGGGCGAGCGGCTGCAGGAGCTGCTCGAGGCCGAAGGGGTCAAAACCCATTTCCAGCTGGGCGCGGCCACCCCGGTCTCGGCGGTGCTGGTGACGCCGGAGGGGGAGCGTTTTATTTTTCCCTACCGGCCCGCCCTGCCCGAGGAACTGCTGCTGAGCGAGGAAGACCTGCTTGGAGGGGCGGGGGCACTGCTTTTGGATGGGCGCTGGGCCGCCGCCGGGTACGGGCTGGGCCAGGCCGCCCGGGCGCGGGGCCTTCCGGTGGTGCTCGACCTGGACCGCGACCGGGCAGAAGACTGGAGGCTTATTCAGGTGGCCACACACGTGGTGGCCTCGGAGGAACTGGCGTTGCAAAAGGGCGGGGTGGAGGCCCTCCTGGCGCAGCTTCAGGCCCAGCAGGTGTTTGCTGCCGTCACCCTGGGCGCAAAAGGGGTGGCCTACGGCACTGGGCGGCTGGCTGCCCACCCGGTGCCTGTGCGCGATACCACCGGGGCGGGCGATGTGTTTCACGGTGCTTTTACCCTGGCTTTGGCCGAGGGGCAAAACGAGCTCGAGGCGCTCGAGTTTGCCTCGGCGGTAGCGGCCCTGCACTGCGCCAACGCCACCCCCCCGCGCCGCGACGAGGTGCAGACCTTCCTGGCTTCCCTGGCAAAAGGTCTTTTACTGGGGTAGAGCCCGGCTACTCCCGCACCAGCCGGTAGTGGATGCCCCGTGCTCCCACCTGAATCAGGTTCAGCACCGGCCCGGCTCCGGTCATCTCGAAGTAGGCCTTGAACACCTCGGTCTTGTTGTTGAAGCGGTTGGTCAGGCTCATCTGCCAGTCGTTCAGGGTCATGCGGCCCTGGTATTTTTGCGAGTAGAACTGCTGTGAGCCCACAAAGCCGCTGGCCCCCACGTGGCTGGAGCTATAGGTGCCGTCGCGGTTGAAGCTGAAGCTATGCGCGCTGCTCACCACGTTCATGCCGGCATACGCGCCGGTGATGGAGTTGTAGTACTGGCCTGCGGCAGAACTGCTATCTTTCCACGTGCCGGTTAGGTCGGCGGCCTTGACCGCAAACTTGTTGTAGCCGTACATCTTGCCCACCGCCTCGATGTTGGGAAACTCTTTTTGAAAGGCGGCAAAGCTGGGGGCCACCACCTGGACGGCGTAGCCCAGGCCCTTGTCAAACGAGATGTAGAGGGCCACGTGCTTGCGTGCGCCGGTGGCAATCTCGGTTGCGCTGCCCTCGCCAAAATAGAGGCAAAAATAACAGATGTCATTTTTGAAGACCTTGAGCTCGTCCACCCGGTAGCGAGGGGCCACCAGACGGTTCCAGTAGTAGCCCACCCGCTCCTGCTCGTTGCCCATCACCCACATGTTGTCCGGCAGCGGCAGGCCATAGTGCAATAGCACCACCACCTCGCCCTTGGCCACCCGCACGAAGCCCTGCTCGATGGTGGCCACCCAGCCGTCGTTGAAGCGGGTGGTGGGGGTGGCGATGGTGCGGTTGCTGGCCGGTGCGTTGGCGGGCGGACGGGCCGCATTGGCCGGAGGCGCCTGGGCCGCTTTGGGTTTGTTGAGCCTGAGCGTGCTGTTGAACCGGTCGAACAGGTCGAAGTGCTTTTCGTCGGTGGTGATGTAGAGCACGCTGGCCGCGCGCCCGTTGCCGGTAAAGGTGGAGAGCAATACCACGTAGTTGAGCCCGTCCTGTGTGGCCGCAATGCCCCCCGCCATGTTCTGATACTCGCCGTTGGGTGGCCCCATCTCGGTGGTGGGCTCACCCGACAGCCCCAGCCCCTCTTCCACCAGCCGCTTCCACTCGCCCTTAAAGTTTTGCTCGGGGTTGTTGCCGGCGGGCACGCTGGCATACAGCACAATGCCGCCAAACGATTCTTTGGTTTGCAGCGACAGCATCACCCCGCCCTGCAGGTTGGTTTTCTTCCACCCCTGGGGTGGGGTGTACTCGAAAATGTCGAAGCTATCGGCCAGGGCTACCCCCCACCCCAGCCACAGCACCGCCGCCATAAGCCCAAACAGCTTTTTCATGCCCGTACCTCCTCAGGTTCTCTACCAGGGTACGCACTGCAGGATGACTCGAGCGTGACTGAGGGGTGGCTGGCGTAAGGGTGCAAAAGTGGTGTGATTTATTCCAGCTGTGTCGAAGTTCTAAACCAGACACACCAGCCTGGGCCTCGTGGACGTGGCGAAGGCTAGAGCCTGAAGCGTGCGCTGGACTTGCCTAGGACTGGCTAAGTGCCTCCTGTACAATGAAGTGCGAATGAACTTGACTTTAGCCAGCGGCCATATCAGCTGTAGAGGATTGCCCTCAAGACCATTGGAAAGATCAACTAGCACTAGCTCACACCCATGAAGCTCGAGGACCTCACCCCCGGCACAAGCGTACGCGGCATCCTACCCCATTCGGCTGTCACCGTCGTCAGTGTGCAGTGGCATGGCTCCGAGGCGCTGACGCTTGTTTTCCGCGACGGGAGTGGCAAGGTGGCCGATGAGCTCCTCTACCGTCACGATGAAGCGCGCCTCGATGTCGTCGAGCAGGGTCGCCCGTGGAGCTTCGACGGCGATGGCGCCACTTTCCGCCTGGCCGCCGAGGCGCACCGCATCCGCCTGGCCCACCTCTTCGATCCGCTCCTGGCCGTGCATACCTCGCTGGTGGAGCCCCTGCCCCACCAGATCACCGCGGTTTACGAGGCCATGCTGCCCCGCCAGCCGCTGCGCTTTCTGCTGGCCGACGACCCGGGCGCGGGCAAGACCATCATGGCCGGCCTGCTCATCAAGGAGCTCATCGCCCGGGGTGATCTTCAGCGCTGCCTGATCATCTGCCCCGGCAACCTGGTGGAGCAGTGGCAGGACGAGCTTGCGCGCCGCTTTCACCTGGCTTTCGAGATACTCACCAACGACAAGCTCGAGGCCGCACGAACGGGCAACTGGTTTCTTGAGCATGACCTGGTTATTGCTCGGCTGGACAAGCTCGCGCGCAACGAGGAGGTGCAACAAAAGCTGGCCGCACCCAACAACCGCTACGACCTGGTGGTCATCGACGAGGCCCACAAGCTCTCGGCCAGCTTCTTCGGGGGTGAGGTCAAGTACACCAAGCGCTACCGCCTCGGCCAGCTGGTCTCCGGCCTCACACGGCACTTCTTGCTGATGACAGCCACGCCGCACAACGGCAAGGAGGAGGACTTCCAACTCTTCCTGGCGCTGCTGGACGGGGATCGCTTCGAAGGTCGCTTCCGCGACGGCGTGCACCAGGTGGACACCAGCGACCTGATGCGGCGGGTGGTGAAGGAGAAACTGCTCAAGTTCGACGGCACGCCGCTCTTTCCGGAGCGTATCGCCTACACCGTGCCGTACAAGCTTTCCGATGCCGAGGCGCGCCTGTACCGCGAGGTGACCGAGTACGTGCGCCAGGAGTGGGGCCGCGCCGAGGCGCTCAAAGACGACCGGCGGGCCGGCACCGTGGGGTTTGCCCTCACCATCCTGCAGCGCCGCCTGGCCTCCTCGCCGGAGGCCATCTACCAGTCGCTGCGCCGCCGCCGCGAGCGACTGGAAAAGCGACTGCGCGAGTTGGAGCTTTTGCAGCGCGGCGGCGCGGTTACGTTGAACGGGGGCCCACTGCTGGATGCCGATGCGGTCGAAGATCTGGAAGACGCCCCCGAGAGCGAGATCGCAGCCGCCGAAGAGGAGATCCTGGATCAGGCCACCGCCGCCAGCACCATCGCCGAACTCCGGCTGGAAATCGAGACGCTGGCCCGCCTGGAGGCACTGGCGGCTGAGGTGCGCCGAAGCGGCGAGGATACCAAGTGGCGAGAGCTGTCGCAGTTGTTGGGCGAGATTTTCCAGCCAGCCGCGCACGAACTGCAGAGGCCCGGCCACGTTCCGGGGTCGGTGCCTTCTCCGCGCCAGAAACTGGTGGTGTTCACCGAACACCGCGACACCCTGGGCTATCTGGAACACAAAATCGGTGGCCTGTTCGGTCGCCCCGAAGCGGTGGTATTCATCCACGGCGGCATGGGCCGAGAAGAGCGGCGCCAGGCCCAGGAGCGCTTTCTGCACGACCCCGCGGTGCGGGTGCTGCTGGCTACCGACGCCGCTGGCGAGGGCATCAACCTACAGCGGGCACACCTGATGGTGAACTACGACCTGCCCTGGAACCCCAACCGCCTCGAGCAGCGTTTTGGTCGCATCCACCGCATCGGCCAGACCGAGGTCTGCCACCTGTGGAACCTGGTTGCTGCAGAGACCCGTGAGGGAGACGTCTACCGGCGCCTGCTGGATAAGCTCGAGGAGGCGCGGCAGGCCCTGGGCGGCCAGGTTTTTGATGTGCTGGGCAAGCTCCAGTTCGAGGGCCGACCGCTGCGCGAGCTGATGATTGAAGCGATCCGCTACGGCGACCGGCCCGAGGTGCGCGCCCGCCTGACCCAGGCCGTCGAGCAGGCCGTGGATCGGGCGCACCTGCAAGACCTGCTCGAGGAGCGTGCGCTGGCCCACGACGCCATGGACGTCAGCACGGTGGCGCGGGTGCGCGCGGATATGGAGCGGGCCGAGGCGCGCCGTCTGCAACCGCACTACGTCGAATCGTTCTTCCTCGAGGCCTTCAGGCGCCTGGGCGGCAGCCTCCGCGAGCGTGAGCCGCGCCGCTACGAGATCACCCACGTGCCTGCCCTGCTGCGCCGCCGTGACCGCCAGATCGGCACCGGCGACCCGGTGCTCGAGCGCTACGAGCGCATCGTCTTCGAGAAGCCCCTGATTACCCCACCCGGCCAGCCGCTCGCTGCCTTTATCTGTCCGGGCCACCCCCTGCTCGAGGCCGTGCTCGACCTCACCCTCGAGCGCCACCGCGACCTTCTGAAACGCGGTACTGTGCTGGTGGATGAGGGTGACCACGGTACCACCCCGCGGGTGCTGTTTTTCCTCGAGCACGCCATCCAGGACGCCAGCCTGCTGCCTTCGGGACTTAGGCGCACCATCTCGCGCCGCCTGCTCTACGTTGAACTGGATGCCGAAGGCCGCGCCCGACATCTACACCACGCGCCCTACCTCGACTACCGCCCGCTTCGCGCCGATGAGCCGGATGGGCAGGCCATCCTCGAGCGGCCCGAGTCTGCCTGGATTACACGTGACCTTGAGCAGCGCGCACAGGACCATGCCATCGCCAAGGTTGTTCCCGAGCACGTGCGTGAAGTACGCGAGCGCCGCCTGGCCCAGATCGAAAAAATCCGCGCCGCGGTCAAGGACCGCCTCACCAAAGAGATTGCCTACTGGGACCACCGGGCCGAGGAGCTGAAGCTTAGGGAGCAGGCCGGCAAGCCAGGAGCCCGGCTCAACTCGCAGGAGGCCCGCCGCCGGGCCGACGAGCTTCAGGCCCGCCTCGAGCGCCGCCTGGACGAGTTGGAGCGCGAAGCCCAGATCTCGGCCCTGCCACCGGTGGTGCTGGGCGGGGCGGTGGTGGTTCCCGCAGGGCTGCTGGCCCGCATGACCGGCCACGCCGCGCCAGCATCCACCACCTCTGCCGACACCCAGGCGGTGGCTGCCCGCGCCCGCGCCATCGTGATGGAGCTTGAGCGGCAGCTTGGCTTCGAGCCGACCGACCGTGAGCACGAGCGGCTCGGCTACGATATCGAGAGCCGCGACCCCACAACCGGCCGACTGCGCTTTATCGAGGTCAAGGGTCGGGTTAGCGGGGCCGAGACCATCACGGTCACCAAAAACGAAATCCTCACCTCGCTTAACAAGCCCGAAGACTTTATCCTGGCCCTGGTGGAGTTTGGGGAAGGCGATTCCCATCGCGTGCGCTACCTGCGCCGCCCCTTCCAGCGCGAGCCCGACTTTGGCGTTACCAGTGTGAACTACGACTTTGCTGCCCTCCTAGCCAGGGCCGAGGAGCCAAGATGAGAAAGAAGCTGATCGAAGTCGCACTCCCGCTCGAGGCCATCAACGCCGCCAGCGCTCGTGAGAAGTCCATTCGCCACGGCCACCCCAGCACACTGCACCTGTGGTGGGCCCGCCGCCCGCTGGCCGCCGCCCGCGCGGTCATCTTTGCCCAGATGGTGGACGACCCCGCCAGCGTTCCGGAGGAGTTTCCCACGCCCGAGGCGCAGGAGCGCGAGCGTCGGCGGTTGTTTCGACTCATCGAGCAGTTGGTGCAGTGGGAGAACACCACCAACGAGGAAGTGCTTGAGAGCGCCCGCCGCGAAATCCGCCGGAGTTGGGCGCGGCACTGCCTTGGCGCAGCGGCATCACGCCTTTCAGACGACGAGATTGTTGAGGCGATCAATGCGGGCAGGATGCCCGCGCTCCCAGGCTTCCACGACCCCTTCGCTGGTGGCGGCGCACTGCCGCTGGAGGCGCAACGGCTGGGGCTGGAAGCCTACGCCAGCGACCTCAACCCGGTGGCGGTGCTCATAAATAAGGCAATGATCGAGATCCCGCCGCGTTTTGCCGGCCAGCCGCCGGTGAACCCCGAGGCGAGGAGCGAGAAGGCGCTGCTCGAGCGTGAGTGGAAAGGCGCGCAGGGCCTGGCGGAGGACGTGCGCTACTACGGCCGGTGGATGAGGGACGAGGCCGAAAAGCGTATCGGGCACCTTTACCCCAAGGTCGAGGTGACGCCGGAGATGGCCGCCGAGCGGCCCGACCTGAAGCCCTACGTGGGCCAGAAGCTTACCGTGATTGCCTGGCTCTGGGCTCGCACAGTCAAAAGCCCCAACCCGGCTTTCGCCCACGTGGACGTGCCGCTGGCCTCGACCTTTATGCTCTCGACCAAGCCCGGAAAGGAGGCGTATGTCGAGCCGGTGATCCTGGGTGAGCGGGCTTCCAGCCCGCCACGAGACGCGGGCGAGACGCCCACAATCCCAGGCTACCGCTTCACGGTCAAGGTGGGTAAGCCGAAGGACCCGGAGGCGGTGAAGAACGGCACCAAGCTCGCTCGCGGTGCGAACTTCCGCTGCCTGATGTCGGGGACACCGATCACGGGCGACTACATCAAAGCCGAGGGCAAGGCCGGGCGGATGGGCGCGCGGCTGATGGCGATCGTGGCCGAGGGTGATCGTGGGCGGGTGTATCTGCCACCGACGCCGGAGCACGAGGCAGCCGCGCTGCAGGCGAAGCCGGCATGGAAGCCAGAGGGTGACGTGCCCGCACGACTCACGGGTGGTACTTGTGTGCCGTACGGCCTGTCGACTTGGGCCGACCTCTTCACCCCCCGCCAGCTTGTTGCCCTCACAACCTTCTCCGACCTGGTGGGCGAGGCGATGGAACAGGTGAAGCGCGACTACCTGGGAGCGCGGGCGTCTCGCCCGCGCACCACCTGGCACTCCCGTGGCCGTCTCCCTCACTTCGAGGCCGGTGAGGTACCCCAGCACATCACCTTTCGCCTCCACGACAGCCTACCGCGCGAGCTGCTCGAGCGCTGGCGGGACGAGCTGGCGCACCTGCCCGAGGATGAGCAGTCACTCGAGCGCCGCAAGCGCATCGAAGCCGCGCTCGACGCAGGGCACGGTGCCTGCTGGCTCCGCGATCCGCGCATCGCAGAGCTTGTGGAGAATGCCCTTCTCCATTTCGACGGCGAGCGCTATAAGCTGCACACCTGGTGCGTGATGCCCAACCACGTGCACGTGCTGGTGACACCGCTCCACGGTAACAGCCTTTCGTCCATCCTGCACGGCTGGAAATCGTTCACGGCCAAGCAGGCCAACCGGCTGCTGGGGCGCGAAGGGCCGTTTTGGATGGAGGAGTATTTTGATCGAGCCATACGCGACGAGAACCACTTCCAGCGCGCAGTGGAGTACATCGAGAACAACCCCGTCAAGGCTGGACTGTGCCAACGGGCGGGGGAGTGGCGGTTTGGTGGCGCGTGGGAGGGAAGGCGTCTAACCTGGGAGGGCGGGCTTCCAGCCCGCCACGACTCGCGGGCGGGACGCCCGCGCTCCCAGGACGAGATTCCCCTGCGCGAGGGTGGCACCGGCGCGACGGCGTATGCGGAGGCGGTGGGGGTGTATTTAGCTATGGCGGTCAGCAAGGAGACGGTGTTCCTCGTGACGCAGGCGCGCTGGCGGGCGGACGAGGGCAAATCAGCACCGGCTTTTGGGAGACAAGCTTTACCTATGGTATGGGATTTTGCAGACCTGAATCCGTTCGCCGGGGCGGGGGGTGATTTCTTAGGCATCATTGTCGGTGCGGAGAAGGTACTACAAGCCGCACCACCGAAGTCGTATGGCTTCACAAAACTCGTTAATGCAACCGACCAGAACCTCACTTATGAAAAGGTTGTCTCTACCGACCCGCCTTACTACGACAACATCGGCTACGCCGACCTCTCGGACTTCTTCTATGTCTGGCTGCGGCGCTCGTTACAGCCGGTCTTCCCCGAGCTTTTTGTTACGGTTGCTGTGCCCAAGGCCGAGGAGCTGGTCGCCACGCCCTACCGCCACGGCAGCAGGGAAGCAGCGGAGAAGTTTTTTCTAGAAGGCATGACCAAGGCCATGAGCCGCCTGGCCGAGCAGGCGCACCCGGCTTTTCCGGTGACCATCTATTATGCCTTCAAGCAGTCTGAAACCCTGGGAGAGCGGGCTTCCAGCCCGCCACAGGACGCGGGCGGGACGCCTATGCTCCCAGGTTCAGCCCGTCCTCCCAGGAACGGGACGCCCGTGCCCCCAGGCACTTCCAGCACGGGCTGGGAGACCTTCCTCGATGCCGTAATTCGTGCCGGCTTCGCCATCAGCGGTACCTGGCCGATGCGTACGGAAAATAGCAGCAGGATGGTCGGGCAGGGAACCAACGCCCTTGCCTCTAGCATCGTGCTGGTCTGCCGCCCGCGCCCGGCGGATGCGCCCATGGCTACGCGCCGCGAGTTTCTGGCTGCCCTCAAGGCCGAGCTGCCGGCGGCGCTGGCCGAGCTGCAGAAGGCCAACATTGCGCCGGTGGACCTGGCGCAGGCGGCCATTGGGCCGGGGATGGCGGTGTATACCCGCTACGCAAAGGTGCTCGACGCCGAGGGGCGGCCCGTATCGGTGCGCGAGGCACTGGCGCTCATCAACGCCACGCTCGACGAGGTGCTGGCCGAGCAGGAGGGCGACTTCGACGCCGACAGCCGCTTTGCCATCGCCTGGTTCGAGCAGTACGGCTTTGGCGAGGGCGAGTTTGGGGTGGCCGAGACCTTGAGCAAGGCCAAGAACACCAGCGTCGCGGGCCTGGCCGAGGCCGGTGTGTTGGAGTCGAAGCGTGGCAAGGTGCGGCTTTTGAAGCCCGAGGAGCTGCCTGCCGACTGGAACCCCGAGACCGACCCGCGCCTGACGGCCTGGGAGATGGTGCATCAGCTGATCCGGGTGCTCGAGTCGGGTGGTGAAGGCGGCGCTGCTGAGCTGGTAGCCAAGCTTGGCGCACGGGCCGAGACCGCGCGCGAGCTGGCCTACCGGCTCTACACGGTGTGCGAGCGCAAAAAGCGCGCTGCCGAGGCCCTTAGCTACAATGCGCTGGTGCAGAGCTGGCCGGAGATTGTGCGGCTGGCGCGCGAGGCTGGTACGCGCTGGCCCGAGCAGGAGGAGTTGTTTGCAGGAGACTAAACATGAAACGGCTCCCGATAACGGACCGGGATTTACAAGCCTTCTGCGAGCGCCACCGCATCCGCAAGCTGTGGCTTTTCGGTTCGAGGCTCGAGGGGTCGGCGCGTCGACCTGAGAACTCCCGCAGAGCTTTCCCGCTACTTCCGGCAAGAGGTGTTGCGTGAAGCAGAGGTTCAGTATGTCGCCAGATGATCGCATTCGTGTGCAGCAACGGCTCAGTAAAAGCTTTGTGAAGATGTGGAGGCGTAAGTCATGGCCATAACCAATCAGGAGCGGGTGGGTAAGGCGCTCGAGCTCTTGCGCGCGGGGCTGGCGCCCTATGTCGAGCGCGAAGTGCAGGAGGCGGTGCGGGCGGGTGCGGTGAACATGGAGACGGTACGCCGCTATGCCGAGGACCCGCTGCTGAAAAACAAGCCCATTGCCGAGTGGGACGCGGCGGGCCTGCTCAAGCTGATGTGGGAGACCTGGAACGACGTGTTCCGCAAGACCCTGGGCTTTGCTGAGCGCAGCCTGGTGAGCGAACTGCGCGACTGGCGCAACAAATGGGCCCACCAGGAGCCCTTTTCCAGCGACGATGCCGACCGCGCGCTCGACTCGATGGAGCGGCTGCTTTCCGCCGTTTCTGCACCGCAGGCCGACGATGTAAAACGGCTCAAGATAGAGCTTCGCCGTCTGGTCTTCGATGAGCAGTTGCGTAACGAGAAACGCAAAGCCGGTGGCTCGCTGATCGAGGCCGCGGCCAGCGGCGCGCTCAAGCCCTGGCGCGAGGTGGTTTCTCCGCACCCCGATGTGGCCAGTGGTCGCTACCAGCAGGCCGAGTTCGCCGCCGACCTGTGGCAGGTGCACCTGGGCGAGGGCAGCGCCGAGTACCAAAAACCCGCCGAGTTCTTTCGCCGCACCTTCCTCACCGAGAGCCTGAAGCGGCTCTTGGTGGGCGCGGTGCAGCGCTTGTCGGGCTCGGGTGGCGATCCGGTGGTTCAGCTACAGACCAACTTCGGCGGCGGAAAAACCCACTCAATGCTGGCGCTCTATCACCTCTTCAGTGGGGCTGCCCCGGCCGACCTTGCGGGTGTCGAGGCGCTGATGGCCGAAGCCGGTGTGAAGGAGCTGCCCAGGGCGCGTAGGGTAGTGCTGGTGGGCAACAAAATCTCGCCCGGCAACCCCATACGCAAACCTGATGGAACCGAGGTACGCACGCTGTGGGGCGAGCTGGCCTGGCAACTGGGCGGACGGGAAGCCTACACGCGCATTGCGGCGGACGATGAGCGGGCCACCAACCCCGGCGACGCGCTGCGCGAGCTGTTCAAGGAATACGGGCCGTGCCTGATCCTGATTGACGAGTGGGTGGCCTACGCCCGCCAACTGCACGACGCCGCCGACCTGCCGGGCGGCAGCTTTGAGACCCAGTTCAGTTTTGCCCAGGCCCTGACCGAGTCGGCCAAACTGGCGGGCAACTGCCTGCTGGTGATCTCGCTGCCGGCCTCCGACACGCAGGCCGACGACGTGGAGGTGGGCGGTCTTCGTGGGCGGGAGGCGCTCGACCGGCTGCGCAACGTGGTGGGGCGGGTGGAGTCGTCCTGGCGGCCTGCCAGCGCCGAGGAAGGCTTTGAGATTGTGCGCAGGCGGCTATTCGAACCGCTGGAAGGGCCGGAAGCCTTCAAACAGCGCGACCTGACGGCCCGTGCCTTTGCCGATTTGTACCGCGCCCAGGCCTCCGAGTTTCCCCCCGAGTGCAAAACCATTGAGTACGAGCGGCGCATCCAGGCGGCCTATCCCATTCATCCGGAGGTCTTCGATCGGCTCTACGAAGACTGGTCTACCCTGGTCAAATTCCAGCGCACGCGCGGTGTGCTGCGATTGATGGCGGCAGTGATTCACAGCCTGTGGGAGAAGGGCGACCGCAGCCCACTGATTCTGCCGTCCACCATTCCTGTGGACGACCCGCGGGTACAGTTTGAGCTTACCCGGTACTTGTCGGATAACTGGACGCCCATCATCGAGAAGGACGTGGATGGGCCAAGCGCCCTACCGCTAAAGATTGACGGCGAGATGCCCAACCTCGGCAGGCTTTCTGCCACCCGCCGGGTGGCCCGCACCATCTACCTGGGTTCGGCGCCCACCACCGCCGCGGCGCACCGGGGGCTCGAGGATCGCCGGGTGAAGCTTGGCTGTGTGATGCCGGGTGAGTCGTCGGCGGTGTTTGGAGATGCCCTCAGGCGGCTGGCAGCAACCGCGACCTACCTCTATCAGGACGGT